>Ga0210406_10003436_pt1 | contig 17339 bp, 7 predicted proteins | sample IncBWC30MmetaG_FD_155454 | JGI IMG/M metagenome (GOLD analysis project Ga0210406, IMG submission 155454) | Forest soil microbial communities from Barre Woods Harvard Forest LTER site, Petersham, Massachusetts, United States - Inc-BW-C-30-M | ecosystem: Environmental > Terrestrial > Soil >... | reverse complement strand
CTGATCTCACGCAGATTCCTCCGGAGGTCACGCAGTTTCTCGCTCGCGCGGTGCTCCTGTACGGAGTTCCTTTCGACTACCTCGTTCCAGACGAACGGATGCTTCCGACGGAATCGATCCGCTTCTTCTATCTCGACCCCGGCTGGATCGACACCTTGGTCCAGGGCGCCGCCGGCGTTGGCCGGCCAGGCGGGACCGACACCGTGCTCGACGAGCGGATTCGTTTTGACACCCTGAAACGGGCGGTTGCCGTCGTTCGGGAGAGAAATCCGGCGTCGCAAAATGAGCCCAGGGTCGGAGAGGCGAATTGGCCGCTCACAGGGTTCCTCATGCGCTCGGAACTGGTGGACGGCTGGCAGGGCGTCGAAATGCGCGCCTATGGGCAGGCCGAGGCGGAGCTTGCGCCGTTGCGCATCGACCGTCTGGCGCCAGACGTCATGCTGTGCATCTTCAACGGCGCGGTGATGCGCCTTACGGTCAAGCAGCCCCCGGAAGGGCTGCATTTCGGGCTCTCGCCCAAGGCCGGCCAGTATCAGCGCGTCAGCTTGCGCAGGGTCACGTCCGACGGCGGAGAGCCCGGCGCCCAGATTCCGAAGGGCTCGGATGACAAGCCCATCGACGCGCCCATGCGGGGGATCACTCGGGTCGTCCAAATCGCGGCGCTTGCGGAGACGTTTCGAACCCGGCTCAGCCTGTCGAAATTCACCTCCGCGGAATTTGGGGTCCAGATGGTCGAGAGCCCTGGCCTCGTCGAGTTCAAGCCCCGAGCCCCAGCGCCGAGCCCGCAGGCCTTCTCGCCCACCACGCCTCCGCCGGCGCCGATCGCGTTCGCGACTGTCGCCACGCGCAGGCGCCGGAAGCTTAGGCGATGAGCGACGCCGATTGGCTCCTCATTCCGATGGAAGTCTCCGCCCTGGTGGTCGGGACGGACGCAGAGAAATACGCGTGGAGCGATCCCACCCCTGATTTCAGCCAAATCTGGAAGTACCAGATCCTAACCGGCCGGGACTTGATCAAGCAGAGGCTGTTTCAGAATTCGCCTCCCCCGGACCGCGGGGTTCATCTGCACTGGTTCCTGCCCGAGGCATTTGGTCACGGCGTTAAAAGAGAAGGGGAATCCCTCGCCTTTCCGCTCGTCCCGAACCGCTGGCTGATCCGCCGCGCGCACCATGCGGAGAACGCCGTCGACGCGACCCAGGTGACCGACTGGCTGCTCGAGAGCAACTATCGTTGCAACGCCGACGAGTCCGACAGCGCGAAGACCAGCATTCTGGCGCTCGACCGCGAGCGTCTCTTCGATAACGTCGGAAAATTGACCCTTCTGGAACACGGAAGGGTGGACCATGATCAAGGTTATGGTTTCGAACTGACCGCGCTTGGGTCGGTCGGGCCGGAGTTCGCCGCTTGCTATCCCGCCTGCAAAAGCGTCTTCGGATTCCACGATCCCGACCCGGCCGGCGGCGGCGCTGATCCCGTCCTTGTCAGTTATCTGGTCGTTGGCTGGTATTCGGACCCGACTAAAGATCTTCTCTCCGGAAGCAACGCCGAAAACTGGGAGCCAAGACTGACAGAGCTCGGCTGGACCTTGTCCAGCACTTGGTGTCCATGGCCGTGGCGGCAAGTCCGCTCGATGTGCCATGGCGCAGTCAGCCGCATCACTTGGAGCAGCGGCTATACTCACCAGTCTCAAGCGCCGACGTCCGACGCGGACGTCTACGTTGGCGCCACCCCTGCGGAGGCGCTGGCCAAGCTGCTCGCGCGTGAGATGCCTAAGGCCGGCGACCCCGTTAAGCTCGAATTGCTCCTCGCCGCGTTTCAATATGGCATGCTGGCCGACGCCGAGCACCTCGGCGACGTCCAGGCCGACTTCCATCGCCGCCGCTTCACAACTTCGCCGGGGGGCGAACGATACAGCGTCAACCCCAAGGTCCGGCCGGTCCAGCAAAACGCCAGCTCGCCGCCGCCGCGAGACCTGGAGCAGACCTCCGTTTCCGCGACACTGCCGCCGGAGATCAACGGCCTGCTCGTCGGATTGAACAGCAAGGCGAGCGCGCTGGCGCGGGCTCGGCGAGAACTCGCTTCGCTCAGGCAGGCGCGATTCACCACCTGGGCTTCATGGGCGAGGGACTACGTCGCGAAAAAGCAAGCCGGCGATGATGCGCCGCCACGTCCGCCGGATTTGGATCCAGGCCGCGCTCCCGGAAATGACCCCGAGGTCGCGGCAAAGGCGAAGGAAGCAATCGCCGCGGAGACAGATTGCAAGGCAGCGCGCGAGACGCTCGAAAACGCGCTGGCTGCACGTTTTCCCGACCTTGAGCTCTCGTGTTCCGCCGAGCCTCCTTTTTTCCGCCCAGCGGACCCGGCGATATTGATCAAAGGCGCAGGCCTGAAGGCGTCGGGGATCTTCGACACGCGTGACAGCTCCGAGACTCTTCCGTGCAGGTGGGTGAAGGAGATCGTGTCGGGAATCTCTGCAACCGTTGTGCAGGAACCGAGAACCGCTCTCGCCAGGGCTCTGATCTCTCTCCCCTCTCCGACCTGGTCGTTGAGCTCGGGTCCATCGCCTGATCTGCTTGACGCCTTGCTTCGGGAGCTCATGTTCGTCGTGCCCCCGGAAACTCCGCGAGATCGGCCTTGGATTCAAAGCGTGGGATCGTCTCTCAGCCGAGGTATAGGACTGGACGGCGGCGAACAGGCAAATCTCGAGAACGAGATTGCTGGGCTCGTGGCGGCGCGGCCGCCGCCGGCGGCGGACTCATTCCGGTTCAAGCTGAAGTTTATATCGGACGCTTCTGACGTTGATTCGCAGCTGCCTCATCCCGTCTCAATCGCCAGGTGGACAAGAAACCCGTGGCGCCCGCTGTTCCTCGCATGGGAGGTGAAGTGGCTTCCCGATGATCCGTTGAAGGGCGCAGGGGACATTCCGGGGAAATGGAAGCCCTGGCCGCTCGACGCAACCGGAAACGAGTTCAAGACGTCCGGCGCAATTCCTTCCGGCCCCGACGCGGATCAAGGAGGCTTTCAGGCGTACACTTTGTTGGGTCCTCGCCCGGAATTGGTTCTCCGGCGCCGTTTGCAGACTCTGGGTCAGCGGAGTCAGGCCGGAGGCGAGGGCGCTTGGAATAAGGTCATCTCAAAGATCGACAGCCTCGAGATCCTGGCGCAGTCGCTGGCCGGGTTTCACGATGCGCTTCGGCAGCTCAGCCTTGGCCTGCAATTGCCGCTCATGAATCCTGCCTACATTTCCGACACCGTTGGATCGGTCAGGGACGCGGCGGCGGACCCGTATCAGGGCATTCCGACAGTCGACCCGCAGCGCATGCAGGCGCCCGACGCCAGCTTCGAGTTTCAGCCCATCCGCGCCGGAAGGCTCGAGGTCGCGCGCCTTTGGATAGTCGATTCCTTCGGGCAGACGCGGAAGATCATCGACCCGGACGTGGAGGCAGATTGCCCGCTTTTCACCTCCTTCGGCCTGCCTGGGCTTTCGACAATCCCCCCCGGTTCCACGGCCTCCTCGAAGCGATATCTCATCCCCTTGTCGCCGCGTTACGTGCAGCCCGCGAGATTGGATTTTCGGTGGGTGTCGAGTCCCGGCGACGTGCCTGCCGGCAGCCCGGTCCGGGGGTGGATATTCCCCAATCACCTGGACAAGAGCATTATGATCTGCGGCGCCGCGGGCCGGCTGTTCGGGATGCTCCGACGCCCAATTGGCGCCGGTTCGGCGACGTCGGCGACCTTCGTCTGGTTTCCCTTGCCCGGGACGGACCTCGCTATAAACGACATCCCGGACGTCGACTTGAGGGCGTTCGCAAATTACCTTGTCGACCTCAGTTCCGACGAAGGCGAGGCCTTCGCGGGCACCCTCCGGGATGCGCAGAACGACGCTTCGGGCGCTGTCGAGCATGACCCTCGCCTTGCGATACTCGTCGGCAAGCCGCTGGCGTTGGCGCGCGCGTCGCTTCGAATTGAACTCGACAGCACGCCCGTGAGCCGCGCGCCTGAAAGCGGCGCGGGCGGAGCAGCGCCGTCCAATCCGACGCGCGGGTTCGCGCGGGCGAAATTCCCCGCTCGGCTGGGCGGGCCAAAGGGGGACGCTGGGGGTCTCGTGGGATATTTCGCGGGTGGACCCGGTCAAGTCTTTTATCCACGCTACGGTCTTACGGGGAGAAGCGATCTCAAGAAGATCGAGTATCTTCACGAACTGCCGCTTGACGCGGAGACCGCTGAGCCTTTGACGCTGCTGCTCGATCCGGTTGCGCCCATCCACATCCGCAGCGGCCTCTTGCCGCTCCACTCGTTCCAGTTGCCCGAGGCTGCGGCTGCGTCCACGTCGTCGATCCGGGACGTGTTTTTCCAGGCGGCTCCGATTCTTGGGCCGCCGGAACCGGAACGCCCTAGGATGCCGAGGCCGTCCGACGACTATGGCCGGTGGTCCTGGGCCGTCCGGCCGAACGTGACCTCGTGGAAGGAATACCCAGATGTCGCCCACCCCGACGACACGATCGCCGACCCTGGCGATCGGGCCATGTTCGGACAGCAAGCAATCGCGCTGCGAGAGGGTTGGCTGAAGCTCGTGATGAATCCCGTGAGTGTCGCCGGCTTCTGGGTCAAGGAGGGCGCGACCAAGGTCGAAGCGGGTTCTCGCATCACGCTTGGATGGATGGTCGAAGGCGCGGAGTCGCTGACGCTCACAGCCTCAGTTGTCGTGAATGGCGCCGTCACGAAACAACAATTGCGGACGTGGTCGAAAGACCAGACGACGGCGCTCCCGGATTCGTGGTCCCTTCTGATCGAAAAAAACTGGCGCGGCGCAACCGCCCCAACAGAGGCCGGGTCCGAGATCATCTCCTTAAGCCTGATCGCGAGCGACCGATCCGGCGCCCGCGCCATGAAATCGATTCAGCTCACGTTAACCCGGTCCTAGACCGTATCATAGGGCACGCCAATGACCGAGGGTTTGACATTTCACGTTAACGGGGAGCTCAGGGAGAATGTCGCAAATTCGACGCTCGTGATGCAAATTACAAACAACACAAAAATTTCCAACCCGCCTTTCTTCCTCACCTTGCCATCCGAACTCTTCGTCGGCAGCGTTGGAGGTTTTCAGGTATTTGATTCCAAGGACGGAAAGCTTGGTCCATGCGGTCAGGCTACGAAGACAACCGACCAGGTTCAGCAACCCGACAAGTCAACGAAATGGAAGATTACACTTCCTAGAGATGCAAACTTTAAACAGGGGAAGGAAATCGGGCTCCAGCTGATTTTTAAGCCGCGCAGCTCGGGCCCCTATAAAATCAGCATCGACTGGGATCTTGTGAACAGCACCGTGAAGGGCGCCCAGACCGAGGGCGTCACTGTCCTTAAGTCGGGCGAGAGTCCGGATATCGTGAACTTTGCTTATAAGCTGACCAGTGACTCGACCGGCAAGTATGCCAGGCTGGACTGGGAGACAGATTCGGACTCGACCGTTGCAATATATCGGGGGGACGAGCGGCTGTCGTCGGAACCATTGTCGGCCAAGATGCAAGGCTGGCCCGGAAACGGACTGAAGCTCCGAGGCGGGCTCGAGATCTTTCGATTGGATGCGACGAACAAAACTTCGTCACGAACCGTTTCCCGCTGGCAGTTCTTCGTATCGAGCCTGCCCGGCTGGAACCAGGAATCTGGCTTCGGCGAGTTGCTGTGCATGGTGAACGACTCGGACAACGCGCTGTACGGCGTCCTGTCCAATGATCGCAAGACAGCGGCGCTGCGCAAATTCGCCGTTGGAGCTGACAACCTTGGAGTTCTTGCCGCCGATTTCAACGTCGATGTGCCTGACGCCATGCGGACGAGTCCGGGAGCCTTCTTTCTGAACGCGATTTGGCTGGTCGGCGGCAGTCAAGTCGACCCGGGCGCATGCTCGAACGAGATCTGGTGTTACGACCCGAAAACAAAGAAAGCGCACAGCTTCACCGCGAATTGGCCGGCGCGCATGGGGCACGCCTTGGTCGTCTTCCAGAATGGGCTTTGGATCCTCGGCGGCCTCGACGCCAATGGCAACGCCCTCGATGACGTATGGTTCTACAAGGGCACGGACACGTTCAATCAGGCTGACAAGAGCATTCTCGCCTGGAAGCCCGCCGTGCCGCTTTCCACCCCTATTTGCCAGCCATCGGTCGCGGCTTTCACGGACGGCGCCGCGACTTCCCAGAGGGAACGGCTATGGTTGACCGGCGGCGCCGACAGCCCATGGGGAGCGCCGCAACAAGACACGTATTGTCTCGAACTCACGGGTGAAAACCCCGCCGAGGGAACATGGAATAAGGTCTCGGGCTCTGGGACCGCTGCGTCGGCAGCTCGCATGTTCGCCAGCGCTTTCTGCGTAGGCGAACGCCAAGGGCAGTCCGTATTGTATTGGTTGGGCACGAGACCGTCCGATGTTGAATCGTTTGATTGTTCCATGATCCAGATCGTGCGCGACCCCGGGAAGTGGAGCGCAACGACTGACTACCTCTACAAGTCGATCGATGAATCAAAGAGATGGCCGATAAAGGTCCGCCCGGACATTCCGATCGAGCCGTTTCGCCTCACGGCGGTTTCATTCAAGAATTTCGTTTTTGTCTATTCACTGTTTTACGGCGCGACGAGCCCGTATTTCTCCTACCTGCTAAGCTGATTGAGGGGAATGAACCATGATTGCCGATTCCTTACGCTGTCTTGGCTGGGCGGGCGCGTTTGTGACCTGCATAGCCATTGGAGCAGCCCAGGCCCAGCTCGCCCCGGCTCCCAAAACGATGATCGCGATCCCTCCGAACGCCGACGCTGATGCCAAACCGTTTTTCACCCTTTCCTTAGAGCCTTCGGCTCAATCGAAATTTAGCCTGAGTTTCGACGTTCGGGCCATTCCCGTGGGTGCAACGGTTCTGTCGGCGAAGCTGCGTATCGTTCCTTGTCGTGGCGGACAGGCCCCGAACTCGCCTCAGGAGATCCGCATCTTCAAAGAGGGCGGCAAGGGGTCGATTGGTCAGCTGGTCAAGGCCCGAGACCTAAGTCCGATCGAGTCGGTTGGCGATGGGCTGAAGACGGCGGTTGCCGACGCCGTTCGGGCGCGGGCCGCACTCAAGCTCGACTTAACGACGAACAGCCGCACCCCCGCGCAAACTTATTACCTCAGTGTCGCCGCTAAATTCGATGACGCTGCCTGCAGCGGTCCCGTCAGGCCGGAGGATCGGCCGCGACTTCTTGTGGAGGCATCCTACGGAGACTCCATCGTCGCCCGTCAGGGTGCGCAATTGCGCTATCTTAATGGAAACGACGACGCGACGCCCTGGAAGCATGACCTATCCGGTTCCGAGAAAGAAAACACAGTCGTCGCCTCGGAGCTGACCAGCACGCTTGACCTTGATACGATTTTCGCCGGTCCCGCGTTCATCGGCGATCAAATCCTGCTGATCGCGAAGCCGAAGTCGATCTCGCCGGTGCAGGGTTGTGGCGGGCAGCCGGGCTCGCCAGACTCGGCGATCCGGCTCTACGCCGTCGGGTGGAGCGGGACCAAGATTTGGGAGTGCCTGCTGCCGCAGCTGGACAACGTCAAGCAGTGGAAATACATCCTCGCAGACATTCAAGACAGGCTCCTGGCGTTCGCCAGCGATTCAAAGATCCGGGTCTATGCCGGCCTGGGCGGCCAGGCGCCGGCGAACCCGCCGCTCGAGAAGACCATCAACGACATGAACCTCGCCGAGTCGCCCCTTTTGACCATGGGCGGAATGGTCGCTTATCGCAGCGGCGATTCCGTTTATGTGCTGAGTCCGGTCGGGGGCGAAGACAAGTCGGGTTCAGCACCGAACGGCTGGGAGCCGCTCATGCAGTTCGGGCCCGTCGGGCTGGCGCAGACGGCCATCAGCCCCTGGAACGGAGAGAACCTTCTTTATGTCACGCCGGTCAACAACGACAAGCGCCGACCGGGAATTGTTGTGTTCGATGCAGCCCGCGGCGTCCAAAGGTTCCCGCCCGATGAAGGCAAACCCCGCTTCCCGGATCTGAACAATGGAAGCGAACTAGCGTCCTTCGCAAGTTACAACCCGCTGCAGGTCCTGGCTCGCGAGCCCGGGAAGGATCTGGCGCTTCTTTCCGGATCGGGCGCTTCGAGCAGTCTTTGGGCGAACTGGGGCTTCCCGTCCGGGTCGCCAGGCGGCTGGCGCAGATCGACGGGAAGCATTTCGAGTTGTATCGCGTCTCCGCCGAGCGGCGACGGAAAGACGTTCCTCTACTGCGTCGACGGAAGCGCCACTGAGCAGGAGCTCCGGAAGCTCAGCGTGTCGGACGGTGCGGTGGTTTGCTCGAGCACGCTCAATAAGCAGCTGAAACCGTCATCGAACCTCGTGGCGGACGGTGCCGGAAATGTCTTTTTCTGGGTAGGCGAGGGAGGCGATGCGGGCTTCTACGGATTCAACTCGAGCTGCCAAAAAATCTTGTTCTCGCAACTCAAATCGTCAGACATATTCGTACTGCCGAATGGCGCTCTGGACCTACATGCGGGTCCCAACGGCGTCTTCTATTTGACCGACAACACGAGGTTGATTGCGATAGAGCCTGTGAGGACAACGAAGTCCGTTACGCAACTTGCAAGAGACACGCGGTACGCGACAGACGGAGACTTGACAATTGAGGCGAAGACGGCTCCCTCGGACGGCCCTGTCATAGTCGCGCCCGGCGGCACGCTCGCGTTCGGAGACCTGCAGGTCCCGAAAGGCGGCGATGTGACCTGCACGGCCCGCGCTGCGATCACGTTCGGCAATGGGTTTCGGGTCGAGCAGGGCGGTGTCCTGCGCTGCGGCATCAATATCGCCAAGATGATCTCTCAGTAGCCTAGCCCTACTCACCTGTACATGAACCCAATGGCCAATCGGTGAATTACCCGGAACGCTTCGACAACCGGAGCTTGCCTGCCCCGTTGACCTCCCTGTCGACGACAAAACCAATGATGTCCATGTGCCCGAGAAGTACAGACATGTCCGGCGCATCGAACATGATTCGGAATGGGCTACGCGCGAAATGAACCCGAGCCTCGATCCCGAGAACGTCGAGACCGAGACCGAAATCATAGCGCAAGGCGGCGTTTACCTACTGCCGGGAACCATGCTCGCGAGCGGAATGGTCGCGCGAACGGGGTCCCCTTGAATTGCACGGATGGAACAGGCGGCGGCGCACAGGGTGCGGCGGCGGGCGAATGCGGAGGGGAGGAAAATCATGAGCACACACGAACATGACGAACGCCGTGAGAAGGATCTCGACGCTGCGGAGTTGCTGGCGGAAATCGCTGCGCTGCGGCGGCGGCTGGATGACCTCGAGGCGGTCCCGGCGGCAAGCGCCTCCCGCCAGAAGCCCGGTTGGCTGGCGTGGCCGCGTTCTGTCGGCAGGCTCGTCGCCGCCGTCGCCGCGCTTGGCGTGTTGGCGGGCGTTTCGGTTGTCTATGGTCAGGGCGTCAAGGACGCTCTGTTCGTCAGCCCATCCGGCAACGTCGGCATCGGCGTGAGCCAGCCGGTCGCGAAGCTCGATGTCGACGGAGAGATTCGTGGACGCGGCGGGGTTCAGTTCCCTGACGGGACCAAGCAAATGACATCGGCAGGGAACCTCCTCAAGGACGCCGTCATCGCGTTTGACCTGCAAAAATGCCCGGAGGGCTGGGCAGAATATCAAGCTGCCTACGGCCGGTTCATTCGCGGCCTCGACCGAGGCGCCTCGCGAACAGATCCTGACGGACTGCGCCCTCTCGCAGGGTTCCAAACCGACGCCGTCCAGAAGATAACAGGGAAACTGTACGGCGTTAACGGCGCCTCGAACCTAGCTTGGGCTTGGGGATTTAGGCCCAGCGACGAGCCTGGTAACGCATTCTTGGTCCCGAATAGTCAACATCAGTACAACACTTATGGCGGAAGGGACTATAACCCGGGAACGGGGGATGTAGCTTTTTTCGATTCGTCGCGTTCCGTGCGAACGGCTGCCGAAACGCGCCCAGTGAACGTGGCTCTGCTCTATTGCAAGAAGCTGTAACAGCGTACGCGAGCCCCGACGGCGTCGATAAGCCGAGGTAGAGGTTATGAATCGGCGCCTTGCCCGCGATGCTGCAGCTCGCCGAGAAGTTCGCCCTTAACTAAGGCGTCGGACGAGCGCCCAGAAAATCTGACTCCAATGCGCTGCGGACTTTTGCCGCCAGGGCCTGGGCGCTCATTCGCTTGGCCTCTGTGGCCGGCGCGCCGGAGGAGAAAATGTCCTCGTAGAACTCCAGCTGCTCGATCACAGATTTCAGCTTGACAGGCGAGCCCACGTGGCGCCATGCGCGCCGGTACGCCGCGAGCAGGCTCTGCAGCTCGTCCGACGGGTTCGGGGACCGAAAGATCACGTCGGCCATCCGCGCGTCAGCCCATTGGATGAGATCCCAGAAGTCGGCGTCGTCGGGAGGCGTTGCGCCGATCAGCGCCTTCAGTTGCGCCGCTACGTCGCAGTTCTCTCCCGCCCGGACGGCGGCGCAGATTCGCGCGCTGCACGCCATGAGCAGGGGATAGGGCTTGCCTCTCGCTTCGGCTATTGCGGCCGCTCGACCATAGCATTCGGCCATAGTCTTCAGGGCGGTCTCCGCCTCGCCGCTCGCGGGCTGCACCTGAGCGAGCCGCTTCCAGCAGCCGCCTTGGAGCGAAAGCCGCTCAAGAGTCTCGCCAAGCAGCGCCGTCAGCTCCTCGATTTTTCGCAACCATGTTCGGATTTCGTCCGCCGTCTTAGCCGGGTCTCGTTGTTCGGGGGGAAGGGCGCGCATGGTCACGACCGCGTTGCGCACGCTCAAGTTGGCGAGCTGCTCGATCGCCTTGACCTTGAAAGACGTGTCCGGGCTGGTGACCGCGGCTGTGTAGTGCCCGATGGCCTTGGGAAGATCGCCGAGCTCCCCCCAGGCCTCCGCCAGGGCAACGCGAAGCTCCGCCCCTCCAAGCCACTTCTGCGCGGACCCTTCAAGCGTATTCAGGCGATCTTTCAGCGTGTCGACTTTGCGTTCCAATCCGATGTTCAAATCGTCGGAGACCTGCATCACCGCTTGGATGGCCTCGGAAACCGCAACGAAGCCATCCGCACCATTCCCATTCCGGCTCCCGGCATCAGCGCCGCGCAGCCGGAAGTCGGGGTCGCCGTAACATTGGTAGGCGCCGAACGTGCTGCTGTTCGGGTTGGCGCGGTAGGCGTCCTGTCTGGCGAGGAAAGTCGCCTCCCCGAACGTCCGGCCGTCCAGCATTTCCTTGTAGAAGCGCACTGCGAAGGCGGCGGCCACGCCGTCGTCGATCGCCCATCCCGCCGCGATCACGCATCGCGCGCCGAGCTTTATGAGCTCGATGGCGATATTGGCGGCGAACTCCGGCCTTCCGTCGAAGCCGATCGCCCCGACCCCGAGGTAGCAGCAGTTGATGAATGCGATTCCCGGACTGACCGGAATCTTCGCCAGCGCGGGCGGATCGAGGACCGCGCCGCCGCCAAGCACAATACCGGTCCGCCTTCTTTTCTTCCCGTCCGGTCCGGCGAGCATCTGGTCGGAGACGCCGTGGGCGGAGATATGGATGATCTCCCAGGCTTCTGTGAACAAGCGTCGGGTGATTTGCTCTGGTCCCGCCGCAGCGCCAGCGAGCAGCGTCACGTAAGGCGGACCTCCCAAAGCTTGGGCCACGGCTTTGGCCTCCGCCTCGGCGTTCGGAAGGTCGACCATTCCGGTCGGCGTCGCGCGCGGGTTTCCGATGACCAGCGCTTTGGCCGTCCCCTGGGTCGCCACGACGTCTTCCCGGAAGCGCGTCTGCAAGAGCTGGCGGACCATGCCCGCCCGCACCGCGGGAGGCTGGAGCTCGGCTTCATCCGACATCCACGGGCGCCGGTCGTCGAGCAACTCCCAGGGAAAACCGGCGCTCCGCTCGTCCAGGATCAGACGACGCGGGCGCTCGTCGGCGCTGCGGTCCTTCAATGCGGCCGGCCACAGCAGTTCAAACAGGGCCCGGCCGGGAGACGTCGTCGACTCGTCGTTCGCTCCGCTTCGGGAGACCCTGCGAACGAGCGGCGCGACGAGATCGAGGCTTGCGCCGATCGTGCGGGCCTCGGCGCGCGCGAGGCCGCCGCTGAGCGTGAAGCCGAGGCTGCGCTCGCGCGCTTCCCCTGACATCGTGATCTGAATTGGCTGCCACCAAGTCGGATCACGGCCGACCGACGCCGCTTTTCGCGCGCCCGTACGCTGCTGGAAATCAATCACGGGCTGGAAATTGCGGGCCAGGGTCGGGTCTGCTTTCAACACCTGATCGAGCGCCCGCCATGTGGCGACAGCCCGATCTTCGTAGAGCTCGACGATTTCGATGGCGGACAATAGAGCCCCGCCTTTCGCCACCCGACCGAGAATATCTTTCGCTTCGGCGGCGGCCTGAAGCAAGGACTGCGCGCAGCCGCTAAGATCCAGCCCGCCCTCGCCGGCGCCGATCAAGAGGGCGCTCAAGCGAAGCGACGGGTCGACTTGAGCGCCGTCGGGGGACCCGATGCGATCGACCGTGGACGCGGCGAAGGCCAACAGGCCGCGCCGAAGGGTTTTGCGAAGCGCGCCGATCGTAAGCTCAGCCGGTTCTCCGAGGCCGATGACGACGGCGCCAGGCGGTCGGGCGTTTGGATCGAGCACGATCGTGCTTGATCCGATCGGACCCGGATAGAGACCCATGAGGCGTCGCGCCGTGAGCCGACCGTCCAGCACCTGGTCGAGGCGCGCCTCCGTGCCGGCGAAAGTGTCGCCGTTGTAGTGGCCGACCATCAGGGGATAACGGGCGAAAGCGAGATGTCCGCAGATGACACTGAGTTTGATTCCGACGGCTTGCACCTTGCCGTCCTGGTGACGAGCCTCGTCCATCTACGCTTCCCCCAGGGCCAGACCCGCGTCGGCAACGCCCGACGCGAACGATCGCGTCGAACGCCGCCTCAATGACGGGGCCGATCTCAGTCGTCGAACACCTCGGAAAACGCCACGCGCGAGAAGCCCTGCGGCGTGCTCTCGCCTTCCTTGGCGACGCGCGGTCTGGTCTTTGTCGGATGCGCCGTCGCCAGCCGGTTCCAGTCGTAGTCGTAGACGTCAGCAAGGTATTCGGCGATTTCCTTGTCGTTGAAGATCAGGCTGGCGTCGCGGTTCGTCTTCACCCCTTCGTTCGACCAGTTGTGGCTGCCGAACATCACGACCGATTTGTCGACGATGACGCACTTGTTGTGGCAGGCGGATTGGAACCGGAAGGCTTCGGCCGGGAAGCCGAACGCCACCAGAATGTCCAGGCTCTCCTGCTTCATCATATCGCGGCAGATGATCCGGACCTCGCGACCCTGGTCGACCTGGTCCTTGAGCGCGCTGACAAGCAGCTTGAATTCGGTGAAATCCTCGTCCGTTCCACGAAAGTTGATGTACTGGTTCTGGAACCAGACGCTCTCTTTGGCGGATTGAATGAGCGCGAGCGCTTTTTCTGCGTAGTTGTCCGGCGTCAGAAGCGGCTGAACGCTGACCGAGCGATTGAGTCGAAGAGGCTTGAAGTACTGCGGCGGCGCCGCGAAGGGCTCGGGCGCCTCCTCCACTTCGGGCACGAACAGGTCCGGCAAGGCGAAGTCGGTCGGCGCGCCCGCTTGAGCCGCGGAGAGGTCGTGATCGCGCTTGATGTATTGTTCGAATATCGAGGCGATCCGCTCGTTCTTGAAGATCGCGTGGTAGTCCCGATTGTACTTGCGCTGGAAGCCCGAGGGCAGCTCGGCGCCGGGCTTGAAGGGATGCACGTTCGGCTGATTGGACGACTGCCAGTTGCCGCTCGAAACCCAGGCCGCGTTGCCGTCGCGAACGGCGACCTTGATGTGATAGGCGGAGGCCCACAGCCCGTCGGGACGCGCCTTGGACAGCAACGTGGCCCACGCCATTTCGAACCGGTTCTTAAGTGTCTGCTCAAGTGGTTCGAGGACGCTCGTATCCTCATCCAGGTCTTTGCCCTTGACCCCGGAACCCCTGGGCTTCTCGGGGATGGGGTGGAGAACCAGCTCGAATTGTCGCCCTTCCGGGCTTACCGCGGCGCTCACGGCGTCGAAGATATGCGGGGCGGTGAACTGGTACATCGCCACCGTCAGGCTCTTCTGGGTCCCGCCGAGAAAGTCCTCAAGCTCCGACCAGCCAGCCTCCGGGCTGACGCAGATCGTGAGCTCCATGGGTTCTTCGACCAAAGGCAGGTTCGGCGGATCCAGCGGCTCGTAAGAGCCGGACTTAGGCAGCGCGAACGCCACGACCTCATCGCCCGAGATCAGATTTTCGAAGGCCGACGCCATCGCGCCCCCCGGAGTTCCGAAAGACACGGGCTCCGCCGCGGATGACCTTGCCATCTGCTCCTCGACGGTCGCATCAGTGACGACGGCCGGAACCCCGTACTTGCTTTCAAGGTCGGCCTCCGAGATCGGGCGCTCGCCGGGCGTGACGGCCACGACCAGCGCCGGTTGCGGGGCGGCGTTTGCCGGATATTTGTATCCGGGCCGGACGGCGGCCACTTCGTCGCTGGCCAAGTCCGCCCGGGCTCGGGCGACGGCGGCGAGGATTGGCGCGAAAGCCTGGCGCACCTCCGGCGATACCGACACAAGATTAGGAGTGCCCATGAGTTTCCCCAGGTTGAAGGGTAAGCGTCTGCGTACCGATTAGCCGAGTTTCTTCACGCGAAGTCGCACGGCTGGGTCTCCCAACGTGACGTAGTTCTGCGCGTCGTTTCGCTCGAGCCAGTAGGTCACGAGATCGCGGTCGTCCATTTTCGGAGCACCCGGCGCCAGCGCGCTGAGGAGCGCGGTCGAAAGCGCCGCAAACTGGCCGCCGAACTGGTCCTTCACCGCATGGCCGACGGGGTCGCCAAGCATAATGGAGCCGAGGCTGCTCCTGAACGGTGCGATCTGCGCACCCGTCATTTTCGGCGCCTGAATCGAGTAGCCCCACGCCCTGTCGACATGCGCGATGACCGCGAGCGCGCCGCCTTTCGGATGAGTCAGCAGCCGCTGCGGAAGCGCCGCCATGAAGGGCTGCGGGGCTAACGGCGGCAGGCTGGAGCCAAGCTGGGCAGGATTCAGGATGAACTGGTCCACCTTCGGCGTGCCGCCCCCAAAGCAGGCGAAGAAGAAGGCAACGAGCCCCTTCAGATTCGCGTCGTCCGGGACGTCACTAGCGGCAAGGTAATGATCGGGCTTGATCGTTCCGAAACCCGGCCAGTCCTGACAGAGCAGGGCTCCCTGCACCGCCTGCTGTTGCGGACGGCCAGGGCCGACTAGCATTCCATGCGACGCAGTGAAGAGGATCGCCGGCGGCTTCGTTGCGCCCAACGTTTCGAGCAGCGCGTCCTTGGTCGCGTCGTCCCCCAGCTGAAGCTGGCGCTCAAAACCGAACTCTACGTGGAGGGGTTTCTTGAGGCGCCCGGCGAGGTTTGGATTGCCGTTCGCCAGCGGATCGATGAGGAGCGAGGAACTCAGCTTCGTTGCGCCGTCGCCCAAGTGGCGAGTGCCCCAGTACCCGATTTGCTTCGCGTTCTGAATCTTGCGGGAGCTTTCATAGGCCGCAACGGATTCCGCGTAGCGGGCGTATTCGTTGGCCGCGCCGAAGGACAGGCGTCCAACGGCATAGTCGACGCCGAGCAGATACTGGAACTCGAAAGGGATCCCGTCCGGCGGCCCGACGATCAGCAGGTAATATGGGATCACCTCCGGATCGACCGACCCCGGCCTGATTTCGTGGCGACGATACCAGTCGCGGGTCTGCTCGCCCGTCTTGTAATCGAGCGCCTTGAACAAGGAGCCGGCGGCTTTGCTTCGCATGTCGGTGAGTGGCTTGAGAGCCTTGCGAATCTCGGGCGAAGCGTCCTCGTGGAAGATTATGCCCCATCCCGCATCTTCGAGCTTTTGGTAGTCGACCCCTGGAGGAAGGCCGAAGGACCTCATCTCCGTCTCGCCCCGCAAGGCCCGCATAGGATCGACCTGCGGGTTGGCCCGGGCGAGCTTGGCGATCTCGTCAACCGTTTGTGGCTTGACTGCGTATTGCCCCGTCTCGGCGTCGATGCCGTTGAAGTAAACGAGTTCGTCGGAGTCCGGCGAGGTCGCGGCGGCGCCACTGTCGGGCGCGTTTCCCTCGGGTCCAGTCATGACATTCCCTCCTGCACTAAGATGTCGAGCGGAAAATTGGTCCGCTTTAATCGGCTAATTCACTGTCAGAAACGCCTCAGTCACGGTCACGGGATTGCCCGCAAACTCGGCCGTCACCTTAGCGCGGTAGGTGCCGGCCGGAAGCTGGGCTCGGGCTACATAAACGTCGCCATCCGGCGCGAACACAAGCTCCTTAGCAAGGGCGCCAGATTCTGCGTCGTACACCTTCGCCCGGACCGGCGCCTCGATTGAGGGTGTCGCGCGAAGTACGACGTCGTCCGCGCTGTAGACGTCGTCGATGTCGAGAGAGAGGGTGAGCGCAGCGAAGTTGAACTGGCTGAGGTCGATGTCCTGGCCCGTAAGGACGCCGATCAGGTTCACCAACGCGGGATCGAAATCCTGCAACGATCCGTGCTGCTCGGCGACGTAGATTTCGCGGTGGCTGTCGCTCATTTCCAAGGGCGTCGCTGAGAATCGGGGAACAGTCCCGTCGCCGCTGTAGTCCCTGCCGCGGCTGCTGCGCAGCAGCGTGATTTTTCCGCCGGACAAGGTCGCCGACTGAAAGGTCGGCTGGGCCAAGCCAACGATCGGATAGGTTTGGTAGGCGCCAGCGTGATAGGTCTCGTCCTTGGCGTTTGCTTCCGCAGCGGCTTTGATGTCGCGATAGAACGCCAGCGCCGCCGCAGCGCGGGCCGGGTCCACGCCATTGACGCCGGCGATCTCGCCGATGCGCGCGAGCTTGCCGTCGCTGCGGTCCACGCACTCGAACGCCGGCAAGAGTTGGTAGACCGAGGTGAAGCTCGCCATTATCGAAGTCAGATCGACTTTCAGTGGACCGACGCCCGCGGAGAAGCCATTGGCAAGATAGCCGAGCGCGCTGACCGAACCGCGGTAGGGCGTGCCGAAGGTGACGAGAGCGCGCGTGTCCTTCCATCCGCCCATGACCTCGAGGAAATATTGCGAAACGAGACCGCCCATCGAATGCGCGACCACGACGAGCTTTGCATCTGAAGCGCCCGAGGTCACACGCCATTTGTCGAGCCAGCCTTTCGCCGCCTGCGCGAGTTTTCGCGCCGCGACCCGGTTGTCACGCCGCCAGTCGTAGGGAAAGGCAAACAGGTTTCGGCCTTCCTCGAGTTGGAGTGACGACTTCAGGCGAG
>Ga0210406_10003433_pt1 | contig 17348 bp, 15 predicted proteins | sample IncBWC30MmetaG_FD_155454 | JGI IMG/M metagenome (GOLD analysis project Ga0210406, IMG submission 155454) | Forest soil microbial communities from Barre Woods Harvard Forest LTER site, Petersham, Massachusetts, United States - Inc-BW-C-30-M | ecosystem: Environmental > Terrestrial > Soil >... | reverse complement strand
GGGAGAGATTCTGGCACAAGGCATTCTGGCATATTGGGCCTCCAATATCTGAGAGTCAAACTACTCTCAGAACTATGCCCCAAAAAAGAGAAGCCCGCCATTAACTACTCTTATGTCGTACACCCGTCCCTAGAACTCCCTGGAACAAGCAGCGATTGTGAACCTGCCCTGTTTTCGCTGAATGGAGTTCGCGTTAATTAAATCTGAGCCCAGCTGCCGGCGGGCAACGACGACGAAAAGTCCTGATGGAGCAGGGAGTAGAGGATCTCCACGCCATCCACTAAACGGGGACCTGGCCGGGAAAAATACGCGGAAGCGTCGACAGCGTAGACACGGCCGTTCTGCACCGCCTGTATATCACGCCATTCGGGCGGGAACTTTGTCTGACGATATTCCTGCACAGCTTTCTCCACGTCGTATCCGCACGGCATGATCACGATGACGTTGGGGTCGAGATCGAAGATTTGCTGCCACTCAATTCGTACGCTGTATTCCCCGCGAATTCCTAGCCGGTCAATCCCTCCCGCTAGTTCCACCATCTCTGGAACCCAATGTCCCGCGTTGAAAAGGGGGTTCAGCCATTCGAGGCAAGCGACTTTGGACTTAAGTTTTGGTTTTGCCTGAAGCCGGGCTATCCGCTGTTTCAGGCTTGCCACGAGTTCTGCGGCTCTATCCTGTTTTCCCGTCGCAGCGCCCACTGCTTCGATGTCGCGAAACACATCGGGCAGGGTATGCGGAGTGAGTGAAAGAACTTCGGGCTGAGGAGAAACCGCGTGCAGCGCTTTGGCAAGATGCGACGTGCTGACCGCGCACACGTCGCACAACTCTTGGGTCACGATCAATTCCGGCTTGATGCGCTTCAGCATTTCGGTGTCCACGGTATACAGACTGTCCCCGTGAGAAGCGTATTTCGTCACGTCCCGATCAATCTCTGCCGGAGAAAGTTCGTGATTGAGAATCGTGTTTACCACAATGGGCTTCTGCCGAGCTTGCGGGGGATAATCGCATTCGAAGGTCACACCCGCGATCGAATCACCTAGATCGAGCGCATAAAGGATTTCAGTCGCGGAGGGAAGAAATGAACAGATCTGCACGGTGCGCCTTCCTCGGGTTAGCATTTGGATTATTACTAGTCAGACCAGCATTGGTCAAACGAGAGCGCGATTTGAGCCTCGGAATGAGATTCGGACGCGGATGCCTACCTCGATGCCATGTCAGCAATCTCGCGCGTGTAAAATGGATGGGCTGAGGACGTGCGCGTACCTGATCTTGTGCTTTTTATGGAGAATACCCCCCCGGTCTTTGATGAGTTATTCATAAGGAACTTCGCGGACCTGGTGAAGTGGAGACGCGATGTGCGGCGCTTTCGCCCCGACCCCGTTCCAGAGTCGCTGTTCACCGCGCTGATCAACCTTGCTTCATTTTCTCCCTCGGTAGGATACAGCCAGCCCTGGAGGTTTATGCGCATCCAAGATGCAAGCCGCCGTTCCGCCATCCGAAACAATTTTTTCGCCTGTAATAAAGCAGCCTTGGATGCTTACGAAGGGGAGAGGGCTCGACTCTACGCTGGACTAAAGTTGGCCGGCTTAGACACGGCGCCGGAACACCTCGCGGTGTTCTGCGATATGGAGACTACGGTGGGGCATGCCTTGGGTCGCAGGACGATGCCCGAGATGCGGGAGTATTCCGCTGTGATCGCGTGCCACACTCTCTGGCTAGCCAGCCGGGCACACGGACTAGGAATGGGCTGGATTTCAATCCTTGATCCCATCGAGGTCAACAAGGCACTTGCCGTTCCTTCCGCCTGGAAATTTATTGCGTATCTTTGCATGGGCTATCCCGAAGAGCAGCACACGGATCCGGAATTACGACGCCATGGTTGGGAGCATTATCGCCAGCCCGAAATTCTAATACGTTAAACCTTCTTGGAACAGCCAGGTTAATTCGTTCATTCCTCTATCGCATCCCCTCAACGGTGGAATTCTCATAATCACGCTTAGTGTGTGCGCCCTGATGTTCTTGCGCGAAGCCCTCAAAGTGGGAACCATTGCGAGTGTTCTCAATGGTTTTCGGCGATCAGTTCTTGGCAGGAGATGCAGTACTGAACCCATGGAATCGCGTCGAAGCGCTTGACGCCGATCTCGGTTCCGCAATTGAAGCACTCCCCGAATGTGCCGAGACGAATCCGCTCCAGTGCCGCATCGATCGCGCTGAGCAAGGCATGGTCGCGAGATTTCTGCCCGAGATCGATCTCCCTGCACAGCGATGCGTTTGCGCGATCTCCTTCGTCTTTCCGTAGTCGAGCTTCTCTCCAGCTGTTTCTGCCTGACTCTGGGCGATCCGCTGCCGAAGTTCTGCGCGGCGAGCCTGCAGATGCTTGGCTAGGCGCTCGATGGATTTCCGATCCATATGCTCGAATCTATTGATCCGTCTGACGCTTTAATTTCCAGCGCCCATCAGTTAATTGCGCAACCTGCGCGCCCAAACTTTGTAGGCGCGTGGAAATCTCACTCATCGTGTAAGACTCCCTGCCGCCAAGTTCGTGATTCAGGCGTTTTGTAATCTCGGACGTGAAAAGAGGCTCAACCGCCTTGCCGAGAATGCCTAAGATGCGTTCTTCATGGGTTGGCATGGAATCACGCGGCTCGATTCGACTGCGCGCACTTCCGGCAAGAACACCTGAAGCCTAGGTCATAGGGCAGCATCTTGTGGCCGCATTGCTCGCAAAGAAACCATTGCGGTCGCCGCAACATCGGCCGAAAGTTATCACCCAAAAGGGAATACGGGCAACGCACCACAACATCCGTCATTTTCAGCCTGCTTTCTTCTCTAAGAGAGCGCCGCTGGCTTTGATCCCTGCCGAACTTTCGCCCCTCTCGCCTTTGTGCCTGAGCCTACGCCTCCGCGCTGCAGGCGACAAGATGCGAAGATGCGCCCTGGTCGAGCGGCCGTTGCGCCAGGCTCCCGAACCATTCCGCCCGACTAAGGCGCGCTGTTCCACACATCAATCCTCGCCGCATGCGGCAGCGATCGCCGGTACCCGAGCCTGCTCTTATCCGGGTAGCAAAAGCATCAGTTGGAAGTCGGCCTTAGCTTGCCGAACTCGATCCCAGACCCCTCTCGCAGAACTGGAGGCGGTAGTTTTTGGCACCAGTGACCCCGACGAGGGCGCGCGGGCATCTGCTCTTACGAACAAGCCATAACGCTCATTGAGTCTTGCGGCCCTCACCTTCAACGCCTGGCTTGCAAATGGGGCAGCGTTGCAGACGGTGAATAAGCCGTTTCCACAATGGCCAGCTCTGTTTTTCGAGCTCGTGTTGAAGCTGAAGCCACTTAGGTCCAAATACTTTTTTTCGAACGTCAGGGTCACTCACCCCATTGCAGGAACCCTCGTTTCGTTTGGATTGTGCCCGCGCGGTCTTGAACAATATCAGCCAGGATTGTAACGCGGACCAGCGCAGCCTATTGCTTAACAGACATCCATTTCACAAGTGAGCGGGAGGAAACGATTTTGACTCACAGGGGAAGCCCTGAGCCCTCATTTCGAGGCCTTGCTGATGGGCAACACGACCGGAAAGAATGCTTGACTCCAGGCACCTTGGTGAGAACCGGTGGCCACCATAACCTGCCTCCCCTAACGGGGGCTCCGCGCGCAGTGAGCAAGCAACTCGCAATCGCATCGCGCAACTGATCGCGGACCATTGGGTTCCCGTAGTCAAGTGATTTCGCGTTCTGGAAGTGTGGTGTGAGCAGGCTGTTCCAGACGGGAAAAGGGGAACTGCCGGAACACAACCTTGGCCCACCCCAAAAAGCTCCCCGGCCGCGTCTCATGGCCACATTTTTTTCGCGGGCTGCAAGGGTGGAGCATCGGCTGAGGTAGGGCGTGGTTCGGGTTGCAGGTTCCATCTTTACTATGTTTCGCAACGCTTTTGACGGAACTGACGAGCTGACGAGCGGCTCGGGGAGCAAGGTCTGCCAGCGTTCGACCGGGAAGGATCAGGCAAGTCATAAAAGAAATTTTCTTCATTTCTGCAAAATCGTAATGGTCATGCTCGATTAGCCGCAAGTGGATATTGATAAAAACCAGTCGTCGGATTAGAAAAACGATTGGGCGAAATAATAAATTACGGTGTGCGTGCCATTCGCAAACGGCTTGTCGACGTGGACGATCGGAGACAATCTGGAATTGTCCCCGTTTTGTAGCCTGTGAGCGATCTGTAGCACAGGGTACAGGTTCTTCGAATCTGTATTGCACGACACTTGTAATCGGTAATAATCACATGTTTCGTTACTTCCCAATCCGGTGGTTACTTTGTGCGGGCCTGTTCTATGTCGGGGCAATGTGGCGAACAGACGATACCGTAGCGAAGGCGACGGTGCTCTTTGACAACGAACTTGTCTCGGATACTGCACACTCACTGGATCCTCACCCGATTCTCGTTGAGCTTTTCACCTCCGAAGGTTGCTCTACTTGTCCACCTGCGGACGCTCTTCTTTTAAACATGGACACCTCCCAACCGGTTCCTGGTGCGCAATTAATTGTGCTCAGTGAACACGTGGATTATTGGGATCACGATGGTTGGAGAGATCCGAATTCATCCCATGCCCTGACCGAGCGCCAAGCTGCATATGTTCGGGCCCTGGGATTAAAGACAGCTTACACGCCACAAATCATCGTGGACGGAACCGCTGAGATGCTCATCAGAAATCCGGAAGAGGCTATGAAGGTCTTTCAGAATGCGCTCGTGATGTCTGACATTCCCGTGCACATCGGCGAAGTAACCGTCGATCCGGCGAATCCCACAACTCTACGTGCTCATATCGATATCGACGGGAAAGATGACAACAAAGACGCTGACGTCTATGTGGCTGTGGCTCTAAATCGAGTGGAGTCCGAAGTGCTTCGGGGCGAAAACAAAAGTCGTCATTTGACTCACGTTGCGGTTGTGCAACAGCTCACAAAAATTGGAAGCCTGCCAAAGGGAAAGAGCTTCGCTGAAGACGTCCAGTTAAAGGTGAAAGGCGGCACCGATACAAAGAACACTCGGTTCGTCGTCTTCGTTCAAGAGGCCGGACCGGGAAAAGTGCTCGGCGTGGATATGAGAAAACCTGCGGTTTGAAGAAGTGGGCAAGTGAACGATTGTGGTTGACTGGCGCTGGAATGGCGCAGAAAACGAATCCACGTGATAACTGCCAAAACGGCCCTTGCGACAGACGTTGCCTTCAAGAATCCTCGCGCGAACTGCTGCCCATCTCTAGGCCTCGCTTTTCAGCCGGCCGTCAGCTCCGTGGACGCGCGGTTGATTTGCGCACAATTAACTCCGGTTCGATCACAATCTCTGAAACGTACTTCGTCCGTGCTTCGATGCGGTCTAGCAGGGAACGCGCAGCGATCTCTCCCACCTTGAGCAGCGGCTGTCGCACGGTGGTGAGCGGTGGCGTAATGTATGCAGCACTTTGAATGTCATCGAAGCCCACCACCGAAATATCGTCGGGTACCTGCAGACCAGCTTCCTGGAAAGCGCAGATGGAACCGATGGCAGAGATGTCGTTGTAGGCAAACAGCGCAGTAAACGGCTGCTTGCGGGCGAGCAATTGTTTGGCAAATGGGTAGCCTAGATTCGGAGTAGGATCAACACCAATGAGCTGGACGACCAATTCCTGCCGCATACGAATGCCTAATTTCGCTGCAATTTCGCAGATCGCGTTCCAGCGGTCGTCGGAATCAGCGCTTAACTCCGAACCCTTCATGAACGCGATTTTTTCGTGACCTAAGTTCGCCAAATGAGTCAACGCGAGCGAGGCGGCGCGGCGGTGGTCCAGAACAATATTGGTTACGCCCTTGATCTTTCGATGCCCGGCAACCGCGACGGTTGGTAAAGGAGGTTCTTCCGCCAGTATGGTGTCCACTGTGATAAAGCCCTCGACCCCTCTTTCGCGAAGTACGGCAGAGTACGATTCGAGCAGTTTCTTGTCGTGACGGTGCGCCACGGTAAGGAAGAAGACGTTCTGCTCGCGAAGATAACGTTCGATGCCGCTGATCACCAGAGCACTGTAGGCGTCCCCGATCTCCTCCACGATCACACCGATCATGTAGGTGCGCTTGGCCCGCAGGGAACGTGCGAAGAAATTGGGGCGATAGTCAAGAGCGCGAGCCGCGGCACGAATTCGCTTCTTGGTGTGCTCGGGAACGGAGCGCGAAGCTGATGAACTGTTCAAAACGGCAGAGACCGTACTGGCGGTAAGCCCGACGAGTTCGGCCACCGACCTGAGCGTGACAGCCGGCCGCCGGTTGGCGTCCGGTTTTTGCTTGGAAGATTTCATGTAGCCGGAAAGTCCTCTCCGTGACCTCGCCTTCGCTCCCTCACCGCGCCTGCTTCCTGTCTGCTTTCGCCCCGGATTGTATATTACATCCGGCTCCCGAACAAAAGATACGCGCATCTGCGCGAGAATGCACGGTAGAATATCGATCTTCTTCTATTCAAAAATGACAGGTGATCGAACATTCTAACAGTGTTATGTTGGACGGATAATGTGATGAGAATCCATCAAGAATAACGATATTTTTTTCTTGACAACGAGCCGCCACTGGGTCTAAACACTGAAATAGTAAAAACGTACTACTAGGAAAGTCAGTAAAACAACGATATTCCTACGGAGCCAAGAGTTCGAGGCGAGCGTTGCGATGAACTTGGGTGCTGCGTACAAGTGGGGGAGTCTGGTCTCTCGTATTCCCGAGAAACCGCTCCGAGAACTGAGTCGACTTCTACTGTGGGAGAAACTCCATGACGAGCCTCATTCGCTGGGCACTTGCGTTCTGCCTGCTTCTGTTCGTGATCGGCGCCGGAATGGCGCAGAATACCAATTCCGGGGACATTCGAGGCACCGTTACGGATTCGACGGGTGCCGTCTTGGCCGGGGTAAAGGTCACCGTTACCAATATTGATACCGGCAGCTCCAAAGTGCTCTCGACCAATAACGATGGTCTTTACGACACCGCCTCAATTTTGCCGGGAAACTACCAGATTACGTTCACAAAAGACGGCTTCCAACGGCTCGTGCGCGGCCCCGTCAACCTCCAAGTCGGGATCATCACGGTGGACGGTCCCATGAAGGTTGGCGCCATCTCTGAACAGGTCACGGTCACGACAGAGGCGCCGCTGCTAAAAACCGAGACAGCTGAGCAATCCACGACCTTCGATTCGCAAACCATGCTCAACTTGCCGCAGGTGAGTACCAGCGGCCAAAATTGGGGCACTTTCGCGCAGTTGCTGCCTGGCGCCTCTGGTGCTGTAGGCATGCCCACCGCCACGGGCGAGGCGGGAGATCCGGGCATTGCGGTTGCGGTGAACGGCAACTTGCCTTTCTATGACAACTTTCTTCAGGACGGAGCTTCGACAAATCTACCCATCAGCCAAAATGTCGACATCGCGACGTTTGAGACTATTTCCGAGCTGCAGGTCAGCACTTCTACGTTTTCGGCTGAATACGGTATCGGTGGAGCGGTGTTCAACCAGATCACGAAAAGCGGTAGCAATCGCTTTCACGGCGCTGCCTACGAATACTTTGGCGCGGATTGGTTGAAGGCGGACAGCTACAATTTTAGTAGCACTCCCCAACCGAAGCCTTTCCTTCGCTATGACAATTACGGTGGAGCAGTCGGGGGGCCGATCGTTAAAGGAAAATTATTCTTTTATTTCAACGTCGACAAGATTTACGACAAGGGGGGTGGAGCAACTCAGAGCGCGACCGTTCCAACGGCCGCTATGAGAGCCGGCGATTTTACGGGTATGCCTACGATTTATGACCCAGCTACGCCTATTGTAGGCGGCTCGCGAACCTCCTTCACCTCCGAAACCGGGAAGAACGCGATTCCCGCGAGCAGATTTGACTCGGTGGCGAATGCGCTCCAGGCTTACTATCCGGCGCCAAACACTCCCGGACAGATTCCTAACGCCGCATTTCCCGGTGTTGTAATAAATAACTACAACTATTCATCCCCCAACTTGAATCCATTCCTGAAATACTTTGGCCGGATCGACTACAACATGTCGGAAAAAAACCGGCTGAACTTCTCCATTACTCAGCGGGACAATCCGGGTACCAATACGAACTTCCAGGTTTGTCCGATTGACTGCTTCTCGGGAGATGTAGATAGTTACAATACACAGGTTTCCGATGTGTATACGTTTAGTCCGAACATCGTCAACGAATTCCGCTTCGGCTATACCAAACAAGGCAACTGGTTCAATCCTTCTACTTTAGGAAAGGGATATCCACAGAAACTCGGTTTGCAATACTCGAAGGCGGACGTTTTTCCGCAAGTCAGCGTTAGCCAATCCGCGACCGCGTCGGGCGCCGGTGGGTCGGGTTCCGTGGCGATCTGCTGCAGTCCGATTCTCCAGCCCGGTACCAACGCGGTTTACATAGAAAACACGTTTGAACCATCCGACGTCGTTACCCTGATTCGCGGAAAGCACATCCTGCATTTCGGCGGTGAGGTGCTTGCCTATCAGGGGAACCTTACGCCCTGGGGAAATGTGCAGTCGGGGAGCTTTTCCTTCACGGGAGTCTACACCCAGCAAAATAACACGACAGCCAGCGGGGGATCTGCCTATGCGGACTTCCTGCTAGGTGACGTAAACAGCTGGGGAGCGACCAACCAGCCGGAATCCGGAATGCGAATGAAGAGCCCCCAGTTCTTTGTTCAAGACGACTTCAAAGTCCGTCCGAACCTCACAGTGAACCTGGGGCTGCGTTACGAATTCCAGGGTGGCTGGAGCGAGGTGAAAAATCACTTAGGCGCCTTTGACCCAACCATTACCAATCCGATTACCAACACGCCGGGTGCGATGTGGTTCGCCGGGGAGACATCACGGACTCGTTTAATGAAGTCGGTAAATGACGTATTCCTGCCTCGCGTTGGATTCGCTTGGAATCTAGGTGGTGGCAGCACAGTCGTCCGGGGCGGTTTCGGAATTTACGCCATCACCTTCAGTTTGGATGACTATGGTCAAGGAGCGGGCCTCGGCAACAACAGCACGGGCAGTGCCTCCGACGCAAGCGGCGGAGTCGGCCCCGTGACTACTCTCGGCGGCCCAGGAATCAACCTGCAGACAGGGCAACCCTTGCCCTACGTCGTCGATAATAGAAACCCCGGGGGATACAACGGCCTAAATGTCCCTTATAACAACTACAATCTGCGGGTTCCAACCATCAACGAGTGGACGTTGAGCGTCGAGCGCCAGCTGGGGAAAAACACTGTAGGCGAGATTGCATACGTGGGCAGTCATGGCAATCACCTCGGCTATCCAGTCGATATTAACCAGATACCGCAGAACCTGTTACAGCCAACCTTCAACAAGGCGAACACGCCCTATTCGCAATTCGGAACGATTTCTGGAGCGGTCAACGAGTCCAAGTCCAACTACAATTCCATGCAACTGCAGGCTAATCACCGGCTGACGTCCGGCTTAACCTTCAACGCAAACTATGTTTGGTCACACTTCCTGGATGACCAGGACTCAGCCGGGTGGGGCGGCCGAGGAGGTACGCAAGTCTACCAAAATGCCTACAGTGCGGCGTCGAATTACGGCAACTCGAATTTTGATGTCCGGCATGCGGTGAAGGGATCGGTCGTTTATGAAGTCCCGTTTGGCAAGGGACGGCACTTTCTCAATAGCAATGCCTTCTTGGATCAGGTGATCGGCGGCTGGCAGACCTCGGCGATTTGGTTCTGGCACACCGGGCAGCCCTACACCGTGATTGCAGCTAACAATAACAGTGCCTCTGAAAATCCTGGGGGCAATAACGAATCCTCTCAGTTCGTCAATGTTGTGGGCGATCCTAATCCCGCCAACCGGACCATTCAGAATTGGTATAACGTAAATGCTTTTGCCCAACCAACGGCCGGGACTTTTGGCAATGAGAAACGGAACAGCTTGTTCGGGCCGCGTTACTCTGAGGTTGACTTCTCGCTGGGCAAAAACTTTGCAGTTAAAGAGGGGATCAGCCTGCAATTCCGAATCGATGCCTATAACATTTTCAACCATCCCAGCTTCGCGAATCCGAATACTGGCGAGAGCTTCGCTGCCAACAGCAGTGGAATTTTAACGCCCACGAGTGCGGCTAGCATAACCTCCACCGAGAATGGAGCACGAGCGTTCCAGCTCGATGCGCGCATCTCATTCTGATAGGGGACAGTTGTTCTCAAAATGAAAAAGGACGGCAGGTTTGCTGCCGTCCTGGGTTTCCCGTCGATTCTAGCGAGTCCTCCAACCTACAATCGTGACATGAAGACAAAACAGGTTGTCGCCTTGTTTCTGGCGGCGTCTCTCTTTCCGTGGGCGCCATCGCTTTTCTGCCAATCCGAACCCAGCCGGCAGCAGCAGATCCAATCACACAGCCATAAAGCTGCAGAATACTTGAAGGACAACCGACCCGATCTTGCAATCCCCGAATTTAGAGCAGTGGTTGCCCTCGATCCGAGTAACGTAGATGCCCGCGGCAACCTCGGCGTGCTGCTATCCTTCCTGGGGGACTATTCGAACGCGATTCCGCAGCTTCGTGCCGCTCTGAAACTGCGGCCGGCTTTATGGAAGATTCAGGCGCTTCTGGGCATCGGGGAAAGGCGGACAGGCGACACTGTCGCCGGTCGCCGCGACTTAGAAGAAGCATTTCCAAGGGTACAGGAGACAAAGATCCGGACTGAGACTGGAATGGAGTTGATCGAAATCTACTCTGGAACGGGCGATCTGGATAAGGCTTCGGCAATCGTGGCTGACCTTCGGAAGCTGGACCCGACAAATGCAAATATCCTCTATACCGCTTACCGAATCTATTCTGATCTTGTCGCCGAGTCGATGCTTAGCCTGTCCGTGGTGAACCCGAATTCCGCCCGCATGCGTCAGGCGATAGCACACGAACTGGCAAAACGCGGCAACCCGGCGGAGGCAGTTGAGAACTACCGAGCCGCGATCAAGATCGACCCGCAGCTTCCGGGACTCCATTTTGAGCTGGCCGAGATACTTAGCACTCTGTCGACCGCTGAGGGCCGCGAAGAAGCCGAGAAGGAATATAAGGCAGCTTTGGAAATCGATCCGTTTGATGAACAGGCTGAATGCAGGCTGGGTGATATCGCCCTGCAGAGAGACGATTTGAACGACGCTAACGCCCGTTACAGCAAGGCCGTGCGGCTGCAGCCAGACGACCCCGAGGCCAGTATCGGATTGGCAAAGGTATTTATGACCATGGGCGAACCCCAAAAAGCGGAGCCGCTTCTGCTGCATGCGCTCCAGCTCGACCCCACCAGCGCTCTGGCCCACTTTCGCCTAAGTACGGTGTATCGGCAGACGGAACGGACTGCCGAAGCCAAACAGGAACTTGAACAGTATCAGAAGTACAAACAGATTAAGGAGAAACTTCGGTCGATTTACCACGACCTGCATGAGCAGCAAGGCAGGGACGAAGCCGAGACTACGGAGCCGAAAAGATAGTCAGCTTGGTCGGGAGATGGGCTAGAAAGTAATCCGATGGTTAGAGCACTTCTTGCAGCTGCGACATTGTTCTGGACGATCCCGTTATTCCCCAGTTCCTACTATCCGGCACGTCTCGATGATCCTAAAGCTGTTTATCTGACTTTGGATCGATTTCCGGTAAAGGGCGACGGAATCGCAGATGATTCTGAAGCCTTGCAGCAAGCCATCGACACGGTTCACCAGACCAATCAGGGCATTCTGTTCGTTCCGGCTGGCCGTTACCGTTTGACTAAGACCATCTACATCTGGCCCGGGATTCGGCTCATCGGGTTCGGAACGACCCGGCCGGCATTTGTACTGGCCGCAAACACGCCCGGTTTTCAACAAGGGCCGGCGTATATGGTGTTCTTCGCGGGTGCTCGACCGCGAGGTAATCCGACTGCACCGGATGCGAACCCGGGCACGTTCTACTCTGCAATGAGCAACATCGACATCCGCATCCAGGACGGAAATCCTGGCGCCGTCGGCATTCGCGCCCACTATGCGCAGCATTGCTTTCTGGCGCACATGGATTTTCACATCGGCTCAGGGCTTGCGGGAATTCACGATGGTGGCAACGTCGCTCAAGACGTACATTTTTATGGAGGTCAGTACGGTATATGGACCCGCAAACCCTCCCCGGGATGGCAGTTTACCCTGCTCGACGCCACATTTGAAGGACAGCGCGAAGCGGCGATCCGGGAGCATGAAGCCGGGCTGACCCTGATCCGTCCGCAATTCAAAAATGTCCCCACCGCGATTTCCATCGATCCTGAATACTCCGACGAACTCTGGATAAAAGATGGACGTATGGAAAATATTAGCGGCCCCGCCGTCGTCATCAGCAATGAGAATAGCGCCCGCACCGAGATCAACATGGAAAATGTCGTTTGCCGGAAGGTTAATGTTTTTTCTCTTTATCGAGAGAGCGGAAAGCGCATCGCAGCTCCGGCGGAGATGTATGAGGTGAAGACTTTTTCTCACGGGCTCCGCTATGAGGACATCGGCGTGGTACCCACAATTCAAGACATCTATGAAACGGCGCCGTTGACTGTGTTACCAAAACCAGTTAAATCCGACATCCTCGATCTGCCGCCGATCGATACGTGGATCAATATCCGCTCCCTTGGCGCCAAAGGAGATGGCACGACCGACGATACCGAGGTGCTGAAAAAAGCCATCGAGGAGCATCGCACTATTTACCTGCCATCGGGCCAGTACCGGGTGACGGACACCATTGCGCTGAAGCCAGATACGGTTCTCATCGGGCTGCATCCGAGCGTCACCAGAATACTGCTCGCCGATTCGACTCCTGCATTTCAAGGCATTGGCAGTCCCAAGCCGCTGCTTGCAACTCCAAAAGATGGAACGAACATCGTCACCGGCATCGGCCTCTATACCAACGGCATCAATCCGCGAGCGGTGGCCGCGAAGTGGATGGCGGGTACGGATTCGATGATGAATGACGTTCGTTTTCTGGGCGGGCATGGCACGATCGATCCGAACGCGAGCACAGAAGAAAGCTCCAAAGGATGGAAACAGATTTATAACGACAATCACACTGCCGATTCCAATCCCAATCGCCGCTGGGACGCGCAGTATCCGAGCCTATGGATAACCGGCGGCGGCACCTTCGTTGACATCTGGACGCCCAGTACATTCGCGCAAGCGGGTTTGTATATCTCAAACACTTCAACTGCCGGACGGATCTATGAGCTATCGAGCGAGCACCATGTTCGCAACGAGGTAGTGCTGGACCATGCGTCCAACTGGCAAATCTATGCGCTGCAGACAGAAGAGGAAAGGGGCGAGGGCGGGTTTGCCCTGCCGCTGCACATTCGCGATTCGAGCAACATTTCATTCGCAAACCTGCACATGTATCGCGTTGTGAGCAGCAATCAGCCGTTCAAATATGCGGTCATGGTCACCAACTCGAGGAACATACGATTTCGCAACGTTCACTGCTTTAGCGACAGCAAAGTTTCGTTTGACGACACGATTTACGATCAGACCCACGACACTGAGATACGGCAGCGGGAATTTTCCTGGCTGACGATTTCCGGCGCCGCTCCTCAAGTCCGTCGGATGCAACCCTCCCCAGCCCTCGCCCTGGGCGCGAAGGTGGAGAAGGTTGCCGGCGGTTTCTTCAATATTTCCGGCGGAGCGGTTGACGGCTCCGGAAATATTTATTTCGTCGACGCCAAATGGCAAACCATCTATCGCTGGTCAGCCGCGACCCGCCAATTATCGAAGGTTCGCGACAATCCGCTGGACCCGGTTCAACTGTTTTTCGACAAGGCTGGCGATCTCATCGTGGTTTCATACGCAGGCAATGGGACGGTCTACAGCTTCAATCCCGACGCAGGGAATGACGACATTACGCTCCTACCGGCGGTACCGGCGGTTCCACGCCCGGGAATGACTCCGGTGCTGCCGGTGGACTACTGGCGAAACGAGAACGATTTCCTCGAAGTCATCCCCGCAAAGCCGCTCTACCAGTTTGTTTCTCCAGATCGAACCAGTTTTCTTCCGGCGGGAAAGGATTTTGTGACCGGTGAGCTCTACTATGGCTCGAAATTGAGCAATACGCTGCGAGCTTTCGGCTTTGCTCCCGCAGTTGCCGGCCTACCCTACTATGTTTCGGATGAAAATGGAGAGAAGACGTACGTAGCCAGCGTTGGCGACGATGGAACAATCTCCAATTTGAAGCTATTCGCCGAGCGGGGCGGAGAAGGCATTGCGGTGGACTCAGAGGGCAATGTTTATATCGCGGCGGGACAGGTGTTCGTGTACAACTCCGCGGGTACTCTGATCGATACGATCGATATTCCGGAGCGGCCCTCGCAGTTGCTGTTTGGGGGCAGCAACGGCAGCACCTTGTTCGTTCTTGCGCGGAGCTCCTTGTATGCGGTCGAAACCAGCTACCAGGGCCGCTGAGGTCAGAAAAGCCTTTTTCTGAGGACACGGACATGACAGGCGAGACCTCGCGTCGGTCCGATCTGCGATCATGATTACTGCTTCAAACTCCTCCGTAAAGAGGGGCAGGATGCCGCGATCAATGACTCGCTCCAGAAGCCGTTTACCCTCTCCACTCTGAGAACCAAGGTGAGGGCGAAGCTCGCCTCCCCGTTCCGCGCGCAACGTTTCGATCTTTCGATCGTCAGTTGCCATTGAAATATCGGCTGGCGGGCGAGCTGCCTGGCGCAAAAAAGCACCAGTGAGAACATCAGCCGTTCGGGAATGCTATTCCGGGCGGAGGAAATGATTCGATCCGACGTCCAGATCGAGATCAACCCGGTGTCGCCAGCAGAAATTGCGGGGCTGTCCACGGCCGAAGGTCTCTGCCGGGGCGAAGTTGTTCGGGCCATCACGCCCGAGCCACCTCTAATGAATCGCTTTCTAGCCGCGAAGCTTCTGCGCTATCAGTTCCTCCAGGGGGCACAGCAGCCACCGGGATAACCCCGTGCGGTGGGCGGGCAACTCGGTCTGGCGAAATGTCGGCAAGCAACGGCAACTCGTCTTCCCGCCAGGAGCCGAATCCAGCCAAAAATAGGCAGCGTTTGCCACTGCTCCTCAGTCCGGAGGTGACGCCATCTTTACATGTCTTGAGGCGATTCGAAAATTGGTGGTTATCCACAAGTCCTGCAGGGCATATACTTCGCCCGGCGCCAAATCTGCGCCGGAGGCCTCCCCCATGAATCGCACAGCTGAAATCCTGCTAGTCGCTTTAGCGCTCACTGGAATGTATTGTGCCATTCCGAAGAAGTCTGACCCAGTCGGTAATCCTGCTATTCGAGCAGAACAGATGGTATTGGTTGCTGATGGTAGCGACCCCATGCCTTTGTGCCGCGGGAAGAGCTGCAAATAATATAAAGATGAGCGGATAATTGGGCGAACCCGGGCGGCCACGATAAAAAGCTTGCAGCGCCGCCGAGGGAGAGGTATGCTTCTCGCCTTTCGGGAGGGCAGAAGCGATGCACTGGCTAATCTACGTAAGCTGGCTGGTGGGCCCGGTGCTGCAGATCACTCTCCTCAGCCTCATGATTCAGCGCAAGCTGCATGTGGTTTTTCCACGATTCTTCTCCTACATCCTCTTTCAGATCGTCAAGTCCGGAATTCTGTTTGTCATCTATCAGTACTATGACGGAAGCTACTTCGACGCATACTGGACTGGGAACGCGATCAGTGTGCTGCTGGCTGTCACAGTCATGGATGAAATATTGCACAATCTCCTGAGAAAATACGGAGGTATTCAAAGCTTAGGATCCACCATATTCCGGTGGGCCTGCGGACTGCTGCTTTTGCTTTCAATTGTGAGCGCGTTCTCTAGCCAGCAGACCGGTGCCGACAGGGTGGTATCGGCTGTACTGGCGTTTGACCGGAGTGTGCGCGTTACGCAGTGCGGGCTCTTCTTACTGTTGATGATTCTTTGTCGGTTTCTCAGAAATTGCTGGCGGCAACATGTATTTGGAATCGCTCTTGGCTTCGGAATGTTTGCAAGCATCGAGCTAATTCTGGTCACCATCATGATGCACTACGGCGATGGTCCGGTTGCGATCGTCAGCATAGTGAAGAGTGCAGCTTACAATGCTGTGACTCTGCTCTGGATTGTGTACCTAAGAATTCAACGCCAATCGATGGTGGAGATAGACGCGCCTCCGCAACTTAACGCGCTGAATGCGGCTTTAGTCGCGTCGACTCAAGGAGGGGATAGCGGTTTCATTTCGATGGTGGAGCAATCCGTGGACCGCGTCTTGTCTCGTGGCTCATGGCCGAGACCGTCGGTCAAGGGATCTCAAATCATCGGCCGCAAACCCGAACCAGAAGAACGCAATTGAACCTAACCGCTTCCCGGTGTCAACAAAATGAAACGCAACGCAGAGCAAGTAGGCACGGGAGCGACCTGGCCTCCGGACGAAGGCCAAACCCTCACATTCACGTCCCGCAGCGGTTTGACAACAGGTATCCTCAGAGAGGTGAGGTGGGGACTTGTGTGGCGAGATTTCATTCTCGAGGATGGGCGAGTGATACCCGAGCACAAAGTTGTAGGTTGCCCGGAGCAGCCAGTCTGGCGCAGGGCCGACGAGGTAACGCAGGATGAGCGAGAGTCCTGGGAGAGACGGCTCGTTACGATGGCCGAAGCCGGATTGGATCCCCGGGACCAGGAGCAGTCATTCTGGGCCGAGCTGAACCAGTATCTGGCATATACATATCTCAGGTTTAAGCGAGCCGAGGGTAACCCGTCTGATGTTGAGTGACGAACGGAGCTCAGGGAGTAACAGCCAAGTCACGATAAGAACGGGAGCGTAGAGGCGTGAACCGAACGTATCAGGAATCCGAAAAGGAACGGGTTTGGAAGTTGCTTTCGGAAGCTGGTCTCATAGACATAACTCCCGATGAGTTTCCAGGGCGGGTGAAGGAAGCTAAGGATCTTGTCATGGGACGGCTGGGTGAATTGTTAGAACGGACAACTGATATTCGGGAGCGCGAATCCGCAGCGTACTCGCTGGCCACGTTAAAGAGATTAGAGACCACACTGGAGCGAGGCGAAAAACGGCACAGGCACGGCTGAGCCGGGTCACAAACTGCGTCCGGATGTTGTCATCCTAACTGCCCCCGAGCGGTTTGGCACCGTCTCCTAATTGCCGCTGATTCCCGGATCGCGCACGCGATAACCCTGCTGAATGGCCGCTTGTCCGGTGGCCTGCGCCACATGAACTTTTCCCGGTACCCAGGCGCTAAAGGTAGGGATTTCTTCAGCCTTGCGCGCTATGCGCCTAGAAGTTCCCGAATGTTTCCGGTCGCCGTGAGATGACGCGATGGCTCAACCAT
>Ga0210406_10003432_pt1 | contig 17353 bp, 8 predicted proteins | sample IncBWC30MmetaG_FD_155454 | JGI IMG/M metagenome (GOLD analysis project Ga0210406, IMG submission 155454) | Forest soil microbial communities from Barre Woods Harvard Forest LTER site, Petersham, Massachusetts, United States - Inc-BW-C-30-M | ecosystem: Environmental > Terrestrial > Soil >... | reverse complement strand
GGTCGGGTCCCTTTCCAAGCAACTTTGTTAACGCCGGCTGCGTCACGAACAACTCGAGAGCTTCCATGCCGAGTCCGACCAGTAATCCGACGAAAAGCAGCATGGGCCAATTGGGAGCGATCGTGAACCCGACGTCCTTCCAACGTTGCCCGCGCAAGCGCAGCGAAATCCAACCCAAAACAAAAAGATACGGCACTTTGCTGACGGGAAGCAGGTGTCGCCAGGCCAGATAAAAAACCCCGGCGACGACTGCGATCTCAACGACAAACAGCCAGCGTTTTTCGCGATCGCTTGTCGGCAGCGCGCCCATCGCGTGTCCGTTTATGGAATCGGCTCGATTCAATCAAACCAAATCGTGCCAATTCGACTGTTCTATAAAAACAATTTGCTTCCCCCAGTGTTGCTAAGAAATTCTTCAGGAAGCGGTTATGCCCAATAAAGACGAACTTTTACGCGCGCTCCAGTTAGGTGGGATTGTCGCCGAACATGATAATCTCCTATCGGAATGCTTTGTGAGACACCCAGTTCTCACCGAGCTCACTAACGATCAAAAAGATCTTATTTTAGGGGCCAAAGGAGCGGGTAAATCGGCGTTGTGGAAAGAGATTCGTGACAGCAAACATAAATATGAAACCATCTCTAACGTCGAACTGCAGCTGGTAACAAATCCGGCGGGTGACCCTGAATTTCGCGACATTCTCGTCGCTATTGGAAATGACGAATTCCCGGATGTCGACGAACTGCGCGTGGCGTGGCGCCTCTACTTGCTTGCGCAATTTTGGAGAGGAGCCCGCGAGTTGATCAATCCTGACCTGCGTCAGCAAATCGGGACCGAGATTGATCGCTATGGGATTATTCCCAAGAAGGAATCGGGGCTAAAGGCGGCATTTGCCTTCGCTGTCGCAAAAGCGCGCGCCCTGAAACAGCTAAAAGTTAGTTGGACTAGCGGAGTCGCTCTAGAATTTGATGAAGATCAGTTGAAGGCTGGGGGCAGCGCTGCGGCTATCCCATTTAACGACATGATTGCGGCTATCAACGAGTCGCTAAGCACGGTCGACCGGCGGATATGGCTCATTTTGGATCGGCTCGACGAAATTATCTTGGGCGACGAAGCACGAGAAAACCAAGTCCTAAAAGGCCTCTTGCTCGCTTATCGAGATATGAGCGATTTCCCTTGTGCGCGACTGAAGGTTTTTCTCCGTGACGATGTGTACCAACGTGTGACGTCGATCGGACACTTTCCAGCACTAACACATGTCAGGAGTAAAGCGGCCGGGCCTATTCGATGGGAGCTTGAGGATCTTTTGCTTTTGGTTGTTCGAAGATTCGTCGCCAATAAACCGATAGTCGAGTTTTTGGGCTTGGACGCCGATTCCAAGCTAACCCCAGAATTGCGACGAAAGATTTTTTACTCCCTCTTTCCCGCGAAGGTAGACAAGGGTCGTGCAGCCGAAACCTTCAAGTGGATAGTCGATCGCATTACCGATGGCAATGGGGTTGCAACGCCGCGTGATCTGCTGTCTGTCATTGACGCGGCTCGGATTTTTCAACTCGAGCAAATGCAACGCGAAGGAAGAGATCTTCCCGGAACCCAGTTGTTTGCTGAGGATGCGCTTCGTCGCGCAGTTCGAAAAGTAGCCAAGGACAACTTGGAGACGAGAATCTTCGCCGAATATCCAGATCTTCGAGAACCCATAGAAGCGTTCCGAGGAGGCAAGGCTGATCACAATGACGAAACGCTTCGCCATCTTCTTGGGTCGCGGGCTGACGACATCGTCCGGCGATTGGAGAGAGTTGGCTTTTTATTTCGCCGATCTCGTGACGGCGCTCAAATGTGGACAGTTCCGTTCTTTTACAGCTTCGCTCTTGATATGACCCGAGGGGCTTCTTTCGATTTGGCAGTGCCCGCAGAAGGCCATGAAGAAGTTAATCTGAGAGAAGATAATTTAGCTGCGCATCCAGATTCGGACCAGCGGTGAACGCGTCGCGGCGCTTTCCTAGTAATACGCTGCGCAAAATGGAAGCGGCCGAACGGAAGTTGACAGGTTGATCCGCCTTCGCATCGCCTCGGCGCGACAGGGTTGTTGAGGGGTTGAGGCAAAAGGCCTAAGACTATTCCCGAATGGAAGCTCCCGACTGGGCAGCATTGACTGACGAGCAGTTGCTCGAGCGCCGCATTTCCAAGCTCGGGTTGCGGCTCGAGGGCACTACACTCGAACCGCTCATCCGGCAGCTCTACGACGAGCTTTCGGCCCACGGGTTGCTCTTTCATCCGCCAACTCATATCGGCGATGAATGGTTCGTGCCGATCGGTATCCCGGCGATTTTTGTGCCGTTTTTTCTCGTGCACGACCGGCTGCGCGCGCTGGAGCGGACGATGATGCTCGAGGTCGAGGGCGAAACGCCGGAGTGGTTCATGAAACTCATGCGGCACGAGGCCGCGCACGCCTACAGCTACGCCTACCAGCTTCAGCGAAAGACGAAGTGGCAGCAGATTTTCGGGCAAACGTCAGACGAGGAGACGCCTAATACTTACCGGCCGCGCCCGTTCAGCCGCAGCTACGTGATGCATCTCGACGATTGGTACGCGCAGGCTCATCCGGATGAAGATTTCGCGGAGACCTTCGCGATCTGGCTCACGCCCGAGCTCGACTGGCGCAAGCGTTATACGGGCTGGAAGGCGCTCCAGAAACTTGAATACGTCGATGAGTTAATGAAATCGCTTGCGGGGAAGCCACCGGTGAATGCGCCGAAATATCGCGTGGCCGAGTACGATTGTCTGAATCTCAAGCTAAAGACCTATTACGCGCGCAAACGAAAGCTCTACGAAGATACCTATCCGGATTTCTACGACGCCGATCTGCGCCAACTCTTCTCCGCGCCAGCGGGGATCAAAGCAAGCAGTTATCTGCGCCAGCGGCGGCGGCGGCTGATGAACTCAGTGTGTCAGTGGACGAATGAGAGAAAGTTTCGGGTGAACAAACTCCTCGCGCGGCTCATCGAACGCTGCGACCAGCTCGGGCTCCACGTGCTCAACGACGACCCGCAGCAGGATTTCCGCGTCTCCGCTTTCATCACGACGCTGGTGATGAATTATCTCTTCACCGGCAAGTTCAAGCGCACCAAATAGCGTGAAAAAGAAACTAAAGGTCCTCGTTCTTTTCGACGGCATCAGTCCCACCAAGATCGATCAGGACTTGAGCAAGGAGATGAAGACGGAGGATTGGAAAACCGAGGCGAACGTCATGGCCGCGCTTGGCACGCTCGGCTATACGGCGGAGCATCTCGCCATCTTTGATGATCTCGATCTGGTGCGGCAAAAACTAGAGAACTTCGCGCCCGATGTTCTTTTCAACCTTGTCGAACAGTTCAAGAATAACCCCGGGTTCGACCAGAACATCGTTTCATTGCTCGAAATGCAGGGCGTGCCCTTTACCGGCTGCGGCGCGACCGGTCTCACCCTTTGCAAGCACAAAGGCATCTCAAAAAAAATCCTCAGCTATCATCGCATCCACGTGCCGAACTTCGTGGTCATCTCGCGCGGCCAGCGCATTGCACGGCCCAAGCAGCTCAAGTTCCCAATCCTGGTGAAGCCGGTGAAAGAAGAGGCGTCGTACGGCATTTCGCAAGCGTCATTCGTTGAGACCGACGAGGAGTTCCGCGAGCGCGTGGCCTTTATTCACGAGAAACACGACGCCGACGTCATCGCCGAGGAATACATCGCGGGCCGTGAACTCTATGTGAGCCTGATGGGCAATCTGCGACTGAGCGTCTTTCCGATCCGCGAACTGGTCTTCCGCGAAGTGCCGCCGGACGAGCCGAAGATTGCGACCTATCGCGCGAAGTGGGACGAGGAATATCGCAAACGCTGGGGCTTACAGAATCGGTTCGCCCAGGGGCTCGACCCGGCGCTCGTCGCCCACATCGAGCAGACGTGCAAACGCATCTACCGTCTACTCACGATCGACGGCTACGCGCGCATCGACCTGCGGCTGACGGTGGCCAACGAGATCTATTTCATCGAGGCGAACCCGAATCCCCATCTCGCGGCGGACGAGGACTTCGCGCTTTCGGCAGACAAGGCGGGCCTGCCTTATCCGCAATTGATCGACCGGATCATCCGGCACGGGATGAAGACGCTTCGGGATTAAAGACGAAAAGAAGAAAACGCCGAACGCTCAACCCCGAAAAGCTCTCGGGGCAGGCTGTCCAACTCCGAATTCAATCCGACTTAGGGCGGTCAATCGAGGGCCAATCGCATTTCGTTGCTTTTTGCGACGAATCCCAAGCGCTCGTAGACCGATCGTCCTTCTTCGGAGGCGTGTAACACCAGGCGATCAAGACGTTTTGCTCGCGACCAATCGATGATTTGTTTCAATAAGAGTGCTGCGACACCTCGTTTTCGCCATTCTGGCTCGGTGAAGACGTTAACAATGAGTCCGTACCGCCCCTCGGCGATTTTGACTTGATCGGACTGAGAGACGGAATACGGCAAAGTTTTCTGCCGGAGCACGCCTGCGCCGCCGATCACAATCTTCGGCTGATTTCCGGGGCTGGCCAGCCAGCCGAAATATTTGTCGCGAGCGAGCGCAGCTTCGATTCCCCGTTGGGCTTTCGCCCGAAATTCTTCAAACAGGTTCGGCGGCACGTCACCCATGTCTCGAAACGTACGCGCCTGATGCCAGGCAATCGTATCGGCATCGACGGGCGTGGCAAGACGAACGACGAACGATTCCGACATTTGATGACTAGGCCAATACGACCTTAACAACAACGAGAACAAAATTCCAAACTCGCAATTCTCCTTCGCTGATCATGATGAGGTTTTAGCCGCGGTCGTTGACCGCGGAACTCTAAAAGCCGGGGTCGCCGACCCCAGCTACAGCGCCCGAGTTTCCTTTCGTTCGAAGGAAAATTTTGCATGATAGTTGCGCAATGCAGGACGCGCTCACTCCGATGATGCAGCAGTATCAGCGGCTGCGGAAAAGTATTCCGCCCGATACGCTTTTGCTTTTTCGGTTGGGAGATTTTTACGAGCTGTTTTTCGAGGACGCAAAGGAGGCGTCGGCGCTCCTCAACGTTGCGCTGACGAAGCGGAACGAGGTGCCGATGTGCGGCGTGCCGCATCACGCGGCGCAAAGTTATATTGCCAAGTTAGTCAAAGCTGGCCGGCGCGTCGCCATCTGCGATCAGACGAGCGAGCCGCAACCGGGCAAAATTGTTTCGCGCGACATCACCCAAATCATCAGCGCGGGAACGATTAGCGAGCTCGACCTGCTGGAACTGAAACGGGCGAATTACCTGGGCGCGGTCTATATCGACAACAACACTTACGGTTTCGCCTATGCCGATCTGACGACCGGCGAGTTTCGATTAACGCAAGTTGAAGATCGGCAATCACTCGTGGACGAACTCGCACGGATCTCCCCGTCGGAGCTATTGATTAGTGCCGAGCAGAAGGAGCAACTCGGCGAAATCGATCACGCCCTCGAGTACGACAGTTACGCATTTCTGCCGGAGCACGCCAGCTTCACGTTGTGCGAACATTTCCGCGTTAAATCGCTCGATGGCTTTGGTTGCACGCATATGCCGCAAGCGATCGCCGCCGGGGGCGCGATCGTTCATTACCTGAAGCATCAGCTCCGGCGAAAGATCGATCATCTTAGCTCGCTCCGCTGTGATGCACCCAGCGATTACGTTCTTCTCGATGCGGCCACGCAAACCAATCTTGAACTGGTCGAATCCCGCAACGTCCGGGACACGAGTCTCCTCGCGGTGCTCGACCGAACGGTTACACCGATGGGCGCACGCAAGCTCCGGGCCTGGATTTTGCAACCCCTGCGCGACCTTACTCAACTCGAATGCCGGCAACAGATGATTGCCGATCTTTTGCAGGAGTCAGACCTGCTCGCAGCGATTCGTAGCGAATTGAAATCGATTCGTGACATCGAACGCGCGATTGGTCGTTTGAGCCAGGCCTCAGGCAATGCGCGCGATCTTGTCGCATTGAAAACGTCGTTGCAACAAATCCCGAAGCTGAAGGAAGAATTACAAAGACTAATCGAGCGGAGCGAATTTGGCACAGGTAGGGATGGGTCTCCGAGCCGTCCGTTGAATTCGTCGGACGCTTCGGAGAAACGTCCCTACCTGAGATTGGCGGGACGTTTGCAAAATGAAATCCATGAAATGCCGGCACTGGCCGAGAAGTTGGGGAAAGCCCTTGTCGACGATCCGCCGCTGACCCTGAAAGAAGCCGGAATTTTTCGCGACGGTTACGATGTCGATCTTGACGAGCTACGTCAGGCTTCGCGCGATGGGAAGAGCTGGATCAGCCAGTTGCAGGAGCGCGAGATCGCGGCCACCGGCATTAAGTCACTCAAAGTCCGCTACAATTCGGTGTTCGGCTACTTTATCGAAGTCACAAAATCGAATCTGGCCAATGTGCCCGCGCATTATACGCGCAAGCAAACGACGGTCGGCGGCGAGCGTTTCATCACTCCGGAGCTAAAGGAAATAGAAGGAAAAATTCTCGGGGCGGATGAGCGCGCGAGAAATCTGGAGTACGAGCTTTTTCAAAAACTGCGCGACGAGACGCTGCGCGAACTCGGTCCGATCCAGGAGACAGCGGCGGCGATCGCAATCGTCGACGTTATCTGCGCGCTCGCAGAGACGGCACGGCTCTTCAATTATTGCCGGCCGAGGCTCAACGAATCATTTCGGCTCACTATTAAAGATGGCCGTCATCCGGTACTCGATCAAAATCTGGTCGAAGAAAAGTTTGTGCCTAACGACACCTCACTCGATGGCGAAAACATGCGGCTGGCGGTCGTGACCGGCCCGAACATGGCTGGCAAATCGACTTATATCCGGCAGGTCGCGCTGATTGTGTTGATGGCGCAGACGGGCAGCTTCGTGCCGGCGGCAAGCGCCGAGATCGGTCTGGTCGATCGCATTTTTACGCGCGTCGGCGCGAACGACGATCTCGCGCGCGGGCAATCGACGTTCATGGTCGAGATGAACGAGACCTCGAACATCGTGAACAACGCGACCGAGCGCAGCCTCGTGATTCTGGACGAGATCGGTCGCGGAACATCGACCTTCGATGGGCTATCCATCGCATGGAGTGTCGCAGAATTTCTGCACGACAAGATCAAGGCGCGCACTCTTTTCGCGACCCATTATCACGAACTGACCAAGCTGGCGGAGGAGCGCAGCGGCGTTTGTAATTTCAATGTCGCCGTGCGCGAGTGGAATGATCAGATCATTTTCCTGCGCAAGATCGTGCCGGGCGGCGCGGACAAGAGTTACGGTATCCAGGTGGCGCGGCTGGCTGGATTGCCAAAGGAAATTTTGGATCGAGCGAAAGATATTCTGGCGCATTTGGAAAACCCGGATGGCGCCGTGGCGGCTTCCAAGAAAAAGCAAAGATCGACAAGGGCTGTTTCGAAGGCCGAGAAGCCGCAGTTGGATTTGCTATAGTGAGAAGGGTGTCGCCTGCAAATCAAAAAAATGCGGCCGGCACGGCCGCCTCTACAGTTTTCAACTGACGGCGCATTCGCCGAAACTATAATGGGCGGCCAACGCGCTTAACATGCCGATCAAGAAAGAGAAAGATCTGAGCGAGACGCAGCGCAGTCATTGGCTGAAGGCCGTGGCCGCGATTGAGCTGCGCAATTTTGGTTACGCCATTTCGCTTCTGCAGGAAATTTTGAAACAGGAGCCGGAATTTTTGACCGGCCGGCAATTGTTACGGCGTACGGAGGTCGCAAAAAACAAAGTGGCCAAGAAAAGTTTTTTTAAGATCTCGACCACGCCCATCGCGGTGTTGAAATCGCAGCGAGAAATGAAGAAGGATCCGAAGCGCGCGGTGGAGATGATCGAAGAGCTTTTGGAAGATGAGCCGTACCATTGCCAGGCGAATCTGCTTTTGAAGGAAGCCGCGGTAGCAGCGGGCTGGCCGGAGATTGGCGTCTTCGCGCTGCGCACCTTGCTGGAAGAAAATTCGTGCGACGTGAAATTGCTGCACGAGCTCGGTCGTTTGTATCACGACATGGGCCAGAACGAAAACGAAGTCGAGGTTTATAACCGAATTTGCGAGATTAATCCGCTGGATGCCGCAGCGCTTCGGCTCGGTAAAGATGCCTCGGCGCGCGCCTCCATGACGACTGGCGGCTGGACGCAGGCGGAAAGTTACCGCGACTTGATCAAGAACAAGGAGATTGCGATTTCACTCGAGGAACAAAGCCGGGTGGAGTTGACGGGCGAATCGCTCGATCAACAAATTGCCGAAACCTACGCGCTCCATCAAGCGCAGCCGGAGAGTATCGATTTGGCGCGACGTCTGGGCATACTCAACGAACAGAAGGACGAGATCGAGGCGGCCACCGCCTGGTATCAATATGCCGCTGATCTGACCAAGGGCACCGATGCAGGGCTGGTCCGGAAAGTTTCCGATTTGAGAATGAAACGTTTCGAGCACGAGATCGCCGGGCATGAAGAGTTCCTCTCTACTCACGGCGCCGGCGATGAGCTTTATGAGAGAAGATCCGAGGATTTGAGGGTCGCGAAGAAAAAGCGCACAGAAATTCTGATCGACGATGCGCGCCAGCGAGTGGAGCGAAATCCAACCGACTTGCACCTTCGCTTTGAACTGGGCGAGCACCTGGCCAACGCGGGGCATTTCCATGAAGCGTTGCCGGAGTTGCAGCGAGCGCGGCAAAATCCAAATGCGCGTTTGAAAGCGATGAATCTGCTCGGCCGCTGTTACTGCGAGCTGGGCATGCTCGATCTGGCGGCGAAGCAGTTGGAAGACGCGGCCGGAGAGATTTTGTCCATGGACGCGATGAAGAAAGAAATCGTTTACAATCTGGGACTGGTTTATGAGCGGACAAGCGAGGGGAAGAAGTCGCTCCATTGCATGAAACAAATTTACGAGGCCGATTACGGCTACAAAGACGTAGCGGTGCGGGTCGAGAGCTCGTACGAGCAAAAATAGAATAGATTTGTAGGGCGGTTTTCGTCGCGGTCACGTCCACGCAAACACGCAGAGGCGAATCTCGTTTCGCGTTTCTTGGTGCATTCGAGCAAGCCCCGATATCTCCGCACTGAAAAAATTCCGTGGGGAGGCTTGGCGCAGTTCCCGGTCGCGGTAAACTTCGCTTCGTGACCGAGCGCCCACCGATAATGTTAGGCTTGCCCAGTCTTCATGATTTCATGCCGAAGTTTTATCGCGGCGGGCCGGTCCGGCTTTACTTACCTTTGCTTTACGATCTGGTGGCGCTCGAAAAACCAAAGTTGATCGTGACGATCGGGTTCGATGAAGGGGAGGCATTCTTTGCTCTTTGTCAGGCCGTGCGCGAAAAGCGAATTGAGTGCCGGTGCATTGCTATTCGTCGCGACGAAGACCAGGAGAGCGAGGATGCTGTCTGGCAAGCGGGTCGAGCCTACGGCGAAGAGTTTTACGGTGAAACCGCGCAATTTCTCGCAGGCGCGCCAGTTGATTTGGCAAAGAATTTTGCAAATGACGATGTCGATCTTTTGCTAATTGACGATTGCGATTCGGGATCAACCGTCCGCCAGGAATTGGCCGCCTGGAAATCAAAGCTGGCATCGGGCGCGATTGTTGTCGTGCACGGGCTTGGGCTTAAGCGTGACGACGCCCCGCGCCGCGCGTGGACGGAATTCATTTCCCATCGTGCCCGCGCTGAGTTTCGCGAGGGAATCGGCCTCGGCGTGGCGCTGGCGGGCGAGCCGGGGGAAGGCCAGTCACTTTTGCAGAACCAACTCTTCGCTGGCGATCGCGGACTGGCGGAGATTTATTCTCTAGCGGCCGAGAGAATCGAGGCGCAAGCGCGGGCCGCGCGCATTGAACGAGAGAACGCCGCGTTCCAGACCCGGCAAATCTGGTTGGATTCTGTTCTCGGCGACCGATGGAAAGCGCAGGAGATCATGGATTATCAGGTGCGCGTCATTTCAGATTGGCAAGACGAATTCGACTCGCTGCACCGCGATCGCGAAAAGGCGCAGGAAATCATGGATGCGCAAGCGGAACAACTGACAGCGCTTCGACGGGAAGTCCGGAACTTGAAGCAGCAGATCAAAGAGCAGAAACGAATCTTAAGAGAACCGAAGGTAGAGCGTCCGATTTCAGAAAAAATCGTGCGCGAACTTCGGCGACTCCCGCGCAATTTGCGGCGGATATTTCTGCCGGAAACGAAAACTGCGTCATCCAAACAAACTGTGTCGCCGCCAGTTGTCGATCCAGTAGAGCGCTACGCGGCATGGATTCGCGAGCACGAGCCGGATGCAGATGAGCTTGCGGAGCAGCGGCGGGCGGCGCGGAGTTGGGTGAGGCGTCCGAAGGTCAGCTTGCTCCTGCCGGTTCACAACACGCCGCCGAAGTTTCTCGACGAGATGCTGGCCTCTGTCTGTGGGCAAACCTACGATAATTGGGAAGTTTGCTTGGTCGATGGTGGGTCCGATAATTCTGAAACATTGGATGTACTGAAACGCTGGGAGGCGCGGGAGCCGCGATTTCACGTCCAGTACTCGCCGCGGAATCTTGGCATCGCAGAAAACACAAATCGCGCGCTCGACCTCGCGACAGGCGATTTCGTGACGTGCGTCGATCATGACGATCTGCTCGCGCCGTTTGCGCTTTACGAACTGGCATGTGCCATCGGCGAATTCCCGGCCGGGGATATTTTTTACAGCGACGAAGACCGCTGGAGCGAAACCGGCCAGCGCGTCGCTCCGTTTTTTAAGCCGGAATGGAGCCCGGAGCTCCTCTACTCTTCCATGTATCTTGGGCATCTCACGGCATATCGCCGCACCTTTGTGCAGGAGTTGGGCGGTTTTCGAAAAGAATTCGATTTGTCGCAGGACTACGATCTGACTTTGCGCGCTACCGAACGCACGTACGCGATCCAGCATATTCCGCACGTGCTCTATCATTGGCGGGAACATGCCGCCTCGGGAAATCTGGGCGGCAAACCAGAAGCCCGAAGAACGAATCTCGCCGCGTTGAGCGACGCGATGCGACGGCGCGGATTGAACGCCGAAGTGCTCGAATATCCGACGGCCAATCGCGCGCGCATGAAAATCGCAAACTGGCCGCGCGTTTCCATTGTAATTCCGACCGATTCGGCCTCACGGGCGGAAGCTTGCGCGCGTGAATTGCCGCATCAAACCGATTATCCGGCGCTAGAAATTGTACTCGTCACAAATAGCGCGCTAATCTCTGCTATCCCAGAAAAGGTGCCCGCTGGATCAAACGTGCGCTTCGTTGCTTTCGATGAGCCGTTTAATTTCTCCGCGAAATGCAATCGAGGCGCGCGTGTCGCCAGCGGTGAACGCCTCATTTTTTTTAATGACGACGTGGAGAGTGGACAACGCGATTGGATTCAAAATTTAATTGAACCTCTCGAAAACGCGCAGGTGGGCGCGGTTGCGCCGAAAATGATTTACGCGAATGGAAAAATTCAGCATGCGGGGCTGGTCATGGGAGTGCGCGGGCTCATCGGCACGGCTTTTCACGAGTGGAAGGCAGACTCGGTGGATTATTTCAATTTCGCGCAATCGATGCGGAATGTCTCCGTGCTCTCCGGCGCGTGCCTGGCGATGCGGCGAGAAGATTTTTTCCGTGTGGGTGAATTTGATGAAGCGAACACGCCCATTTCGCACTCAGATACCGATCTCTGTTTCAGAATTCGCCAGGCCGGCATGCGCTGCGTTTATACGCCGTTCGCGACGATGATACACCGCGGGCACGTCTCAATCGGCGACGGAAAACGCAAAACCAAAGCCCGGCCACGCGATAAATCTTCCATCTTCCTGTTGAAACGCTGGGCCGGTTTCACCAGCCGCGATCCGTACTACACCGAGAATATGCGGGACTGGCTTTATGCCGATTCACCCACGCCGATTCGAATGTTCGTGCAGGAATCTTCCCCGGCCGTGACGGCATCGCGCGATCTGCTTTTTGTTTCGCATGATCTAAGTTGGAGCGGCGCGCCGATTATTTTGTGGCACGCATCGAAGTGGTGCAAAGAGCACGGCGCTTTCGTCGTGGTCATGTCTCCCGAAGATGGTCCGATGCGGAAAAAATTTGTCGCGGCGGGCATTCCCGTAATTGTCGATCCTCTGGTTACAACGGGTCACGAATCGTTTAGAAATTTTGCGCGCGGCTTTGATTGTGTGGTCGCGAGCACAATTTTTGGCGCGCCGGCCATCCGCGCCGCGCAAATGGAAGCTATTCCCAATGTCTGGTGGATTCACGAGGCTCTGGTGGGCGATCATTACCTGCGCCGGGACGCGAAATTGCGTGCCACTGTTAAGCTCGCCGATTTCATCGTAACGCCGGACACTCGCAGCTCCTTTATTTACGAGCCGTTTGCCGACCGCCCAGTGCGCCGGCTGTTTTATGGTGTTCCTGACGTGGCGCAAAAATCCGGGCTATCGACGCAGCGCAAAGCTGGTCCGCTGCGGTTTCTTTTGCTCGGTACGATCGAACATCGCAAGGGGCAGGAAATCTTTTTGGAAGCGCTGCGCAAACTTCCCCAGAATGTTCTGGCGAACGCTAACTTTAAGATCGTCGGACGTCCGAATGATCCGAAAATTACCAGAGAAATAGAAGCTGCAGCTGCCGCGTGCTCGTACCTCACTTTCCAGAGTTACGTCACTCATGATGACGCACTCGCGTTAATCGGGGATGCGGATGTTATGGTTTCTTCGTCCTGGGACGAAACCGGGCCCCTTACACTTATCGAGGGGATGGCTCTTGGGAAAGCAATCCTGAGCACCAACGTCGGCGGAGTTGGTGAAAACCTGGTTTCCGGGGAGGACGGTTTGTTCGTCAAACCAGGCGACGCTCAGGGCTTGGCGGCCAGCATTGAGCGCCTTGTTCGCGAACCCGAACTGCTTAAGAAGCTGACTGGAAATTCGCGAAAAGCTTACGAAAAATATTTTACGCTCGATCGCTTTGGCGCGGGTTTTCTTCAGCTAGTCGAGGAGGCAATCTCATCGGCTCAAGGCGAGTCGAAAACGGCCATCACGACCTTGGGCGTGGCGGAAACGGTCGGATTGGATCGATAAGGGCATGATGGATTTGCGGCGTGTTTTACTTGTCTCACACGAGATGACCCTCAGCGGTGCACCGCTCGCCTTGTTCTATCTCGGGAGTTGGCTCAAAAGAAAAGGATGGGAGCCTGTAGTCGCCGCGCCGGAACGGGGACCAATCTCCAATCTGCTGGAAAATTCGGGAGTTCGTGTCGAAATCGACCCCACCTTTTTGACCGATCCGCAGCGCGAGAAGCTGCGCGCTCTCTGCCGTGAATCCGACATTGTCGTCGCAAACACGATCACGAGTTGGCCGGCAGTTGAGGCGGGACATCGCGAGAATGTTCCGGTCATCTGGTATCTGCACGAGACACTCGTGTCCGTACGGTTCATCAAAGAGATTTCTCAGGTCCGAGATGCATTGGAACTCGCTCGCTTGATTGTCGTGCCGACACGGCAAACGGGGCGCGTTCTCCAAGGCGCTACGCGGACGAGAATTGAGGTGGTGCCCTACGGAATTCCGGAGCCGGGCGACGCGACCCCACGGGGCAATGGCCAGGCCGTTTCCTTCGTCGCGCTGGGGAGTTTCGAACCGCGCAAAGGACAAGACATTCTGGTCGAAGCAATTCACCAAGTTGACCGGGTGACGAGTGATAAAGCATCGTTCAAACTGGCTGGGCGAATTCTCGATCGACAATTCTTCAAGAATCTTCGCGATCGCTCCGCCAACCTCAAGAATGTCGAATTAGTCGAATCGCTCGATCACGAGGAAGCGTTTAGACTGCTGGCAGGTTCGAGCGCGATTATTTGCGCGTCGCGCGACGAAACCATGCCAATCTCGATCATTGAAGCGACGAGCCTTGGGAAAGCGGTCATCAGCGCGGATGTCGGCGGCATCAGCGAATGGATTCACGATGGGTTGAACGGCTTGCTCGTGCCACCAGAAAATCCGGCCAAGCTGGCGGATGCAATTGTACGCTGTGCGCGCGATTTTTCATTCGTTAGGCAACTGGGCGTTGCCGCGCGGCGCACATTCGAGCGGCACTTTACGATCGATGGCTTCGCGGCGCGCTTCACAGCGTTGCTTGAGGAGGCAAGCCAGCCCAAAGCGACGCCGCCGGTCTCGGCGCAATCGAATTACGAGCGCTGGGTGGCAGCGTTCGATAATGCCACCGCAACGGATCGAATCAATCTGCGGCGTCGCGTTCGACGATTGCAACGCCACCCGCTCATCTCGATCTTGCTGCCGGTTTACAATCCCGATCTTGGGCTTCTTGAAGCCGCGATCGATTCGATAAGAGGTCAAATTTACGAGCGCTGGGAGCTTTGCATCGCCGACGATGCCTCCACGATTACCGAAGTTCATCCATTTTTGGAGCGGATCGCGCGCTCTGATTCCAGGATCAAGCTGATCTTGCGGAAAGAGAATCGACATATCTCGGCCTGCTCCAATTCAGCGTTGGCGCTGGCCACCGGCGAATGGTGTGCGTTGCTCGATCAAGATGATGCGTTCGCCGAAAGCGCGCTCGCCTTTGTCGCGCTGGAAATCGCGGCGCATGCTGATGCCGGGCTCATCTATTCGGACGAAGACAAGATCGACCATCACGGTGCGCGCTCCAACCCATTCTTCAAGACGGATTGGAATCCGCAACTTTTCCTCGGGCAAAATTACATCAACCATCTCGGAGTTTATCGAGCGTCGGTGCTCCGCGAGATAGGCGGTTTTCGTGAAGGCTACGAAGGCTCGCAGGATTACGATCTTGCGCTGCGTTGTCTCGAAATTTTGCGGCCTGATCAAGTGCGGCACATTCCGCGCATTCTCTATCACTGGCGAATGGCCGAGGGTAGCCTCGCCGCAGTCCCTAACGCCAAACCGTACGCGAAGGAAGCAGCTCGGCGGGCGATCGCCGATCACTTGAAACGGCGCGGCGTGAAGGCTCGGGTCGTTCCATGTCCGGAAAATCCGGAATCCCATAGAGTCATTTACGAAGTGCCCGATCCGGCGCCGCTGGTTTCGATCATTATTCCTACTCGTGACAACGTGGCTTTGCTCGAGCGATGCATTAAAAGCGTTCACGAGCGAACGCATTATCCCCGCGTCGAAATTATCATCGTCGATAATGGATCGACCGAAACTAAGACCCTGGAGTTCTTGCGAGCTCTGAAAGAGGAAAAGACCGCCCGTGTCTTGCGTGATGCCGGCCCGTTTAATTTCAGCCGGCTCAGCAATCGCGGCGCGGCGGAAGCGAACGGCGCGATCCTCGCGTTCATGAATGACGACGTTGAAGCGGACGAGCGCGGCTGGCTGAAAGAAATGGTTAGTCAAGTGGCGCGTCCCGAAGTTGGCGCGGTCGGCGCCAGATTATGGTATCCGAATGGGACGCTCCAGCACGGCGGCGTGATTGTCGGTCTGGGTGGCGTGGCGGGCGTTGCTTATCACGGTATTCCGCGCGGTCACCCCGGCTATTTCAACCGCGCCTGGCTCCAACAAAATTATTCTGCGGTTACGGCCGCGTGCATGCTCGTCCGCAAAAGTGTTTTCGAGGAAGCGGGCCGATTCGATCAGGTAAACCTTGGAATTAGTTTCAACGATGTCGATTTTTGCCTCGAACTGCGAAAACGTGGACTTCAGATTGTTTGGACCCCCTACGCGAACTTGATTCATCGTGAATCGTCTTCACGCGGGCATCCTTCCACGCCTGCTCAACAACAACAGTTTTTTTGCGAAGCAACTTACATGCAGCAAAAATGGGGGGCCGAGTTGCTCTGCGACCCGTTTTATAGTCCGAATTTTTCCCTCCACTGGCCTGGATTCGATTTTGCATATCCGCCGCGGTGGAAAAATTGCGGGGACACCGAATCCAACACGGCGGGCAACGGCATCGCCCCTGCACACCCGTCGCCGCGGCCGGTTTTTATCTCATGAGCCGCGCCCTATAAGCTTGCCATCTTCGTAATTCCAACCCTGCACCCATGCGGAAAACAAAAATCATCTGCACCCTCGGCCCGGCCACAGAGAAGACGGAGACATTGCGTAAATTGATTGAAAAAGGAGCGGACGTTTTCCGGTTTAACATGAGTCATGCCGAGCATGACTGGGTGCGTGCGATGGTGCCGCGCATTCGGCAGCTCGCCGGAAAAATTGGGCGGCCGATCGCGATCTTGCTCGACGCGCAAGGGCCTGCTATTCGCACCGGCGATCTCAAAAAGGACCTGGATCTGAAACGCGGAGATATTCTCGAGTTCACCGTGGGAGGCGCGAAGCCGAAAGAGAAATATTCGGTCGGGGTCAATTACAGTGGATTCGTGAGCGACGTGTCAGTGGGCGACACGGTCCTGGTGGACAACGGCCTGATCAAACTCATTGTCATCGAGCAGGGGAAGAATCGAATTCGCGGCAAGGTGATGACCCCGGGAAAACTCGGCTCGCGCCGTCACATCAATCTGCCCGGCGTGCACGTGAATCTGCCGCCGTTGACCAGGAAGGACATTGTCGATCTTACGCTCGGCGTGCAGCTCGGGGTCGATTTTGTCGGGCTTAGTTTTGCGCGGCAAAAGAGCGACCTCGATGAGCTGCGCAATTTTCTCGCGCTGAAAAAGAGCAACGCTTTGATCGTGGTCAAAATTGAAGACCAATCAGCGGTCAGACAAATTGATGAAATGATTGCCGCCGCCGATGCGGTTATGATCGCGCGCGGCGATCTGGGGATCGAAATCCCGATGGAGGAGCTGCCCATCATCCAGCGCCGGATCGTAAAACACAGCATTCGCTTGGGCAAACCAGTGGTGGTGGCCACGCACATGCTCGAGTCGATGATCACCAACCCGATTCCGACGCGCGCTGAGATCACCGACGTCGCAAACGCCGTTTTTGAGCAAGCTGACGCGGTCATGTTAAGCGGTGAGACAACGGTCGGGCGCTATCCGGTTGAATGCGTCCAAATTTTGCATCGTGTGGCGCAGCGCATCGAACGCAGCGGCGGCGCGGGCTACGCCAAAGATGCGTTGCTCGAAGATGCGCGGCAGAAAACTGTCGCCTCGGCCGTTGTTCTCGCTAACTCGCTGTCCGGTTCGAAGCTGATTGTTTTTACCCGGCATGGCACCATGGCGCGCTACGTCTCAAATTTACGGCCGCAGCACGCACCCATCTTTGCCTTCACGCCAAGTGAGGAAGTCTATCGGCAACTGGCGCTGTGTTGGGGTACCTATCCCATACAGCTCGATTTCGCGGAGAATCGGAATGCGACGATCGAAGCGGCCGCGAATCTTTTGCGCAAAAATAAATTGACCGCGCCCG
>Ga0210406_10003429_pt1 | contig 17367 bp, 15 predicted proteins | sample IncBWC30MmetaG_FD_155454 | JGI IMG/M metagenome (GOLD analysis project Ga0210406, IMG submission 155454) | Forest soil microbial communities from Barre Woods Harvard Forest LTER site, Petersham, Massachusetts, United States - Inc-BW-C-30-M | ecosystem: Environmental > Terrestrial > Soil >... | reverse complement strand
GTCGAGGGCGCCGGCGGCCTGCTGGTGCCCCTGACGCGAGAGATCACCTATCTCGATGTCATCGCGCGATGGAATATTCCGGTGGTGCTGTGCGCGCGGACCACGCTTGGAACAATCAACCATTCCTTGCTGTCGATCGAGGCGTTGCGCGCCCGGAACATCGCGCTGCTCGGCATCGCCTTCATCGGTTACGAGAACCTCGAATCTGAACGCATCATCGTCGACATGGGATGCACCCGACGACTCGGACGTCTGCCGCATCTCGCACCATTGACCCGTCCCGCGCTGCGGGATGCCTTTAGCAGTCACTTCAACATCGCCGACTTTCTGAAGGGCGGAGCATGATGCGTTCAAAGTCTGCGGTATGGCACCCGTTCACCCAGCACGCCGTTCAGCCTGTGGCCACGCTGATTTCGGGCGCCGAGGGGGCCTGGCTGCGAGCGCCCGATGGCCGGCGGATTTTCGACGCGGTGTCATCCTGGTGGGTGGTGACCCATGGTCACCGTCATCCGCACATCGTGCAGGCGATCAAGAAGCAGATCGATCGGCTCGATCAGGTGATCTTTGCCGGCTTCACGCATGAACCGGCGGAAGCTCTGGCACGCCAGCTGATCGCGATCACGCCGCCGAAACTCGAATACGTCTTCTTTTCGGATAGCGGCTCGACCTCGGTCGAAGTCGCCTTGAAAATGGCGCTGGGTTTCTGGCGTCATCGCGGCGAGATCCGCCACCGCATTCTGGCGCTGGAAGGCGCCTATCACGGCGACACCATCGGCGGCATGTCGGTCGGCGAGCGCGGCGTGTTCAATGCGCCCTATGATACGCTGCTGTTCTATGTGGAGCGGCTTACTTTTCCTCACGCCGGCTCCGAACAGGTAACGCTCGATGCCTTGAAGGCCGCATGCCGGAGCGGCACGATCGCCGCCCTCATTGTCGAGCCTTTGATTCTCGGCGCCGGCGGAATGCTGATCTATCCGCCCTGGGTACTGGCAGAGATGAATCGGATTTGCCGGACCCATGATGTGCTGTTCATCGCCGACGAGGTCATGACTGGCTGGGGCCGGACCGGCACGCTGTTCGCGTGCGCGCAGGCGGACGTCACGCCCGATATCGCGTGCTATTCGAAGGGACTGACCGGCGGTTCGCTGCCACTTGCCGTGACGCTGTGCCGTGCGGATATTTTTGACGCACACTTTTCGACCGACCGGACCCGGACTTTCTTTCACTCCAGTTCGTACACGGCCAATCCGTTGGCTTGCGCGGCCGCGGTGGCGAACCTCGAAATCTGGCAAACCGAGCCGGTGATGGCACGCATTGACCGGATCGCCGCCACGCACAAAAGGCGACTGGATCGCTTTCGCGACGACCAACGCTTCAGCAATGTCCGTCAGATCGGAACCATAGCAGCGCTGGATATCGTGACGTCAGACCCGGGCTATCTCGCCAATATCGGCCCCCGGCTTTACCAGGACTTCCTTTCGCGAGACGTGCTGATCCGGCCACTCGGCAACACGATCTACCTGATGCCGCCCTATTGCAGCACCGATGGCGAACTCGATGCCGTCTACGACGCCATCGACGAAGTCGTGGCGCCGTAGCGCATCGGCCGTTCACGTCAGTCCCCGCAGATCGCTGAACTCGACCGCACCAGCGCGTAGCCGAGCGTTGCCAGACTCAGGAGCGCGATCACACCTGCACCGACGTCGATCGCTAGTCCCAGACTGGTTGATCTGGCGATGAAGCCGAGCACCAGCGCCACCGTACCCATCGACAGATAAGCGAGAAGATAGAGCGCGGCCAGAATACCGCCGCGATGCTCCGGTGTTGCGACAGCGCTGATGGTGGCGAGCCCCGCGAAGAACAGCAGGCTGTAGCCGACACCGGCAATCGCGGTCGCCGCAAGATAGATCGGCAAAGCATGGCGCGTCGCGGCTAACGCCAGCAGGCCGACACCTGAAGCCGAAGCCAGCGCACCCAAAATCATCGCCACGCGCGGGTTGAGGCGCTTGGCGGCGACGCCGACGATTCCGGAAACGATCGCAAACAGCGCCAGGATCGCACCGTTCACGAAGGCGTTCGATGATCCAACGAGATCATGCGCGACCTGGCCACCCAACGACAGGATCAGGACGCCGTGCGTGTAGGCAGCCAGCACCGCGATCGAGGCGAGAACGAAAACGCCGCGCAAGTTCCTGGGAACCGATGGCGTACGGATTCGCCAGCGCCCGGGATTGGCGCCGCTCTCGCGCGGCAGGCCCCAGGTCGCAATGAACAGCGCCGCGAGCACCGCGAACAGCGCCCAGAATGTCAGGCGGGTCGGAAGCGGCGCATATTCGACCAAGCCGCCGCCCAGCAGCAATGCTGCGGCGAAGCCTGCTGCTTGCGCCGCGGCCGCGACCGAGGCGGCGCGTTGCGATTGTCCCGGCGCAGAGAATTCCACCATCGCCGCGGTCGAAGGGCTTGCGGTCAGACCGACGCCGATGCCCATCAGCGCTCGCCCGGCAAACAGCCAGACGACATCGGGCGCCACCGCGAAGGCGAACACGCCGGCGAGCGACGCCGCCAGCCCGATCAGCATGGTGCCACGGCGACCGATATGATCGGATAGATCACCGAAGCCCAGCAGGGTCAGCACCACCACGATCGGGTAGATCGCAAAGATCGCCGTGGTCGTGGTGACGGCCAGATGCCACTCCTCGGCATAGATCCGGTAGACCATCGCCGGCGCGGCGCTGGTCCATAGCGTGTGCGCCACCACGCCGGCCGAAACCCAGAAGCTGGCGCGGCGGCTGAGCACGAAGCCACGAGGCGCGCGGGCCGCGCTGGGGTCGAGCCCAGCGCGGTCGCAATCTATCGAATTCAAGCAAGCAATGTCGGCCATCGTCGTCCTCGAGCAAAGGTTTGCGATTTACAGCTTCGAGCCGCCATCGACGCGAACGGTGTCGCCATTCACCCAACGCGCACCGTCGGAGGCAAGGAACGCCACCACGTCGCCGATGTCGTCCGGCTGCGCGAGGCGCTGCAGCGCCTGCATGCCGAGCGTGAAGTCGCGCCCGGCATCAGTCTTGGTGAAGTTCGACATCTCGGTCGCAACAACACCCGGTGCGACCGCGTTGACGCGGATGCCGCGCGGGCCAAGCGCCGAAGCGAAATGCTTGACCAGCGTATCGATCGCGCCCTTGGTGGCAGCGTAAGCGGCCAGCGTTCCGACCGACGCATGCGCCGCGAGCGAGGACACCATTACGATGCTGCTGCCGCTGCCGAGGATCGGCAGCAATTGCTGCACCAGAAAGAACGGCGCACGGACATTGACGGCGAACAGATTGTCGAAGTCTTCGAGGCTGGTTTCCTCGATCGATGCCGCTTTGGCGATCCCGGCATTGGAGACCAGGATATCGAGTCGGTCGCCGACGATCGCGCGGACTTCCCCAGCCAGCGCCCGCGGGCCATTGGGGCTGGCGAGATCGGCTGACAACGCCTGGGCGCGACCTCCGGCGCGGCGGATTTCCTGAACGACCGCCTCAGCCTCATCCTTGCCGCGGCCGTAGTGGACGAGCACCTGCGCGCCGGCTCTGGCCAACGCCAGGGCACTGGCGCGGCCGATGCCGCGCGATGCGCCGGTAACAAGGGCGGTTTTTCCTGAAAGAGCGGTCATGATGGATCTCCTGATCATCAAGCAAAGCGTTATGCCATGCTGTTGGCGTATGATTTAGGAGATGCTTGCGCTGCATAAAAAGACCTTGTAGGATAACTTTCATGCTTGGCAGGCATGGAGCACACCATGGAGCTGCGCCATCTCCGGTATTTCGTAGCCGTTGCCGAGGAAGGCAGCCTGACGGTGGCAGCCGAAAAGCGGCTGCACACCTCGCAACCATCTCTCAGCCGGCAGATTCGCGATCTCGAATATGAGGTCGGCGCGCCCCTGCTGACGCGAAGTGTCCACGGGGTCGAACTGACGCCGGCGGGAAAGGCGTTTCTCGATCACGCCCGACTGGCACTGACGCAGGTCGAAGCAGCACGTGAGGCCGCGCGGCGCGCTGCGCAACCGGAAAAGCCTGGCCTCGCGCTGGGATTCCTGACCGGTCAGGAAATGGACTGGCTGCCGGAGGCTATGCACATCCTGCGCGACGAACTTCCAAATATCGCCGTGACCGTCACCAGCGAGTATTCGCCGAACCTCGCGAATGCGCTGATCCGCGGCAAACTCGATCTGGCCTTCATGCGCCGGGAAGCTGACGCGGGCGACCTCGTCTTCAAGACCGTCACCCAGGAACCGCTTGTCGTGGTGTTGCCGAGCAACCATCGCCTCTCGGCCCACGAAAGCATCGCCTTGCCTGAGATCGCGAACGAGCCATTCATCAACGTGTCGAAGACCGCGCCTTCGCTGCGCGCGGTGATCGACGAGTACATCCGGCAGAGCAAGCTCACGATTGCGACCGCACACGACGCCGATAATCTTGCCATGGCGATCTCGCTGGTCGCCTCAACCCGCGGCTTCGCCTTGTTGCCGCGCTACGCGCAAAACTTCCTGCCCTGGTCGGTCGTCAGCCGTCCGATCAAGGGTGATCGGCCGGCGATCGATCTCGTGGTCGGTTATCACAAGGCCAATACTTCGCCACCGCTAAAACTGCTCCTGTCGCGGATCGACGAACTGATCAAGCGGGTATCGACAGCAAAGAGCTGACGTCGTGCCGCAAGCTCTACGCCGCGCGAACGGTATCCATGAACTTGCCGACTTCGCGCTTCAGCCGGTTGCTCTCGTTCGACAGCGACTGCGCGGCCGAGAGCACCTGCGACGAGGCCGCGCCCGTTTCGGCGACGCCGCGCTGAACATCGGAGATATCGGCAGCGCCTCGCGAGGTGCCTTCCGCGGCGCGCTGCACGTTGCGGGAAATCTCCTGGGTGGCGGCGCCCTGCTCCTCGACAGCAGATGCGATGGTGGAGGAAATTTCCGAAATACGGGCGATGGTCGCCCCGATCTCCTTGATGGCCACCACCGAATCTTCAGTGGCCGACTGGATATCCTCGATTTGCTGGCTGATCTCGCCGGTAGCCTTCGCGGTCTGCTCGGCCAATGTCTTCACTTCCGCGGCGACGACGGCAAATCCGCGGCCGGCTTCACCGGCGCGCGCCGCCTCGATGGTGGCGTTGAGCGCCAACAAATTGGTCTGGCCCGCGATGGTCTTGATCAGATCGACCACGTCGCCGATCCGCGCCGCGGCCTGCGACAACTGACTGATACGGGCGTCGGTCTTTTGCGCCTGGTCGACCGCCTCGCTGGCAATACGGGCGGAGGCGTCGACCTGACGGCCGATCTCGACCACGGAAGACGCCAGTTCCTCGCTGGCCGCAGCCACCGAGTGCACGCTCGTGGAAGCGTCGCTCGATGCATTCGCCGCGCGTTGGCTGACTTTTTGAACGGTATCGGCGGTTTTGCTCAGGGTGCCGGCCGATGATTCCAGCTGATGCGCGGCGGTCGAAACCAGGGTGATGATTTCGCCGACCTCGTTTTCGAACTGATTGGCGAGGCGATTCATGTCGGTCTTGCGCTGCTCCGCCTGGCGGCTCTCCACCGCCGCCTGCTCCTGGCGCAGGCGATTGGTCTCGATCATGGCGTCGCGGAACACGCCCACCGTGCGCGCCATCTGGCCGATCTCGTCGGACCGGTCGGCGTTGGCGACGGGAGCCTCGAGCTCGCCGGCGCTCAGCGACGCCATGCGCTGCTTGAGGCCGTTGAGCGGCTTTACGACGCTGCGCGTGATCGCCCAGGCGATCGCAATCGACAGCAGCATCAGGATGGCGATGACGACGGAAGCGGTCCGGACCATCGACCAGAACGACGCATCGATCGCCGATATATACTGCGCCGTTCCGATCATCAGATGCCACGGTGCGAAGCCGCGCCCCCAGGCAACCTTGTCGAGCGGCGTGGGATCGGTGCTGCTGCGCAGAAACGTATAGCGAATGGGGGCGCCGGCCCCGCCCTGGCGGGCGATATCCATCAGCATCGAGGCAAAGGGAAGCCCGTTGGCGTCCTTGACGTTGCGCATATCCTTGCCAAGCAAGGTCGAAACGCCGGGATTGGCGACGCAGATTCCGGTCTCGGTGTCGTAGATGAAGACGTAGTTGGTGTGCCCTTCATACCAGACGGAACTGGCGACTGCGAAGAACCGCGCCTTGGCTTCCTCCTCTGTCATCTTGCCCGCGGCCGCGGCCTGCTGAAAACCATCGGCAACCTGCCAGACGGCATCGACAATCGCCTGCGCCTTCTCGGTCCGTTCTGTGATCAACTGGTTGCGCGCCACCAGCAGCACTGATGTCGCGACCAGCGCCATGCAAATAGCGGCGACGATGGTCATGGCGGCCAGCTTTGAGGCGATTGAGCGGTTGGAGAATAGCTTAGACAGCTTTGGCATCGGGATCCGTCCAGTGCGCGGCGCCGAAGGCGCCGTCCGTGCGATGTGTGGTAACGAGCTAAACTAAGGGTGAATCGTTAATATCCGATTCACTTTTGCCGGCGGCATTCAATAAAAATACAGATCGTCCACCGGCTGATCGCAACGATGCGCGTGAGCGCTCGTTAGCGATACCCATCAAGGTAAACGACCGACTCAAGTTGACGCGGGGCACCTGCCGATTAGACCTTTCCTGCAGTGGGGTTGCGGTGCAGCCTCGAAGCCATCTCAAGCCATCAGGTATTTCCATGTCTCGCGTTACCACAGCTCTTTTCGTCACCGCGATCCTCGCTGCAGCCATCCCGACCGCCGCCTCCGCCGGTTGCTATGGCTGCTATGTGCCGCCGCAGCCCTGCGGCACCTGCTATCAGCAGCAGGTCGTTCCCCCGCAGTATCGCACCGTCGAGGAAACCGTGATGGTTTCTCCGGGCCGCACGATCGCCCACCGTACGCCGGCGCAGTACCGCACTGTGATGGTGCCGCAGACCGTGATGGTTGCGCCCGAAGGCGTTGCCTATGAACAGGTCCCGCCGCAATACGCCACGCAAGAGCGCGTCCAGATGGTGTCCCCCGGCTATAGCTACTACGCGCCGGTGCAGCCGCGTTGCAACTCCTGCGGTGGCTAAGGCTACTGAAGCCGAACTTCCGATTGGATGAAACGGGTTCGAGCCTTCCAGGGCCCGAACCCCTGACGCGAAACTTCTTCGCGCAATGCTCTCGAATTGCCGCCGGGGGCGTCGGATGAAGTTACACCGCTTCCGGTGCTGAAGCGCGTTGCCGGTACAGGCCTTTGCCGAATTTAATGGCCGGCAGTTCGATCAAGCGCCAAGAGAGATAGGCCGCAGGCGTCGTCAGCAGGACGGCCACTATTGTGGTCAGGACCGTGACCGCCGAAATCGCCATTCCATTGGCGTAGAGGCCCAGCGGATCCAGCAAACGGATCGCGAAGCTGATACCCAGCATGTGCAGTAGATACAAACTGTAGGAAATGGCGCCGAAAAATCTGGCCGGCCTGGTATCGAGCGGTCTGAACAACGCCGCGGACGGCTGCCAAACCAGCAAGATGATAAAAGTTGCGGCCGCGAGGCATTCCAGCATCACAACAATGCCCGACTGGTGTCTTGATCCGCAGATGCAGAAAACGATGATCGACAATGCGGCCACTGGAGTCGTCGCCTTCCGGCCGATCGCTGAAGCAACCCGCTCGCCACGAAAATGGACAAGGCAACCGACGACGAATGCGTGCAGCGGCGTGAGGTTGGTAAAACCTCCGAGCAGGTTCACGTACGCGCCCCAAAACGAAAGCGCGAATAAAACCGCGACCACCACCCAAAGCGCCCGTTCCCCGTGCCGCTTGAACAGCCACACGCTGGACCAGATCAACGGGGCTGCCGCGCACTCGACCGTCATCGACCACATCGGCCCGTTGATGTCGGATTTTATCAAGAGCATGTTGAGGATGACGTTGACGGGCGAAAAATTCGCTTCGTAGCCGACGTAGATTCCGAACTTCCAGTGCAGAAACGCCAATAACGCAACGACCGCCATGGCGGCCGGGAACAGCCTGAACACACGGTTGCGGACAAAGCGGATCGGATCGGAATTGGCGTCCAGCGAGCGCGCCAGAACGAAACCGCTGATGACGAAGAACGCAACCACCGCGCCGGTGCCATTCCAGGCCGCCGAAAGGACACGGTAGATCACCGCATCGGCCATGCCACGCGGAGCACTCTCCGACATCAGGCCCGCGACGTGGTAACCGACGACGCACAGCGCCGCGACGCCGCGCAAGGACTCGATGCGCGGAAGAAATTTCACGGATGACGGGGAAGGGACGAAATCGGACATATCGCCCTCGGTATCAGTACAAGGCGATCGAGAACAAGAGATCTTCCCGCCGATCGAAGTTCGTCTTACGGCACCCCTCATGTGCTGCCGTTCAAAATAAATTTCCGCACGGCTTTTGCAAAGCCTTCGGCCTGATTGCTGTCGGTGACCGCTGATGCCTGCGACATGACCTCATCGCTGGCGTTGCCCATGGCGATGGAAAACCCGCTCTTGCGGAACATCAGGACATCGTTGGGCATGTCGCCAATGGTTGCGATCTGTTGCGGCGAGATATTCTGCAACTTTGCAAGGCTGAGCACCACCGCGCCCTTGTTGGCCTGCGGATGGGTGACATCGAGATAATAGGCCTGCGAGCGCGCGGCGCTGGCCCGCTCTCCCAGTCGCTGCTGCGCCAGCTTCTCGCACGCGGCGACCTTTTCGAGATCGTCGGAGACGCCGACGATCTTCACGGTATCCTTGAGATGCTCGTCGGTGAAGTCGCTCACGACCTTGGCGTCGAACTTAACCGTCCACGCCTCGCGTGCGACATGCGGTGCCTTGGCGTCCCGGATCAGCCACTCCGTTTCCGTATATAGCCAGGCGTCGAGACCCTGATCGAGAATCAGCTGAAGCGTCTCCTTGGCGGCCGCAAAATCGAGCAGATGGCTTTCGATCACCGACAGGTCGGGACGGACGAATACGCCGCCATTGAACCCCGCGATCGCGCCCACGAGCTTGAGCGGCGCGATCAGCATGCTCATGCCACGTGGCGGCCGGCCACTCGTGAGCGCCAGCGTGATGCCGGCCTGGTGCAATTCCTGCGCGGCGGCGACCGCCTGCCCGGTCAATACCTTGTCCTGCGTTACCAGCGTGCCATCGACGTCTGCCAGCAGCAGCTTGATGTCTTTTTTGCCGTTCATCGTCTTAACCCTTCCTGTCGGAGTTGCAGCGGCCGGCCGGTCAGACCGGTTTGACGACCGCGACCTGGAAGTCGACGCCTTGCCAGCGGTTTTGTTTCGGCCACAACATCGTGAAGCGGATGATGCCGCCACTGGTCAGGTCAGCGGTTGGCAGATCGAGCCGATACAGGCCAAGGCCGGTCGCGACGGTCAGGCTATCGGCGATCGTGTTCCAGTTATCGGTCGACCAATGGATTCGCGCCTCTTCCATGAACTCCAGCCGCAGCACGCGACCAGGCGCGAGGCGCTCGACTTGCGAGGTGAGTTGCCAGACGACCGGTCCCAGCGGCGGCGCGTTCTTGATGTACCGGTTAAGCGTCTGCGGCGGCATGTCGAACACCGCGCCGTCACGGAGCGAGCGCAGCAGCTTGATATGTTCGGCATGCGCCCAGACCAGCGGCATCGCGCTCCCCGAGGGACGGCCGAGAAACAATTCCCGCCGCGGGATGTCGTCGCTGTCCCAGATCTGTTCGGGGATCAGACCGCCTGAACTCGCGGAGGCCTCCAGTGCGGCGAGCAGCCGCCGCGCCTCGTCCGGCCGGCCCGCCGCCAATTCATAATGCGCACGCTCGCCGGTCAACAGCGGCCACAGCCGGCCGGTGCCCGAACCGTCGAACGGTGCACCGTCCGCACGCTCGCCATAGCCGTCATCGTTGTAGCGATACCAGTAGGAGCCCGCCGGCAAATCACGCCGCAGCAGCGAGTCAATCGCCTTCACGGTATTGAGAATGCGGCGGTCATCGGCCGCGCGCAGGCCAAACCGCACCAGCGCCAGCGCGTCGGGGCTGATCAGGAGCCCGGCTTCCAGCGCTTCATTGCCGTTCGGCCGGTTCTTGATTGGAATCAGCCCATGCGAGCGCGCATGGGCGTCGCCGGATGCGTAACCGATGCGCATGTAGTAGCCGTCAACGCCGAGCCTGCGCGAAATTTCGGTATCGCTCGCATAGGCCCAATCGTCGATCTGCTCGTTCCAGCCATCGGCCGTCTCCGTCAGATATTTCGCGATCGCGCTTTCGCCCGCCGCTTCCATGGCATCGGCGGCGGCGAGCAGTGCAGAGATCTCGACCGCGATGGTGAAGGCCGAATAGCCACCGTCTTCTTCCCAGCGATCCTGCTGGGTCGCGGGTCCGTTGCGCACGATGTAGCCCGCCGCAGCGCGGATCATGCCGGTATAGCGCGCACGATCCGCGGGTTCGATCGCGCCCGCCCGCAACAGCATGTCGTAAAGCAGAATCGGAAAGCCGGTTTCGTCGATCTGGATGCCGCCCCAATAGGGCCGGCCATCGAGCCAGGAATTCTGCGACCAATGGCCATCCGCCTCCTGGATCGCAACCAGATAATCGAGCACGGACTTCGCCGATGCGGTGGCGCCCGAGGCTAACAATCCGCCGGCGGTTTCAACGAGGTCGCGCGGCCAGACCAGATGATAGCCGCCGAGATCGTCGTCGCTTTTGGAAAAGCCCCAGGGAATTGAAAGGCTCGCGATGATGGCGCCCGAGGCCTCGTCGCGATGCGTGGCCAGCACCGCCGTGCTGACGCGGTAGCGATTGAGTCCCTTGGGATCACGCGGTTCGTCGAGCGGCAGCAATTCAGCCTGCTTCTGTCGCCAGCCTTCGCAATAATGCTCAAGCGCGGCGTGCAGCGGTTGCTGCAGGCTGAGCAGCGCGCGCAATCCCGCTTCCTCCGGCAGCGTTCCGAAACCGATCGCAAGCACGGCGCGCCCGTCATGCGCAGCGAGATCGAGCGTCCCCGAAATGGCGACATTGCCGTTTTCAGCGCGGTCGAGTTCCTGCCGCAATCCCTGCCCGCGCGACAGGCTCTGCCAGCCATCGGAAATCCCGACAAAGCCGGCCGAACGCGCCAACCACGGCACCGATGACGCTACCGCGAGTGAGTTTCCGCGGCCCTCGGCGAACAGCATCTCGCTGCCTTTGAAATTGCCGCACCAGCCGGTGTTGTCGGCGCCGGCGTTGACGAGATGCGGCGCGATGAGGGCGTGGACCTGATAGTCGGATAGCACCCCTGCCAGCGCCTCGAAATGGATCTGCTGCAGCACCACCTCGCGCAACGGATCCGAGAAAACCGTTTTTGAAATCCGATAGCGGCCGTCGATGGCGGTGTTGACAAGCCGAAACGCGGGAACGCCGTCTTCAATCATCTCAACGGTTTGAGTTGTGTCGCGTTTTTCCTCCGAAAAATATTCCTTGGCCGTGACGATGAATCCGAAATCCCTGATACAGGCGGTATCAAGCCGCGGCGCGTAGATTTCGTTGAGTATGCCGTGGCTGACGGTGAACCAGACGCGGCTTTCCGCGCGCGCCGCCGTGCCCACCGCGCTCTTGGCGCTCGATGTCCAGCGTGGCGGAATTCCGCGTGGTCCTGTAAAATCGGTCAAACGTCCAAATCCTGTTTTACAAGCGCGCCTTTCGGAAGCTTCCTTTTCGAAGCCGACGCTGAAGCAGGCTGATGAACACGGCCTTTCACGATCCCATCACAATTTCACCAGTCGATGCTACCGTTGCCCACGCGGCGATGCGAACAAAATCATGGAATTGTGACATCGTTCACATAACAATGAAGCGCTTGCTCTTATTCTCGGCGCACCGGAATGGGAGTTAAAGGCGATGACATGGACCTTTTGGACCCGTAAAGCGACCGTGCTCACCATCGCAATTCTGGCCGTCGCCGGAACCGCGGCATTTGCTTCAGTCGGATTGACCCGGTCGGAGCCGGTCGCCAGCGTGATGTTGAGCGACCAATGGCAATGCACCAAGACCGCTGGAATCCTTACGGTCTGCACCAAGAGGCCCGGTTGAGCCAACGCATAGCTGCGATGCAGCATCAACCGCTTTTGTTCGGCGGACTTTTATTGCTGCCGCACACACCGACCATCACGGGCGATTGAGCCCTGCTATTCACCCGCCGGATTCTATGGAACATTGCTGCCTCCCTGTCGGTTGAGGCACCTTCCCATGGCTATTGCGGCATTGTCTGGCTGGACCCGCGAACAAAAGCACGTCGTCGCGGCAAGCTTTCTCGGATGGTCGCTGTACGCATTCGACTTCTTCCTGCTGGTGTTCGTGCTGAAGGACATCGCCGCGGAGTTCCAGGTCGATATCACCTACGTCACACTGGCCCTTTTGCTGACATTGGCGATGCGGCCGGTTGGCGCGTTCCTGTTCGGCCGCGCCGCCGACCGCTGGGGCCGCCGGCCGACCTTGATGGCCAACATTCTCCTGTATTCGGTGCTGGAGTTCGCGTCGGGCTTCGCGCCCAGCCTGACCGTGCTGATCATCCTGCGCGCGCTGTATGGTGTCGCGATGGGCGGCGAATGGGGCGTCGGCGCGTCGCTGACGATGGAGAGCATCCCGCCGCACGCGCGCGGATTCGTCTCGGGCCTGCTGCAATCGGGCTATCCGACCGGATACTTCATGGCCTCGATCGTCTACGGCGTGCTGTTTCCCTATATCGGCTGGCGCGGCATGTTCATGGTGGGCGTTATTCCGGCGCTACTGGTGTTTTACATCAGACGTACCGTGCCGGAATCGCCGAGCTGGAGCAAAGAGGCGGCGATCGAACGCGGCGGCACGCTGGAGGTGCTGAAATCGCACTGGAAGCTCGGCATTTACGCCGTCCTCCTGATGACCGCGTTCAATTTCCTCAGCCACGGCACGCAGGACATCTATCCGACGTTCCTGCAGGTCCAGCACAAGTTCACGCCGCATGTCGTCAGTATCATCGCGGTGATCTACAATATCGGCGCGATCTGCGGCGGCATCCTGTTCGGTACGTTGTCGGAACGGTTCGGCCGGCGGCGGTGCATCGTTATCGCGGCGCTGCTCACGCTGCCGGTGATTCCGCTATGGGCGTTTTCGTCCGGTCCCGTGTTGCTCGCGATCGGCGCTTTCCTGATGCAATTCACGGTACAGGGCGCGTGGGGCGTGATACCGGTGCATCTCAATGAATTGTCGCCGGACGCCGCGCGGGGCACGTTCCCCGGCTTCGTCTATCAGCTCGGCAATCTGCTGGCATCGGTAAACGCGACGCTGCAGACCAGCATCGCCGAGCATTTCGGCGGCAACTATGGCCTGGCGCTGGCGATCGTCGCAGGTACGGTTGCAATCGTCATCGCCGTGCTGACCGCCGCCGGCACCGAAGCCAAAGGGATCGTCTTCACCAAGGCAAAACCAGCCCCGGCATAGGCGCCGGTTACAGAAGGGTGAAATCAGCGAGGGAACCGCACCCAGCTCCTACCTATTAATGTCGAAAATGGAGGAAGCAGCCATGAAGACATCCGCCATAAAGACGTTGGCAGTCGGTTGCGTCGTTCTCTCGACCCTGTTTCCGGTGGCGGCGTTCAGCCGCGGCGGTGGGATGCACCACTCGTCGCCGACGACCGGCGGCGCGTCCGGCACCAGCCCGCTGGCGCCGGGAACCAACTCCGCAGGCACCTCACTTTCATCCTCCGGAACCGGCAGCGCCGCAAAGGGCGCCGCGCTCGGTACCGGCGATGCCATCGTCGATCAGGAAGACCGCAAGGCCGCCCGGATGATTTCGTCGATCTGCAGAGGTTGTTAAAGGCAGCACTGACCGAAACGCGCCGCTGATCGGCGCGATCGATCGCGTCGCTTTGCGGGCTCAGTAATTGGAGTCAGGATAGTACCGTCGGCCACGGTGCCTCGGAGCTGCCTGCAGTAGCGAATCGGGCTGCGGCGCACGAAATGCAACCCGGGGGTTGATGTTGCAGTAAACGTTGCGTCCAGATGCGGTCGCCAAGCATGCCTCGTAGCTCGGATAGGAGCAATCGCCCGGGATGCCCATTTCTCCGCCCTGGATGCAAAAGGGATAGTCGAATGCGGCGGCAGAACCCGTGCCGGCCATCGTGACGGCGCCCGCCGACAACAAACCAAATAGTCCCAACATCACATGACGCATGCTCATCTCCTCCGCATCAACATCGATGGCTTTAGCGCCGCCTCGCAGTCAAAACAAGGTGGCTGCCGTCACGTTTCCGAATGTGTCTAGTCGATCCGCAGGCCCGCGAACTTCACCACCTTTTCCCATTTTTCAGTCTCGGCCGCGATCATCTCGCCAAAAGCCTCGGGCGTGCTGATCAAGGGGTCGCCGCCGAGTTCGACCAGGCGCTTCTTGACCTCAGGATCGGCCAGCACCGCGTTGATCTCCTGGTTGAGCTTGGCGATGATTTCCGGCGGCGTCTTCTTCGGCGCGCCCATGCCGAACAACGCACTCGCCTCATAGCCCGGCACGGTTTCGGCGACGGTCGGCACGTCAGGCAGTTCGGGCGACCGCGTTGCCGTTGTCACCGCCAGCGCGCGGACGGCCCCACCTTTGATGTGTCCGATGATCGACGGCATGTTGTCGAAGATCACCTGGACGCGGTTACCTAGCAGATCGGTGATCGCCGGCGCCGCCCCCTTGTAGGGCACATGCAGCATCTTGGCGCCCGACATCGCCATGAACAATTCGCCGGACAGATGCACCGAGGTGCCGTTGCCTGATGACGCCATGTTCACCTTGCCGGGATTGTCCTTCACATAGGCAATGAATTCGGCGACCGTCTTCGCCGGCACGCCGGGCGCGACCGTCATCACATTCGGCACCCGGTTGAACGAGGCGACCGGTGCGATATCGCGGATGAAATTGAAGTTGAGGTTGGCGTACAGCGAGGCGTTGACGAAATTCGCCGGATTGACCAGCAGCACCGTGTAGCCATCGGGCGCGGCATTGACCACCGATTCGGTGCCGATGTTGTTGCCGGCGCCCGGCTTGTTCTCGATCACGAATTGCTGGCCCATCCGCTCGGAAAGTTTCTGGCCGATCAGCCGCGCGATGATGTCGGTGGCGCCGCCGGCCGGATACCCGACGACGAAGCGAACCGGCCGGGTTGGATAATCCAGCGCGGAAGCCCCACCCGTCGACCAGACCATGGCCGAGAGGCCCATTGCGACCAGACCGATCGCAGCGCGACGTGATGCCATGCGTTTTCTCCCTGCTGTCTTATACGAATCCGCCAGCCGCGGTTCGTTCTTGTTGAATTGACGCCGGCCGGCGTTGTAACAAACAAAGCCTGACGCGGCCAGTGCGGCACCCCCGTATCGAAACGCGACGAAAGGATAATCCATGTCGGTCAAAGTCCATGCACTGGACCATATCGTGATCAATGTTTCCGACGTCGCGCGCTCCGCCGAATGGTATCGAAAAATCCTCGGCATGGAGATCAAGGTATTCGACCCGGGCCAGGGCAAGCCGACGCGCACATCGCTGATTTTCGGCAACCAGAAAATCAACGTACGGCCACGCGGCGCCGACAAGGTGGAATGGTTCACCGCGGACCACGAAGCCGCCGGCAGCGATGACCTGTGTTTTCTGACCGGCGCAACGCCGCAGGAGGTGATCGCACACCTCAAGGCGTGCGGCGTCGCGATCGAAGAGGGTCCGGTCGCAAAGCAAGGCGCCATCGGCACACTGCGCTCGGTCTATTGCCGGGATCCCGACGGCAGTCTGATTGAAATCTCGTCATATGAGGACGAGGCGCGTTAGGGCGAACCGTCTGCTCGGCCATCATTGCGAGGAGCGGGTCGCGGAGCAATCCAGACCTCCCGTCATTCCGGGGCGCGCGTAAGCGCGAACCCGGAATGACCGACCTTGGATCTCCGCATTTGCTCCCCGCGCGATCCGATGGCACACATACCCCCAACCAAAGTGAAAGCAGCCGGCAAGGCTGCGCGGGAGGAAGTATGTCGAACGCACACAGCGCGCCGGGTGTGGTGGGGCCGTTTGCCGGGATGGACGTGCCGTGGCTGTTGCGGATGCGTAGCGAGACGCGGAAGGACCATCCGTTTCTGATCTGGGCGCCGTTCGAGGCGCCGGCGCGCAACTGGACTTACGGCGAATTCCACGAGCGGGTCGGCGCGCTGGCCGCGGGCCTCGTCAAGCGCGGCATCAGGCCTGGCGAGTATGTCCTGATTCACTTGGACAATTGCATCGAGGCCATGCTGGCCTGGTTTGCCTGTGCCGAACTCGGTGCCATCGCGGTTACCACCAACACCCGCTCGGCCCCTGCGGAAATGGAATATTTCGCCGGCCATTGCGGGGCGATCGCCGCGATTACCCAGCCGGCCTATGCCGAAACGATCTCGGCGCATTGCCGGGGCTTGCGCTGGCTCGCGGTGATTTCGCACGATGCCGGCGCCGTGCCCGCGCTGGGCACCGCCGTGGCGCGCGGCGACCGTTTTGAGTCGCTGTTCGCCGACAGCTCTGACCGGCCGCGCCGCAGCACTGATCCCGCCGCGCCCTGCAGCGTGCAATATACCTCGGGCACAACGTCGCGCCCGAAGGCAGTGTTGTGGACCCACGCCAATGCGCTGTGGGGCGGCAAGATCAACGCATCGCATCAGGATTTGCACGCCGGCGACGTACACCAGACCTATCTGCCGCTGTTTCACACCAACTCGCTGGCCTATTCGATGCTCGCGACCCTGTGGGTCGGCGCGACCTGCGTGATCCAGCCGCGATTTTCCGCCAGCCGGTTCTGGCCGGTGGCGCTCGAGCACGGCTGCACCTGGACCTCGACGATACCGTTCTGCATGAAGGCACTGCTCGAGTACGAGATCCCGAAGCAGCATAAATTCCGGCTGTGGGGCACCGCGGTGTGCGAGCCGCCGGCCTTCGCCGCGTTTGGCATCAAGATCATCGGCTGGTGGGGCATGACCGAGACCATCACCCACGGCATCATCGGCGAGGTCGATCAGCCCAATACGCCGATGTCGATCGGCCGCGCGGCGACGGAATACGCCATCCGTATTACCGACGACGACGGCCGGCCGACCGAGGTCGGCGGCACCGGCAACCTTTCGATCGAGGGCGTTCCCGGGCTGTCGCTGTTTGCCGAATACCTGCACAACGAGAGGGCCACCACCGAGAGCTTTGACGAGCACGGCTATTTCATCACCGGCGATCGCGTGACGCTCCTCGAACACGGCTTTGTCAAGTTCGGCGATCGCGCCAAGGACATGCTGAGAGTCGGTGGCGAGAATGTCGCGGCCTCCGAGATCGAGCAGGTCATCGCGGTGGTGCCCGGCGTGCGCGAGGCCGCTGTGGTGGCC
>Ga0210406_10003427_pt1 | contig 17375 bp, 11 predicted proteins | sample IncBWC30MmetaG_FD_155454 | JGI IMG/M metagenome (GOLD analysis project Ga0210406, IMG submission 155454) | Forest soil microbial communities from Barre Woods Harvard Forest LTER site, Petersham, Massachusetts, United States - Inc-BW-C-30-M | ecosystem: Environmental > Terrestrial > Soil >... | reverse complement strand
TCCCGCGGGGTTCGCAGCAGCACCTTCGACTCTCAAGTTACACTTTAGAAGTCCGACTCCAGTGCCGAAGTTCCGACGCAAGAGCGGAGTCGCAGCTCTCTTATACAAGGCCGTTCTATACAAGAAAGAGGAACCATGCACTACCGTCAACTCGGACGCACCGGTTGGAAAGTTTCGGACATCAGTTTTGGCGCCTGGGCCATCGGCGGCGCATGGGGCAGTGTTTCGGACGACGAATCGCTCGCAGCGCTGCACAAAGCCATCGACTGCGGAGTGAATTTTATCGATACCGCCGACGTCTACGGCGATGGCCGCAGCGAACGTCTGATTGCTCAACTCAAGAAAAGCGAGAAGCGCGAGATCGTGGTGGCAACGAAAGCCGGACGCCGTCTGCCGCGCCAGACAGTCGAAGGATACAGCCGCCAGAATCTGACCATGTGGGTCGAAGATAGTTTGCGGAATCTTGCGACCGACAGCCTCGATCTGCTCCAACTTCATTGCCCGCCGACGGCACTGTACGACCGGCCTGAGGTCTTTGGGATACTGGATGACCTGGTGGCAGCGGGCAAAATTCGCTACTACGGTGTGAGCGTCGAGAAGATCGAAGAGGCGCTGAGGGCCGTCGAGTTCCCCAACGTGCAAACCGTGCAAATCATTTTCAACTGTTTCCGCCAGCGTCCGGCGGACGAGTTCTTCGCCCGAGCTAAAGAGATGCGCGTAGGCATCCTCGCCCGCGTGCCCCTTGCCAGCGGTCTGCTGACGGGTAAATTCCATCGCGATTCCGCCTTCGCGGCCGACGACCACCGGAATTTCAATCGCCACGGACAAGCCTTCGATATGGGAGAGACATTTTCCGGCGTCGATTACAACGTCGGCCTTGAAGCTGTGGAAGAGATGCGAGCGCTCGTACCCGCCGGCGTCTCGATGAGTCAGTTCGCTCTGCGTTGGATCCTCATGTTCGACGCCGTGACCTGCGCCATTCCGGGTGGCAAGCGGGCGGAGCAGGTTGCGAACAACTGCCGGGCTTCGGACCTGCCGCCCCTCACCGACGAAGTAATGACCAGGGTGCGGCGCATCTATGACAAGAAGATTCGTCCACTCGTACAAAATCGCTGGTAGTTTGACTTTGCGATAAGAGCATCGCAATAACGAGCATCGCGATTGACATTGGAACATGCATTTGCCATAGTTTCAAAGCGGTTAGAAGATGGCGCGGGAAAACGCCTTACAGGGGCCCGGCAGTCGACTGAGAATGGCGCGGGGAGCGATATGAGTGAAAGCGATTTTTTGGTACATTCCCGGAATTTTCCTCCGGAGCAGGCGGGCGAACTTCTTCATCTGCCTCGCCAGCAAGCCCGATGGGAATGGATGAGCTTCTTCGTCCGGCGCCTGCAGCCCGCCGATGTCTGGAGCGCTCGCACCGAACACGAGGAAGCCGCCTTCGTGTTGTTGGGCGGAACTTGCCGGGCCGACTGGGGAAGAGGGCCGCAGCAAATTGGAAAGCGAAAAGATGTTTTTGATAGTTTCCCCTACGCGCTCTACCTGCCCTCCGGAAACGCAGTCACGTTCACGGCCGAAACCGTTTGTGAGATTGCGGAGTGCCGGGTGCCGTCGGAAGCACGGTTAGAGCCTAGATTGGTCAGACCGGTTGACGTCGTCAGCAGTCTGCGCGGGGGCGGAAATGCGTCACGCCAGATCGTGGATGTCATGCCTCCCGCTTTTCCGGCAGACAGATTGATGGTGATCGAGGTGTACACACCGGGCGGAAATTGGTCGAGCTATCCTCCGCATAAACACGACGTCCACAATCCGCCAGCCGAGGTTGACCTCGACGAAATTTACTACTACCGGATCCGGCAGTCGGACGGATTTGCGTTCCAGCATCTTTATTCCGGCGAGAACTCTAATTCTAGTTCCAATGAGCGAACCCTGAAGGCGCGGGATGGCGATGCGGTTCTCGTGCGCAGCGGGTATCACCCGGTGGTCGCCGGGCCCGGATACGACGTGTACTATTTGAATTTTCTCGCAGGCTCGTCCCGGGCTTTGGCGGTAACGGAAGATGCACAGCACGTGTGGATTCGGAACACATGGAACGGCATGGATCCTGATCCTCGGCTGCCGCTGGTTAGAGAGTGACCCGTCTCGAAGCGGCCGGATGTGTGGCGAGCTTTTCCGAAAGTTGGCTAATCGCTTAGATTCCACGCTGGCGTATCCCATCGTTGATGGGCACATTCGTATCAGAAAGAGGAGTACCGGGTGCAATCGAACGATGTGCAATTCAACAACGCGCAACCGGCCGATGGGCAACAAAGCGATCGGCGACCTAACGATGGGGCGGCGACCGTACCGCGGTTGAAAAGAGTCCTCGGCCTCTGGGACCTGATTTACTACGGAATTATCCTGATTTCGCCGATCGCGGTTGTTCCCATGTTTGGCGAGGCGCAGATCCTTTCTCAGGGACACGCGGTAACGACACTACTAGCGGCGATGGTCGCGATGACCGCCACTGCCGTGAGTTTCGGCCGCATGGCTACGGTCTATCCGTCGGCTGGATCGGTCTACACCTACGTGAGCCGCGGCTTCAATCCTTACATTGGTTTTGTTATCGGGTGGGCGATGTTCCTGGAGTACCTTATTCAGCCTCTGCAAAACAGCCTTTATGCGGCTCTGACGATTCAGAGGTTGGTCCCACATGTCCCGTTAGCCCTGTTGTCTGCGCTCGCAGTCGGGGCCATGACCTGTCTATGCTGGTTGGGAATCCGCACTACGGCGCGTACCAACCAGATATTACTGGCGTTCATGTCGGTAATCATGGTGGCTTTTCTGTTCGAAGCTGTCTGGTATGTGCTGGTGCATCAACATTGGCAGGGTCTGGTTTCCGTGCATCCGTTCTATGATCCCCGGACGTTCAGCGTTCGCGCGATTACCGCAGGCACTGCTCTGGCCGCAACCACTTACATCGGATTCGACGGGGTCAGCATTCTCGCCGAGGAGGTTGATAACCCGCGGCGAAACGTCTTACTCGCAACGGTTCTGGTTTGCATTTTCACCGGGCTTTTCGCCGGACTTCAAGTGTATCTCGCACAGCGCGTATGGCCTGACTATCGCACCCTCAGCAACCCGGAAACGGCGTTCATGGATGTCGCGCAGGTAGTAGGCGGCTATCATCTTTTTGCCGCGTTCGGCGTAGTTCTGCTGGTGTCGAGTCTGGCGTGCGGACTCGCCGGACAACTCGGCGCTGTCCGATTGTTGTACGGTATGGGGCGCGACAATCTTCTTCCCCGAAAGATTTTTGGCCATTTGAATGCCAAACGCGGAAACCCGTCCTACAATGTGGCGATCGTAGGCGCGCTCGCATATGTCGGAACCTTGACCATGGCGTGGGAGCGAGCAGTTGAGATTCTGAATTTCGGAGCCCTGTTGGCTTTTATGGCCGTAAACCTGGCAGCCCTTCGCCACTTTGGTTTCGGTCGCGGTCGTACTGAAAAGCGAAACATATTGCTCGACATCATTGCTCCGATCCTGGGATTTCTGTTCTGCCTGGTGATTTTCCGGGGTCTGCAACAGTCAACTCTGGTCGCGGGCGCTATCTGGCTGGGAGTTGGGAGCTTGTACGTGATTCTGAAGACAAAGGGCCTGCGCACCAAGCCCCTTGAAATTGATTTCAGCGAATCCTGAGAAAAGAATCCAGTTGCTAGCTGCCAGCCCGCACCAGGGGTTCGGAAACACTGGAGTCGTGCGTTTGTGTTCGTGACACATGGAGCGCGAATCCGCAAGACTCACGAACGCGCAGTTCCGGTTGCAACTTTCTGACGAGAGCCTTACTGCGATCGCCCGCAATGCGTCGGATGAGTAACTCGGCAGCTTCACTGCCCAGTTGGTGTTTGGGTAACTCCACCGTCGTCAACCTGGGACGGAAGATGCCCAGCCAGGGATAATCGTCGAAGCTCACCAGCCCGAAATCTTCGGGACACTTCAATCCTATTTCCTCGGCCGCCTTGAGCAATCCGATTGTCATAAGGTGGTTCGCGACGTAAATTCCGTCGGGCCGGTGGGAAAGTAGAACGTGCCCCGCGCGAAATCCGGATTCAATCCGGTAGTCCCCTTCGACGACCAATTCGGGGTCATAGGGAAGATCCTTCGCCTTGAGAGCGTCGTGAAAGCCCTGCCAACGGGCTTTGGCATTGCTGATTTTCAGGGGGCCGCTGATCAGGCCGATGCGGCGCCTGCCCGCTCGCGCCAGATGGCATACCGCTTCATAGGCTCCTTGATAGTCATCCGTGATCACTGCGTCTTTGGTCAGCTTCGGATATGTGCGCATTACCAAAACGAAAGGAACCTTCATTTCCTTGATCATCTGGCGCATAGCGGGCCGGAAGTCTTCGGCAGCTTTCGTCAGCAAGATCCCGTCTACTCGCTTAGAAAGTAGTAATTCGACTGCGCGCTCTTCCTTATCGAGGTTGTCATCGCTGTTACAGAGCAGCAGGTTATAGCCATGCTTCTGCGCGGCATCCTCGGCGCCGCGAACCACCATAGGGAAAAAAGGATTAGCGATGTCGGGCACGATCATGCCGATGGTGTGGGTCCGCTGTTTCGCCAGACTTCTGGCGATGAGATTGGGACGGTAATTCAGTTTCTGGATTGCCGATTCGACACGCTCAAGAAGCTTCTTGCCGACGTGGCTCTTCTTATTAACCACGGCTGAAACCGTAAAGACGGACACTCCAGACTCGCGAGCGACGTCATAGATGCTCGCCGCCTTGGCAGACTTTACTGGACCGTCTTTTTTTGAAGCACACATACCTTATTAGCTTTCACGATCCGCGCGGCTCAGTCGCTGGTTCCGGATCGCCTTGTGGTCCAGCCCCCTGACTTCCTCAATATTCGTGAGCACCTTGTGGATTGCCTCTGCGATGGCATCCACGTCCCCCATGTTACCGAGAAATAGCTGGTGAGGAAACCACACGGCCTCGTGGTAGGCGGCGCGGTCGGCCTCAGGACAAGAATACATGCTTCGAAGGTCGAGCGGTTTCTCGCGCCCCCAGCTCAGTGCCGGGAAGTCAACCGGGTCCAGCGGGAACAGCGAACTCTTGAACACGGGCTCGTAAAAGAGTCCGTCACACGGGATCCCTTCAATTTGCAAAGCCGCGACAAACTCCGCGCGGGGCACGTCTTTCACCTGCTTCGAGAAATATTTCAGAACGTATCCATAGGGTGCGAGGCGAGTAATTCGCGGGTCGGGCTTCAGCAGGCCAATGCCCGGAGTGTTCTGCAACCGAGTTTCGAAGTGTTTCATGTTTTGTTCGCGGACCTTCGCCTGCCCCGGAAGCCGATCAAGTTGGGGACCGAGAACGGCCGCCTGGAATTCGCCCAGGCGGTAATTGAATCCTATAATACGGTGGTGAAAGAGGTCGGTGATGCTGGCGCGCCCGGCGTTGATGTAGCTTTGGACCTTCTCCATGTACTCCAGATTATTGGTGATCACTGCTCCGCCTTCACCGGACGTAATGAGCTTGCTCGACTGGAAACTGAACGCACCTATATCTCCCATCGAACCCGCACCTTTGCCCTTCCACATACCACCATGGGCGTGCGCGCAATCTTCGACAACTTTCAGATTGTGTTTCGCCGCGATGCGCAGGATCTCGTCCATGTCAGCGAAACGCATTCCTAAGTGGACTGGAAGAATCGCTTTGGTCTTCGGCGTGATCGCTTTCTCAATCAACTTAGCGTCCAGACAGTAAGTGTCCGGATCGATGTCCACGAATACCGGAACCGCGTTGATTAGAAGCACTGGACCGACGGTTCCCTCCCAGGTGTAGGCCGGCACAAGCACTTCGTCGCCGGGCCGAATTCCGATGGCTTTCAACGCCGCCTGAATCGCGACCGTCCCGGTATTCACGCACTGGGCATATTTCGCAGTGTGAACTTCCGCAAACTTCTTGGCAAAGGCGAGCGCGTGCTTACCGGGAAAAGGCTGGCCTCCCCATCTCGAACTGGTAAGTACATCCTCCAGCGCGAAGGCTTCTTCTTTGGTGGCGATCGGCCAGGTCGTAAAAGGAGCTGTTCGTAAAGGAGCACCACCAGTAATCGCAAGTTTTCCCACGTGCACAAGCCTCCAATCGGATTCGTGAAACATTTACTTAGCTGCAAGATTTCGTTGCAACCGGCAGGAACACTACCAGGCGCGCCTTCAGGCATCGGGGTTAGGGAGCATGAAATCGCCCACCAGACTGTCGAGGTCGTGACAAGCCGCGATGAACTGGCGGAGAGTCCGGCGGGTCGGACCGAACGAATCGAATTCTTCGATCGAGAGGCCCCCTTCAGTATATGCACGCCGGAAGTCGCCAAACTTCCTGGACAGTTCCTCGACAATTTTTGGTTCAACCGGCCGATCAATGCGGGAGCGCACTTCGATGTCGCTGGAGTTGAAGCGCACCTGCCACGAATAAGGAGGTGAAATAACAACATCGCCGCCAATGAATTCGCTCCAGTGCATATGGTTGCGAAACGCGGCCGAGAGCAGGCGAATTCTGTAACCACGCTGGCGGAACAACTGATAAGTCTTCTTGAATACTGCGACGCCTGCCCACTCCAGATAGCCAGGATCGATCGCGATATTTTCTTTCTCCACCAGAACCTTCAGCCAGTCATCGAGGCGTCCCACCATGATGGTACACACCGGCCCCATGGTTTTGATCGGTTTGCCCTCGCGTTCGCGCCGCTTGAAGCCGCGTTCCACCGCCTCCGCCACCGCCACGCATTGCGGCAAGGTAAAGCAAACTGTTGCGTTGATGCTGATGCCACGGTAGGTCGCCTCCTCAATCGCGGGGATTCCACCACGGGTAACCGGAATCTTCACGATCATGTTAGACGCCAACCGATTGAAATCATCCGCCTGCTCGACGATAGCCTGTGGATCACGGTACAAGCGCGGATCGGTTTGGATAGACAGTCTTCCGTTCCTGCCCGGGTGCGCGTCAGAGCCGGCATCAAAGACCGGCTTCAGCAGGTCAGCGCCTTTGATAGAAATTTCGCGGACCAGTTGCCATGCAATCTCCTCCTCGTTCGCCGTGGGGCGCTCTTGGATGAGGCCGAGAATGCGGTCTTTCCACAGCGGCATCTCTTTCTTGAGAACTCCGAGCACGATTACCGGATTGCATGTTGCACCTACTGCGCCGTGTTCCATCGAGTAAGTCAGTTCCTGGATGGAAGCAGAGTCATTCCACAGGCAGGTCGGGGTAGACTGCGTCATTTCATGCAATCGGCTTTTGAAAGACGTGGCGGGCGAGTGGGTCATAAGATTCCTCCCCGAGAGCTGATTTCACGGCCGATCATGACGAAACCGTTTGTGAGTCACGACGCTGGCCGGACTGTTCAGTAGCGACCATGCACGACTTCCCCTGTAGGTGTGAATTTTCAGCCGCTACAGCGATGGCCAGCGCTCTGAGCCCGTCTTCGCCCGAAACTCGGGGCGGGCGATCGTTCAGCATGTTATGCACAAAATCCCGGACCTCCGCCAGATAGGCATCTGCAAATCTACTGAGAAAGTGGTCAGCAAGCACGTGTACGCCGCCGCCTGCAGTCAGGAAAGTTGCAGGCATCTTATCGACGCTGCCGACGAATATCGAGCCTTTTGATCCTACGATTTCCGTGCGTACGTCGTACCCATAGATAGCCTGCACATAGGACTCGACGTTGCCAATGGCGCCGCGCTGATACTTCAGGTTGACGACGCTCGCAACAACGTCGCCGTACTGCGCGATCTCAGGACGAATTGCGACGGTAGTATAGGCGTGCACGTCAGTAACCTCGTCCCGCATGAGCCATCGCGCCAAATCGAAATCGTGGATCGTGTTGTTGTAGAAAACCATGCCGTTTACGTTCGATTGGTAAGCGGCAAGAGGAGGAACATCTTTATCGCGACCGACCGACTTGAAGATAACGGGCTCCCCAATCTCGCCGACCTCGACTCTTCTCATCGCCGCCTCGTAGGCGGGATCATAGCGTCGCATGAAACCGATCTGCAGACGAACTCCCGCTTTGGCAACGGCGGCCAGAGCCTCGTGTGCCTGCGGGAGGTCGGTCGCCAGAGGCTTCTCGCAGAGGATGTCTTTGCCGGCAGCGGCAGCTTCACAAATCGCGCGCGCGTGAAACTTGTCAGGCGTGGCGATGAGCACGGCGTCGACGTCTTTGTGCTCAAGCATGGCATCGAAGCTGCGGAACGAGTGCTCGACTTCGAGCTCGGCGGCCACCTCCCTGGCACGATCGGCCGCAACGTCGGCCACCGCAGCCAGCCGGGCTTCGGGCACAAGGCGGCGGAGATTTTCGGCGTGCCGCTTACCCATCTCTCCCACGCCGAGCACGCCAATTCCGAGCTTGTGCATCTGAGCCTTTCCCTTGATATCTTCTTCTTACCCGAGTAACTTCACTGCGAGATACTAGCGCGTCGCGGTGGTCAGCGCTAGGTCATTTACGAGGCCTCGCAGATACTTCAAACTTACCGCAATACTCTCCGCCGGCGGAATCGCCGTGGCGCCAAACTTCACATCCTGCTCCACCACCATCCAGCCGGAATAATTGTTCTTGGCCAACACGCGGAAGAAGGCCGGAAAATCGATCGACCCCCGCCCGATGACGGTGAACGCTTGCCTCTCGATGGCTTGGTCAAACGTCAGTTTGTCGCGGCGAGCCTCGTCAATCACTTTCGCGTCTACATCTTTAATGTGCACGAAGCGCAGGACGCTCTTGAATTTGTCCGCCTCGGCGATAGTATCTCCGCCACCGTAAACGCAGTGGCCTGTATCCAGGCACAAACCGACACCGGTGTGCGAGGTTACATCAAAGAAACGTTCACACTCTTCCGGAGTTTCGACGTAAGTGGCAACGTGCGGATGGAACACAAGGTCGAGCCCGAACTCCGATGAAACCTTGGCCGCCTCGTCCACAACCTTGGCGACGTTCTTCCACTGGGCGGCCGTGAGCCCAGCGCTTCGATCGGCAGGCACGCGCCCGGAGATCCGGTCCCGCTCATTCGACTGTGCATCCGCTAGAACCAAGAAAGGCGCCTTCAATGCAGCCAGCAGGTTCCCAACTTTCCGTATATGCTCGACCGCAATTCCTCCCGATGCCGGATCACTCAGCACAACTGGAACGAAAGAGCCGAGCAGCTTGAGTTTTCGTTTATCGAGTTGCGGTTTCAGGATGGCAGGGTCGGTCGGAAAGAAACCGTAGGGGCCTAGTTCAGAGCCCGTATAACCAGCGGCAACCATCTCGTCGAGCATCTTCTCGTAAGATTGGTTCCACGAAGGCCCGGGATAGTCAAGCACACCCCAACTGTCGGGCGCCGATGCGAACTGAAAGCGCGTGGAAATATCTTTCATATTGATGACCTCGATAAGAATTTACGACAATAAGTTTTCGAAACCTCACTACCATAACTTACGACCGTAACTCACGACCATGGATCAATCACAACCTTCATCGAATCCGCCGCCATCGATTTCTTCACCGCCGCCTCGACATCACGCAGTCCGAAGCGATGAGTTACGAATTCCGCCAGCGGGTATTGCCGCATGTAGCGCGCCATCTGCCGCATGCTCGGTCCGTATGCAGCCGGCTCTTCACCGCCCACGCCGAGTATGCGGACGTTCTTGGCGCAAAGATGCCGATGAGGACTGATGGAAATCTCCCCCATATCCGAAAAATTCCCCGCCTCAATCAAAAGGCCGCCAAGGCGCAGCATCTCCAGGCCTTCACGCACCGCCCCCGGCACCCCCGCACACTCCACCACCACATCGGCGCCGCGACCGCAGGTGAGTTCCCGAACCCTTGCCAGGCGCTCACTTTCCGATGTTGCGCTTGCATCGATGATGTGGTCAGCGCCCAACTTTCGCGCGAAGTTCAGACGATAGCCGGAGAGATCGACGGCAATGATCGTTCCCGCACCCAGCATTCGCGCCTTCATGACAAAGCAGATCCCCAGCGGCCCCGTTCCCAGCACCACGACCGTGTCATCGAAACGGAACGACTCATTCGGGAACGCCGAGATCTGTTTCCCCCGGTCGAGTCCCACCGTCACCGCCATAATTTCGGTCAGCACGGCGATCTCCGAGGGCAGGCCGTCGGGCACGCGCACCATGAAACTGCCCGGCACCACATACAGGTATTGCGACCATCCCCCAAACAGATGCGGAGGGTTCCTGGCGCTGATGTTATTCCCATAGTCAACCGTGTTCTCGCAACAGTAATAAGGGAAGTAGTGCCGGCAGTAATAGCAAGTCCCGCAACTTACGTTAGGACCAACAATCACGCGATCCCCAACTTTCAACGGGACACCTTCAAAGTCCGTATATCCCCTGTCGCCGCCAATCGCCGCGATCGTGCCCACGTTTTCATGTCCCTGGATGATCGGAAACGGCACCGTCCGAGGCGTGCCTCCGCCCCCATACTGGCCGGTGTACCCCTGGTAAGTGTGTTTATCGGTCCCGCAGATCCCGGAGACTTCCATCTTCACCAGAACGCACCCATGCGCAGGATCCGGTAGCGGATACTCGCGTATCTCGTAGTGTCCGGGTTCAACCAGCGTTGCCGCGAGTACGCTCTCGGCTGACATTTTCAGAATCCTGATCCACCAACCAAAACCAGCACAGCAATGCTTCAGACAAGTTCGGGGGACCGCAGTCCCCCGTGTTGTGTTTAGTTCTTCGACAACTCTCTAGAAGTTCAACTTCAGCGAGAGCTGGGCGGTACGGTTCAGCAGCGACGTAGCCGTCACTACCCCAAAGTTTCCCGCTGTGTTCGTTGATGACGAACAGTTCATCACTTCGACGCCCGGCGGAGCACCACATAGGCCAAGAGGCGTTGCGAACTGCGCATGGTTGAAAATGTTGAAGAAATCTGCGCGGAACTGAAGGTTCACGCGCTCTGTGATGGCAGTGTCTTTGTGAAAGGCCATATTCCAATTATTGATTCCCGGTCCATGAAAGGATCTTCGCCCTCCAGTTCCCTCGAAACCATATTGCGACGTCTGGAACGCAGAGGTATCGAAGTAAAGATGACCGGGCTTTCGAGGATCTAGGATGTGCAAGGGGCCAACTACATCCGGCGTATCGACCGGGAGAGTAATAGGACCACCGAAGGCTGTTCCGAGTAAAGAGTGATCGTCTGTTTCCACCACGGTAACCGGCAGGCCCGTGGAGAAAGTTGTGACACCACTAATGGACCACCCGTGAGTCAAGCGTTTTGGTCCACCGAATCGGTCGATGGGAAGCACGTACGTGTAGCTCGTGACAAAGTTGTGTGTTTGATCCCACGCTGAAAGGCCACGGCTCAAATTCGGGTTCACCGGGTTAAACTGCTCGCCGTAGCCGGAAGCGGTGTCGAGTGACTTGCTGTACGTATAGCCGAGAAGCATTTGTAAACGGCCGGACGTGTGCCGGTAATTCAACTGCAAGGAGTTATATGACGACTTTCCAGCAGTGATGAAATACGAGTCATTGGCAAAGGGGATAACTCCATAGTTGCCATCGGGGAGAAGGGTCCCTATAGGCAGCGACCCGGCAGGAAGCCCGGCCACAGCCTCAGCCGGCGTGAGTTCGACGCCCCCAAGCCGAGGGCGCGTGCCGAGCACGAACGAGTTATCGGGGCGAATGTATACATTGGTTTCGCCGCTCGGCCCGCAGCCTTCTGCCTGCAATGAGAGACACAAAGCAGGGTCACCCGGATTGGCAGACCGGGAAGCAAGCAATCGGTGTCCCTGCGTCCCCACGTAACTCAAAGTCAGTAGGTCTGACCCTGTAAGCTGCCGTTGGAACGAAAGCTCATAATTCTCTGCATATGGCAGACGGTTTCCATAGTAGAACGCCGGAGAACTGCCGATGGTGCCGAATGCTGTGAGGAATTGCGCCAACGTATCGTAGGGGTAACCGCTCGCCGGGTGGCTCGGTGAGACCCCCTTGGGCGGAGGAGCGACCGGAAAGAAGTTCTGAATCGAGACCCCAGTCTTGCGATTGGTGAACGGGGCGGCGAATGTCGTCTCGTTTTGACCTGTGAAATCTCCGAAAGGAGCGTCGCCGATCTCATTGAAGTCGGTTGCGCCCTCAAATGACGCGTAGGACAGAGTGTAACCTGCGCGTATGCTCGAGGCGCCGGACTTCCCAAGAAATTTGCCCATCGCTCCGTCATGACCACCGAACGAATAGGCCAGGCCGAATCGCGGCGCAAAATTGTTCCACCGAGTCGGAGCCAGGCTACGTGGAACGCCCTTGTCACCGGGAAATACCCAGCCCGCCGGCGACCCTTTGAAGATTTGCGACTGCTCGCCCGGGATGATCGATTGGATTTCGTTAAATTTCTCGTAGAACGGACGGCTGACGTCGTAGCGCAACCCCAAGTTCACCGTGAGGTTGGGACGGACTCGCCAACTATCTTGGCCATACAAACCGAAATAGAAGCTGCGGCCATATGATGGGAAGGCTTTACCCTGAATAAAGCCGCTGGGCGCACCGATAAGGAAATCCACGAAGTCGCTACCGGTTTCGCTCGCCTGGCCATTGAAAGAATTGCCGAAGCCGAAGTTGCCATTGGCGACGTTCGACAGGTTCTCTTCGAGTTGGTTGAAGTGATATTGACCGCCAAATTTAATGGTGTGAGTACCAATTACCTTACTGAAGTTGTCGGATACCGAATAGATATTGGTGATCAGCTGGTTTGGACGGCTGGGCACGCCGATGACGAAGTTGTTGAAGTCAATTTCTGGAATCCCCTCGACGCCAGGTGTGCCCGGAAAGATGCCGGGCCCCCGGTTGGCTCCTGAAGCAAATCCCAGGTCGGAGAGGGACTGTGAAGTTCCGCCCAGTGGCAAGTTAAATCTGGTGTTCAGCCGGAAATACCCGAGGCGAAATTCGTTGACCGAGGCGGAACTGAGAGTTTTCACGTCGCTCAGCTGGATCGTGTGGGTTTGACCCTTGCTATCGGTTGCAAACCCTGGATAAAGGGGGAAATTGCTGGGCCAATAAGGGTCAATTCGATCGAAGCGGTCAAAGAAGTAGTAGCCGCTCAGCAAACCGAAGCGAGAGTTGCCATCTACGCGGCCGCTGAATTTATTGTCGTGCAGGTTAACCTTACCGGCACTCGTGGAAAAGGTTCCGAGTCCTCCGTTTTGAACCGACGAGTTTGCCGGGAGAATAAATGGCAGCAGCTTCTGCGAGATGGCATTGAACTTAGTGGGGTCGAGGTGTGGATTTCCGGAGGGATCGCCGAACACGCAACCTGTCGCCGGATTGGTGCTCGTGCATCCTGTAAACCAATACGGTTCGTTCGCATTGACGGTATAGCCAAGCAGATTCGATAGCTGCGTGGCCCAGGGATTTGACTGGGTGCTATCGCTGATTACTGAACCCGTCAGGCTTCCTTCGATGCCCGTAAAATCTCCCGATTCCATCTGAGCGCTAGGCGCGCCGGAAATGACTTGTGGCCTGGCTTGGATCAGACGGTTGCCCTGATAATCGGCGAAGAAGAAGATCTTGTCCCGTACAATCGGCCCACCAAATGTTCCACCGAATTGATTTTGGTGATACGCGCCGCGACCTCCGGTATCGAAATAGTTCTTTGCGTTGAGGTCAGTATTGCGCAGGAATTCGAAAACATTTCCGTGCCATTGGTTGGTGCCCGATTTGGTTACGACATTGATCTGCGCGCCGGCATAATTGCCAAACTCGGCATCCACGTTGTTGGTCAGAATGCGAAACTCTTCAATGGAGTCGAGATTGGGAACCGCTCCAGCGCCTGAATATCCGAGTTCTTGAACCAGCATCCCATTCAGGATAAAGCCATTCGCGGCTTCCCGCATACCGTTAACCGAGTACGCGCCCGCATTCAAATCTCCAGAGACCAGAGGAGGAGCAAAGCCAGCCGAAATAAATGGACCGGCATAGGCGCCGGTCATAGGAGACTGCGCGGATGCTACTCCCGGCTGCAAGGACAAAAGGTCGGTGAAGCTCCTCGATATCAGTGGCACATCGGTCATCCGCTTTCCTTCGATCACTTCGCCCATCTGCGAGGTGACCGTTTCGACGTGCAGGGCATCGGCAGCGACTTCCACCTTTTCTGTCGTCTGCCCAACTGGCAGCGTTACATCGACGAGCAGGGCAGAGTTCACATCAAGCGTGAGGTCCCTCTGCCGGTAGGCCTTGAAGCCTTTCTCCTCGACGTCAACCGTGTATTTTCCTAATGGGAGCGACTGGAACGAGTAGAAGCCCTGGCCATTCGTTGTTTGGGTTTGGGAAATGCCGGTTTCGGTATTGGTCGCCGTCACGGCGGCGCCGGCTATGGCTGCCCCGCTGGGATCCTTGACCGTACCCGAAATGCTGGCGGTAACGCCAGCGAAGACCTGGCTGCAAACCAGCAGAACCAGCGCAGCAACCAGAAAGCCTTCACGCCTAATCCATCCTGCCAGTTGCATACTCCCTCCAAGATGAGACGAGATCGATCACAATCGCACACACACAGGCCGCGGGCTCCCGGTGAGCTTGGCGCCTTGATTTATCTGGCGACGATTTATCTGGCGACCAAAAACCAATCGCGCACATCAGGATTCCCAATCTAACCGGTTATCGCCTTTCCACGGCTTATAGTTTAGGCTCCGGCCTTTGTCAAGATATTTTGCGGATGCAGGCTGGGTATACGAAAACAGAAGCTGCGTTGAACGAGAATATGGAAAAGTGGATTATTGGTTATTGTAACGATTTAATACACCAAACCGCCGGAATCGGACCCGTGGTCACCGGCGCATTTCGCTCTCGCCGGACGGAGACTGCTTTTCTCTGTCTTGTTATTTGTTGTTCGTCAAACCGCTGAGATGCCGGTCCGAAAAATGAAAGGCGCGCGTTAGGAAGAAAATGCGCGCTGCGCCCACCCAACTTGATTGCAGGGCGGAACACAGCGCGCAACTGCTAGCCCTGCGAAGGATGCAACACGCGGAACGTGCTGCCCCCGTTCGACCACACCAGCACCAGCGCATCCTGACCGCTTGGCACGCCCGATAACGCTTGCACCACTTCGGACGCGGATTTCACCGAGTGCCGGTTCACTTCCATGATGACATCCCCGCGCTGCAAGCCTGCATTGTCGGCCGGGCTGCCGGGCTGGACGTCCTCCACAACGGCGCCGTGGACCGGGCTCTGTCCCTGTCCTTGTGCTTGCCCCTCCCCTTGCAGTTCATTCCGCACGTCCGGGGTCAAGTCGCCGAGACTCAGTCCCCAACGCCCCTTCCCGTGTTCTCCGGCGGCTGTTTCAGTGCCCCTGCCACCGCCGAGCGCTTCGAGTTTCACCGCAACGCTCGTCGGCTTGCTGCTACGCATCACCAGCAGATGGATCGTTTCACCCGGCCGTTTTTGTCCGACCGTCATTTGCAACTGTCCGGCGTCGGTCACGGGCTTTCCGTCGAGTTCCGTGATCACGTCTCCGGTGCGCAGTCCAGCCTTCGCTCCAGGCGCGTCCGGCTCAACCTGACTAATCAGCGCTCCCTCAGCCTTGTTCATCTGGAAGAACTTCGCGTTGTCGGGAGTAACGTCGGCAATCTGAATTCCGATATACGCGTGAGTTACTTTGCCGTCCCGAATCAAAGTCTCCACCGTAGGCTGAACGATCTGAGCGGGAATCGCAAAGCCCATTCCTGAGAATGATCCGGAGGATGAAATCAGGAATGTATTGATTCCAATGAGTTCTCCGCGCGCGTCAACCAGCGCTCCGCCCGAGTTCCCGGGATTGATGGCAGCGTCGGTCTGGATGAATTCGCCCGGCTTGCGTCGATCGCTTGCGTCAGGATTGGGACGGTTCAGCGCGCTGATGATGCCTCGCGTCACCGTGAAGCGGAACCCGTACGGATTCCCGAATGCCAGCACCGTTTGTCCCGGATGTAAGCTGGCCGAGTTACCCCACGGAACACTCGGCAAGTTGGTTCCATTGACCTTGATAACTGCGAGGTCCGTCAGCGGATCGGATCCGACTAACTTAGCTGGAAAAACTTCCCGGTTACTCATGGTGACACGAATATCGACCGCCCCGTCGATCACGTGATTGTTGGTGACGATATATCCGTCAGGGGAGATGATCACACCGCTGCCCAAGCCGTGTTCCATCCTATTCTGAGGCTGCGACTGAAAATTGAACTGGCGGCCACCAAACTGGCGGCCGAAAGGATTGCCTGGACCGAAAAATTGCTGCATGTCAGGCATACCTTCCACTCCCGCATCGCCTTGCTGCGCGTTCACCTTCGACGCCACGGTTACATTCACCACCGCCGGCGTAACTCTCGCCGCCAGCGTTTCCATCGCGCGATCGAGCGTCAACAATGCTCCCACACTGCTGTCATCAAGCGCAGCCGCAGCCGGAGCGGCGACCGCCGCGGTTGCAGACTTTGCAAAGTTAAACGTCGCTACCGACCCGACTGCCACTACGGCAATCAGGGCCACTGCCAGGTGCCTCGTTACCACGGCCTTACTACGTTCTATCCACGTCTTCATTTTCTTTTCTCCTGTGAAACTAATTATCTAGTTGTTAGTTGCAAAAAAATTTTAGCGCTAAATTGAGTGGGCGGCAGGCACTCCTGTCAAACTATTGCGGACTGTCCCCACCAGCGTCACTCGCCAGACTTGGACTCTCCACACCGCCGAATCGGAGTTCCCAAACTGCGTGGCTTCGATAAAGATCAGGGTCCGCAATTCCGGAACAGGTTCCTGATCCGAGCTTGTGCTGGCCTCGACTACTCGCTCGCGCGGCGGTACCGCGTTCGAAGGGGCAGCATCTACAGGTGCCGAATCAAGCTGGCGTGCGACGAAACTGTCTTCATGGACGCGTGCAGGAACAACTTTGGTAGTCCTCCCTCTGTCAGTCGTCCCCAACGACGATGACTTGCGCGTGTGCAACGCGGCGGGAACTACCGCCGTCGCCCGGAGCGAAGGCCGAAGAGAAAGAGAAGGAGCCCGGCTGACCGCAGCCGAGTGCGCGTGATCGGAATTGTTCGCGTGTGCGCCGCGATCAAACGCGACGAACTGCGGCGCCTGCGGTAGCGTCATAAGGCAGACCACTGAAAAAGCGCCGACCATAGCCAGCGCGGGTTTCCAGACTCGCGTGGCTGCAGGCCGGTTCTTGTCGAGAATCTGCGCCAGCCGCAGCGAAGCCTCGCGTGCCCGATGCACGGCTGCCTGGGCCATCGACCATCGTTTATCCTTTAGGCGTTGCGCTAGACGATGCGCCAGACTCTTTTCCAGCAGCGAGACCAGACAGGTGGCGTATCCGTGCGGGTTGGCAGTTTCGGCCAGCACGGCGTCGTCGCAAGCCATCTCGCGTTCCACCGAGATATGCTTCTCAAT
>Ga0210406_10003426_pt1 | contig 17379 bp, 14 predicted proteins | sample IncBWC30MmetaG_FD_155454 | JGI IMG/M metagenome (GOLD analysis project Ga0210406, IMG submission 155454) | Forest soil microbial communities from Barre Woods Harvard Forest LTER site, Petersham, Massachusetts, United States - Inc-BW-C-30-M | ecosystem: Environmental > Terrestrial > Soil >... | reverse complement strand
GGCCTTCTAGACCAAACCCGTCTCCGAAAACTGCGCGCTCGACCTCCGCGTACGGAGTATGTATAACTACCTCATGGAGCTCGCCGCTCACCGCCAAGAAATCGCCCAAGGCTTGAGTGCCCTCGAGTCCGCAATCGAGCGCCTAGGTAGCGCCCTCTCCCACGGCAGCTTCCCCGCGCAACTGGAAAACTCAACCACCGAGCGCGGCGCTGCCCAGCGTGGCGCCACTCGCAAGATCTGCGAGGCCTACTCCACCATCGACTATCGCGTGGACGACGACGTAAACGAGTCCATCGTCTACCTCGGCGTTGTGGGCGTGAATACCGACACCATCAAGAAGGCGGAGGCCGTGAATACCGCCAAAGCCAAATTCAAGGATCTCTGCGCGCCGCTCCAAGGCGTCCGCGTCCGCATCCCCGTCAAAGGCGGGAAATCTGCGACCAAGGCCATCCCCTTAATCCGCGTCCTCTTGCGCAACATCCAACGCAGCGACCTAAACCTGCTAGCCGCCTACCGCAAGATCCCGATTTTGGATGCCCCACCCGCCACGGTCACCTACACCCGCGCCAACACCCGCTCCGTGTATCGCAAGACCGTCGAAGAAATCGCCGAGATGCTCAACAACTTTAATTCCCCAGCGGCAGCCGCCGACCGCGAACGCCTCTTAAACCTCGAACGCCACGTCACCCATCTCGCCCTCGTGAAGGCGCGCTATCAAAACACTCGTGCCAACATCCTCTACACCCGCTTAGACCCTAGAGGCCGCGGCAGAATCCAGATCTCCGCCGAACTCCCCCTGATCTACCCCACCGGCCGGCGCACCGTGCCGCCCAAAGTCTATTTCCCCGACGATGTACCGGTGATTGCCAGGCCAAAAAGGCGACCACCGCCATCGCAGTTGCAGGCGGAGCCATTCCTTCGCTCACTACCGGTGTACCGGTACATTCAGTAAAGATCTGGCTACAAAAAACGCAAGACACGCGAGATTAACTGGATGCCGCGGCAGAGAACTATGTATGCGGGCTAGATTGGATGCCTCATATCCTCAGCTCGCCCTGGCGCCGGCCAACTCTGCCGTGATAGCCTGCCGCGCTCAAGGAGGCTAAACCACGGATGGCATCTCCAGATTTTTGGGAACGCATACCCGAACTGTCCACGATAGCTGTCAGCGTCGCGGGGCTCGGCTCACCTGTCCGTATGCGGGGCTCCGTGGCAAGGACGTTACATCAGCTCGCAAAAAATGGAAAACCAATCCATAGCCTATTCGAATCGGTTCCCGCGCTTGCGGACATTGATTTAGTGGCTCAAACCGCGGCGTCCGCCCGCGATTTGCACGAGCGGATTTTTCGGGAGCTCGGAGAATCTCGGTTTTTCCACTGGGAAATCAAAACCGAGGAGGACGTTGCGCGCTACGTGGGGCTCGCCAATGTACAAATCCTGCGCGAACCAGAAATCCTCTTCAGCAGTGGAAAACAGATCGAGAACCTCGGCGATCGCGCCTTCTTGCACGTCTACTATGACTCGGCGGAGCGAAGAGTTATATATCGCGATTATGGCCCCGGGCCGACCGAACGCATTCGCCTCATATCTGAAGGTCAATTGAAATTCCCTCAGTTTGCCCTTGCCGACCTTCTTTACCTAGTTCGTCGATATCCCAGCAACCCAGCCGACCCAGCTATTGAGGCTTTGGCCGACTACCTGAAGAAATACGGTGGGGCTTCCGTGGCGAAGACGATTGGGGGAGCCTCCAATCGTCGCACCGTATTCTGCTATCTCAAGTATCTCGTGAGTCACTTCGCTTATGGAACCTTCGCGCCTACCGGATTAGTTCCTCTTTTAGGTGCTGACTTCTTAGAGGCCTTCGCGGGAGCCCGCACAGATGGAGATCCACTTCGGGCGATGGTCAACATTGACCTCGGAAGATCCAATGAGCGTCGAGGTCTCGTATGTACCGTCGTGCCACGACTCGAGACGGCGGGCCCCACGAGAAAGTGGATTCGGCGTGTCGAGCGTGTGTCTGCCTACAATGTAGAGTCCTCCGCGATCAGCCGACAAATTGAATTCCAGCCCATGATCGCAGAGGCTGAAACTCCACTCGAGGGCATATCGGTGATTGGGCCGCCGGCGCAGCTCGAGGTTGACGACCCGCCGGATCCGGGATGCTGCCGATTTAAGGACTTTGATCGCGGCGTGGCCGAGTTTGTGTGGGTCGATCCGAGTGGCCATGGAATTCACCCGAGGCTCGGCTTGGTCGCGGCGGGCGATATCGATCGCGAGCGAGCCCAATTCTTCACCTACAGCTTCGTCAGTGGATCTAGCGCCTCCTCGCTCCGCTGCGACTACAATTTCTTGTGCATCGGCGCAGGTTCGAAGCGCTCCCTAAACGTTTATAGAATCGAACATTTAAATGCCAACTAACTCGCCCAACACACTCGTTTACATTCGACATGGAATCTTCTCCAATCACACGAACATGTCGGCGCTCGAGGCTACCGTTAAAGGAATCCTTCTAGGCTGCTCCATAGACAACACCAGCTACAGCTGGAGCGATCCTGTTCTGCAATCGGGCATCCGATTGGCGCGACTCGTGGTCCAGGCGGTGCAAAAGAAGGGGAGCATTCAAAAGATCCTCTTCATTGGGCATAGTCAGGGAGGTCTCGTTTGCCGTGTTGCCGTCACGGCACTGTGCGATCCCAAACGTCTTCTCGACGTCCTTCGCGCTCGAAACGCGGTGAACGAACCTTACTACAATATTCCTATTAAGGAATTGGCATACCTACAGAGTGACATCGTCACCCTGGGTATCAAGACACGCATGAAGGGCATTGCGACACTGGCAACCCCGAATGCGGGCGCCTTTACCTTTGGACAATTGGCGATCCAGGCGCAGCTGGCTTTCTTTGCCGCGAAAAAAATGGCCGCCCTTGCTGGTTGGTCAAATTTTGATGAACTGACGACCGACAAGCTATTCCGAATTCTGCAGGAAACGAAAGTCGACACCATCAAATATTTGTCAATTTCCGGATCGGGTGTGAACCGCTACTCTTCCGTTTCGAGTCGATCACTTTCGCAGGTTCCGGGTATCAAGCACCTCGGCTTGTATATGGAGCTGCCGAATGATCTCGTCGTTGAGGACTCGTCCGTTGATTTGAGTAAGGCGCCAATGCCGAGTGAGGTAGCCGATTTAGCTCAGCAGTACATTCACATTCGCTCGTACACGAACTGCACTGACGTCAGTCACACTGGAATTCATCACCATTCGACGGTGAATGCCCTCTTGGATGAGCACTTGTCGAGATGGTGAGCGAAAACACTCACTGAGTTTCCGCGAGACTCGCTAACGGGAGCTCTGCGGCGCCGAGCCCACGCTCCTTGACGACCTACGACCCGACCACGATGCCGGCGGTCGCCGCCGCGTCGACCGCCAGCCCGGTGCCCGCTCCTTCAGACGCGCCGCCGTACCACAGGGCACTCCGACGTGAAATCCATTTCAAAACTTGTACGTAGCTCCGAGCGAGAAGAACGGCCCGATAGCCCCCTGCGTATGCAACGCCGAATTCCAAGGCACCGCGCCCCCGGCGCCGCCATAGGTCGCCCAATCGAGCGGCGCCTTTTCGTTGAACACGTTCAAAACCGATCCATGAATATTGAGATGACCCGTCAATTCGAATCGCCCGTAAAGATCGAACGTGGTGAAATGTTTGACGTTACAGCTTGCTCCGGCTGGGATGACGCCGTTGGCTAGCTGATTTGCGAACAGTATACCGGCGGCGCCACCCGCATTCGTGAGAGCGTCCAAACAAGTAGCCTGCGACGCGGATCCGAAGATGGGCGCCGATGGATCAGTTACGTTGAAAGACGAGATATAGTTAAGCGTGCCGGTCACATCCCAAGTGTCTTTACCGATCGTATTGGACCATTGGGCACGGGATTTAGGATTGCCGGTATCACCAGAATAAAACGACGGCCCATGAGTTCCGGCGAGATGATAAGTCACCCCATCCACTGTGATGTTGTACAAATGGGTGTAGGACCAGTTAGCTTGGGACTTAACCTGAAAATTATTATCAAACCTATGATGAAACTGGAAACCCAAGTCGAAACCGTTGGTCTTCGTGGTATTAGCGTTAATGTACGAAATCCCCTGATACGCGATCGGTGCCACCGGAGGGGTAACCAACGGGGTGCTGCCGTCCGCCTGATACTGCTGAAGTGGCGTTAGGTTAGCGCCGCGAACCAAGATAGCTTGAGTAATACCGGGTACAATTTGGTCATCGATCTCGATGTTGTAAAAGTCAAACGTTGCGCTCAGATCCCGGAACGGCTCCACGATGAGACCTAGCGTAAAGGACTTCGATATCTCCGGCCTTAGCTTCGGATTGGCCGATTGAAGTCCGGGGATTTCCACATTGCACATACCCACAAAATTTCCCGCCGCCGTCGGATTTCCGGGATTGGGACAGAGAATTGGATCCGCTGTCGTACCGGCGAAAAACGTCTGACCCGCTACACCGTTCTCCCCCGGCGATGGCGCTCGAAAGCCCTTGGATGCAGTGCCGCGCAAGGCGAATTGAGGAATGGGTGTGAATTTGAATCCAAGCTTCGGACTCGCCTTGCCACCCGACAGATTGTAGTGATCATACCGCACGGCCGCATCGAGCTCGAATTGCTTGAAGATCGGCGCATCCAATTCAACATATCCAGATGCCACTCGCTGCGAGCCTACAGTATAGTTATTGCTAAAATCTCCAGACCCTTCGATGCCGCTTTGAACTGCCGGAGGCGCAACCCCATTTTGATCTCGAAGATAGTAGTCCGCGCCGAAAGCAATGCCAAAAGGCCCTCCAGGAAGTTGGAAGAGCGAGCGGCTTGCTCCAGCGTGGACAAAGGCCAGTTTTGAAGTCTCGGTCGTGGTCAGTACCGGCGCGACGAAATTGTTGACCGCGGCCGTGTTCGGCTTGCCAACCAGGAACGGCGCGGTGGTGCTATCCAACGCCATCTGCAAATTCGTCGCGCTTGCATAGTTCAGGCCGGTCAGGCCAAGATCTACTTCAGTGTATCCCGCCGAAAACTCTACCTCCCAATCAGCGACTTTGCCTTCTAAATCCAATACTTCGCGGTATGACTTAGCGTCCGTCAAAGTGATTATGGGCCCCAAATTCAGTAGCGTGTACCGGAGGTTCGCAACCGCGAGTCCAGTCCCTGCCGGGTACGATGGATTGGTTGCTGGGATGGTCGTAGGTCCCACTGGAGCGAGAAGCGTCGGAACTATCCCTGGACCGGTGGCGATGCCCTGATAGCCGCCCGTGAAGGCTCTATCGGGGCGAGCTACCTGCTCTGCTTTGCTCTCAAAGAAACCTCCTTCGATGTCCGCATGCCAATTGTCATTTAACTTCTGAGTGAAGCGGCCAACCACGTTGGTGTTATCGGTCTCGGGTTGAATCTGATCCCAGGTATCCTGATATGTACACTGGTTTGCGGCGAATTTCGTGGCATCGCACCCGGGCATGAAACCGACGATCTTGCCGCTCGGATCGGTCACATAGCCCGTCGCCGCACGACTGGGGGTTGTCCCTCTAATAATATTTTGGGCTCCGTAGTTGTCGTTGATCCCGCCGCTTGAGGTGTAGTCACGCTGCTCAAATGATCCACCGCGATCCAGAAATTTGATGTTGTTTTGCCTGCGGAATTCCGCGGACAGGTAGAAATTATGTCCGTCGTTGTCCAGGTCTCCAAAGCCATAAATTCCTGATACGTGAAACTGACTGCCGTCGCCATGACTCGATATGCCGCTATCGGCCGTTAGCTGCGTACCTTGAAAGCTTTTCCTGAGAATGATGTTGACGACCCCCGCTATTGCATCAGAACCATACACGGCAGAGGCGCCATCTTTCAGTACTTCGATGCGCTCGATCGCGTCGAAGGGAAGATTCGCAACGTCCACGAAGGAGCGATAGCCGTCATCACCGATTGGATAGGGTGCCGTTCTGTGACCATTTACCAACACGAGCGTGGCGCCGACGTTAAGGCCGCGCAAAGCTATCCCGGCGGCGCCGCTCGCGAACGCGTTATTATTCGCCTGCGACAACGTACCCTGACCGTTCGAAGTCAGGTTATGAAGAATATCCTGAGTGCTCGTGAGCCCTGTTTCGCGCATCTGCTCGGAGGTTATAATTTCAACGGGACTCGGAGTCTCCGTGTCCACTCGCCTAATGCGACTACCCGTTACGATGATTTCGACGAGTGACGTATCGGCTTCTGAGGCTGCAACCGGCGCCGTTTGCGCAAAAATAGTTTGCGATGTCGTCAAGACCGCGATGGCTGCCGCCGTACGATAGAGCGCCCGCGCCGCGCCGCGGATGGACCTCCACTGATCGGAGTCGGCTTCCGCGCGCCTTGAGGCCAGTAAATTTCGCAACATTCCTTCTGCTCCCTAAAGTTCGACGCTTCATACTGCGTGGTCCGACACGCGCGCGCCGCTCGATGTATTTGCCATCCCAAAATTCGTAGGTCCTTGAAAAGTAATCTCGAAGCACAGATAGCTGCGCTCCAAGACGTCAGTTGTGTTCTCGTGACAAGAGGGACCCACGAACACCGTTCGACTAGCTCAACCCAATGTAGCGCTAGTGCTTGCGTATTGCAACCGGTTGCTATGCCGATTCGATGGCGATCAAGTCACTTCGTGGTCGATTGGAACGGTCTCAAGAATGGATGGGTTCATCCCGAGGGCCTGAGTCATCCCAAGTGAACGCTTGAGCGTGTTAACAGAGCGCGGGCGAAATGCGGAAAATCCACCCTTCTGGAGCAAATCGAGGTGTTCGCCTCACTCCTGTTCAGGAATCACTACGAATCAAGTAGCGATTCGAGTGCGCCTCGACGCGCGCGCGGAGTCCATTGCGTGCGCGGCCATCGTGTTCGGCGGGGTAGCAAGCTCTTCTGTCGAGTGCCACATGTGTGCGAAAGCGTAAAAGCCCGCACAGTCACTTGTTACGTCGAGCCACCGTTGCGGAGCGCCTTGAGCGGCTACGCACCTCCCTCGCCAGGCGGGATCGAGCCGATCAATTGGATGAAATCGCCCCGCACTGTTCCCGCCTTCCGATAATCGATAACCGCGGCGCCGACGAGACCGGTCAGCCTCGCTGACGCTCCGCTTTAAGAAGTTTGAGGTCGCCCTCTACCTCCCCTCCGCCCCCCTAAACAGCTCCTCCAGCGTCACGCCCAATTTCACGGCGATCGCCGTCACCGTCATCACGGTCGGATTGTAGGAGCCCCTCTCCAAGCGCCCCACCACATTGGTATGAACACCCGCAAGACCGGCCAATGCTTCTTGGCTCAAGTTCTTCCGCGCGCGCCGTTCCCTGATTTCCTCTCCCAAAGCCCGCAATATCGATCTTGAGCGCACCCCCCAAGACTCCGTCCTGCGACAGAATACTGTCTAGACATTAGAATGTGTAACTGCCCGTGGGACTTGAAGAAATTGCTTCCGGCGACTTGGCGCCGCTCACCTTATTCCCGCGCCGGCCCCAACAGCAACTGCACCACCGAGATCTTTAGTTTGTTCGCAATCTTCCACAGCAGCTTTAAAGTGGGGTTCGCCTCGCCCCGCTCCACCCGGCCTACGGCATTGACGTGCACCTTGGCCGCTTTCGCCAGCTCTTTTTGAGTGAGGTGCAGGCGCGTCCGCCATTCGCGAATGCCTGCACCAATTTCGAGCCGCGTGTCGTCAAAATTCACCGATCCACAATCGCGGCATCGACACCAGACTGTCTAGACACTAGAATGTCGAATTTCGGCTATTGCGTGCCCGCTCTTTAGACACGATAGTGCACAAACACTATAATGTTGATCGCAGGAGTAAACGGACATGCTCATCCTCACCCGTCACCCGCGCCAAGTCGTGATGATCGGTCGCGACATTCAGGTCATGGTGCTCGATATTGCCGGCGATCGCGTGCGGTTAGGCGTTACGGCACCCCGCGAAATCCCCGTGCTGCGACAAGAGGCCAAAACCTCCTCGGCCGCTCCGAACTCGCAATGAAATCCCGCCCCGCGCATTTCGAGCGCCTGCTGAATTTCTTGAGGCGCAAGGGGCGCTCGCACGAGGACGCCGAAGACCTCATTCAAGAGGCCATGCTGCGCCTGCATCGCTACCGCCGTGCCGAAGTACCCGTGGTCAACGAAGAGGCCTTCCTGACCCACGCGGTGCAAAATCTGTCCATCGACCTGCACCGCCGCTGCGAAGTGCGTCGCGAACTCTCCTTCGAGCGCGTCAGCCCGACGCTCATCGAACCCCACACACCCGAAAAATCCATCGACGCCGAGCAACGCCTAAATCGCATCGGCGCACTGCTCGAGGCTGCGAGCCTGCGCACCCGCGAGATCTACTTCGCCCACCGTGCCGGCTACAGCTATGATGAGATTGCCGCGCACTTCAATATCTCCCACATCACCATCCGCCGCCACATCGCCCGCGCGCTCTTGGTCGTAATGGAACACGCTGCGCTCGAATGACCGACACCTCTGATCTACTCGTACGACGCGCCATCCGCGCCCAAGCTGCGGTCTGGGTCACCGATCTACACGGCCCCGACCGCAACGCCGCACTTGAAGCGGGCTTGCGCCGCTGGCTCGCCGAGGACCCTCGTCACTCGCAAGCGTTTGAGCTCGCCACCGAGGCCTGGCAGCGCACTGGCAACCTTCAAGCTCCCTTGTCCAATCGGTCTGAAAGATCGCACCGCGTACCTGCCTACACCTTCGCCGGCGCCGCCGCGCTATGTCTGCTGCTGGCCGCCGGCTTCTACTGGCTCAAAGCCCCCGCCCTTTCCACCGGCTACGCCGAACAAAAGATTGTGGATCTTGCCGACGGCACACAAGTCACACTGAACGCCAACTCGCGCCTCCTTGTCCAGTACACCAATGAGGTCCGTCAGACCACTCTCACCCGAGGCGAGGCCCTGTTCAATGTCACCAAGCATCAAAGCCGACCTTTCGTGGTCATCTTAGGTCACCGCAAGGTGATCGCGCTTGGCACGAGCTTCGAAGTGCGCCGCGAAGACTCCCTCGATCCCTCCTTCACCGTCACACTCATCGAAGGCCGTGTTGCAGTCGAATCCCTCACAGCCCCGAACCTTCTCCCCATCGAGCCGGGCGATGCGATCACACTCCTCGAGCCCGGCCAGCGCCTGCGCTTTGCCGCCAACAAAGCCGATGCTCTCGATGCTCCGCCGATCGACAAGGTCACCGCCTGGCAGCACGGCCAGCTGATCTTCGAAGACACCTCCATCCGCGATGCCGCCAGGGAATTTAACCGTTACGGCAAGCGCCGACTCACCATTGACACCAACGTCCCCAACACAATTCGCGTGGGCGGCGTGTTTCGCATCGGCGACCCCGACAGTTTCGCCCGCGCCATGGCAAGCGCACATCAATTGCATCTGATCGAGAGTACGGAGGAAATAAAACTCACCGCCCCCTGATCCATTGTTGCACCCCTGTTACGTCTTGAATCTTTAAGGCTGACATATAAGGGGGATGATGATGAAATTCCGCTCATCGCGCGGCTGCGCCGCATTTGCCTGCGCGATCGCACTGCTTCTATCTTTGCCGGCCGCGTCCGCGGAGTCCAAGTCGCGCTTCGACATCCCCGCAGAGGACTTGGGCAAGGCGCTACGCGACTTCGCCATTCAAGCCAACTGCAATCTCTCCTACGACCCCGCCAGCGTCAAGCATCTGCAAGCCCCGGCAATCAAGGGCGAGTACACCGCCCCAGACGCCCTCTCAATGATCCTGCGCGGCACGCACCTGCGCGCGGTCAACATCAACGAAAACACGATTCAAGTGCTTGACAGCGCATCGTCCACCACCGACATGAACTCCGCACGCTCTGCAGCGGTCATGCGCCTCGCTTACGCCACACCAGACACCCAGGCCGCGCCGGTCAATCAGAACACCGCTGTGGCCCCCGTCACGAGCAGCAGCTCAGATGACAACAAGACCCCCGGCCTCGAAGAAATCGTCGTCACCGGCACCAACATCTCAGGCGTCGAGAACAAGACCGTGCCGATATTGACTTTCGATCGCGATGCCATCGCTCGCTCAGGCTACGCCAGCCTCGCACAGTTCATCACTGCGCTGCCGCAGAACGTCAAGAGCGGCAACAACAGCCCGGACGGCGTTCTGTCCGGAAGCGCATTCGGCTTGGACAACATCGAAAATTCCACGGCTGCCAACCTGCGCGGCTTGGGTGCGAGTTCCACCTTGACGCTGCTCAATGGCCATCGAGTCGCCGCATCTGCCTTCGGCAGCGGCGTCGATCTGTCCATGATTCCCCTAGAAGCGGTGGAGCGCGTCGATGTGCTCACCGACGGCTCCTCGGCCGTCTACGGCTCCGATGCGGTGGGTGGCGTGATCAACATCATTCTGCGCAACGACTTTAACGGTCAGGCCACCACGGCGCGCCTCGACACGCTCTCTCGAGGGGGCGGTGAACTGAAGCAAGCCGGTCAAAGCGTCGGCAGAACCTGGGAGACCGGCGGTGCGTTGGCGGTCCTGCAATTCGACGATGCCAATGAGATTCGCACCGATCAACGGTCCTTTACGGAAAATGTGCCCCCACCCACCGACATCTACCCCACATCGAAGCGCTATTCCGGCGTGCTCTCGGCCCATCAATCGATCACTCCTTCGTTCGAGGTGTTTGGTGATGCCCTCCTCGAGCATGACGCCGGCGAACGCAGTTACACCGCAGGAGTCACTCCCCGAGTCCAGCTCATCGGCAATCACACCACCTCGAACTCCGCCAATTTAGGCGCCCGCTGGCAGCCTTTCGGCGATTGGCACATGGAAGGCAACGCTCTTTACAGCAAGGTCGACACCCGGGTCACCGAGTCCTTCACCCCCAGGCTCGCCGGCTACACCAACGGCGCGCCCTTCTTGCACAATCTTGCCACCATCAAGGAGGGCGACTTGAAACTGGACGGCACGCTTTGGTCTGCCGGCGGCGCAAGCGTCAAGGCGGCACTCGGTGCCTCCTATCGCCAGGAAGCGTTCTCAACCCTCCGCGAATACACCGGCGCCCTGGGCCTCGATTCGCGTCACGTGCACGCCTTCTTCACTGAACTCTATGCGCCGCTGATCACCGCCGCCAACGCCGTGCCCGGTGTTCAAAGACTCGAATTCTCCGCGGCAGTGCGCGATGACGACTATTCGGACTTCGGCAGCAAGATCAATCCCCGCTTCGGCATCTTCTTCTCGCCCATGGAGCAAATTGGAGTGCGCGCCGCCTACAGCACTTCGTTTCGCGCACCCAATCCCAATGAGTTCCTCGATCTTGCCGCCAACACCTTTGCTTTTGTCGAAACCGGCATTCCGCAACCTGGCGATCCGAGCGGGGCCCGTCCCGTGCTGCTCTTCGGCAGTCAAACGCTCAATCCCGAAAACTCCAAGAACCTCACGGCGGGCCTGGACTTCTCGCCCCAGTCGCTGCCGGGTACACGCTTCTCACTCAACTACTATCGAATCATCTACAGCGAGCGCATCATCGCGTCGCCATTCTCTGCCAACGTATTTAACAATCCGCAAGTCTACGGCCCGCTCATCCGGCAATTCCCCAACGATGCCGCGGTGGCCGCCTTCGTCGCCGGACTCGAACCTCCGCAAACCGTGTTGGACTTCTCCTCCAGCCAAACCGGGCTCGCCGGCATCCGCTACGGCTTCCCTTACGGTGAGACCAATGCCGCGAAGGAGCGCACCGAAGGTCTGGACTTGCGCGGTCGCTCATTGATCAGTTTAGATGAGATCAACAAGCTGGTTCTCGACTTGAACCTCACCTACATCAAGGAAATCGCCAACACCTACTGCGACAGCTGTATCAGCACCGATACCGCCAACACCTATGGCAACCCGCTGAAACTGCGCCTGCGTGCCGCCGCCGGTTGGTCCAGCGCCGCCTTCAGCGTCAACGGCGCGGTTAATTTCGCCAACGCCTACTCCGACACCAACCTGGCGCCTCCCGGCCGTATCGCCTCCTTCACCACCGCAGACGTGAACGTCGGCTGGCGCAGCAGCCGAACCGGTACCTCGCTCACCGTCAACATTTTGAATCTCTTCAACCAAAATCCACCGCTCACCGCTCCGGCCTTCAACAAGGTGCAATACGATCCGACCAACGCCGATGCCCGCGGCCGTATCCTGTCGCTGCAGGTGCGCCAATCGTGGTGAACCCGCGAATCCTTGCGAGCTGCGTGGCGCTCATCGCGGCCATCTTGAGCCAGGCGGAATCTGCGCGCGCAGGCGACGCCAGCGGCAAACGTGAGCTTAAGCCTGCGGATGCCCTGGCCACGGTGCGCATCATCGAGAATGAACTCACTTTAGGCGAGCGCATCGATAGCGGCGTCATCTCGCCCGATGGCCGGCGCTATCTGCTGCGGCTCATCCACGGCGACCTGAAACGCAATGGCGTTTGGATGGATCTTGTAACCGGAGACCTGGCCTCCCTAGAATCCGCGGCCCACCCGAAGCCCTGCGTCCACCTCTTGACCACCGGCTTAGGCTCCACGACGAGCGCCCGCGCCGCTGACGCTGATGCGGACTTCACTAACCTCATCCATTGGATCAACGACACGCAAGTCGGCTTCCTCTGGAGCGACTCGCACGCCGTTCGTCAGGTGATGACGGTCGACGTGAGAACCTGCAAACCTCACTTCCTCACTCACAGCGCCACCGATGTGTTCTCCTTCATGTTCGCGCCGCACGGTTCGCTGCTCTTCGATGTGCAGGTCCCTCGCGCGGCCGGAGCCTCTTCGCGTCTATGGAAGGACGGTTTTACGATCAGCGACTCCTCCGACGGCTGGTCGATCTTGAAAGGACACATTGACGGCGCCGATGCCGACAGCGTCTACGACAATGCCTGGTTCATCCGCTCCGCAGGCGCAGTGCGCCCCATCGACATCCTGGGACAACACGTGGATCGCACCAATCCTTTCTACCGGGATCTTTTCTTGGACCCAGCCGGCCGAGTCGCGCTCATCGATGTCGGCATCGCCGCTATGCCCGCCGGCTGGGATCAGTACGTAAGTCCCACGCTGCAAAGCCTGTTCAAAATCGACCAATCCTCTTCGGGCCGCGTGCCACTGCGCTATGCCCTGATCGATCTTAAAACCGGAGACTCGCGCCTGCTCTGGGATGCACCGCGTGCCTTGCGCGGCCAGGTCGCCTTCTCGCCGAACGGCGAGAGCCTACTGCTCGCGCCGACCTACCTGCCGCCCGGCGCCACCAACCCCTTGGGATTGGGTGGCAATGCCGCCGCGGAACTTGACCTGCGTAGCGGCCAATACCAGATTCTGCCCATCGATCTCACCTCGCGCAGCGTCCTCGCCACGGAGTGGCTCTCTCCCGTGAGCGTTGAAATCCGCTCCACCAACGATTTAGGATTGGACGCACGAGTCGACCGACTGGTGCGCGAGGATCATCACTGGCGGCTCGCCGCCGCCAGCGACCTTAAGACCAGCGCGCCAACGGGCATTCATCTTGAAACACGCCAATCCCTCAATCGTCCGCCGCAAGTGTTCGCCGTTGACACCGCCACCGGCCGCATACAGCTCATCCTCGATCCGAATCCGCACCTGCTCGATACGTTCAAGCTCGGCCACGTCGAACGCCTCTCCGGAAATCTCTCCAATGGCAAGCAGTGGATCGGCCAGCTCATCTACCCTGCCGACTACACGCCCGGGAAGCGCTACCCCCTGGTCATTCAGTCCTCCTATGGCCATGTCTTCCGTGAGGAGCAGTTCACGCTCGACGGCGGCTGGGCTTTCTCGGGGATGGGGCTTGGCCCCAGCTTTTTTGCCTCCTATCCCGGCCAACTACTCGCCACGCAAAACATCGCCGTGCTGACACTCTCGGTGTTGCATTTCGCCCATGGTTTAGGCCAGGACGATGACTACCAGCTCGCCTTTGAATCTCTGGCACAGCAACTCGTCGCATCCGGCCTCGCCGACCCCAACAAAATCGCCCTGGCAGGCTTCAGCCGCAATGGCCATTGGGTCGAGTTCACGCTGGCGCACTCCGCATTCCCTTTCGCCGCCGCCATTGCGGATGACAACTATGACCCGAGCTACTTTCAATCGGCACTGCTCAACTGGCGCAACAGCGACGCCGAGATGAATGGCGGACCTGCCTTTGGCGCGGGACTTGAGAAGTGGCTTACCCGCGCCGTCGGCTTCAATGCCGAGCACATCCACACGCCCCTGCTCATGATCGGCCGCTCCGGCGGACTCGAGATGATCATCGGCGAGTGGGAGATTTTCAGCCGCCTGCGCTACTTGAAGCGGCCGGTAGAGATGTACATGATGCCAAGGGTCGACACGCATCCTTCGCATCTGCCGCAAAATCCGCGCCAGATTTTGAGCATTCAGGAACACGCCCTCGACTGGCTGGCGTTTTGGCTCACCGGCCGCGAAGACTCCGATGTGCTCAAACGCGAGCAATACCGCCGCTGGCACGCGTTTGCCGAGTCACGCGCTGTCCCTGATCCATAGCTCCACATCCAGATGACTCAGGATCTCACTGCCGATCGCCTTACTGCCGCTGGGAGCATCGCGCAGCGCCCGCTCGAGCGCCGCGCGATCCAAGATCCGCTCCCTCACCAGCGCGCCATCGAGCAGCTGCGCACGAATGAACGGCAAGTTGCCCGCAATGACTTGCCCAAGCTGCAGCAAGGGCCGATCCTTCCACTGCCGGCGAAGAATGGCTTTCGGAACCTCCGCGGTGAAAGCGCGGCGCGCCAGCCCGCGAATGTGACCGCCGTCGAAATGCACATCCACCGGTATGCGCGCGCACACCTCGACCACAGGCTGTGCGCAGAGCGGCGAGACCACATAAGGCGCACCGTCGTGATGAGCGGTCGACAGATCGTAAAAGCTCGGAGCAAAAGTCAGCGGCCCTAGGCGCAGCAAGGCCTCCAGGTTCGTCGCAGTTGAATTGCGCAACTCACTCGACACCAAGCGGCGATAAGCCTCGAAATCACGCCCGCCATCGACACCTAAGCCGAATACCGTCCGAGCCAACGCCTTGCCCAAGACATTCCACAGCGTGCGATCACGTCGCCTCGCCACCTGCGCAGCGGTTCGAAGCGTTCTGAAACTCAAACCCTCGCGCCGCAGACAATGATCGACCGCAAACACATACGTGGTGCTGCAAAATGCCGCATCGCCGCCCTCCCCCGTGAACACTGCAGAGCAGCCATGCCTTCCCGCCAGCTCCCTTTCCACGGGACCCTTTTGCCAGTGCGTAAAATACGACGCCGGCTGCATCGATGCAGCCAAGGCCGGCAGCTCTTCATAGATGAACATTGCCGGAACCAACGGCACCTCGACCTGCTCAAATCCACGCGGCGCAACCGCCAGGCGCGCCCAACGGCGCTCATCGCACACCGAGTCGGGCACGAACAGGGTGTAGCAGGTTATCCTTGGCAGATGCGGCGCATCGCTTAACGCGCCCAGCACGATGCTCGAATCCAAGCCGCCGGAGACTTGGGCCAGCACATCCGCATGCCCCGCCGCCAGTGAATGCGCGCAATTCAAGACCGTCGCACGCAGCGCGCGCTGCGCAACTTCAAGGTCCGCAAACGCCGAGTCTCCCGCAAAACTCGGCCGCCAATAAGCGGTGCGCGACTCAACGGCCCCTTCGCGATTGAAGCGGATACACTCGCCGCGGTGAACATCAGAGACTCCCAGGAAGGAGGGTTCGCGAACTTCCGCGCCGCCCAGGACCCTTGCCCGGACGAACGCCCAGTTCACTTTGAATTGAAATCCAAGCTCGCGGCAGTCGCCTAAGCACGAGAAAACGAGCTGTACCCCGCCTGATTCCGTGACATGACACGGCAATGATCCGCACGGATCTTTGAAGATATAGCGCGCACCCCGCTCTTCGTCCAACATGAACGCCACATAGTTGCCCCAGTAGCGAGAGGCCAGGGTCCGCCCTTGACTCTCAATCACGGCGCGAGTTTCTGTTGCTCCGAAGTTTGCTTTCTCGACCGTCGCGCCTTCGTTCGACGCATGCAGCCCAGGGAAGATCTCACCCATGACGACGCCAGCTTCTCCAAATAACATCTGCGCGCGCAAATGCCTCGAGTGATCCGCCACGAGTACGGCCACTCCCGCCACGCGAAAGACCAGGGCCCAGCTAGGTGACAACGCCTCGATGCGCCGCTGCAGCGCTTCGGCGGTCGCTACGATTTCCGTAGACTCTGCATTCCATAGGAGCGCCAGGTAGCGAAACATCAGCTCACACCATCATGATGGGTGTGTAGCCGCAAACCTTCTCGGGATTGGTGTCCAAGAGATAGTTGTCCCACTGCACCCAACTGTGAGCACCCCACGGCTGCATCGTCACACCGATCACCCAGTCCGGGTGCAATTGGTATTGGTTCAGAAATCGCGTCAGCGTCAGCGCATGCAGCAAACAATGGCCCTCCGCGGCGAACGCAAAAGGACGCAGCCTCCGAAAAACATCCACTATTGCCGAGAGCCTGCGCAGGTCATAACGACCCATGTCCCGCACGCGTTTTCGCTTCACTGCGTTGACCTCCTCAACGATGACCGAAAACGGCCGCCGTGCCAGCGAGTACCGCGCCCACCCGTACGCCAACAGGAAATTCTTAAGATGCCGCGGCGTCATTCGTCCCAGGACCTCATGCTCATCGCCGATCGAAATCCACTCCCCCCGCATGTCCTTTAAGGCAACGCGCGGCCGCGCCTCCTGACCTTCGGGAATCCGTTCCAGAACGCCATCCAAGAGCAACGACTCACACGTGGCGCGCTGTGCCTGGAACACTGTGCTCTCATCGCAATCAACGCTTCGCTGCCAAAGCGGTTCCGGCCAACCCGGAACCGCATCCGCCAGGAGTTCCGTCTCCTTTTGCCCAAGCCCGAGATATTTATCGCGGCGCACATCAAGAATCACGGAACCCGTGACTGTGACGCACACATGAATGTGGGTTGGAATGCCGAAGCGCGCCGACTCGCACAGCGCGGTATCTCGTTTCACTCCGACTGATAGCATAGTCACGACCCAAATGCAGCACGCCAAAAGGGGTGCGCAGCCACTGCCGCGCACCCGCCTCGCCGCTTAGGCGGTAAACGGACCCATGTGGGTTCCCGGGTTGTCCTCGGATATAGGACCAACCTCCTTCGTTTCCTCCGACACCCTGCCCAACTCGATCGGTTTGTTCGTCGTCATGTGATTCTCCATGTCTGACTTTAAGAAAAAACGTCCTTGCTATCCGCGGTAGCCCAACCACCTTAGCGCCAAGGCTCAGCGCCTCGTCAACCGCGCTATTGCCGAACTCTATTTTTCGGACGACATTTTCTCTTCACC
>Ga0210406_10003425_pt1 | contig 17383 bp, 8 predicted proteins | sample IncBWC30MmetaG_FD_155454 | JGI IMG/M metagenome (GOLD analysis project Ga0210406, IMG submission 155454) | Forest soil microbial communities from Barre Woods Harvard Forest LTER site, Petersham, Massachusetts, United States - Inc-BW-C-30-M | ecosystem: Environmental > Terrestrial > Soil >... | reverse complement strand
CCCGGCAACATTGATCACGTCGTCCACGCGCCCCAAAATCCGGTAGTACCCGTCGGCGGAAATCATCGCTCCATCGCCGGCAAAATAAGGCCAATCCCGCCAGTCCGTGCTCTGCGGATTCTTGCAATATTTTGCGTAATATTGTTTCCTGAACCGCTCCGGATCGCCCCAGATTGTCTGCATAATTCCCGGCCACGGATTCCGTATACAAATGTTCCCCGCGGCATTTTGTCCCGGCTTCACTTCTTTCCCGTTTTCATCCCAGATCACCGGATAGATTCCCAGCACCGCCGGCCCTGCGCTTCCAGGTTTCATCGCATCAAGCGCCGGCTTCGTGCTGCACAAGAATCCGCCAGTCTCGGTCTGCCACCAGGTGTCCACGATTGCCGCATTACCTTTTCCAACCACGTCGTAGTACCAGCGCCAGACTTCCGGCTCGATTGGCTCGCCCACCGTGGTCATGTGCTTGAATTTGTAGTTGTACTTGGCCGGTTCCTCGGGTCCGGCTTTGCGCAACATCCGAATCGCCGTCGGTGAAGTGTGAAAAATATTGACGCCCAGCCGTTCCGCGATCCGCCACGGCCGTCCCGCATCCGGAAATTGCGGCACACCTTCGTACAAAACGCTGGTCGCCGCCAGCGCCAGCGGCCCATACACAATGTAGGAATGTCCCGTGATCCATCCAATGTCCGCCATACACCAATACACATCGCCCGGATGAATGTCTTGGTAATACTTCGATGTTCCCGCCGCATACGCCAGATATCCGCCGCTGCGGTGCTGGCAACCCTTCGGTTTGCCGGTTGTTCCGCTGGTATACATCAAAAACAGCGGCGCTTCCGCATCCTGCGAAACCGGTTCCACAAGGTTTCGCGCATAATCCTTCAGCACTTCATCCACAAAAAAATCCCGCCCCATCACCATCGGCGCTTCCGAAGAAGTTTTTCCCGCGTATCGCCGCCACACCAGTACTTTGTCGATTTCCTGCCCTTCTTTTTTCGCCGTTTCGATCGCCACGTCCGCATTTCCTTTATGGTCGATCCATTTTCCGTTCCGCCAGTACCCATCGGCATAGATCAGAACTCGACTGCCAGAATCCGCCGCGCGCAATCCGCAAGCCTCACCGCTGAATCCTCCGAACACCACTGAATGAACTACACCCAGCCGCGCGCACGCCAGCATGGTAATCGGCAGCTCCGGAATCATCGGCATGTGAATCGTTACGCGGTCGCCGGCTTTCAATCCCGCAAACTCGCGCAACATCGCCGCGGTTTCGTTCACGCGCACATACAGCTCGCGATACGTGACTACTTGCGGCGCTTCGCGTTCCGGCTCCCCAACAAAAATAAACGCCGCTTTGTTTTTATGTTCGGCTAGGTGCCGGTCCACGCAGTTGTAGCAGACGTTCAGCTTCCCGCCGACAAACCATTTCCAAAATGGCGGATGCTCCGTGTCGAGCGTCGTATGCCAGTATTTGTCCCAGTCCAGCAAGTCCGCGTAGTTCCGGAAACACTCCGGAAAATTCTCCTCACCGAAGGACTCGATAAACGCGGGGTCCACCAGGTTTGCCTGCGCAATAAAGCCGGCGGCTGGCCGTAGCGATTCCTCTTCCTTCCAGTGCACCGCAATCTGCGCTTCGTTTGCTTTTTGCTCGGGTGCGGTCTTAGCCGGGACAGTGTTCGACAATTGCGGTTTCGCATTCGATTTCTTCGCCGCATTCGACTTCCTCATTTTGCTCGGACGAGATTTAGCCACGGCAGGCAATTCCTTCCTGGATTGTGTCCCGGCGTCGGCTTCCCGGCCGCCGCCGGTGGTGAGTCTTGATTCTCTCGACTCGCTCTTAATATAGCGGCGGGTTTATCCCGCCGTTCTTGCTTGTGTAGCAGCCGGCCTTCAGGCCGGCGTCTTTCCTGCACGATGAAATCGCGGACTGCGGTCGCGAACCTGTGCGAATCGAAAACGCCAAGCCAACAAAATAATGCTACCGCGCAGCAAACCGAGTCAATCGCCCCGCGCTTCCTCTGCTGTCGGGGCGACCCAGCTTACCTAGGCCTTCAACCTAGCGCTTTTTGGAATTCTGCGCACTCCTGCTAATGCCAACCGGCCCGCTAGGCCTTCACCTCATCCCAAATCTTCGTCCCATGCGTTTCCTTCAACAACAAACTCCCCACCACAAACGTCAAACCCGCCACAACCATCGGATAATACAGCCCGGCATAAATGTTCCCGGTCGCCGCACAACTCCATAAACCGATCAACGGCAATAATCCGCCGAATACGCCGTTTCCGATGTGATACGGCAACGACAACGACGTATACCGAATCTTTGCGGGGAACGCCTCCACCAGATACGCCGCAATCGGTCCGTAAATCATGCAAACGTAAATCACCTGAATGAAAACCAGAAACACCAGCATCGGAACATTTGGCGAAGGCGCTTCCTTGGCCGGCACCAGCGCGCCGGTCGTGGTGTCCTTGCTCATTGGAGTGAGCTTGGTTGCCCCGGTAACTTTGTCCTTGGCTGAGGTCACCGAATCGATGTTGTTCCCGGCTGCGTCGTGCATGGAGTGATAAATCGGCACGTAAGTGACCACAGCGATCAGGCAGGCCGCCATCATCAACCATTTGCGCCCGATTCTGTCCGAAAGCGCTCCGAAAACCGTGAAGAACGGCATCGCGCACAGCAATGCGATCGCCACGATGATGTTTGCTGTCTTTACGTTAATTTTTAGAATGGTCTGCAAATAAAACAGCGCGTAGAACTGACCCGTATACCAGACCACGCCTTGACCCGCCGTCGCGCCAAACAAGGAAATCAGCACTCGCTTCAGGTTGTCCCACTTTGTAAATGCCTCCGTCAGCGGTTGACTGGACGCCATACCAGCGGACTTGATCTGCGTGAAGATCGGTGACTCCTTCATCTTCAGGCGCACGTACAGCGAAATGGTAACCAGCAGAATCGAGGCCAGGAACGGAATGCGCCAGCCCCATGCGGTAAAGTTTTCCTTGCTCATGCTGTATTGGGTCAGCAAAATTGCAATCAGCGAAACGAAAAGCCCGAGCGTCGCGGTGATCTGGATAAAACTCGTGTAGTAGCCGCGCTTTTTGTCCGGCACGTGTTCTGCCACATACACTGCCGCGCCTCCGTACTCGCCGCCCAGCGCGAGTCCCTGCAGCACGCGAATTACAATTAGGGTGATCGGCGAAAACCAGCTCGCGGTCTGAAATGTGGGAAGCAAGCCGATCAGCGCGGTTGCTCCGCCCATGATCGACAACGTCACAAGGAACGCGTACTTTCTCCCGACCAGGTCCCCGATACGCCCGAAGAAAAGCGCTCCAAACGGCCGCACCAGGAAACCCACCGCAAATGTTGCCAGATACGCGATATACGCAAATGTATCGTTGCCAGCAGGGTAGAACTTGAGAGAAAGGATTGCCGCCAAACTCCCAAAAATGTAAAAGTCATACCACTCGATCATCGTCCCGACGGCCGAGGCCAATATCACCCGCCACAGCCCCTGCTCGTTCGTTCCGTCCATCGTGCCGCTTGCCATGCTTCCTCCTGAATAAGGCATGCCACCGCAATTTAGCGGTAGCACATCCAGCTCTCGCTCTTACCGTATCCCGCTCCCTGACTACCTCTGCGACGCACATCAGGTCTTCAGAAGAAGATTGTGGCCGTGTACATATCGCGTAAGCGACACGCATGTCAAGAACCTCGCACACCAAAGAGTTGTCGCTAAACTCCTTGACCTCAGTGCTTAGCGAGTCGTTCAAGAGCCAGAGCTTGGCGACCCCACCCCGTGTGTTGAATCAGAGTCTATGAATTACGGGATATTCACAGCTCGTTTGTCCCGTTTCATGCAGATTCTTGTAACTAAAAAGTATCGAATTTATCTATCTCAAGAATAAACAAGGACTTAATGGCGGTAGAGTATGGCGAAACGATTGCACCTTTAGAAATCACCAGGAGAGTGAGTACCAGGTCGATTCACAGGCGTAGTAGCTGCTTTGGTTTCCGGTTCAACGCGGGAATCGCAGTTGCCACATTCGGTTTCCTCGATCGGTACCTTTCCACTCAGGCTAAGCGAAATAGCGCTGCGAAACCAACCACTCCACGGTTGCGGTGTGTGCACTAGTTTTCTTATTGAGTGTGCTCTGCAACTTCGTTTGTGGTTCGCAAGTCAATTCGCACACGAAAGGCAGGGGGAATGAGAAGGACTACTTTACTTGCATTAATCGCCACTTTGGCGCTGCTCGCCAGCGGCTCGGTAGCGTTCGGCCAGGCCACAGCCAGCGGCACGGTCGAAGGAACAGTCCTAGATAAGTCGCAATCAAGTATCAGCGGCGCGGAAGTGGTCATTACCAGCAAGGCTACTGGCGCCACGCGCACCGCGACCACCAGCGACGTCGGAACCTTTCGCTTCGACTTGCTCTCGGCCGGTTTTTACACCGTGAAAGTTTCCAAGAGCGGATTCGGCACTGTCGTGCAGACGGTTGAACTGCTGGTTGGCCAGACAGCAAGCGCGAACGTGACGCTGAATCCCGGCTCCGTTTCCGAAACGATTGAGGTCAGCGAGGAAGCGCCTCTGCTCGATGTCGCCAAGACCACCGTCAGCCAGGACATTACTCCCAAGGAAGTCGAAGAACTCCCGATGGTCGGCCGCGATGTCGCCAACCTGGCTTACCTGGCTCCAGGCGTTAAGGCCACCGACTCCTACGATCCAACCAAGAACCGCTACGCGATTTTGTCCGTGAACGGTGAAGGCGGCCGCAACGTAAACGTCACCGTCAACGGCGTGGACAACAAGGACAACACGGTTGGCGGACCTGTCATGCAGCTCCCGCTCGAGGCCGTCCAGGAATTTCAGATCAGCACCCAGCGTTTCTCCGCCGAAAATGGCCGCTCCGAAGGAGCCGCCATTAACATGATTACGAAGTCCGGCACCAATAACTATCACGGCTCGCTGTTCGGCTATTTCCGTGCCGCGGCTTTGGATACCGACGAGAAGCAGGCCGATGGCAGCGGCGGCCAGGTTTCAGCTCATCCGGATTACAGCCGTCAGCAGTTCGGCGGTTCTATCGGCGGACCCCTCATTAAGGACAAACTCTTTGGCTTCTTCGCCATCGAACGCGAACGCGAAACGCAAGGCCTGCAAGAATCGGTGGACTCCTACAACCAGCTTGTGCTTGCGCAGGGCGCTGGTCTCGCCGCTCAGCCTGCTCTTTCCATTCCTCGCCCGTTTTACGAATGGCGCTACAACGGCCGCATGGACTGGACCATCAACAACCGGAACACCGCCTATGTCAGCTACACGTCGCAGGCCAACAACAGCTTAAACGATCAATCCGACGGTACCGGTGACCTGACCAACGGAAACTTCACCGTCAACCACCTTCAGATCGCGAACCTGACCATAAACAGCATTCTTCCTCGCAATGCCGTAAACCAGTTCACTTTCGGTTTTCAGTATTGGAACAACGTGATCGACAGCAGCATCAGCGCTCCGCTGGTGACTTTCCCAGGTCCAACCGAATTCGGCACCAACACCAACGTGCCGCAACAGTCCTTCCAGCGCAAGTGGCAGTTCAAGGATGACATCTCCAAGACTTTCGGCAAGCATACTTTGAAAGCCGGAGCCGATTTCATCTGGAATCCGGTCGAAGGCGGATTCTTCAAATTCAACTCGACTCTTGAAATCGACTTCGCCGCCAAGCCCAGCGATATTCTGGGCAATACGGCCAAGTATCCCCAGGGTTTTGCTACTCCCGGCCTGATTACCGGAATGAGCATGGCTAACGGCGACCCCTACTTCCTGGTGGCGACCAAACAACTCGGCCTTTATTTTCAGGACGATTACAAAGTTAACCGCCGCCTCACCGTGAATCTCGGCGTCCGTTGGGACAAGGACTTCAACACCTTTGGCTCCTCGCTCATTCCCACCAGCCGCACCTTTCAGGAACTTGTGGCTCTCAACAGCCCGATTTCCAATCCTTACGTAAACAAGGTCCTGGGCGACGACAACAAGAACATCAGTCCTCGCTTCGGTTTTGCTTATGATCTTACCGGCTCCGGCAAGCACGTCGTCCGTGGCGGATACGGCTTGTACTTTGGCAACTCGTTCCAGAACATTCCGCTGTTCATGGAACAACAAGCGAATTCGACCATCTTCCAGACCGTGTTAAGCCTCTCCAGCCCGACCGATCCAGTTCCCGGAACTGGCCTGACCCTCGGACAGTGGCAATTTGGTGTCAGCCCGCTGCCCACGATACCGCCTCCTTCTGGGACGCTTGCCTCTGGCAGCATCGGCCGTTTGATGGATCCTAACTATCGCAACCCCGTTACCGAGGAATTCAACATCGGATATAGCTGGGCTCTTAGCCGCAACTCTGTTTTCGAAGCCGAATACGTGCACGTTCTTGGTCTCCACGAAAACAAGACCATGAACATCGATCAGAAGCTTCCGGACCCGACTCGGCCTACCGGCTCTCAGTGCTGCTTCCGTCCCCTTGATCCAGCCTTCGCGGCCAACCCAGCCCTTTCGGAATTGGCCAGCGTTCGTGACGAGCAGTCCATCGGCCGGTCACAATACAATGGCTACAATTTCAGCTACCGGCAGCGTTTGAGTCATCACTTTTCGCTGAACGCCAACTACACCCTCGCTTGGGCTTATTCCTTCGGTGGCGGTGGCGGTTCGTTCCGTGACTACCCGGTGCTGGCTACCGAGCCCTTCGCCAACTTTGCGTGGGGTCCGACGCCAAACGACGAACGTCATCATGTAACCATCAGCGGCATCTGGGAGCTTCCTTTCGGATTGCAGCTCTCTCCGATCCTTCAGTATGGTTCGGCACGTCCGTACACCTTGACCAACTCCGCCAGCACCCTGAACACCGGCGGCGGCACGCAACCCGCCGTCGTTGTGCCAACCTCCGATCCGAAAGACTACCTGGCGTTTTCCGGAAACAACGCTGGCGCGCAGAATTGCTTTTATGGCATCAATGGCGTCGCCCAGGCTTGCACCATTGCCAAATTCGATCCGCTTCGCGGCGATCCGTTCTTTGAGCTCGACATGCGTTTGGCGAAGAACTTCAAATTCCGCGAGCGCTACAATCTGCAGATCGTCGCTCAGGCGTTCAACCTGACCAATCGCGCCAACTACGGCAACGACTTCGGAGCCAACATCGCCAGCCCTTCGACGTTTGGCCACCCGATTGGCTTTATCAATCCCAGCAGCACGACCACTCCTCGTTCTCTGTGGAGTGAGTTCGGCTTCCGCTTTACCTTCTAACCCTCAGCGGAGCGTCTGGTTCCGCTTAGCGATTCGCCGGGCTGGCGCGAAAGCGTCGGCCCGTTTTATTGTGTGCCGCGCAACTTCGACAGCTAACGGGTGAAAATCCCGTCCTGATGGAGCTGAAGGGCAGCGAAGTGCAAGGGCCAAGAAACGGGCCGATGGACAAGAACTGGATTTGAGGCCTACGGCGTCGGACGAGTGGGCAAGTGATCGCGAAGTCTGAATCCATCAACTGCTCCCCCTGTCCCGATTCGCGAGTCGTAGTACATCCCTTCGCGCGTCCGTTTGGTGATTCGCCTCTGCTCGGATCGCTTCGAACCTGCGTTACTGTTTCGCGCCAGGAAAAGTTTCCTTCTCCCCAAACCCCATGCGCGCTACACTGATTGACAGGGAATGTTCCGCCGTTCCTCATCCCAGAAAAAGAAAAAGCCTTCGCGACCGGCTTTTCGCAAAGCCGGCGCATTCGCCCGTTCCAAACGCAAAAAATCGTCCATGGATTCCTACCTCCTCCAACTCGGCGAAAATATTCGCTCCGTCCGGTCCCGCCGCGGCATGACCATCCACCAACTCGCTCGTGCCTCCAAGCTGTCCGCGCGCTTTCTCGCCACCGTCGAACTCGGCCGCGGTAACATCTCCGTCGGGCGCCTGAATATCCTTGCCCACGCTCTCGGCGTTCCCATCGAAATGCTCGCCGCCGACGCTCAGCCAACTTCGCCCGCGTTCAACCAGTCCACCGCATTCCTGAAAAAACTTCCACCCGGCCAGTTGCGCGACGCGCACAAGCTGCTGCTCGAAAAATTCTCAAACGCCGACGCCAGCCTGCGCCGTTCCCGAATCGCCCTTATCGGCCTTCGCGGAGCTGGAAAATCCACCCTTGGCAGCCTGCTTGCCCAGCAGATCGGCGTTCCCTTCATCGAACTCGATAAACGGATCGAGCGCGACTCCGGCGTTACCCTCAGCATCATTTTCGATCTCTATGGACCCAGCGGTTACCGCCGAATGGAACGTGAAGCTCTTGAATTGATCCTCGCCAAATACCCGCGCTTTGTACTCGCCACCGGCGGCAGCATCGTTGCCGATCCTGGCGGCTACAACCGTCTTTTGAGCGAGTGCTTCACGGTCTGGCTCCGCGCCAAGCCCGAAGAACACATGGCCCGCGTCCTGGCGCAAGGCGACCGTCGCCCCATGGCCAACAACCGCCAGGCCATGCGCGACCTCCGCCGCATCCTCTGGAGCCGCGAAGCCTTGTACCGTCAAGCAGATACAGTCGTTGAAACCACCGGCCAAACCATAAGACAAAGTCTCCAAGCGCTAGCCCTGCTCGTAGGTCCCTCGCCATAGAATTAGGCGATAGTTTCTGCCTTATTGAGCACAAACCACTTACAGCGCTGCATTTTTGCAGTTCCAGGCCAACCAGGCTCAATATCCCCCTTCGCCACGAAATAGGAACTATAGTTCCTATCGCAATTTCACCCCGGGTCTATAATTCAATTGTCGGGTCCGGCAATCAGGACGCTTCTGCTTTCGAGGTTTGCGATGGAAAACGCCGCTACGAAAGAAAAAGAATTGGTCCTCTTCACCGCGCAATCGCGCGAATCTCGCCATTGGAGGGTAAAAGTCGAGGGCCGCATCGCCACACTTGCCATGAACGTGGACGAAGATGGCGGCCTCCGCCCCGGCTACAAATTAAAACTAAACTCCTACGATCTCGGCGTGGACATCGAACTTTACAATGCGTTGCAGCGAATCCGATTCGAGCATCCTGAAGTTGCTTGCGTGGTGATCACCAGCGCCAAAGAAAGAATGTTTTGCGCCGGCGCGAATATTTACATGCTGGCCAGTTCTTCGCACGCCTGGAAGGTGAATTTCTGCAAATTTACGAATGAAACGCGCAATGGCATGGAAGATTCCAGCCGCCACGATGGCTTGAAATTTTTGGCGGCGTTAAACGGCACAACCGCCGGCGGCGGTTACGAACTGGCTCTAGCCTGCGACGAAATTCTGCTGATCGACGATCGCTCCAGTGCGGTGAGCCTGCCGGAAACTCCGCTGCTCGGCGTGCTGCCGGGCACCGGCGGCCTTACGCGCGTCGTCGACAAACGCAAAGTGCGCCGCGATCTTGCCGATCTGTTCTGCACCAATCCCGATGGCGTGAAAGGCGAACGCGCCAGAGCCTGGGGTCTGGTGGATGAAATCGTGGCGCCGGCGAATTTTGCCAAAGCTGTGCAAGATCGCGCCGCGAAGCTGGTTGCCTCTTCCACGCGGCCGGCAGCGGTGAAGGGAATCGAGCTTCGCCCGCTGGCCCGAAGAATTGACGATACCGGTTATCACTATCGGCATGTGAACGTGGTATTCGATCGCGACGCAGGAACGGCAACGATTACAATCCGCGGCCCGCAGGGGGCACAACCCGAAACGGTAGCCGCGATTCACGCTGCCGGCGATTCTTGGTGGCCGCTGGCCATGGCGCGCGAACTGGACGACGCCTTATTAATGTTGCGCGCCAACCAACCGGAACTCGGCTTGCTTCTCTTAAAGACCGAGGGCGAGATTGCCCCACTGCTCCAAGTGGATATTTTCCTGGCGAATTCGTGCGAAGACTGGCTGGTGCGCGAAACGGTCGGTTTGCTGCGCAGAACTTTCGCGCGTCTTGATGTTTCCTCGCGCAGCATGTTCGCCATCATCGATCAAGGTTCGTGCTTCGCGGGAACACTCTTCGAACTGGCTCTGGCTGCGGATCGTTCGTACATGCTGGCGCTGCCGGACGAAGAATCCAAGGCGAGAGACGGGAAAAGTGTCGCGCCGAGAATTGCTCTCAGCGCCATAAACTTCGGAATTTTTCCCATGGTGAATGGGCGGAGCAGATTGGAAACGCGATTTCGCGGCGATCTGCAGAAACTGGCGAAGTTAAAAGTGAAAACCGGTGACGAGCTTCCTGCTGAGGACGCCATCGATCTTGGCCTGGTGACTGTTGCATCGGACGATCTCGATTGGGAAGACGAGATTCGCATGGCCATCGAGGAGCGCACCAGTCTCTCGCCGGACGCGCTGACCGGAATGGAAGCGAACTTGCGTTTTCCCGGCGCGGAAACTACCGACACGAAGATTTTTGGCAGGCTTTCCGCCTGGCAGAATTGGATTTTCATCCGCCCCAACGCCACTGGCGAGCAAGGTGCATTGAAACTTTTTGGCAAGGGATCGAAAGCCAAATTCGATCGGGAGCGTGTGTAATGGATTCAAATTATCAAGACCGCATACCGAACAACGTGGGGCTCGGCGCGAATCGCACATTGCAGCGCGCGCTGGAACACTGGCAGCCGGAATTTTTAAATTGGTGGCACGGGCTCGGCCCCAGCGATTTCAATGCCAACAGCGTGTACCTGCGCACCGCAATCAGCGTAGACACCAAAGGCTGGGCAACCTTTGATTACGTAAAAATGCCGGATTACCGTTGGGGAATTTTCCTGGCGCAGGAAGAAAATGACCGCCGCGTCGGTTTCGGCGACCATTTCGGCCAGCCCGTGTGGCAGCAGGTTCCGGGAGAACACAGGTCGACGCTGCGCCGCCTGATCGTCACGCAAGGCGATACCGAGCCGGCATCGGTTGAACAACAGCGTTTGCTCGGTCACACCGCGCCATCGCTTTATGATTTGCGAAATCTTTTTCAGGTGAACGTGGAGGAAGGCCGGCACCTTTGGGCCATGGTCTATCTTCTCCACGCATATTTTGGACGCGACGGCCGCGAAGAAGCGGAAGAGTTGCTGGAGCGCCACTCGGGCGACGCCGACAAGCCCCGCATCCTGAGCACGTTTAACGAACCGATCAGCGATTGGTTGAGTTTTTACATGTTTACCTATTTCACGGATCGTGACGGGAAGTTTCAGCTGAAGTCGCTGGCAGAATCGAGTTTTGATCCGCTTTCGCGCACCTGCAAATTCATGCTGACCGAGGAAGCGCATCACATGTTCGTGGGCGATACCGGCATCGGCCGGGTGATCAAACGCACAGTCGAAGTGATGAAAGAATTGGGAACCGACGATCCGATTGCGCTACGCAAGGCCGGTGCAATCGACCTGCCGACCATCCAAAAATATCTGAATTTCTGGTTCAGCTCCTCGCTCGATTTATTTGGCGGAGACTCTTCCTCCAACGCGGCGTCGTATTTCGCGAATGGCTTGAAAGGCCGGCCGGACGAAATCAAGTACGAAGACCATATCGAATCCGAATCGAGCTACGCGCTGGAATTACCGGACGGAAAAGGCGGCGCTCGCGAAGAAAGAATTCCCATGCGCAACGCGGTCAACGAAGTCGTTCGCGAAGCCTACGTGCGCGATTGCGAAAAAGGCCTGGCGCGCTGGAATCGCCATTTGGAAGAAGCCGGCTATCCGCAGCGCATGACATTGCCAAGCACAAGATTTCGCCGCACGGTTGGCAGCTGGGCCAACGTTCCGACAAATCCCGAAGGCAAACCAATCGGCATGGAAGAATTCAAGGCGCGCCAGGATCAATGGCTGCCGACATCAGATGATCGCGCGTACGTACACAGCGTAATGCACGGCGTCTTTGAACGAGGAAAAATGGCGGGCTGGATCGCGCCGCCCGAACGCGGCATCAACACGCAACCCGTCGATTTCGAGTACGTCCGTTTCCACTGATCTGGAATTCCTATTGTGACATGAGCTAAGCGACAATATGGGAGTTCGGCATCTCCTAGATGAAGGTCCCTGGGGAGTTTTTTCTCCGCGCTGGACAGTGGCAAATGTTTCTATTGCTGTTCGTGATTCCGACAATCGTTGGCAAGCACCGGGGCTGGCGGGAAGTCTCTGCTTGTTCTTGTGTCTGCTCGATATGTGTTGTTTTTTCGCTTGGTTACGGTCTCTGGTTTGTTTCTGAATTCGATTCAAAGGCCGGACCTGAAGCTGCGACCAGGGCCTTTTTCATTCGCCCTGATCTATCCCGTTGCTTTATCTGCCTATTTTCTTCTCGGATTTGTATTTGGGGCTCTCCGTTCCCGGTACGGTCCCTTCCGTTAGCTGCTCGCCATGGGTTGCCTTCTCCAGTGCGTTTGACTTTGTGTCCAAGAGTTTCGTCATGACTAGTAAACACAGGAAACCGGGTCTTCCTGCTGATGTTGCCCTCCGGTGTCTGCTTGGTTCAGCCGCGAATAAGCCACTCTGGGGTTGAGAATAAATGACAGCTCACGCAGTCTCGTAACCAGAGAGATGAGCTGTGATCTCGGCGAATTGGTGCGGGAAGTTGGCGCGGCCAGGGTCTTAGCGGACAATAGCGCTTGCATGAATTCGAGTGACCAAATCAGAAATGCGCTGAAGCGGTATTGGGGCTACGACGCTTTTCGATCCAAGCAGGAAGAGATTGTGCGTAACATTCTCGATGGGCGGGATGTGTGCGTGGTGATGCCGACTGGTGGCGGGAAATCATTGTGCTATCAGCTGCCTGCTGTCTTGCAGCAGGGAAAAACTACCATAGTTGTTTCGCCGCTGATCGCGCTGATGCAAGACCAGGTTGCACAACTGGATCAAATGGGCATTTCCGCCGCGGTGCTCAACAGCGGGCAATCCTGGAATGAGCAACGCGATACGGAGCGCCGTGCGGAAGCCGGAGAATTCCGGCTGTTGTATCTTTCGCCGGAGCGCCTGGCGAAACAGGAAATGCTGGAATGGCTGGCGAAAGTGCCGATTTCTTTTTTCGCGATTGACGAAGCGCATTGCATTTCAGAATGGGGCCACGAGTTCCGGCCCGACTACCGGCAAATGAAGGTGCTGCGCAATGAATTTCCGCAAAAACCGATAGCGGCATTCACGGCAAGTGCCACCAGGCACGTGCGCCACGACATCATCGCGCAGCTGAAATTGAAAGATCCCGGCAAATTTATTGCCAGTTTTCATCGCAAAAATCTGAACTATCAGGTCGTAGCCTGCGATGCCAAGACACAGAACGCGAAACTCATTGCGATTCTGCGAAAGCACTCGGGCAGTGCGGCAATCGTTTATTCGCCGACGATCAAGCGCGTGGCCGAGACCGTAGCGATGCTGCGCGAAAATGAAATTGCCGCCATCGGCTACCACGCGGACATGGACAACGCGGAGCGCAAGAAAAATCAGGAGCGGTGGATGGCGGACGAAGTGAGCGTGCTGGTGGGAACGGTGGCTTTTGGATTGGGCATCAACAAGAGCGCCGTGCGCACTGTGGTGCATCTTTCGTTGCCGAAGTCGATTGAACAGTATTATCAGGAAGCGGGGCGAGCCGGGCGTGACGGCAAGCCTTCCGATTGCTTTCTGTTATGGCAGAAAAAGGATGTGGGCCTGCTTGCGTACTTCATCGAACAGATTTCCGATGCCGCGGAGAAAAGGCGGTCCTGGGACAGATATCACCAGGTCCGCGCGTTTGCCGAATCGAAAGAGTGCCGCCACAAAATTATTTGTAATCATTTTGGCGAAAAAGTGGCCTGGGAAAATTGCGGAGCATGCGATGCATGTCTTCCTCCCATCCAGTGGAAAGTTGAAACCACCGAACGTGTCAGGCGCCTTCCCTCAACCGCGAAGAGTGCTGAACGCGTTGCCCTGGTTTCGCAGGGAATCGATACGAAACTGCTGACCGCATTGAAGCAATGGAGACTCGATAGATCGAGAGCAGACAGAGTGCCGGCGTTCGTGATTTTGCATGATTCCACGTTGGAGCATCTCTGTGTACGCAAGCCGGCTACGCTGCCGCAACTTCGCGCGGTTCCCGGCATTGGCGAAACGAAGCTTGAACGCTACGGAAAAGAGATTCTGGACCTTTTGCGGGGTCGATAGCTTTCTGAAGACGGGCTAGAAACGCTTGCATACGCACCGCGCACGCGGTATTCTTTTTTAATGAGCATTCACTTACAGTTGAGCTCGGCGATCGGCGGATGTTGTCCGTGCCGTCGTTGTACGCCATCTGGCGAGGGAATGGTGACACTCTAGAGTCAAATCGATTCAGCTGGAGCGATCTTCCACCACCGCCTTTTTTCATCCGGGCGGTGTTTTTGTTTTTATACGCTTGTAGAACGAGCGCGATCGCCAAGCGGTGAGGCAACGGTCTGCAAAACCTGCCGGAATTAGAGGCTTAACGTGGTTTCAATAGGTTACAAGGACTTGAATAGGGGTAGATAGGCGCTGCAGGGGCATTTTGGGTAAAGTTTTGCGTATGAACCTGGGTACAAGTTGCAGCAAGTTTAGTGCAGGGTCTTAGAGGGTTTGGTGGCGATGCCGAAGCGGTCGAGGCGCTGGTCTGCAAAACCGGTCTTAGCGGGTTCGAGTCCCGCCGCTACCTCCATTTTTCAAAATGCTGAGGCACCAGCGCGGGTTTCCCCCGCCGCAGGCTAAAAGCCGTTACCGCTTCCGCATGAACCTAGGAAGCTCGCCGCGATCCTTCCGGGCCTGTGCCAGCGCATTTGTGCGCCGCCGCGGCCGTGTATTTGTCCAGCACGGTTAGAAAAGTCCAGTCCTATTACCTGTACTCTTTTTGGTCCCCTCGACAGTAGACACACCGCGTCGCCATATCTATTGTCTGGCAGAGGGGAAAAGTCCAATGCAATCCGTCTTCGAAAACGAAAACATTCACGGAGTACGTCGCTTCGTTTCTGAATACCAGTTTTTCGTCGGGGAATTGCCGCAGATGATTACCGTCAGGTTCTATCAGTCGCTCGACAGGAATTCGATCGAATTCGAGCAAAGTCACTTCATCAATACGCCGCTGCAAATCGACGCATACAGGACCAGCGCGCCCTACGCAGATGACCAGGACGATGCTTTGCGCCTCGCCGTGGGGTTTTGTCTGGTCCAGTGGTACGAGCAGGCAATTCGTGAAGGTCATCAGCCGGATGAGTCTTGGCTGGTACCGAACCCGAGGTTCCACAATTTGCTGAGCCCTATTCGGTGCGGTCGTAGAAAAGAGCTCGATGCTGTTTTCGATCCCGCTCAATCTGTTCGGTCATGTCGTCTCTTGTCACCGCATGCCGCTTAAGACGAATTTCCTGCGGTACTGATCCGAGTAACGCACGTTCCTGGTTCTTCCTCATAAAATGAAATCCGGCTGGTGGGCGTAAATCGGAGTCCTTCCTGTTTAGTTGATTTTGCTATGATTTTCGCTCATGCGCACAACGACGAAGAATTTGGGCAGTATGAGCTTGCTGGCGCCCATACGGCAACAGCGGTTTTGGTTTTGGGTGCTGGCTTCCACGGCTGGTTTCCTTCAATGCTGGTCCTACCGCTACTGGATAGAGTCGGATGGCGTGAACTATCTGGACGTTGCATGTGCCTATTTACGACGTGATTGGTCTGCTGCGATTAACTCTTATTGGAGCCCATTCTATTCTTGGCTGTTGGCGGCGGTCTTTTTTGTTGTCCGACCGACCCCAAACTTGGAATCAACTGTCCTTCATCTCGTCAATTTTCTCCTGTTTATAGGTGCTCTGTTATGCGGCGAGTTCTTTCTGAGAGAATTGATTGAGAATCGAGCACAAGATTCCCTCCCGGAATGGGCGTTGTGGTCCATCGGGTACTCGTTGCTATTGTTTGTCTCACTGTTTATGAATTCGGCTTACCTAGACACGCCGGATCTATGTACCTCAGCAGTTGTCTATTTGGCTGGCGGCCTTCTGATTCGAATTCGGTCCGGACGGGCAACGACCCCGGCATTCGTACTGTTCGGCGCGGCACTCGGACTCGCATATTTCTCAAAAACTGTGATGTTCTTAGTCGCTTTTGCTTTTTTGGCCGCAGTGGGCATCCGTCGCGGGACACTCGTGGCCGCTGGTTGTTTTGCGGCTGTCGCGCTGCCGTGGATCTTGATTCTCAGTCACTCTGCAGGCCACATGACATACGGCGACGCCGGTTCGGCAAACTACATAAAGTATGTTTCCTACTCCGGCGCTCCTGTTCATCCGCCTCGTTTGATAGCCAGCTCGCCGGAAGTTAGGGAATTTGCAACCCCCATTCGGGCAACGTATCCGTTGTGGTATGCCTCGCCTTATTGGATCGAAGGGCTACACCCGCGTTTTGATTTGAAGACGCAATACACGGTACTGAGGAACAATTTTAGATACTATTTGCATCTGCTCGGCGGTCAGAAGGAGTTTATTGCTGGCTTTGTTCTGATTCTTATTGGCTGGCCGAGTTTAAGCGGAGTGCGTTGGCACTTGCTACTGCCGTCGCTGTGGGGATTCTTTCTCTATGGCTTGATCCATGTTGAGCCGAGACTGGTAGGCGTATTCTTTTTCATTCTTGGCATGACGCTCTTCTTGAGTCTTCGTGCACGATCGCATCGCCTGATAATACTCGCGACTTTACTGATTGTTCTTGTGACCGCATTCAAGGTCGTGAAGGCCGGTGTTCTGGCTCCCAGCCACGTCAAAAATGCACAGTGGCAGACGGCTGTGGCCTTGAAAACAATGGGACTTGCCCCTCATTCACTCGTGGCAGTCTTCGGCCACGGGGACGAGGGTGACTATTGGGCCCATCTAGGAGGATTTAGAGTGGTAGCTGATATCGAAACTGAAAACTTACCGTCATATTGGTCAGCTCCCACTCGGGATCGGGCTCAAATCATAAAGGGTCTCGAAAAGTTGAACGTTCGGGCGGTGATCTGTACTAAGCACCCCGCTGAGGATGGTTGGCAATTTATTTCTGGATCGCCAGGCTACTACGTGCGCTTTCTTAGTTCTACCGGTTCGGAAAATACGGGCGCCGAGCGCTAATGGTACTCACATACGAATCCTCAACGGTCTTGGAAATTGCGCTGGTTTGGCGTCTCTAAATCATATGATCGACTTTGCCCTCACGGCTCACGGTTCTGTCTAGCCTTTTCGGAATCGAGAATCCCTGGCGGATCAGGGTAGCGGGCCATGCGGAAGACTTGTCCCGGAGTGGGACGCGCGCACCATTTTGCATGCGTACGAGCTGGCGGGTCTCTTGATTCGATTCAGCTTAGCGCAGTTCGCTGTTGGGTATTTTCTTGCTGGGTCAATAACGTCGGCGCCGTCGAATCGCAACCTGGTCCGTGACGGAGCCGCAATACTGGAGAGAGCCATCCTTGCCGATTGCTAG
>Ga0210406_10003424_pt1 | contig 17385 bp, 12 predicted proteins | sample IncBWC30MmetaG_FD_155454 | JGI IMG/M metagenome (GOLD analysis project Ga0210406, IMG submission 155454) | Forest soil microbial communities from Barre Woods Harvard Forest LTER site, Petersham, Massachusetts, United States - Inc-BW-C-30-M | ecosystem: Environmental > Terrestrial > Soil >... | reverse complement strand
CACCTCGCGATCGGTCGTCGCCGCCACCCTCTCCCCAATGCCGTGCCCTTTCCCAACCAGCACGACGTTGAAGGTGTGTTCCTTCAGCATCCCGGGGAAGCTGCTTGCGCGCGCCCCTATCGATAGCGTTTGGGACGCATCTTCCCAGGTAAAGAGAATCGTGGCGTACTCCCGCTTCTCGTAGGCGTAGGTTTCGCCGTCATCTTCGTACAGCGTGAACTTGCCGTCGGCGCCGCGGTAGATTCGCAGCTCGATGGGATCGGCGGGCTTCTCGCTGGTGTATTGCAACTCTGGTCCCATCGGTATGATCGAGCCCGCCCTCACATACAGAGGCAGGATTTCGAGCGGGGCCGAGGCATTCACCGGCTGTCCGCCCCGGAGAGCTGCTCCAGTCCAGAAATCATACCAACTTGCCCCGGCAGGCAAATAGACGCTGCGTGTAGCTGCGCCCGCTTCGGTTACCGGGTTGACCATGAAGGCTGGACCGAACATGAATTCGTTCGCGACATCGAGCGCCCTGCGATCGCCGGGGAAGTCCATCACCAGCGCTCGCATTGGCGTATACCCTTCGGATGTTGTCCGCCAGGCAAGCGAATAGATGTACGGCAGCAGCCGGTACCGTAGCTCGTCGTACTCGGTGAGGATAGTTTGGGCGCGCCGGCCGTACGACCACAACTCGTTCGCGCTTCGTGCTCCGTGGGTGCGAAAGATTGGGCAAAACGTGCCGTATTCGAACCAGCGCACGAAAACTTCCTGGTACGCGGGGTCGTCGGGATCTCCGCCCAGAAAGCCACCGATATCGGTGGTCCAGTAGGGAAGTCCCGACAGGGAGTAGTTCAGCCCAGCCGGAATCTGTCGCCGCATCGAGTCGAAAGTGGGAGCGACGTCGCCTGACCAGGAAGCCGCGGCGTAGCGCTGCTGTCCGAGAAACCCCGAGCGCGTGAGGATGAAGACGCGCCGCTCGTCCGTCGCGGCGCGCTGGCCTTCGTACACCGCTTGCGTTTCCGTCAGTGGATACATGTTTGCGTACCGCGTACCGCTCCCCAGCGCCGTATGCGCGTCCTCAAGCATCGGGCCCTGCTCTTCGCCGTAAAAGTCGAGCGGCTCGGACGAATCGAGCCACCACGCCTCAACACCCTTGTCTAACAAGCTGGTCTTCATCTGCCGCCAGAACGTCTCGCGAGCGGCGCCGTTGAACGCGTCAAACAGGCGGCTGGCGGGATAGTAGCTGGGAACCTGCGTGCGCCCGCCTGTAACGAAATAGTTGTTGCGAAGCATCTCGTCAAAGTTGGCGCTGGGCGGAGTGAACAGAGGCCATACCGAAATCATGGTGTGCACGCGCAGATCGTGCAACAGCCGGAACATGCCTGCAGGGTCGGGGAAGTTGCTGGTGAACTGGTGGGAACCCATTCGCACCATCCAGTCAAAGTCGAGCACCAGGTTGTCGAGCGGAATCTTGAGTTCGCGGTACCTGGAGGCCACGTCGAGCATTTCCTGCTGCGTGTGGTATTGAAAGCGCGACTGCCAGAAGCCATACGCCCATAGCGGCAGCATCTGGGCCGGTCCGGTGAGCGTGCGATAAGCGGAGATGATGCGATCGAACTCCGGACCGTAAGCAAAGTAGTAGTCGACCGCGTCGGCCACTTCCGCGCGCAACGCAAGCTTCGGTTGGAAGTGGTTCTCGTAACGGCCCAGTGACGCGCTGTTCCACAGCAATCCGTAACCACGGCTGGAGAGCAGGAAGGGAATCGAAATATTGGTGTTGTCCTGCATCAGCAATAGGTCGGTGCCGCGCTGGTTGAGCAACCCCGACTGATGCTGGCCCAGTCCGTAGAGGGATTCATCTTCCGCCAGATCGAAGTAGGCGCTGACGTGAAAAGTGTTCTCGCCGTCGACCAGTGCCGGTTTAAGGTCGCGGGGTGTGGGCGATGCGGACTCGCGAACCAGCAAATTCCCACGCACATCTCGAAAAATCAACGCGCCCGAGTCACGCTCGACGATGATCCTGATGCGACTGGTGCTGATGACGATGCTGCGGGCCGCGTCCTCTTCGACCTGAAATGCGACATGCGGCCAGTTGTTCCCGGCGATCCAGGGGTGAGGATGGTCGGTGCTCCTGGGTGGCCCAAAAACTATGTGTGCCATCGACTCTGTGCACAGCCGCACGCTGAGGGTCCCGCGTTGCGTCTTAAGATCCACGCCATCAGGATTGCGGGCGTAAGACACGATGGAGTCGGATTTCACCGGCGTCTGGGCTGGCATCGATGGGGCGCAAATCGGGAGACAGAAAGATAGCGCGACAGCCCAATGAGCTTTCATGTGCCTCGGAACCATTTCGACGATTCAAAAACAGTGTACGAGCACACACGCAGTTTGGGCAGAGATGTGGGGCAGAATCGAAGAACTGCTACGAACTGCTTTTTACCGCTTCTTCACTCGGCTTGGCAAACAGGATCTCAGAGACGAGCAGGATTGCTCCGATGACGATCGCGCTGTCCGCCACGTTGAAGTCGGGCCAGCTGTAGCTGCCAACGTAGAAGTGCAAAAAGTCCACCACGCGTCCATCGACGATGCGGTCCCAGAGGTTGCCGGTGGCGCCGCCGAGGATCAGCGACAGCCCGATGGTCGTGGTGTTCATGATGTGACTCTTTTTCCAGAGCAGCACGGAAACGATGATCAGAGCGATGAGCGAAAACCCTACCAGGGCGCCGATCTTCCACGGGGCAGAGGACTCGGCAAACAATCCAAACGCGGCTCCGGGGTTCTCGACGTGGGTGATGTGAAAGAAGCCGGGAACGACGGTGAGACTTTCGTGCAAGGGAATGTAGGTCGCCACCGCCCACTTGGCGAGGCGATCAAGTGCAACCACACACACCGCAATTAAGAAAAAATATTTACGCATGGAATCGTCTGACGGCGGCGGATTGCCCGTATTGAACTCGAAAACCTTGAAGCGCCTTTCCCGTGTCATGCATTCCTTAGACGCTGGTGGGTGGCAGAAGGAATCATGCCGCCGCAAACATCCTGTTAACGGGCACCGGCAGTAGCTTCAATCTCGGCCAAAACCGCGCTGCAGCGTTCGCAAACCGTCGGGTACACCTTGTCTTCACCGACGCGCGTCGAGTAGTTCCAGCAACGTTCGCACTTGGCCCCCGGGGCCCTGCTCACGGTGATAAGAAGCCCGCTGTCGCCATTGGTGGCCGCCGACTTCTCCAGCACCACGTCGGAAACGATAAATAGGTAGCGCAGTTGATCGCGGTGCCGGTACAAGAGCGAGTAGATGGGCTCTGGCGCCGACAGATGCAACCGTGCCTCAAGGCTACCGCCAATCTGCTTGTCGGTACGAGCCACTTCAAGGACCTTCAACGCTTCGTCCCGCACGCTGAGCAAGGAAGACCATTCAGAAGTGAGGCCAGCGGCATCGAACCCTGCCCGTAACTCGCCGGTCAGCTCCTGGGCCTCGGGAAAACGAACCAGATGCACGCTGGCCGCACTGCCTTCAGCCTTCGGAAGGAACTCCCAGACCTCGTCAGCGGTGAAACACATGACGGGCGCCATCAGGCGGACGAGTGCGTCACCCAGTCGCCACAGCGCACTCTGCGCCGATCGGCGTACCACCGATCTTGGCGCCGAGGTATAGAGGCGGTCCTTCAGCACGTCAAAGTAAATCGCGCTGAGGTCGACGATGCAGAAGTCCTTCAGGCGCTGGTATGCCTTGTGAAAGGTGAACGAATCGTAGTGGCCGCGCACATCGGTGGTGAGCTCTGCCGCACGCACCAGAATGTATTGGTCGAGAGCCTCCATTTCTTCGAACGAGACGCTGTCGCGCCGCGGATCGAAGCCTTGGAGATTCGAAAGAATGTAGCGGAACGTATTGCGCACCTTGCGGTAACCCTCAGCTACGCGTTTCATCAGATCGTCGGAGGCGGTCACATCTTCACGGAAATCGACCGAAGCCACCCACAGGCGCACGACCTCCGCACCCAACTCCTTGATGATGTCGAGTGGGTCAACCACGTTGCCCAGCGATTTCGACATGGCGCGGCCTTGCGGATCCAGCGTCCATCCATTGGTTGCCGCACTCCGATAGGGGCTGGCGCCCTTCGCTCCAACCGCGCAGAGCAGGGAAGAGTTAAACCATCCGCGATACTGATCTCCGCCCTCGAGGTACAGGTCAGAAGGCCAGGGAAGTCCGGGTTCGCGGCCAAGTACGGCCGCCTGGCTCGATCCCGACTCGAACCAGACGTCGAGGATGTCCATTTCCTTGCGGAATCTAGTGGCGCCGCACTTGGCGCACTTGGTTCCAGTCGGCAGGATGTCCTCGGCGCCGTGTTTGTACCAGGCGTCGGCGCCTTCACGCGCGAAGAGCACCACAACCGCGCGATTGGCCGCTTTGTCGTTCAGGAAGCTGTTGCACTCTTCGCACTGAAAGACGGCGATGGGCACTCCCCAGATCCGTTGCCGCGAGATGCACCAGTCCGGGCGCGTGGCGATCATGTTAGAGATGCGTTCCTCGCCCCAGGCTGGATCCCACTTCACCTTGCGGATCTCTTCGAGGGCGCGGCTGCGCAGCGTGCCGCCGGGAATCGCGCCCTCCATGGAGATAAACCACTGCTCGGTGGCGCGGAAGATGATGGGATTGTGGCAGCGCCAGCAATGGGGATACGAGTGCTCGATCTTCTCGTAGCCGAGCAGCACGCCGCGACCCTTTAGCAGCTCAACGATCAGCGGATTCGCCTTGAAGACCTGTTGGCCCATGTACTCGGGCAGCCCGTTACGCAGGATGCCGCCTTCGTCTACGTCGCATTTCAGATCGATGCCATACTTAACGCCGGTCTGGAAGTCGTCGGCGCCGTGCGCCGGCGCGGTGTGCACCGCACCGGTACCGGTGTCCATGGTGACGTAATCGCCGAGAACCCCCAGGATAGTGCGATCGAGGAAGGGATGCGCGAATGTCGAGCACTCCAGCTTCGACCCGGGGAAGCTCGCGATCTCTTTAGCATTGCCGAGGTTGCATTTCTCGATGCTCTGCTGCGCTAGTTCTTTGGCGACGATGTAGATCCATTCGCCGGTGTCGAGTGCGACGTACTCCGCATTTGGCGCAAAGGTCACGGCCATGGACGCAGGCAGAGTCCACGGGGTAGTGGTCCAGATGATGGTCGAGACATTTTTCTTGCCGGCCAGCGCCGCGTCGATCTTGCCGGCGTCGCTGGTGAGCGGGTACCGCACCCAGACGCTGGGGCTGGAGTGCATCTCGTACTCGACTTCCGCCTCGGCCAGCGCGGTCTTATCGTGAATGCACCAGTAGACCGACTTCAGGCCCTTGTAAACGAGGCCTTGCTCATAAAACGAGTAGAACGTTTCCATGACGACGCTCTCATACTGCCTCGTCATGGTGGAGTAGGGATCTTCCCAGCGCCCAAAAACTCCCAGCCGTTTGAACTGCTCGCGTTGCAGATCGAGGTACTTGTCGGCGTAGCGACGGCAGGCGTCGCGGACCTCGAGGGGATCCATTTCAAGCTTCTTGCGGCCGAGGTCGTCGTCCACCTTGATCTCGATAGGCAGGCCGTGGCAGTCCCAGCCGGGGACGTAGGGTGCGTTGAAACCGCTCATGGTCCGCGTCTTGACGATGAAGTCCTTGAGCGTTTTGTTCAGGGCATGGCCGAGGTGGATAGGCCCGTTGGCGTACGGAGGGCCGTCGTGCAACACGTAGACCGGCTCACCCTTGTGGGCCTCGCGGATGCGCTCGTAAATGCCCATCGCTTCCCACTGTTCGAGCCGTTTGGGCTCACGCTGGGGAAGGTTCGCCTTCATGGGGAAGTCGGTTTTCGGCAGATTCAGGGTGGACTTCAGGTCGAGCGACACTCCAGGTTTCTCCCCTTGGCCTGTCATAGAACGAAGCGGATCATGCAGGCTATCCACTCATTATAGGGAGCGCGCAAACCTCCGTCCAACAGCAGGTTGCGCCTGACGCCCGCCTTTACTTCCCGGGTACGCCTCCAGTAATCTGGAAAAGATTGACGACGGAGAGGATGGCCGCGCATCCTATAGGTGTTTCTTGAGTTTTGGCGAAGTCCACCAGATACCGCCAGGTTCGAAACCTTGCGGGTGGGCTCGGGTTCCTACGATCAGTGTTTGGGGCGGATAAGCGCGTCCGAACATTGGGACTTCGCCCGGATATTGCCGTTCACAACCAAGGGGATGTAACTGGATTTATGACTGAGCAGACCACGCTCCCTCCGCCTCAGGCCGGGAACGACGAGAGACGGGCAGAGTTGAACTTTTTGCCCCCGGTTGAACTGAACCAGTCCGTCTGGAGTTCACTGCTGGGCAATATTCGTGCGGCTATTCATCCCGAGAACCTCCCGCCGCTGCAGTTGACCTCCAAGCCAATCGAAGATGACAGCCTGATCCTGCCGCGTACGAGTATCGATGGGTCGCTGTGGAGCTCTCTGACGCAGAATGTCCGGGACTTCCTGTCGCCGGAGAAGCTGCCGCCACTACAGCTGACCTCGAAACCGATCGCAGACAACGAGATACTCCCGCGCACCGATGCGGGGAAGTCGCTGTTCAGTTCGCTGCACGACAACATCCAGAGCACGTTCTTTCCGGAGAAGCTGCCGCCCCTGCAGTTGAGTTCCAAGCCGATCAAGGTACGCAGCATCTGGGGCTCTTACGACTACAAGCAGGAAGGTGCGGGCGTCTCGGTGGCAGTCCACGTCGTGATGATCGCCGGACTCATCGGGTTGTCGATCATGAGCAGCCGCGCGGTGAAGCTGGATACCAAGCCGCAGAACCTGACCTCGCTTACCAATGACGACGTGCCGGTGGACCTTCCGATGACCGCTAAGAAAGGTCCCCAGATGGGGGGAGGCGGTGGAGGCGGCGATCGCGACAAGCTTGACGCAACCAAAGGCAAGCTGCCCAAGCTTTCCATGCAACAGCTGGCGCCGCCCGTGGTGGTCATTCGAAATGAAAACCCCAAGCTGCCAGTAGAGCCAACGGTAGTCGTCCCGCCGGAGATCAAGATGGCCAGCAACCTGCCAAACCTCGGCGATCCCATGGCGAAGATCCCGAACGGACCCTTGTCGAATGGGACGGGGAGCGGAGGCGGCATCGGATCGGGAAGTGGCGGAGGCGTCGGTTCCGGCTCTGGACCTGGTGTGGGCCCGGGACATGGCGGTGGAATGGGCGGCGGCGCGTTCCGCGTCGGCAATGGAGTTTCGGCCCCGCGGGCGTTAGAGACCCCCGATCCGGAATACTCGGAAGAGGCCCGCAAGGCGAAGTATCAGGGAACCGTGGTGCTGTGGCTCATCGTGGGTCCTGACGGCAAACCCCGCGACATTCGCGTAACCCGTCCTCTCGGAATGGGGCTCGACCAGAAAGCCATCGAGGCAGTGAACCGCTGGCGCTTCGAGCCGGCGATGAAAGACGGTCGGCCGGTCGCCGTACAGATCAACGTAGAGGTTAACTTTAGGCTGTATTAGACTGATCTGTAAATGGTTGCTGGGTTCTTGCCGTTTGTCCAAGCTCACTGCTGCAGCTGATCTTGATTACGGGCGGGGAACCACGTCATGGACAATGTGCCTCGTTACAGATACGTCGTCCTGTGGGTTATAGCTTCTTCAGAAACGTCTTTGCCTCGTGCAGTTGCGGGAAGAGCCTCTCTTCCGCCTGGAACTCTTTGCCATGCACGCAGCGGCGAGCGCCTTTCAGTTTGACCGGATGCTTAAGGTGCAGCATTTCGTGATAGAGGATGTACTCGATGGCGCAACGCGGTACGAGCCGGTGGTCAAAGATCCGGCTCACCACTATCGCGTTGTGAGCGGGATCATAGTGGGCGAGGCTCCGGCGCGAGCGTAGCTGGCTCCACGTCATCTGTGGGCGGGCCAGCAAGCCATGAAAAAATCGGTAGTTCAGCTCGTCGAAGATTTCTTCCAGATGGTAGACGAGTCCTTGGGCCGAGCCGATGCGCTTGCGGCCGCGCACCTGGCGCAACAGGTGGGCCTTGGTGCGTATATCGTGACTCGAGACATAACGACGGAAGCGGATCGAATGTACTGGCTCGATCGGTTTGCGATAGATTTTCGCCAACAGGATGTGCGCGATCGCCTCCAGTACGCTCTCCGGAGCCCCCTCCAGCAGGTCGGAGAGGCGCACCAGCAGCCGGCCCTCGCGCACCTTGATGTTGCTGTTCACATTGGCGAAGGGGTAGAACTCGATCAAAATTTCAGGCAGCGCAATACCCGGGCGGAGTTCCCGGTGGCAGCGATGAAATATTTCCTGAAGATTTGCCCGCAAGGTTTTTCTAAACTATCACGGTTGGCAACGGCGCCGCACTAGTCCTTACGCTCCGAGTAATCCTTATTCAGCTTCTTCTCGGCCGCGAGTTTGTTCTGTTCTTCCAGGGTTTCCCGCGCGTTCTTGCCGCTGTCGGCCACGGTATCCACAGTGTTGGACAACACAAACGCATACTGCTGCAATTCATCGGGCGGAGACTGCTCTTTCAACTGGCGAAGGTTCAGTTGCCATTCGCTGTCCGCCTCGATAAGCAACTTGAGCCCCTTACGCATGTCGGAGTGATGGGAAGCGTACATATCGATGTTGTCATCGGTTTCGTCCAGCAGTGCGATGAGGTCCTGCAGATAATCGTGGATTTGCTTGGGCCGCGTGGGCGACGGCGGGTCGCTGCGGAGGATCCCGATCATCGCCATGCGCTCTTTGATGAAACGAACCATCAGCTCCAGGCGCTTGTTGGGATAATCGGCTGCTTCGCGCATCTGGTCGACTTCGGCGTCGGTCAGCGGGTCGCGCTCGCGGGTCTGCGCAGGAGCCGCATGAGTGAGCGCGAGTAACCAGATCAACATACAGATTGGCCACACGATTCGCTTCATCAGGATTTGTCCTTCGGTTCGGCTTTGTCGCCCCACATCTTCGCCAAGAGTCCGGCGCGAACTTGTTCCAGTTCCTGCACCGCCGCCTCCACGGGAGGGCGGTCATCGATGTTCAGGGACTGCCCGATGTCGCGCATCCGGTTCTCCAGTTTGCGCAACTCGATCTCGGTCTGTTTCAGGCGCTTACCGGAAGTGCTGGCGGCATCGGCGGACTGGTGGCAATACGCGAGGACTTCCTGGATGTTGGCCTCGGCCTTCTCTACGTCGCCCTGGGTGTACAGATTATTGGCCTCTTCGAGTTGATGATGAGCGTATTCAAGAGAGAGGTTGGCGCGTTCTCCACCTTGTGCTGCATCGGCGCGCGCCTTTAGCGCGGCGGCCGCAGATTGACTGTTAACCTGCGCAAACGCGTTGAGCAGGAACAGAAGCGCCGCGACTGGCACAATCTTGCGCACTTTATTTCTTCTCGGCGTACTTGCTTGCGTTCCCCGGATCGATGGCGATCAGGCGATGTCGGGCCTGCCACTCCTGGTTAGGCATCTTTCCCCCATCAGTGGCCAGGAACCGCTGATAATTCTCCACCGCCTTGGCCGTGATCTTCAAGTTATCGTAAGACGTGGCGCGCAGGAAGTACGTCGCAGGAGTCTCGGGAAGAAACTTCGCGCGTTGGTCCACTGCATGAATAGCCAGCTGGTAGTTCTTGTTTTCGGCCGCCACCACAGCCAGGTCACCATAGATTTCAGGCAGGTCAGGCCTGAGATTGGCCGCCAGCACCAGCTCCTCCTGCGCCTCGGAGTATTGCTTTTCCTGCATCAGTGCTGAACCCAGAGCGTAATGGGCCTCCGCATCCTGCGGTAGTCCATCCACTGCGATACGAAACTGTTCTTCCGCTTCGGCGTACTTGCCCGCATTCACAAAGACCGTTCCGAGTTCCAAGGCGGCCCGAGGATCGCTGGACGACTGGGACGTCCCTGCAGCCAGTGTTCTGGTAGCTTCTTCGTTCTTGCCCTCGGCCGCCAGGACACGTCCGAGTTGTACCTGTGCCGCACTGTTTCCGGGTTCTATGGCCACGAGCTTTCGTAGCTGGGCCTCCGCCTGAAGGAAGTTCTTCTGCCTGGAATACACATTGGCCAAACCGGTAACGGGCTCCGCGGACTTAGGATCAAGCTTGGCAGCTACCTGATACTCGCGGACGGCGTCGTCGAGCTTGTTCTGGGTTTCGTATACATGCCCAGCCGAGAGATGCGGTTCGGGGTCGTTTGGCGCAAGCTTAGCCGCCTCGGTATACGCGGCGAGGGCCTGCTGTGGGTCACTCTTCTCCTGCACCAGCCCCAGGGACAACCAGGCATGAGCCAAGCCCTGTTCAACATTCGCCGAAGGCTTAAGCTGGGTCGCGGCCTTTAGGTATTTCTCTGCGTCAGCATTCTCTCCCGCGTGCGCCAACAGGATACCCAGGTTCAAGTTGGACTCGAAGACGTCAGGCTTGGCTGCCACTGACTTGCGGTAGGCAACAATGGCCTCCTGCTCGTGCCTGGTCGCTGTGTAGATGTAGCCAAGGTCAAACCAGGCGCGATAGTCGTTCTCATTCGATGCGATCGCTTTCAACAGCAGAGTTTCTGCGCCGGTGTAATCCTGCTTCTCCATGGCTGCCTCGGCTGCTTTGAGCTCCGGCGACAGGGAGTCGTCGGTCTGCACCTCGACCTGATGGTGCCTGACCGTCGGTTTACTTTCCTGATCGGCATGCAGCGGGGACGTGGCGGAGGCGACCGCCACCAGTAACAGCAAAAAGCCAACCCGAGACTTAGTGCCCGCGCGCATCGGAATTCCCATTATTGGATAGGATGCGCGCCAACCATTGGCCGGTGTAAGAATCCGGCGCGTTGACGATTTCCTCGGGGGGCCCCGCGGCCACAACTCGTCCGCCGCGCCATCCGCCTTCAGGGCCGAGGTCAATCACCCAATCTGCCGTCTTGATTACGTCAAGGTTGTGCTCGATGACGACAATGCTCCCGCCCGCCTCGATCAGGCGGCGAAACGCGGCCAGCAGCGTGCTGACGTCGTCAAAGTGCAGACCGGTCGTCGGCTCATCGAAGATATAGAGGATGCGCGGGTGGCGTCGATTGCGCTCAACCTGGGTGCGCCCGAAATCGCGCTGCTTGGGCTGGAGGTGCGCCGCCAGCTTCATTCGCTGCGCTTCTCCTCCCGACAGAGTGGTGGCCGACTGGCCCAACCGGAGGTAGCCGAGACCAACCTCATCGAGCACTCGCAGCTTTTCCACGATCTTTGGCACGCCTGAAAAGAAGTGCAGCGCGCTCTTCACGGTGAGGTCGAGGACTTCGTGAATGTTCTTCCCGCGGTAGCGCACTTCCAGCACTTCCGGCTTATAGCGCATGCCTTTGCATTCTTCGCAGATCAGTTCGACATCGGCGAGGAACTGCATTTCGACGGTCACTGTCCCGTCACCCTGGCAGGCATCGCATCGTCCGCCAGGGATGTTGAAGGAGAAGTGCCCCGCCGCATAACCGCGCTTCCGGCTCTCCGGCAACGCTGCAAACAGTTCACGGATTGCGTCGAACGCCTTGATATAGGTAACCGGATTCGAGCGTGGCGTGCGCCCGATAGGCGATTGATCGACCAGCACGACTTCGTCAATCCAATCTGCGCCTTCAACCCGATCGACCTCGGCTCGAGCACCGCCCGTGACTTGCCCCTTTTCCGCGACTAGCGCGTTATAGAGCACGTCATGAACGAGCGTCGATTTTCCCGATCCAGACACGCCCGTAATAGCGACCAGCATGCCGAGCGGAATCTTGACGTCGACCTTCTTCAGATTGTGGGCTCGTGCGCCAATCAGCTCAATCGACTTCCCGGTTCCAGTCCGGCGCGCATTGGGCATTTGAATGCGCAGCTCCTTATTCAGATAACGTCCCGTAAGCGAGTGCGCATTGTGGGTGATTTCGTTATACGAGCCGGTGGCGATCACATGTCCACCATTTTCGCCGGCTCCTGGCCCCAGATCGACGATTTGATCGGCGTTCCGCATGATTTCAGCGTCATGCTCCACCACGAGTACGGTATTTCCCAGGTCGCGCAAGCTGTGGAGTATTTTGATAAGCCGCGCCGTATCCCGGCTATGCAATCCGATCGACGGCTCGTCCAGCACGTAGAGTGTTCCGACCAGCCGCGAACCGAGCGACGTGGCAAGTTGAATCCGTTGCGCCTCGCCGCCGGAGAGCGTCGAAGCGAGACGGTCAAGCGTAAGGTACTCCAAACCGACATCGTTCAGAAAGCGCAACCGGTCGCGCAGCTCTACCAGTAGACGATCGGCGATGTCCTCTTCTTCCCGTGATAGTTGTAGCTCGGCGAAAAAGCGGGTAGCTTCTTCCACGGTCATGGCCGTCACCGAGCAAATATCCTTGCCTCCCACCTTGACCTGCCGGGCTTCTCGCCGTAGTCGCAAGCCGCCGCAGTCTGGACACACCGAATAGCCTCGATAGCGACTGAGGAACACCCGTACGTGCAGTTTGTACTTCTTTCGCTCCAGGTACTCGAAGAACCCGCGCACTCCCCACCACTTGTCGTCTCCCTTGATGATGTAATTCTGCTGTTCCGGCGTGAGGTCCATCCACGGCACGTCAATGGGTATGGCCGCAGCGCGAGCGTGGCGCCTCATCTCCGTGGCCAGAGGCTTATATTTCGGCTTGGTCCAGGGCTCGATGGCGCCGTCAGCCAGCGACAGTGACTTGTCGGGAATTACCAGGTTCAGGTCAAAATCGATGGTATTGCCAAAGCCCTGGCACTTGGCGCACGCGCCATACGGGTTGTTAAACGAAAACAGGCGCGGCTCAGGCTCTTCATAACGCGTTCCGTCGTTCTTGCACTCAAACCGCATTGAAAAACGGAAGCACTCGACCGGCTCGTCTTCACGCGGGACGGTCTCGAAGACGACCTCTCCCGCTTCGCGGTAACCCTGCTCGACGGCATCGACCAGCCGCGGCCGAACGTCGGTCGCAATAGCGATTCGATCGACAACCACGTACACCGGCTCGTTAAAGTTCACGTCGAGTAGCGACTCGGGAGTGGAGAAGTCGATGATCCGCCCACCCTGAAAGAGCCTCATGAAGCCACGCTTGCGGAGCTCAAAAAGACGCTCTTTCAGCAGTGTGTTGTCGCTGGGCCTGGCTTTCGTCTTGCTCGCGCGACGTCCTTTGACCTTCTCCGGCTGCGAAGGCTCCGGCGGCGGCTGCAGCGGGAAGAGCACTTGCAGGCGAGTGCCATCAGGAAGCGCGAGCATCTTGTCCGCGACTTCGTCGACGGTGTCCTTCCTGACCTCTTGGCGGCAGACACCGCAAAAGGTGCGGCCGATGCGGGCGTAGAGCAGGCGCAGGTAATCGTAAATCTCGGTGGCGGTTGCGACCGTCGAGCGCGGATTGCGGGTAGTGTTCTTCTGCCGAATAGCCACCGCAGGCGCGATGCCATCGATGACGTCGACGTCGGGCTTTTCGATCCGCTCCAGGAATTGCCGCGCGTAGGCGGAGAGTGACTCTACATACCGTCTCTGGCCTTCGGCATAGATCGTGTCAAACGCCAGCGACGACTTGCCGGATCCCGAAACTCCGGTTACGACCGTAAGGGCGTTGTGCGGGATCTCCAGGTCGATGTTCTTCAAGTTGTGGACGCGCGCGCCCCTTACCACGATCTCTTCGTTTGACATGAGCCCCGGTATGCAGCGCCGGTTCGGAGAGGAAAGCCCGTCCCCACAGACGGCCCCAAACTCGACTGCTGAAACTTCTGATTATAACGCGGAGCGGCGGGTGCCGCAGGGCAGATGGCGAGCGCCTACCGCGCGAAATACAGAAGCGCGAAGACGTAAATCCACAGCAGCCCCATGAAGTGCCAATACCACGCGGTCACGTCGATGACAATGCGCCGCGTCTCTGGAGGCCGCAGTAGCCATACGGACAGTCCGGCATAGAGCAGTGCCAGGATTCCGCCCATGAGGTGGACGGCGTGCACTCCCGTGAGGATGAAAAAGAACGAGCTGCTGATGTTGGTCACGTGGCTGAGCCGGAGTTGCCGCCACGCCAGGATCTGCCCGCCTAGAAACGCCAGTCCGAGCCCTACCGTGGCCCACACCCAGAGAATGGATCGGTTCCGGCTGACACGAATGCCCGGGATGTCGGCGATGGGCGCCAGAACGACGTCCTCAACCGCGCGCCTTCGAGCGATCTCGAGGGTGAGACTGCTCACCAGCAGAACCAGGCTGTTCACCAGCAGGATGGAAACGGGAAGGGATGTGGGCACCCAGTCGCCGACATATTCGTTGCGGGCTGGGTCCCAGATCGCGCCCGCCTTACGCACCACGTAGGCCGTGGTGAACGACACAAAGATCATGACCACCGAGGTCAGCACGAAAGCTATCAGCATGCGGTACCGACGCAGCCGTTCGCGATAGCTCGGCAGATTATCGTCGCCGCCGCGGCCTCCCCCGCCATCTCCACCCCCGGGCCAATAGTCCGTCGGACCGCGCCCGCCACCGCCACTCAGGCGCTCCTGCGGACGAACCCTGGTTTTGAAGTGCAGGAAAGCCATGTTCCCACGTCACACAAACTTGTGACCTATCATGCGCGTGGTCGCGCCAGTTTTCAACCCGGCAAAATAGGCAGGCTTATCTGCCTGGTTCAGGCGGCTGGCGCCTTGAGTTGCGCCCAATGTCGGCCGGGGATAAGCTGCGATTGAGTGAAACGCAGTCTGATCGCCATCCTGCTTTGCGCGGCCGCGGTTTACGGTTGCGACTTTCTCTGGCTGCGGTACCGCATGGCCAGCAACCGAAACCCTTTCGGCAGCGTAACTTACAACGTGTACTACTCGGTGAAGCTCAAGAACGGGAAAACCGAATTCAGCTACGCAGGCCAACAGACCTTCGAATGTTCCCGCAGCATGTTCCCGCAATACATGGAGAAGCCCTGCTGGTACGCCAGCCGCAAGAAAGACCTGCAGATAGACATCGATTCCGGCGACCCGCACAATCCCAAACTGTTCTAATGCTTCACCGCCCCGCTGAGGCTCATCGTCGACCGCGTACTTGCGCCCGAGTGTCTTTGTCGTTCATCTTGTAGGCATGACCCAGCACAAGCCGGTTCCCGGGCACGAAGTGAAACAACGTGTCTACGGTAACAATTGTTTCGGTTGCGGCTCTGACAACGACAGCGGACTGAAATTAGAGTTCCACTTTAACGAAGACAGCCGTCGCTTCTTATGCCACTTCACGCTTGCGATGCGCTTTGAGGGGCCACCGTCGCACGCGCATGGTGGCGTCATCGCTGCCATCTTGGACGAAGCCATGGGCAAAGTCAGCAAGCTGCGCAGCATCATCGCGGTGACGGGGACCATGCAGGTCAACTACATCAGGCCGGTGCCGCTCTCCAGGCCGTTGGTGACCGAGGGCTGGGAGGTCGGGGTCAACGGCCGCGAACACTTCCGCGCCGCCGAGATCCGCAACCCCGAGGGGGAAGTGCTGGCTACCAGCACGGGGACGTTCATTGAGGTCGATCCCAACCGCATGTTCGCCAAGTTCCTGAAGGAGACGCACAGCGACGCTACGTAGACGCTGATTCGGTCGAGGAATACGGGTGTGCAGCCGAGGTGGCCTGCCGGGGGTTACGCACCGTGTCTACGCAGAGTAAAATAGGCATTCGGCAAGATGTGTAGATGTAGATCATGCAGGGCTCGCCACTCTGTTCCCGGTCGGGAACCCAAGATAGAAGACGAACCGCGTCTTGGCCCTGCGCCCCGCGATCAGGGAAGAAGGGAAGTATGTCAGAAAACAACGGTAGTAACACCAGCTTACGTCTGAAGGTCGGCTTAGCCGAGATGCTTAAGGGCGGCGTCATTATGGACGTGATGAGCGTCGCGCAGGCCGAGGTTGCGGAGAAATCCGGAGCCGTTGCCGTCATGGCATTGGAGCGCGTGCCTGCAATCATTCGTGCCGAAGGCGGCGTATCGCGCATGGCCAATCCCAAGCTGATCAAGCAGATCATGAGCACTGTGTCGATCCCCGTCATGGCCAAGTGCCGTATCGGCCATTTTGCCGAGGCGCAAATCCTGCAGGAGATCGGGGTCGACTACATCGACGAGTCCGAAGTGCTCACCCCCGCCGACGAAGAGCACCACGTAGACAAGCATGCCTTTAAGACGCCGTTCGTCTGCGGCGCGCGCAGCCTGGGTGAAGCCCTGCGCCGTATTGCTGAAGGCGCTGCCATGATCCGCACCAAGGGCGAAGCCGGCACTGGCGATGTGATTCACGCGGTCAAGCACATGCGCCAGATCGTGAAGGAAATGCGCCAGCTCACCGTGATGTCTGAAGAAGAGTTGTTTGCAGCAGCCAAGAACCACCAGGCTCCCTACGAACTGATCAAGATGGTCGCCAAGGCAGGAAAACTGCCAGTTCCGAATTTCTCCGCCGGCGGCATCGCCACCCCCGCCGACGCCTCGCTGATGATGCAGCTCGGCGCCGAAGCAGTCTTCGTTGGCTCCGGCATCTTCATGAAAGGTGGCGTGACCCCACTGAATGTGGAACGTGATCCGAAGACAGGCGCTTTGCTGAATCCTGAAGAACGCGCCGAAGCTGAGGCGCGGGCCACGGCGATCGTCCAGGCGACCACCCACTACAACGACGCCAAGATCCTGGCAGAAGTAAGTGCCCAGGTGCCGGGTGCCATGAAAGGTCTGGCGGTATCTGCTATCGAGGAAAAAGACCTGCTGCAAACGCGCGGCTGGTAGGTCTCCCGAGGGCGGCAACATCGGCGCAAGGTTTAAGGGTGCGATTCTGGTCGCGCCCTTTGTTTTGCTTCCGCGGTAAAGTCGGTCTGGTATGAAACAGGTTCTCGTTATCGGAGCCACAGGTACTGTTGGGCGTCAGGTCACCGCCCAATTAGTCGCACGCGATCTTGGCGTTCGTGCCGTATCTCGCAACCCCGGCTCCGCCGACCTGCCTGCAGTGGTTGAGGTAGTCCAAGGCGACCTCGGCGTCCCATCAACTCTCGACCGGGCGCTCGAGGGAATCGATTCGCTGTTCCTGGTGTGGACTGCCCCACCGACGGCCGTCGTCGCCGCGCTGGAGGGTTTCACGAGACACATAAACAGAATTGTTTTCCTCTCCTCACCGCATCAGACCGAGCATCCGTTCTTCCAGCAGCCGAACCCGGTTGCGGGACTGCACGCGGAGATTGAGCGGCGTATTCAGAACTCTGGACTCCAGTGGACATTTCTGCGGCCAGGAATGTTTGCCGCAAATGCGTTGCGGTGGTGGGCGCCGACGATCCGCACTGGCAGCGCTGTGCGCTGGCCGAATGCGGAGGCTCCGACCGCACCAATCCACGAGGGCGATATCGCGGCGGTCGCCGTTCGGGCCCTCTGCGAGAACGGCCACAGTGGAAAAGATTACGTACTGACCGGGCCTCAGTTGCTCAGCCAGCTCGAGCAGGTAGGC
>Ga0210406_10003423_pt1 | contig 17385 bp, 18 predicted proteins | sample IncBWC30MmetaG_FD_155454 | JGI IMG/M metagenome (GOLD analysis project Ga0210406, IMG submission 155454) | Forest soil microbial communities from Barre Woods Harvard Forest LTER site, Petersham, Massachusetts, United States - Inc-BW-C-30-M | ecosystem: Environmental > Terrestrial > Soil >... | reverse complement strand
GAGGGGGCGTACGTAGACGACTTGCGTGCATAGGGTTAGTTGGCCGGAGAGGGATTGGCGGAGGAGCTGGTCGATGCAGACTAAAAATGCGGCGAGGGTTTTTCCGGAGCCGGTGGGGGCGGAGATTAGGGTAGCTTCGCCGGCGAGGATGCTGGGCCAGCCGTGCGTTTGGGGCTCGGTGGGGCTGCCGAATTTTTGCAGGAACCACTCGGCAGTGACGGGGTGCGCCCAGGCGAGGGCTTCGGGGATTTCGAGCGGCATTTGCTGATTGTAGCGCGATTTTTGTTCGTTGTTTGTTCGCTGTCCTGCCGGACGGGCCCGCTGCGCGGGGCGGCCACTTCGTGGCGGGTATACCTTGTTTCGGGGAAGCGAGGGTGGTGGCCCTTCCGTTGGTCGGGAGGAACATTCTCTACATGTTGCCTTGACCTACGTCGGAGGTGGCCGCAGCGGCATTGGATTCGTCGAGGTATTGCTCGATAACTTTTTCGAGGGTGCCCTGGGCGGTGAGGATGAAGTCGATGGCGTCGCGGCCGGCTCCGAAGCCGCCGGGATTTGGGGTGACGTAGTGAGCGGCGGCTTTGACCTCTTTGCGGGCGTTGGCGGTGGCGATCGAGAGGCCGCATTGGCGCATGACCGGTAAGTCGATTACGTCGTCGCCTACGTAACAGAGTTGATCGATGGTGGCACCCGTTTTGGCGAGGATGTCCTTGATGGCGTTCATCTTGTGGGCCTGGCCCTGGTAGATGAACTCGAGCTTGAGGTCGTTGGCGCGGATGGCTACGGTCTGTGAGTTGCGTTTGGTGATGATGCCGATGCGAAGGCCGCCGAGACGGCCGAGAGAGATGCCGAGGCCGTCGTGGGCGGCGAAGCCTTTGGCCTCGACGCCGTGGCCCTCGGCGTTGGGGATGACGAAGATCTGGCCGTCGGTGAGGACGCCGTCTACGTCGAAGATGAGAACTTTAATGTTTTTTGCGCGGGATTCAGCGGTCATTCGATGATGATACCTTGGCGGGCCGGTGAGTTGGTCCCGCCAGGGTATCGTGGCCCGATGCGGCTTTGTTAGTGCTTCATCGCGTAGGGAAACTCGAAGACGAGGCCGGCTATGGGCAGGACGACGTTGACGAGGTGCGATTTTTTGTCGCGCTCGAAGTAGACCCGGCCCTGGGTCACTTCGTTGGGGGGGATCGAGGTTGCGGTGAGATGTTGTTCGGCGGCAGCCTTTTCGGCGGCTTCCTGTTGGGCGGCTTTCTGTTCGGCGGCGGCGTAGAGGGCTTCGACGTCGGTGGTTGGGGGAGCTGGGTTGGTTGCGGTTGCAGTGAAAGCCGCTAGGTGGGCGGGGCGGGTGGCTGCGGGGGCGGCGGCGGCTGGGGCTGGAGGCAGAGGTGGTGGAGGAAGGACTAGGTTGGCGGGGGGTATGTAGAGGAGGACCTTCGGCTTGGGGGTGAGGACTTCGACACGGAAGTCTTCGGGGCTCATGTTGAGGGGGGTGTCGGTATGGTTGGCGATGCTGACATCGGCGCGGGTATAGCCGCCCTCGTGCGAGATGGCGACCATGACAGTAAAGCGGGGGGTGGTGATGACCTTGTAACTGCGGCCGTAGAGAGTCTTATTGATACAGCCGGCGTTGGGTTCGCAACGAACGACGTTGTCGGGAAGGATGGTTTTGCTGGCAGTTGTGGGGATGTTGGCAGCGAGAGAGAAGGTGGCGGAACCGATAGTGACGGCGAGGGACAGTTTCTGAAGGAGCGTCATCGAAGTACCTCCTGCGGGGAGAGCAGCAGTGAGAGGTAACGTAACAGTTACCACTGAGGTACAGAATTACTCGATAGTTGTAGGGATCAAAAGTTGTAGGGATCAAAGCACGAAGGGTTGCAGCGCGCACACGGCGGCGCTTGCAACCCTTCGTGGGTGATGTGTGGAGTGGGACGGAGTATCACCGCAGGATCGCTGCGGTGTGCCGCGGGGGAGTTAGGCGGGCTGGATGTTTGCAGCCTGCTTGCCCTTGGGGCCAGTAGTGATGTCGAACGTTACGCGCTGGCCTTCCTGGAGAGACTTAAAGCCGCTGGAGTTAATTGCAGAGTAGTGCGCGAAGAGATCCTCTCCACCGTCTTCCGGGGTGATGAAGCCAAAGCCTTTTGCGTCGTTGAACCATTTCACTGTTCCGTTTGCCATGATGCTTCCTACTTTCGTATAGGCGATATTTCGCCGTTCCCTCTAGGGTAGCAGGATGTGAGCTAATTTCAATCAATAAGATTATAGGTTTTCGTTATAAGGGGCTTCGGCCGGGATTTCGATCTGCAATTCGGCCGGTGCGGGGTCTGGTTGCCGGGGTTCGGGCCGTTGTGTTTCCCTGCAATTTCAGGGTCGCTAACGGGTTTTTAGGGGTTTTTGGCGAACGAAGGTGGCATAGACGAGAGCGTGTTCGAGATGAGAGTTTCTGTGGTCAGGAGAGGTTTTCAATCGACATGGCGCGTGAGGCACATCTGGAGGCAGCAAAACACCACCTTGAGGCAGCGGGTAAGCATCTGGCCGCGGTGGCCAAATATAACGAGGGCGACGTCTATGGGGCCGAGAAGGATTCTGAACAGGCGTGGGTAGCTTCGCAGCTTGCGGATGGCAAATCGGTCGAAGCGCACCAGAAGTCGACGATGGCTGTGAAGATGAAGCCGATGTGAATTGTTTTTACCCGTCTGAAGCTCAGGGGTAGAGCGGCGACCGGGAAGAACAAAGGGTGCCCGACTTTTCGTCATCGGACACCCTTGGTCACGATTGGAACCGAAGAGTCTAGGCTCGCAGTTTGCGGCGCGCGGTTCCAATGAGGCCGAGCATGCCGGAACCCAAAAGCAGAAGCGAAGATGGTTCCGGAGTCACTGTGGCAGTTCCCGTCACTGTAAAGTTGATGGAATTTGGTGCTCCGTTGACATAGATTGAGTTGTCCAACGAAAAGTAATACGAGTTTCCAGGGAAAAGGTTGTTGCCCAGGATGGATCCGAGAGGAGCGTTCTCGTAGAAGAAATACTCGGTTCCAGAGAACAGGGTGAGTGAAGGGGCGAAGGCGTAAAAGCCTCCTGAGGCGCTAGCGGAGCCCAGAAATCCGGGTGTCGAACTGCTAAGGGCACTGGGAGTGCCGCTGTACGCACTGGAAAGAAGAAATCCGGTTCCAGCCGCATCTGGCGCGCCGGTCGAATCGTACAGGTTAAACACGATGTTATCGAACGGCCCTCCGGCCACAGGTGTGAAGGACTGACCCCAGTCGTACCCGAGACTACTGGACTGAGTTCCCGCGGTGTTTGACGCGATCGTTACTGCCTTCAGTTGTGGTGTAGCAACCAGAGAGACCAAGAACAAAGCCGAAATGGAACATGCTGTCGCAATTTGTTTAAGCATAGAAGTAGAATTCTCCGCGGACGGGATGGGAAAGAACGAAGAGTAACTGAGATCGATAACAAGCAGTTGTGTGGCCAAAGCTGCTTGACGAGAATGCCCTTTGGAAACGCTGAACGTCGGCGCCGGATGGAACCACCTGCGCAAAGTCTTGCTTAGTTAGCGGAACTTTGTTTCATTTTGTTTCGCCTGGAGGCTAGGGCTTCACTGGCCAGCCGGCAAAGACGCTTTGGTGCGGGCCACCCGATGGGGCACCCGCGATTCGTTCCGTCCTGATGTATAACGGTTCGCATCCTTGATCCCTCTATCCCTGCAAAAGGAACGATGATGATCTTGAAACGTTCTCTCTTCTTTACGGTGCTGTTTGCAGGTTTTGTTGTTGTGCCGGTGGTCGCACAGACGAGCGGAGATGCGGCTGGGCGGTGGAGTGCACCGCAGGCAAACGATTGGTATGCGAAGCAGCCGTGGCTGGTGGGTGCGAACTTTATTCCTTCTGACGCGATCAATGAGCTGGAGATGTTCCAGGCGGAGACGTTCAATCCGGCGCTGATCGATAAAGAGCTGGGGATGGCGGAGAGCATCGGGATGAATACGATGCGGGTGTTTCTGCAGGACCAGCTTTGGCAGCAGGATGCGAAGGGTTTTACGAAGCGGCTGGATATTTTTTTAGGGATTGCGGCGAAGCATCATATACGGCCGCTGTTGGTGCTGTTCGATTCGTGCTGGGAGACGAATCCGCATCTGGGGCCGCAGCATCCCCCGATTCCGGGGGTGCATAACTCGGGGTGGGTGCAGAGCCCGGGGAAGGCTCGGCTGATGGACAGGAGCGTTGAGCCGCAGCTTGAGGCGTATGTGAAGGGCGTGGTGGGGGCGTTTGCGAAGGACGATCGCGTGCTGGGGTGGGATGTGTGGAATGAGCCGGATAATCGCGGCGGCGATACGGTCACCGACGAGGCGGCAAAGGTTGCCAGGGTGGAGGAGTTGTTGCCGCAGGTGTTTGCGTGGGCGCGATCGGAGCATCCGACGCAGCCGCTGACGAGTGGAGTGTGGGCGGGCAACTGGAGCGAGGTTGCGAGAGAGAGTGCGACGACGAAGATTCAGCTGGCGGAGTCGGATGTGATTTCGTTCCACAACTACGGTTGGCCGGAGGAGTTTGAGGCACGGATCGTGTCGCTGAAGCCGCTGGGGAGGCCGATCCTGTGCACCGAATATATGGCGAGGGGGAGTGGAAGCACGTTCGACGGGAGCTTGCCGATTGCGAAGAGATATAACGTGGCGGCGATGAATTGGGGGCTGGTGGCGGGCAAGACGCAGACGTATTATCCGTGGGACTCGTGGCAGCGGCCGTATGTGCTGATCCAGCCGACGATATGGTTTCACGAGGTGTTCAGACAGAATGACACACCGTACCGGCAGCATGAGGTGGATCTGATTCGGGAGCTTACGGGGAGGGGGAGGGCGGCCGCCATGGCGGCCGCTCCTTAGAGTTTTTGCGTGGGATGATCTAGGTTCCGGAGATGCCTTTGTTCTGGAGGATGCGAACGACGACGCGGCGGTTCTCGGCCTGGCCTTCGGCGGTTTTGTCGGAGTCTACCTGGGACGAGGTGCCCATGGCTCCGGGTGCGAGCATGTTAGTCAGGGGGATTCCGCCTTGCTGCTCGAGGATGGCGGTGACGGCGTTGGCCCGTTCGCTGCTGAGTCTCTGGTTCAATGCTGCGCTGCCTACTGCGGAGGCGTAGCCCTGGACCTGGAGGATGTAGGCGGTAACGCCCTTGGCCTGCTGACACAACTGGATCAGCTGGGTTTGATACTGGGGGTCGACGGTGGTCTTGCCGTTGCCGAAGTAGACAGTTGCTTCCCCAAGGATGTTGTATTGGCCGAGTTCGCCGAAGCGTTTGTTGTCCTCCGCGATGGCGGCTTTGTTGGCGGCGATCTTCTGCTGCTCGGCGGTGAGCTGGGCCTGCTGGGCCTTCAGCGCGGCCTGTTGTGCCGCGACCTGTGCCTCTGTCTGCTGGATCTGCGCGGTGTTGGCGGCTACCTTCTGCATGGTGGGCTGGAGGCCGGCTTGCGCGTCCATGGCAGCTTTGAGGTCGGAGCCTTTGAATTTGACGCTGTCGGCTGCGAACTGGTTCTGAGCGTTCATGCTGCCGCTGACCTGGACGGGTAGGCCGGGGATGAGGGCGGTCATGGGCATCTGCTTGGTGCGTCCGTGGAAGACGCCTTCGACCTCGCCGACGTCGGTGGTGTCGGTGAGCAGGACGGTGGTGTCGGGGGGAGAATTGACGGTCTTGAGAGACATGGTGGGGCCGCTGCGGCCGTCGATGACTCCCTGGATTTTGGTGTCTTGAGCTACGACGGGCCGGCTGGTCAGGGCGAAGGCGGCGGTCAGTAGAACGATGGGGGTTGCGATTTTGACTGGGGTGCGGCTTTTCATGATGTTTCCCTCGCTGAAGCTAATGGGGACCCGTATATCAGTGTAGGAAGGGGGCGGCTGGGGCGATACTGGCAAATGTTCTAGGAATGAAGGAAACCTTTGACAGCGATTGCGCGGGTGCGGCGCGGACGGTTTAGACTTGGGCACATCCGTCCGCGAGCGCAAGTAGAGGCTCTGCATCCTAACGGCGAACGAGGAAGTCATGCTGCTAAGTCTCAAGTCGCGATTTGTCGGGAACGTCTACGTGATCGAGTGCGTGGGCCGGGTTGTTCTGGGCGAAGAGGTTAAGGCGCTGGAGGCTGCGCTGGTGGTGGCGGAGCGCGAGTTTACCGAGATTGTGCTGAATCTGAGTGAGGTCAATCGACTGGACAGCATTGCCATGGGGCTGCTGGTGCGTTACGCCGAGCGCCTGGGCAAACGGGGCGGCGGGCTGCGGCTGGCCGGGCCGCCGGCGTTCGTTACGAATCTGTTGAACATGACGAAGCTCTCCAACATGCTGCCGAGTTATCCGACGGAAGAGGAGGCGATCGTATCTTTTCTGCAACAAGCCTCGGCGGAACAGGCGCAGGAGAGACGTGGACCGCGGGTGCTGGTGTTTGATGAGTCGGCGGATCTGTGTGTGTTTGTGCGGACGGTGCTGATGGGGCAGGGATACGATGTCAGGTCGACGTGTTCGTTTCGGGATGCGAAGATTCTGCTGCGGGTGGATGGGGTGGACTATATCGTGGTGGGGCCGAGCACGCCGCGACTGTCGGCTGAGACGGTGGTGCACTCGTTGACGGCGTTGTCGCCTAAGGCGAATGTGCTGCAGCTTGCTGCGGACTTCAAGATCGTGGACGCGCAGCAGGCAACCGATGCGCTGCTGCAGATGTTCGGGGGCAGCACGGCCTCGTAGGTTTTGTTGAAGAAATCGTGCTAAAGATGGCATTCGAAGGCGTGACCGCATGAAACGGGGCGTCCTTTGCAGGAAAACGCTTCCGGCTAGCCAACTTCCGTGGGCTAATTAGTCTCTCATCATGTGATTGGCGCGTGCGCCAACGTTGGGGATTATCAACAGAGGAGATTGGATATGCCGCTTAAGGATGTTTTGGTGGATGAGCTGCGCGATATGTACAGCGCAGAAAATCAGTTGGTGAAGGCGTTGCCTAAGCTCGCCAAGGGAGCAAATAACGCAAAGCTGAAAGAGCTGTTTACCGCGCATCTGGAGGAGACGAAGGGTCAGGTGGAGCGCTTGAAGGAGGTCTTCGGGCACCTGGAGGAGAAGCCTACCGGCGAACACTGCGATGGGATGGAGGGCATCGTCGAAGAGGGTAAGAATGCGCTGGAGAAGGATAAAGACGGCGCGTCGTTCGATGTCGGCTTGATCGGTGCGGCGCTTCGGACGGAGCACTATGAGATCGCTGCCTATCAGGCGTCGATTTCCATGGCCAAGACGCTGGGGATGCAGGATGTGATCGATCTGCTGACGGAGAATCTGAACGAGGAGATGGCCGCGGCAGCGAAGATTACCGAGGCGGCGAAGCCGATTCTTCTGGAGAGTTCCGAAGAGCCGGAGCAGAAGAAGAAGCCCAAGTCTGCCAAGGAGAAGTACTCGGCGCAGAAGAGCCGGGAGGATGAGAAGCAGGCGGCAGGTGGCATGAGGAAACGGGCTTCCTAGAAGATCACGTTTGCAGGAGATGCCTCGCGGTTGCGGGGCTTTTCTGTTTAAGGCACGAGGGATGGGGCATCGGGGCGTTTCCGGTGGTGGTGCAATCATTGCACCTTCGAGATTGTATGCTTGGAGACGCTTTCGGATTGATTTTTTCAGGAGCGTTCTTTAATGCGCGTTCTCGCCGTGCTGTCCCTTGTTTTTGCGGTCTCTTCCCTTCCCTTGCCCGGTCAGACGAAGGTCGCGGCTGCGCCGCCTATGGGGTGGAATAGCTGGAACCACTTTGCTGGACATGTAACCGATGCGGATGTGCGGTCGGCGGCTGACTCACTGGTGAGTACGGGGATGCGCGATGCGGGTTATGTGTATGTCAACGTCGACGACACCTGGCAAGGAAAGCGTGATGCCGACGGTGTGCTGCATGCGAACGAGCGGTTTCCGGATATGAAGGCGCTGGGGGATTACATTCACTCGAAGGGGCTGAAGTTTGGGATTTATTCTTCGCCGGGGGCGCAGACTTGTGCGCATTATGAAGGCAGTCTGGGGCATGAGGCGCAGGATGCGAAGTTGTACGCGGAGTGGGGCGTTGATTTTTTGAAGTACGACCTGTGCTCGTTTCAGGACAACATGCGCAAGGCGGAGACGGAGCATCCGGATGATCCGAGTGCTGCGAAAAATCTGATGATTGCAGCTTATCGGAAGATGGGCGATGCGCTGAAAGCTACAGGGCGGCCGATGGTCTATAGCCTTTGCCAGTACGGGGTGGATCAGCCGTGGAAGTGGGGGCCGGAGCTGGGCGCGAATATGTGGCGCACGACGGACGATATCGACGACTCGTACGGGCGGATGATTGCGATTGGATTTAGCCAGGCGGGGCTTGCGAAGTATGCGGGGCCAGGACACTGGAACGACCCGGACATGCTGGAGATCGGCAACGGCAAGATGACTGAGGACGAGTATAAGACGCACATGAGTTTGTGGGTGCTGCTGGCCGCGCCGCTGCTGGCGGGAAACGATCTGACGAAGATGACGGAGGCGGACAAGAACATTCTGATGAATAAGGAGGCCATCGCGATCGATCAGGATGCGCTGGGGAAGCAGGGAGATCGTTTGTATGAGAGCGGGGATCTGGACGTATGGACCAAGCCTCTGAGTGGAGGGCGAGTTGCTGTGGGGCTTTTCAACCGGAGTTGGAGCACACGGGATGTGTCTGTTGATTTAGGGGAGATTGGATTTAAGAGTGGAGGGAGTGTGCGGGACGTCTGGAAGCAGAAGGATATGGGGCATCGCTCGGGTGTGTTTGCGTCGAGGATTCCGAAGCATGGTGTGACTCTGCTGGTGGTTAGTAAATAAGGAGGTAGCTGCGAGGGTCGCGGTTCGCTTGGGGCCGAACTTCGATCTTCGGTACCGCCTCTTCTGTTTGGTTGAGTCGTGATAGTACCGCGGCGGCGGTGTATGACTTAGACTTGACGCACTGTGGACAAGACTCCCTTCAGCGTTTACGACTTTTTTGCTTACCTGGCATCAGGGGCGATGATTGTGGTCAGCGTTGACTACCTGTTCGGGGAGCAGCTCGTGCTGCGACCGACACTTTCGCCGCAGGTGTATTTGCTGCTGGTGATTGCGAGCTATATCGTGGGGCAGGTCATCTCGCATCTTTCGGCCGTGGTGCTGGAGCAGTGGCTGGTGAAGCGGCTGCTTGGGGGGTCGACCGGGATGCTGCTGGCAGGGGAGCATGGCCGTTCGCCGTGGGCGCGGCTGTTCCCGCAGTACTTTCATGGTTTGAAGGCTGCGACCGCGGCGCGGGTGATGGCCCAGGCGGAGCGACGAGGATGCAAGTTGACGGGGGATGAGCTCTACGACCATTGCTACGCGGTGGTGACGGAGGCGAGCGAGCGGGCGGCGAGTCGACTGGATTATTTAAAGAGCCAGTATGGGTTTGCGCGAAACATTGCGTTTGCGTTCTTCTGCTCGGCTGTGATGATTGGGTACGAGAATGTGGCGGGGCCTCGGCGGGTGAGTATGCGCTGGGCGGTCGCGGGGATCGCGGTATCGGTATGCATGCTGTACCGATACCTGAAGTTTTACCGAGAGTACGCATCGGAGCTTCTGAAGCGATATGCGGAGCTTCCGGTGCCTTCGCAGTCCTAAAGATCAGGCTTCGACGGCTCAGTCCGGAATTCTGAAATCGTAGACTCGTCCAGCGGCGGCGCCTCCTGACCGGGCCCCTCCGGTGGAACCCCCCGCCATAGTTGCTTGCTGGCCCGTGCCCATGAAGAAGGCGTACTCACCGGGCTTCATAGCTGCGTCGAGCTTGATCTTGTACGTTCTGATGCCTGCGTGTTCGGCGGTGAAGGCGACTTCTTTGTCGCGCTTGACGCCGGATTTGCCGCCGGTGATGCCGCCGAAGCTTCCGATCTGGAACTCCCTGCGGTCGCCCTTCTTTTCGAGGCTGATGAGGACGAAGTCGGAGGAGCTGGCGCCATCGGGGACGTAGATGTAGAAGACGGGCAGACGGTCCTGAATGATGTTTTTCGATTGCGGCCCGTTGAGATACGCATCCCAGTGTTCGTTGCGCAGGCCGTAGGTGAACATGCTGCCAGCCTTGCCTCCGACCTTGGCCTGGCTGATGGCCTGTCCCTCGATGAGGATGAAGGCGTTGCTGTTCTTCCAGTAGACGCCGACCTCCGGGGGCGGGAGGTTGGGGTCGTTCGAGATGGGTGTGGCGGCGACTACGACCTGGGCGGCAGGAGGCGCGGGATTGATCATCACCTTGATGACTTCGTCGGAGACTTTGGCGGCTTTGAGCTCCTTCAAGCCATCGACGCTGGTGTCGAATTGCAGAGTGCCTCCAGCAGCGGCGCCACGGATCTTGGCGATGATGAGGTCGTCGGAGAGGCCGATGGAGGTCATGTCGATGACGTCTTTGTTGGTGATTCTTTTGCCGAGCTGCTGGCTCCACGTGGTTGAGGCGAGCAGGAGGAAGAGAGCCGCTAGCAGAGAGGTGAGACGTTGCATGAGACCTCCTAACCAAAGTTCAGGTCGGTAGCCCGGGGTCCCTTGTATCGTTGGTGCTCTACGCTAGGAATTTAGCACAGGCATGGGAGAAAAATTCATTCTCTCCGATGAGGAATAAACTCGTTCCCCGCCAGTTCTCCTTAGAGAGTGAAGGACCAGGCGGAAGGGTGGATTCATGACACGCGACGAGCTGATGGTGAACCAGGTAAATATGTGGCAGGCACTTTCGGGCGAGCAATCGATGACGCTTACGCTCGCGGTGGAGATGCTCCAGCGTTGTCATTTGTCTCCGTATCAGATTCTGACGAAAACGATGAGGGCTCTTGGGGGTTCGCAACATGATTCGTAGAGGATGAGGGTTGCGACTTGCACCTTTGCCCATGGTGCCCCCCTCCCCGGTCGAAAGTGCGCAAAGTCTTCGAAGGAAGAGGGTTAGGTTTGGACTTCGGGCGGCGTTTGGGGCTTCTTTGTGGGGGAGGGTGGCTGGTGCCTGCCTTTTATTCGGTTGATTGGGGACGGCTTTTTGTCAAGTATGGAGAGGTGTGTGACGCGGTTTGTCAGCGCTCGAATGCCCACTCATGCGATGAGTCTGCATGCGTGGGCACCGGGGAGTGTGTTTCGGTTTAGAGAGCGGCGATGCCGTTGAAGCCGACTGACTTTGGAAGGTCGCCGGCCTGGCCGAGACTGGTGAGGGTGCCATCGTTCTGATTGATGGCGAAGACGCCGATATTTCCAGACTGCGAGTTGATGGTGTAGACGAATCTTCCGTCGGCGCTGACGGCTATGTCCACATTGTGGCTGCCGGCGGGGTTGTTGCCGAGGATAGTTCCAGCGATGGGAGTGAGGGAGCCGTCTTTGCCGATGTTGAAGCCGGAGACGTTGTCGCTGCCGGAGTTCGAGACGTAAACCCATCTTCCGTCAGGGGTGATGGCATCCCAGCAGTTTCCGGCCGCGAAGGTTGCAAGGCTGTGGGTGATCGCGGTGACGGTGCCGTTGGAGTTGACTTTGTAGGAGGAGATGGCGGAGCCGTTGGTGGCGCCGGCCGGGCCGGTCTCGGAGACGATGGCGGCTCCGTTGGGGGCGAAGGCTACGGAGAAGGTACCGGGAGCGGGGTTGGGGTTGACGACGATAGGCGAGAGGGTGCCGTCGGGCTGGACGTGGAAGACGTCGATGTTGTTGGCGACGCGCTCAGTGACGACGAGGAACTGGCCGTCAGGGCTGAAGGCGAGCGAGGCGCCTCCGGTGGTGGTGCCGGTGAGGAAGGCGGTGGAGTTTTTGATTTGCCTTAGCTGACTGCCGTTACCGAGGTTGAAGCCGACCAGGCTGCCGGCGCCGCCGCTGTTGAGAACGTAGACGAGGCCATTGAATTCTGCGATGGCGGAGGGCTGAGCGCCGCCGGAGGGAGTGTTGCTGAGGAAGTTGAGAGCGCCTGATTTGTGGACGTTGAAGACGGTGACGTCGCCGCTGCCGGCGTTGACGGCGAAGAGGAGGGAGTGGTCGCGGCTGAGGGTGAGGGAGCCTTGCGACTCAAGTGGGTCGGTGATGCCTCCGCTGCCACGGCCGTGGGTGTCGTAGGAGACGCTTTCGCCGAGGGTGCCGTTGGCATTGCGTGCAAAGGCGATGACTTCATTTTCGCTGGCGTCGTTGTTCATGACGAAGACGGCACCGGCTGCATCTTTGAATTGGGCAGAGGCGAGAGCTGGACATGCGACGCCAACTCCGACGGCGAACATCAGGAGACTTCGAGTTGCTTTCAACATTTGCTGCTCCTTGTGAAGACGGGTCGCGCGAGGCGAGCTGGGGCGTTGGGTGATCGGAGGGGATCACACTGCGGCCCGCACTGGTTTCGCGCAAATGTTGGAGTAGCCGGAGTTGGAAAGGTTACAGGAAAGCTGGAGGCTGGTGTGGCCGCTGCGGTGTTCCCAGCGGCCAATGAAGACGATTCAGGCGTCCGGTATTTAAGGCATGGAGAAATGTCGTATGGGACTCTTCACGCCATCGCTCTTACCAGTCGCCTGCGTCGAGTCCACGGTGTAGTAATAGGTCGTTTTTGGCTGCAGTCCTGCGACGAGCACGCGAAAGACGGTTGTGGGGTGGTTCCGGTTCAGCCGGATGTGAGATTGCGCTGTCTGGTCAAGTTCTTTGGGATTGGTACCGTAATGCACGACTCCGAAATGCTCGTCCGAGCCCCCGGGGTTGTCGCTTGTCCACGTGATGATGGCCGACTTGTCGTCAGCACTAGCCGATTCGAGCTCTGGCCCGTGCGTGATCCTGACGTGCGCGGCTGTTGGAGCAGGAGGAGGAATTGTCTTAGGAGCGTACGGACTTACCTGGGCTGCGATCAAGTTTGAGAAGAGCAGGCTGCCCGCCGCAGCCGCTAGTCTCACATGAAGTCTATTCATTGTTAGAACCTCAGAGAGAAATTGCCCGATTCCTGTGGGTGATAAGAACAAGAAAGGCGCATGGGGGACACATGCGCCTTTCTTGCAGTTGGCCGTTACCGTATTTGTTGCATTAGTTGTTGCATTCGCTCGGCGGAGATTATTGTGGAATTGCCTTGAGTTGCAGCAGTACCACCGGTCATGCAAGCGCCGGTAAAGGTATTGATGTCGGGGTAAGGTGTCGTGAAACCGTCGGTGAGCGTTTGCAGGAATGTGACGATCTGATTCTCCTCGACATCCGTCAAGCCGAGATGACCGACCGTCATGTCCAGATTCTGCGGGACCTCTGGCGAAGGCCAGCAGTTTACTTTTTCGACGGTTCCCGCAGGGCAGTTTCCAGACGAGACCGACTGTTTGTACACGTCGCGGGTGTTGTAGAAGTGTACGAGCTGCTTCAGGCTCTTGATGTAGCCGTTATGGAAGAACTCCTTCTGGAAGTAGGGGCCTGGAGCTTCGGTGGTCGGACACTGCGGCGGCACCAGGGCCACATCACGCGCTGTAGACGTCTGCATTTTGCCGTCGGAGACTGAGGCGAATTGTGTCCAGGTCGAGTTGGGGTTGGGAGCGGAGCCGAAGCCGCTTCTGAGGAAAGCTCCTAAACCTAAATCGGTGTAGGAAAAGCCTGCGGGATTGAGGGTAAATCCGAAGGCATCCGGTACGTTCTCATAATAGAAGGAATCCCTTGGATTCTTGGGGAGGCCAAGGTTGGCGGAACCGAAGCAGGTGAACACAGGCGTCGTGTCCGCTATTGCCCCGGTGTCTCTGCCGCCGGTCATGCCCGCAGTGCCACCGTGTTTCACAGTGGGTGCAGGGGCGGTTGACCTGCCGTCGAGATGGCATGAGTTGCAATTCCCTCTGCCGCGGAACAGATCGTACCCAGCCTGCTCCTCCGGTGTCAGGGTGTAGTCGCCCGCCAGAAAGGCGTCGAATTTCGACGTAAACGGGCTGACTGATAGGCTCTTCTCGAAGGCGCTAAGGGACTGCGCCCAGTGATCATAATCCGCATTGGAACGGGTGCGGTCCGACGGACTCAACATAACTGGTGTAGCGCTCCCGCCGAGCGAGGCAGCTCCATTTGGCGTGGCGCAGATTTGCGCGATATTTGCCGGCCAGGTGATGTCGAATGAGCCAGCACCCCATATCAGCTCGAAGAGGGGTCTGTACGGAGCCAGTGAAAGTTTGTATGTGATGCAGGCGGTGTCAGGGTTGCCCATTTCTGCCGGATCGACGGGAGGAAACTGCGACTGCTCGGCGTCGGTACTCCTCAGCAAATATCCGGTTGCGCGTGAATCCCAGAAATTCCCGCCGAAGAAGGCGTCCTCTAACTCGTTGAACTGGAGCGGAGGGAAGTAGCTCGAATAGGTGTATCTCTGCGCAGTCCGCTTGCCAGCCCGGAAGTGAACCGATCCGGGATACGCGATCATCGTTAGATTCACCGACGGAATCGGGCCGCTAAAGCCGGCGTATGGCATGTGGCAGGACGCGCAGGCTACATTGTTAAACGGCGAGATGGTTTTGTCGAAGTTCATCAGCTTGCCGAGTACTTCTACTGACTGAACTCCGGTGCCCTGAAGGATTGGCGGGTTGCCTGTCAGAGTCGGGGGCGGGATTGCCTTCCACTGCGTGATAGCTTCAGCTTCGATGAAATCCACTTCCCGCTCCACTCGTGCTAACTCGGAGACAATATCGGTGGGGAGAATGCCCGTCGGGTACGGGTTGTAGATCGTTGTCGGGGGCTGACTTTGCCCATGCACGATGTGGGTTGTGAAAACTGTACCGATCGCGAGCGTCACGCTGACGCCGGCTATTGCCGCCAGATGTTTTTGTTTCATCGGAGACCTCCCGCGCATTTACAGCGCGCTGCAGGGGACAGGCCCGCTCAGCGAAGACGAGTACACGCGAGCGCGCACATCAGCCTTGTCGATTCAACCGAACCACGATTCGAGCGATAGAAACCGTAATCTAAACTTCTCGTTCGTACGAAGCCTCATGGTCGAAAGGCTCAATGGCAGGACTGGGGAGGATCGACCACGGGAAGAGCCCCTTAGAACCTGGGAGGGATTCAGAGCGCCTTCACGGGAGAGATCATGCCTCCGATGGAGTTTCGATGTCAAGAGCGGAGCGTGAAAATTTTTTGACGATATCGCAATGTTTTTATATCTGACTGAATGGGGTTGCTACAGAGGGAGCCGCTGACAGGGACTTCGCTCGAATGCCCACTCGTGCGATACGACTGCAGGAATGGGCACTCGGGCGATCGGTTGTTTTAGAGAGCGGCGATGCCGTTGAAGCCGACAGACTCTGGGAGGTCGTCTGCTGCGCGAAGATGGGCAACCTGCATCACGGCGTCAGGGTTTGATGACGTCGGGGAACTTGAATACCGTGCCGGCGATGGGCAGCACGACATCGACTTGCTGCTGCTTCATTCCCGGATCGCGTTTGAAGTAGACGCGGCCGTGGACCGCCTGGTTGGGCGGGATGGTGATTGCCTTCAGATGCGGGGTTGCTGCGGCGAGCTCGATGGCTTCCTGGATGGCTCTCTGTTTGGCTGCCTCGAGTTCGCTGGCTTCGGGATCCGGATTGGGATCCGCCAAGAGGACGTCAGAGGCTGCGTTCGGTGTGGCGCGTGTAGGAGCGGGGATGTTTTCGAGTTGCGAGGGCGGGACGTAGAGGAAGACTTTGGGCCTGGAGGCGAGAGCCTGGATGCGGAAGTCTTCGGGGGAGAGGCTGATGGGGGTGGGGGTGAGGTTGGTGATGCTGACGTCGGCGCGGGTGTAGCGGCCTTCGTTGGAGAGGAAGACCATGACGCTGAAGCGGTCGGTGCTGAGGATCTTGTAGTCGTGGCCGAAGATGGTGTGGTGGATGCAGCCTGTGTTGGGCTGGCAGACGACAACGTTGGCGTTGCGGGGCAGATTGGCCGCGAGTGAGAGGGTGGTCGAGGTGAAGATTGAGGCGAATACAACAATGCGGAAGGGAGTCATCGGGGAGCCTCGCCTACTGATGTGTAGAGAGTAGGAGCGGGTATCTCTTTAGCCAATGACACGGAAGTGGTAGGTGCGGCCGCCCTCCCGTCAAAAAGCGCGCAAAGTCTTAGAAAAAATGGGGTTAGGTCTGGACTTCGGGCGGCGCTTGGTGTCTTCGGGAGAGATCGAGAGGCTGTTCTGGTGGGAGGTTTGTCAAGGGAAGACGTCTTCGATCAGGACGCTTGCTTCAAGCTTCTTCTAACTGACTCCTGATTTGCGAGACCTTAATATGGTGATCGCTCCGAGGATTCCAGTTGCCATCATCGCAAAGGTGGAGGGTTCGGGGGTGGAGGCGGCTTCGGGCGTGATGGTCAAGGTAAATAGGATGCCGCCCCGGGTGTTCTGGGGGACGCCGTTGAAAAACTGGGGTAGCGAATAGGTTCCGGGGAGGAACATGACGGTCGCCAGAGGTTCAAGATTTGGGATGACGAGCCAGGCCACATCTGGTCCGGTGAGTGTGTAGTCGGTGTAGGTGCCGGGTCCGCCACCAAAGATAGAGGGGGTGATGTAGAAATCGAGGCTCCGAATGCCAACTTCGTAGTTGAGATAGAAGTTGAGGTTCGAGGAGTAGCCGCTAAGGCCATTGACCGATGTGGCGACGTTGGCGAGACCGGCAGAAACCAGGTGCGGATGGTTAAACACGGTGAATGAGGCGGGCGCCGAGAAGGTGATGATGTTTCCGTCGCCTGTAAGAACGAAGTCGTCGACGGTGACGGCGTGGGCGATTCGGGGGAGAAACAGGGCAGAGGCAAGAAGGGCAGTGAATAGAGCTTTGCGCCTGGCGGGATTCCCTCGTTTGATTTGTGGGATCAGGATGTTTTGTGAAATCAGGATGTGCCAGTTTGGCGGGGGAGTCAAGCTGGGAGATTGGGCCGACGCGGATTTGTAAATTTGGGGGAATGAGCGCTTTTGCGTCTCGCGGTGAAGGCGATGAGGCCGATGGCTCCGGTGGCGAGCAGAGCCAGACTGGAGGGCTCGGGTGTGGCGGCGTTTGAGGAATCCGGAGTGATGGTGAGGGTGTAGTGGCGGATCACCGGGAGGCTCGGGTCGTTAAGAGTGAGGGTGAAGGTTCCTATCAGGAAGGTGGGATTCGCAGCGTCGGGTTCGAAGAGCTGGGGGCCAAGGAATCCTTCGGTAGGAGGGCCTATCAACAGTCCTCCTCCGAAGCGGCCGGTGAGAAATGTAATGCCTCCCTCGCTGGAAATGCCGTCAGTAGTGACCAGGGTAGAGACAAAGAAAGAGGTCTCGGAACCGGGAAGGCAAGCGTTATTGCCCGGGGGGCAGGTGAGAGGATTGCCTGGAGGCGAGGCCGGGAGGGAGAAGGTGGCCGTGGTGCCATTGCCGGTGAGGACGAAGTCGTCGATGGTGTCGGCGTGGGCGGTGAGGGGGAGAGTGAAGGCAGAGGCAAGGACGGCAAGGGTGAAGAGAGCTTTGCGC
>Ga0210406_10003422_pt1 | contig 17390 bp, 16 predicted proteins | sample IncBWC30MmetaG_FD_155454 | JGI IMG/M metagenome (GOLD analysis project Ga0210406, IMG submission 155454) | Forest soil microbial communities from Barre Woods Harvard Forest LTER site, Petersham, Massachusetts, United States - Inc-BW-C-30-M | ecosystem: Environmental > Terrestrial > Soil >... | reverse complement strand
CGTGAACACCCGCCGTAGAAACCTGTCCCTCTGTGATTCAATCACCGCGCGAATCCGAGGCACTTCCGCCACGTCAATTCCCATTCCGACGATCATCCGCTCTCCTGTGCGGCTGGTTTTGTTTCGCGGCCGCCCCCTGATTTTTGCCTTTGTCCTGTTGCGATTATACTGGTCTGATTGTGGCCACCAGAAAAACTTCCATGGGGCGGCGTCGCCCCGGTCAAGCTGCGCCCCCGGCGCCTCCCGTTCCCCGCATTTCTGCCCCGTGGCGCCTTCGCAAGACTCGTGGCCTGCAGCTTCTCCAACTCGTCCCATTCTTGAAGTTTCCCTGGCTGGTTCACGGCTTCAGCACCCGCCCGGGTGGAGTCAGCTCGCTCGAATCCGAAAAAGTCCTCAATCTCGGCTTCATGGAATGGGACACCCGCGAAAACGTCGTCGAAAATCGCCGCCGCTTCCAATCCGCGCTCGGCGCCGCAGACCTCGATCTCGTTCCACTCAAGCAGATCCACTCGGATGTAATTCGAGTGTTCCCCGGGCCGGCTACCGAACCCTGCAAAGGCGACGCTTCCGCCACCGCTCACCCTGGACTACTCTTGGCCATCCAGACCGCCGACTGCGTACCGATTCTTCTAGTCGATCCAAAAAATCAAGCCGTAGCCGCCATTCACGCCGGTTGGCGCGGCACCCTCGCCCGCATCACTCAGAAAGCCGTTGGCCAAATGCAGTTTGAATTTGGCAGCAAGCCTTCAGGTCTCCTCGCCGCAATCGGTCCGTCCATCGGCCCCTGCTGCTACGAAGTTGCCGCCGACTTCGTCACCAAATTCACCGCGCAATTTGCCGATGCCTCGGACTATTTCGATGAACCCCGCTCCGGCGAAGAACCCAATCCGCTCCAGTGGCTCAATATGAAGCCCCCCGGCCACCAGCCGCCTCCGAAAAACGTCCATCTCGATCTTCGCACAGCCAATCGCTCGCAACTCCTGGCCGCCGGCCTGCTCGCGAAAAATATCTTCGTCAGCGACCTCTGCACCGCCTGCCACACCGGCCTGCTATTCAGCCATCGCCGCGAAGGCCCTCTCTCCGGTCGCCTAATGTCTGCCATCGGCCTCCGCCCCACTCGCAAAAAATAGCGGTTGTCATCCTGAGGGCATCCGATGAGGATGCCCAAAGGACCTCAACGCAAAATCTTCCGGAAATTATCCGTCAGAACCGCACTGCCACGCCCTTACCCCAAAACCTTCAACGTCGCTCCCGTCCCCTGCACTTCCTTCAACGCCAACTGCCCGCAAGCCGCCATTACATCCCGCCCCCGCGAATACCGCACAAACGCCGGCACGCCCTTCTCCGTCAAAATCCGCCGGAACTCCTCAATCGTTTCCGCGCTTGATTCCTTGTATGGCAGCTCCCCTGGATTCCAAGGAATCAGATTCACCTTCACGCGCGTAAGAGGGGCCAGCAATCGCACCACTCTACGCGCATCCTCCGCCGCATCGTTCACCCCTCCCAGCATCACGTACTCAAACGTCAAATGCTCCCAATTCCTCAAAGGGTAATTCCGGCAGGCCTCCATCAGCGCTCTCAGCGGATATTTCTTGTTAATCGGCATCAGCACGTCCCGCTGCTCATCGCAAGAAGCGTTCAGTGAAATCGCCAGCTTCGGCCGCACTTCTTCTTTCCCCAGCCGCTCAATTCCCGGCACAATCCCGCTCGTCGAAAGCGTCACATGCTTCGGCGAAAGCCCCACGCCCTCCGCGTCTAGCAAAATCCGCAGCGCTCCCATCACGCTCTCAAAATTCAGCAACGGCTCGCCCTGCCCCATCAGCACAACATTCGTCCTCGCCGCCAACCCACCGGGAAGCTGGTTCGAATTGCCGGGCCCGCCTTCCGCTTGCCCTGACGGGGGAAGGGAGGCGGGCCGTCTGTCTACGGTACCGATCTGCCCGACGCTCTCCCTCTCTTCCATCTCCTTCAACGGCATCAAAACCTGCGCTACCATCTCTCCCGCCGTCAGATTCCGGATCAATCCCAATTGCGCCGTCAAACAAAACTGGCAATCCACCGCGCAACCTGCCTGCGTCGAAATGCAGATCGTCTGCCGTCCCTCGCTCGGCATGAACACCGCTTCCACCGCCTCCGTCTTCTTCAGAAATTTTTCTTCCTGCGCCGCCAGCCCAAACAGATACCGCACCGATCCATCCGCCGACACATACCTCTGCCGCACCGAGGGCAACGTGACCACCGCCTCCCGCGTTAGCTTTTCCCGCAGCGCTGCCGGCAGATTGCTCCACCTCTCAACGGAAAACTCCCGCTCCGCGTACAACCAGTGATAAATCTGGTCCGCGCGATAAGCCGGCTCGCCCAACCCCGCGCAGTACGCCTTCAGTTCTTCCCGGCTTTTCCCCAGCAATTCCAATCTCTTTCCCCTCGCTCCCTTTATTCTCTCACCCGAGCCCGGGTTTCGCCCATTTCCTGCCCTCAGGAAGCTATCCTCCAAATCACAGAAAATAGTGAATTTGTCCTTCCCGCTCGACACTCGTCACTCACCACTCGCCACTTACCCCACCCTATGCCACAATACCTGCATGACCACTATGGTCTCCAACGCGCGCGATATCCAACGTCACGCACTTCCCAACGGCCTCGTCGTCATCACAGAGACCATGCAGCACGTCCGTTCCGTCTCTGTCGGCATCTGGGTTCGCCACGGCTCCCGCCGCGAAACCCCCGCCGAAAATGGCACCGCCCATTTCCTGGAGCACATGGTCTTCAAGGGCACCGAACGCCGCTCCGCAGAAGACATCGCCCGCGAAATGGATTCCGTTGGCGGCATGCTCGATGCCTTCACCTCCAAGGAACAGATCTGCTTCAACGCCAAGGTCCTCGACGCGCATCTCCCCATTGCCTTCGATGTGCTCTCCGACCTCGTCCTTCGCCCCAAGTTCGATTCCGAAGACGTCAAGAAAGAGCGCCAGGTTGTCCTCGAAGAAATCAAGATGGACATGGACAACCCGGAATATCTGCTCCATGACATCTTCACTCGCGGCTTTTGGCCCGAGCATTCTCTCGGACGCCCCATCCTCGGCACGCCGGATACGGTCCGCAAATTCGAACGCGAACCCCTGCGCACCCGTTTCCAGGACTGGTTCGCTCCCGATCATCTTCTCGTCACTGCGGCCGGCCACATCACCCACCAGGAAGTTCTCGACCTCGTCGAAAAAGAATTCGGCAAACTTCCGCCGTCCCGTTACAACCCCGACGATCCCGTTCCTTCCACCGCCGCGCCGATCGTTCTCGAAACCAAGCGCGACCTCGAACAGGTTCACGTCTGCATCGGCGTTCCTTCCATCGCCCTTGCCGACGAACGCCGCTTCGCCGCGGCTGTTCTCAACAATCTTCTCGGCGGCGGCATGTCCTCGCGCCTCTTCCAGAACATTCGCGAAAAGCAGGGCCTCGCCTACGCCGTCTTCAGTGAACTCACGCCATACTCCGACGCGGGCATCCTGAGCGTTTACGCCGGAACCGCCAAGGAAACCGTCGGCCAAGTCGTGGATATGACTATCAAGGAATTCCGCTCCATGAAAGAATCGCCGGTCACTGAGGAAGAACTTCTCCGCGCGAAGAACCACCTCAAGGGCTCGCTCATGCTCTCGCTCGAATCCACCAGCTCCCGCATGTCCAATCTCGCCCGCCAGGAACTCTACTTCGGCCGCTTCTCGACGCTCGACGAAATTCTCGCCGCCATCGAAGCCGTCACCCGCGACCAGCTCCAGGCCCTCGCCAACCAGTTCTTCCAACCCGAAAAAATCGCTGTCACCGTCCTCGGCCCCACCAACGGCTTCAAGCTAGACCGCGCCCGCCTCGCCTGCTAACCGCGTAGCGGCCACTTTCAAGTGGCCAACTCTTGAGTGCGCAAGCGCAGACCCACCCGGAGTGTTTTGCATTTTCTGTTGTTCTGTTAGTATCGTCCCTCTGATTTCCGGATCCCATGAACTGCCAGCAGTGCGCAAAAGTCATTCCCGACGGCTTCATCGATTGCCCCTGGTGCGGCAACGCACGGCGCACACCTGCCTCAATTCCCACAACCTCCGTCCCAATGGATTGGCTGACGGCATCGGCGCTATCTTTGTCAATGCTCTGCCTCTTCGGTTTTAGTTCTCTTTCGATTTCGAGGGACAAAGCCGACAACCCGCTGGCAAGTCCCGCCTACTTCAGCGGCGAGTGGATGAGCACATATTTCTGGGCAGTCGTAATCTTGATAATTTTCGCTGTGATTCACAAAAAACGGGTGAGGTCGTCCGTCAAATTTCTTGCCATCGCCGGCCCCGGTCTGCTGCTGGGTCTCATGAGTCTGGCAAAACCTCCTCGCCATCTTCAACCGGATCCTGCCCGAATCCAAAGCCTTACACAGGCGATCAAGAATCCCTCGAAAACCAATGTCGACAAATGGGACCTTGCTCTCCGCCCCTTCTACGCGGAACTGATTTCCCGGAATCGCCAATACGTTGGCGACGTTTCAAAACTGGATGACGCCCTTCAACCGCTTTACTCCCCCGTCTCTTTTCGTGACGCCCAATCGATCCAAGCGATCCTGAATGCACTGGACCAGCGGCTCGCCATCGCCGACAAATACGCCGATATCCAACCGGTCTTCGCCAAAGTGCCCGGCTACGTGGCCCAGGTTGACGCGACCGATCGCGAGAAGCGGGAATTCTTGGCCAGGTTTAACGACACAGCGCCCAATAATTTAACCGCGAAGAATTCCGTTTCGTCACTGGAACACAGGTGGGTGGCCAGCGCCATCGATCTCTACAAATTCTCGCTTGCTCACCAGGGTTCGTATACCTACAGCTCGGGCGATGTCACGTTCAAAAAGTCGGTAAACTTCGCTGTTTTCAAAGTGAAATTGAATTCGTCTCGCGAAAATTATTCGCAATTCCTCCGGGCCTACTCCGCCTCCCGGCGTGCCCAGGACGCTTTTCTGGCGCAGGCTGGTCTCCAGCGCTCCGACATCGGTTTCGAGAATTCAAAATAGCCTCGTAATTCTGACGTCGCTCGCCAAAATCTTCCACACCGTCTCGCCGAATACCCTCGTTCCACGTTGACGCGCTCCCTTCGCTCTGCCATTATTTTCAAGGTTTCACTGGGAGAACTTCCGATCGGTCTGCGCGTCTCCATCCTCGCTTCTGGCAGTTCGGGCAACTTAACCCTGCTCGAAACCGAAACCACCCGCATTCTCGTCGACGCCGGCCTTGGAAAGCGTGAAACCCTTGCCCGCCTCGCCGCCATCGGGTGTGATTTCGACCGCCTCGACGCCGTCCTCATCACCCACGAGCACACCGACCACTGCAACGGCCTCCCGCAAGTCCTCGGTCTCTGGAAACCCCCGCTTTACGTCACCCAGCCCACCATGGACGCCCTCCAGCGCATCCTCCCCGACACCTTCGGCAAACGCCTCCGCGGCTTCGAATCCATCCAGGCCGGCCAAAGCTTCACCATCGGCAATATCGACGTCCACGCCTTCGCCATCCCTCACGACGCCGCCGATCCCGTTGGCTTCACTTTCCGCACCAACGGCACCAAAGTCGCCATCTGCACCGATCTCGGCTACCTCCCCAATCACGTTCGAGTCCACCTCCGCCAGACTGATTGCCTCATCCTCGAATCCAATCACGATCTCGACATGCTCAAGGTCGGCCCGTATCCCTGGGTCGTCAAGCAGCGTGTCCTCTCCCGCACCGGCCATCTCTCCAATCACGCCGTCAGCGAATTCCTCGCCGACCCCGAAGGCCTCGATTCCTGCGTCCGCCATCTAGTCCTCGCCCACGTCTCCCAGGAAAACAACAATCCCGATCTCGTCCGCCTCTCCGCCGAGGAAGCCCTCCGCCGCCGCCCGCCCGAATCTCCATTCACCGGCGAACTCCTCATCGCCTCCCAGTACATCCCCCTAAAACCCCTCGAATTCTGAGGGCGTCGCGCACGCAGCGAACTTCACGCCACGCCGGGCGATCTTGTAGGGCCCGCCTTCCGAGGCGGGCCGTTCGCTGGTTCCTGCCCAAGCGCCGGAGGCGCGGCAGATTCTCTCTCTCGTACAAATCCTCCCAACATCCAGCTCAACGTTCGTACCAATCCCGATTTTTCCAATCATGGGCCTTCCCAAAATTTCGCGTGGCACCCATCCCTATTTTCCTTTACACTTTTATCGTTCTTGGTAGAGGTGCGGCGGCCATGAGTAACCGGGTGCGTTGTCCCAGTTCGGTTTGGGGCACTCCGGAGAAAGGGGCCAGCTTTCAAAGTCCGCCGAAATCGCTGCGGTTTCCGATCTCCCAGCGGTTGGGGAACACGGTCTAAGGCCGGTTCACTGTCATCCGGATTTTCGGGTGGAGCGCTATCGAGAGGTGGCTGCCACGGGGTTTGCTCGCGGTTCCGTCCTTTCTGAATGCTTCCTCCCACTTATTCAAACGACGATGCACCTTTTTGAACTAACGCGCGCGTTGGTGGACATCGACTCCACGACGGGTCAAGAAAAGTCGGTAGCGGACTATCTCTTCGCTTACCTCTCCCGTCTGGAAACTAAATACAATGCACGCCTCGATCGCCTCGCTGCCGAGCCCGACCGCGACAACCTTTTCATCTCTTTCGGCGATCCCCATGTCACCCTCTCCACCCACATGGACACCGTTCCGCCCTACTTCGCATCGCGCGAAGACGCCACCCACATCCACGGCCGCGGCTCCTGCGACGCCAAGGGCATTATCGCCGCCATGATCACCACTGCCGAATCGCTTCTAGCCGCTGGCACGCGCAATTTTGCGCTCCTCTTCGTCGTCGGTGAAGAGCGCAGCAGCATCGGCGCTATCACCGCCGCCGCTTCTCCCCGCGGCTCTCGTTTCCTCATCAACGGCGAACCCACCGAAAATCATCTCGCCCTCGGCTCTAAGGGCGCTCTCCGCTACGAACTCATCTCGCGCGGCAAACTCGCCCACTCCGCGTATCCGCATCTAGGCCACTCCGCAATCCACTCCCTCCTCGATGCGCTGCAGGAAATCCGCTCTTTCCCTCTGCCGACCGATCCAGTGCTCGGCCCCTCGACGCTAAACGTTGGCACCATCTCCGGCGGCCGCGCTCCCAATGTCATCGCAGACGAAGCTCGTTCCGAAATCATGTTCCGCCTCGTCGGCGATCCCGCTGCCACTCGCGCCGCTGTCACTCGCATCGCCGCCGCATACAAAATCGAAGCCCGCGAATCTCTGTTCACTCCCGCGGTTCATCTTTCTCCGCTTCTCGATCTCCCCACAACTGTCGTCGCCTTCACCACCGATATTCCCAGCTTCGCCGGCTCCTGGGGCCAGCCCTTCCTCATCGGCCCGGGCAGCATCCACGTTGCACACACCGCCGAAGAACGCATCCCAAAATCCGAGCTCACAAGCTCCGTGGATATCTACGCCCGAATGGTCCGCCAACTTCTCACCACCGGAGCCCCTTCCGCATGAGCCTCCCTCTCGCCATCGTCGGCCACGGCAAAATGGGTCGCCTCGTCGAACAACTCGCCCCGCAGCACGGCTTCCAGGTCGTTGCCCGTTTCACCAGCACAAACACTTCCTCGCTTTCCCGCGAATCGCTCGCCGGTGCCACAACCGCAATTGAATTCTCCACGCCTTCCGCCGCTCCCGAAAATCTGCGCCGCCTCGCCGGTCTCGGCATCCGCACCGTCTCCGGAACCACCGGCTGGTACGATCACCTGCCGCAAATCCGCAACTCCGTCGAAGCCGCGGGCTCCGCGCTGCTTTACGGACCGAATTTCTCCATCGGGATGAATCTTTTCTTCCAGATCGTCACGCGCGCCGCAACCCTGCTTTCCAAGCATCCCGAATACGAAGCCTGGGGCTGGGAAATCCACCATTCCGCGAAAAAAGACGCCCTCTCCGGTACACTGAAAAAACTCGCCGAAGAAATTCAGGCCGCTGGCTATTCCCGCCCGCTAAGTCTCGCCGCCAACCGCGCCGGCTCGCACACCGGCACGCACGAAATCGGCTTCGACTCAACCGCCGACACCATCACCCTGCGTCACACCGCCCGCAGCCGCGAAGGCTACGCCCGCGGCGCGCTGGAAGCCGCTCGCTGGGCTGCAGCAAAAAAGGGCATTTACGAATTTCGCGATATAGTCACCGAGTTAGGCGCACCAAAAAGTTCCACGTAGTGGCCGGTCTTCAGACCGGCTAGAATTTGAATTTGTAGCGGCCGCCTTCCGAGGCGGGCGCCTTTGTAGGATTTAGAAAAGGAGCAACCCATGTTTACCGGCACTGGCACCGCACTCGTAACTCCATTCCGTCCCGACGGCTCGCTCGACGAAGCCGCCATCCGCTCTCTCGCCAGGCGCCAAATCGACGCGGGCATCAACTTCCTCGTCCCCTGCGGCACCACCGGCGAAAGCCCCACGCTCACCCACGCCGAACATCTTCGCGTTGTCGAACTCACTCTCGAAATCGCCAAGGGCAAAGTCCCGGTCCTCGCCGGCGCCGGCGGCTACAACACCGCCGAAGTCATCGCCCTCGCCAACGAACTCCAGCAACTCGGCGCCGATGGAATCCTTTCCGTCACTCCCTACTACAACAAGCCCACCCAGGAAGGCCTCTTCCAGCACTTCAAAGCCATCGCCTCCGCCGTCAACCTTCCCATCATTCTCTACAGCGTCCAGGGCCGCACCGGCGTCAACATCGAGCCTTCCACCGTCCTGCGCCTTTCGCAAATCCCCAACATCGTCGGCATCAAGGAAGCCTCCGGCAACATCTCCCAGATGGGCGCCATCCTGAACCTCGTTCCCAAAGATTTTCTCGTGCTCTCCGGCGACGACTCCCTGACGCTTCCGCTGATCGCACTCGGCGGCCGCGGTTTGATCTCCGTCGCCTCCAATGAAATTCCCACGGAAATGACTCGACTCGTGCAATCGGCGCTTTCCGGCGATTTCGTCGAAGCTCGCCGTCTTCACTTCCAATATCTCTCCTTGATGGACATCAACTTCGTCGAATCGAATCCCATCCCCGTGAAAGCCGCGCTCGCTGAAATGGGCCTGTTGCAATCCGTCTGGCGCCTGCCGCTCGTCGCGCCCAAACCGGAAAATCTGGCGCGCATTCGCGCCGTCCTGGAATCCCTCAATCTCACCGAAAGAGTCCACATTGCAAGATCAAATTGAAGCTCTCTTTGACGCTCCGCCGTCCGCGTATACGGCGGAGCATCATTCGCTCTTTTCATCATTCAAGAAAGCCCTCAATCGGGGCACGATTCGCGCTGCCGAACTCGACTCTGCTTCCCCCACAGGCTGGCGCACCAACGCCTGGGTGAAGAAGGGAATCCTCCTCGGTTTTCGCATGGGCTCCATCGTGAACATGTCCGTCGACTCCGCCAAGCTGCCTTTTTTCGACAAATCCACCTACCCGCTCCATTCCTTTTCCGTTGCGGACGGAGTTCGTATCGTTCCGGGCGGCTCCAGCATTCGCGATGGTGCCCACATCGCCCGCGGCGTCATCTGCATGCCGCCGATGTTCGTCAATGTGGGCGCCTACGTGGGTGAAGATACGATGATCGATTCCCACGCTCTCGTCGGTTCCTGTGCACAGGTTGGCCGCAATTGTCACATCTCCGCCGGCGCGCAGATTGGCGGAGTCCTCGAGCCGGTTGGCGCTCTTCCCGTGATCATCGAGGATGATGTTCTGGTTGGCGGGAACTCAGGAATCTACGAAGGCACCGTCGTCAAGCGCGGCGCCGTCCTCGGTACAGGCGTTATCCTCAACCGCTCCATACCTGTCTACGATCTCGTGCGCGACGCCGTCTATTCTGCGGGTGACGAAAAGCCCTTGATCATTCCCGAAGACGCGGTCGTCGTCCCCGGCTCCCGCGGCGTGCTCCATCCCACCGGCCAAAAATGGGGACTCTCCCTCTCCTGCGCCGTTATCGTCAAATACCGCGACACCCAGACTGGCTCCCGCACGCAGCTCGAAGACTTCCTCCGCTAACACGTAGCGGCCACTTTCAAGTGGCCCCGCCCACCGATGTGGGGACCGCCTACCGAGGCGGTCCGCCCCTCAACTTCTCCAACAACTCCATCAAATACTCATTCACTTCCTTGCTTCACAATGTAGGGGTGACTTTACGCCGTCCTCCGGCGCTTTTCCGGGCGTGCGGCCGGCTGGTTTAGATTCGGCCGGCCCTTCACTTCTGCAACAATTCCATCAAATAATCATTCGCTTCCTTCGATCCCAACAGCGAAAGCTTCTCCACCGCACTCTTTTTCAATCCCATATCCTTTTCCGCCCGCGCCGCGGCGACCAGATCCTTCACGTCTCCGCCGATAAAATACGCGTTCAAGATCGCCTCTTTCACCCCGCGATCGGTTTCCTTCGCGTACATCGATTGCAGCTCCGACTGGCCACCGAGAATTCCCAGATTCTGGATAGCCTCTTTCCGTAGTTCCACATTCGGTTCGCCCTTGGCCAGCGCCCCAAGCTGTTCGCGATCCCCCGAAATGATGTAGCTCCGGATCACCGCTCGCTTCACCTCCGGGTCGTTGCTGGTCGTGTACACCTCCGCCAGGATTTTTCCAGAGCGTTTGCCGCCAAACATGGCCAGATAGGACACGGCCTTCCTCTGCAGATCAGGATGGCTCTGGCCGCGCGCAATCTTTCCCAGCACCTCCTCCGCCTGCGGCGATCCATTCTGAGCCAGCACAAACAGGGCTTTCGATTTCACTCGCGGCGATCCGTTTCCGTTCAGAATTCCTTCCACCAGCGGGATGGCTTTATCCGGGCTGCTGTTCATCAGCCCCTGAAGGGCCAGCAATTTCAGCTCCTCGTCATTCTGCGCCTCCGGGTTAGACTTCGAGCCTGTCGCGGACCGCACCTCAATTTCCAGCGCCTCGCCATCTTTTTTCCAGCGGCTCTGCGGATAGCGCTTCTTCAATTCGGCAATCGTTCCGAGCGCCGCTTCTTTCTTGCCCTCTCGGTTCTGCGCATACGCCATCCAATAAAGCGCGGCATCCGTCTGCGGCCCGTTCAATTTCACCAGTTCCGTGAACGATCGTTCCGCTTGCCGAAATTCATCTTCATCCAGCGCCTCGCGGCCCTCGTCATACAACTCCCGCATCCGCTCCGCTCGTTCCTGCTCAGCATCTCGCGCCTGCTCCTGGCGGTCACGCTCCGCCTGTTGCTTCTCGCTCTGATCTTCGTTGAGCGTCTCCGCTGCCTGGCTTTTGACAGCTCCCTGTTGCGCGGCCAGCGCGCCGAAGCCGATCCCGAGATTCAACAGGACTGCCGCGAAGCAGACGAATCCCGCGCGCCAAACAGTTCTCTCCAGGCTCATACTTTTTTCCTCTCCGTAACCTTCGCTTGGTTTTCCGCCGGCTTCGCTTCGGGATTTACCTTTCGCTCGTCCAGCCCCTGCTTCACCACCCGTACTTTGAACAAAATTCCCTGCGCCTCAATCCGTTTCCGGATCGTCTCAAACGCAGCCGGTGTCACTTCCTCCGGGCTGTTCGCAATATCCAGCAGCACCCGCTCCAACTCATCCAGCGTGCCCACCATCGCCCGGTCGCCTTCTTTCAGCGCCGTCTGCCGATACAGCCGGTTTTCCTCCACCAGATCTTCCGCGCGGCGTTCCGTTTCCGAAATATTGATCGTCTTCTGACCCTTTTGCTCCGGCGCGTTCTCCAGCTCCATCAGCACCATTTCCGTGCGTCCCAGATGTTCCCCCACTGCCACCACCAGCACGCGTTCGCGCACCTTCGCTGCATCCGCCTGATCTCCAATTGGCGCCGGCCGCTGCGTAATCCGCCCTGCTACGAACGCCAAAATCACCAGCGCCACCACCCCACCAAACGCAACTAACCGCTGCGGAACAAAATACGCTTCCCACCAACGCGATTTTTGTTCGTCAAGTCTCGGGGCAATCCGCTGCCACACCCGCTCCTCATAGTCGTCCCCCGGATCGGGAATCGGCATCGCATCCAGCGCTCCGAAGACAGCTTCGATGCGCGCCAACTCCTCGCGGCACTCGCCGCATTCCTTTAGGTGCGCAGCGATAACCTCGCGCTCCTTTGCCTCGCCGTCGCGGTAACCGATCAGCTCTTCTTCCGTTCTGTGTGTCATCCTTCTTTTCCCATCGCGCGAGCTTCTTTTCCTTCCAGAAACGGTGTCAGCGCCCGCCGCAATTTCTGCACCGCTCGAAAAACCGTATTCTTCGTCGCATTCGAGTTCGATTTCAGCACCATCGCGATCTCCTCTATCCCGCAGCCGTCCCAATGCCGCATTACGATTGCCGTCCGCTCCGCCGGACTCAATTCCGCCAGCGCCGACTTCATCCGCTCCGCCAACTGCGCGCTCCCGGCCAGTCGCTCCGGTGAAGGGGAAACGTCTTGAACCTGGCTGAGCGGGTCCACTTCCAACGAATCTTGTCCCCCCTTGCTCGGCTTTTCGCGCCGTGCCTCTTCGGCGTTTCGTTGGCGAATCCGATCGATCGCATAATTGGCCGCAATCCGGTAAACCCACGTCCCGAAATTCGCATTCCCCGCAAACTGCTTCAGCTTTTGATAAGCCCGCAAAAACGACTCCTGCACAACCTCTTCCGCATCGTGCGCGTTCCCTGTCATCCGGTAAGCCATCCGGTAGACCGTCCGGCTGTGCCTTTCCACAAGCACACGATAGGCGTCCCGATCACCCCCGAGCGTCCGCTCGACGGCCATCGCGTCGCTGACCGCCACCCCTTCAGCCATCCCCGCGCCTTCCCGCATTCCAACAATTAGACAGGTTTGCCCCCCTCCGGTTAGGTCGGCCGGATTCGCCGCCGATTCGCCCCACAGCCCGAAAATACCGTATCATTACAAAGGATTTGCACGGGAGATGCCGACGTGATCCCACGCTACACCCGCAAAGAGATGGGCCAAGTCTGGAGCGACGCCAACCGCTACCAGAAATGGCTGGACGTTGAACTGGCCGCCGCCGACACCCTCGCCGAAGCCGGGCTCGTGCCCAAGGATGCCACCGCGATTCTCCGCTCGCGCGCCAAAGTTGACGCCGACCGCATCAACGAAATCGAAACTCACGTAAAACACGACGTCATCGCCTTCACCATGGCCGTCGGCGAGTCCATCGGCGATCCCAATGCCGCGCGCTGGCTCCATTACGGCATGACTTCCAATGATGTGGTGGACACCGCGCAAGCGCTCCTCGTCCGTGACGCTTCGCATCTAATCGAGCGCGACCTGGTCATCTTCGGTGAAGTTCTCGACATTCGCGCCCACGAATTCCGCCACACCCCGCAGATTGGCCGCACCCACGGCATTCACGCCGAGCCCATTACCTTCGGTCTTAAGATCGCCAACTGGTTCGCCGAAAACCAGCGCAACATCGCGCGTTTCCGCGACGCTGCGCATATCATGGAATTTGGAAAAATCTCCGGCGCCGTCGGCAACGCCTCACACCTCGGCCCGGAAATAGAAGAGAAAATCTGCCAGAAGCTCGGCCTGCAGGTAACGCCCGTCGCCACGCAGGTCATCCAGCGCGATCGCCACGCGCAGTATCTCAGTGTCCTTGCGCTGATCGCCGCTTCACTCGAAAAGATTGCCATGGAAATTCGCCACCTGCAACGCACCGAAGTCCGTGAAGCCGAGGAGCATTTCGGCAACGAGCAGCGCGGCAGTTCCGCCATGCCCCACAAACGCAATCCCATCACATCGGAACAGGTCTGCGGCCTCGCCCGCGTTGTGCGGGGAAACATGGTGGCGGCGTACGAAAACATCGCGCTCTGGCACGAGCGGGATATCTCTCACAGCAGCGTCGAGCGTGTGATTCTGCCGGACTCCACGATTCTTGTGGATTACATGCTCTCGAAGATGACCCAACTCGTCAGCCAGATGCGCGTGTTCCCGGAGCGCATGATGCGCAACCTCGAATCCACGCATGGCTTGGTGTTCTCCGGAACCTTGCTGCTGGACCTCGTCGAGAAGGGTATGCCCCGGGACGACGCCTACAAAGCGATTCAGGAAAGCGCCATGGCCTCATGGGAAACGGACACCAGCTTCCGCGAACGTGTGGAGAAAGATTCCAGGATTCAGAAATATCTGACGGCGAAAGAACTGGAGCACACCTTCGATTTGAAGCGCCAGTTGCGCTACGTGGACAAGATCTTTGACCGTGTGTTCGGCGAGCATCCTGCCGGCGAACGAGGCGTGGCGAACAAGGCCTGAAATTTCGGCGGGCGTCTGCCAAAGCATTTTGAAAACAAAAAGAGCTCCCGGCTCGGCGGGAGCTCTTCTTGCGATTGCCTCATCCGGGCGCGTGGAAAACCGGCCCGGCTGCGGAGGCGGAAATTATTCGACGCGCTGGACGTAGCGGGCTTCGGAAGTGTCCACGCGGATGCGGTCGCCTTCGTTAACGAACGGCGGCACGTTCACCACCAGGCCGGTTTCCAGTGTCGCAGGCTTCATCACCGCGCTGGCCGTGGCTTTCTGCAGCGTTGGCTCCGTCTGCACAACTTTCATGTCCATCGTGTCCGGCAAGTCCACGCCGATGGGTTTTTCCTCGAAAAATTCGATTTTGACGACGGTGTTGGGAATCAGATAGTTGACGGTCTCGCCGAGCTCGTCGCGGGTCATCTGCATCTGCTCGTACGATTCCGTGTTCATGAAATGGAATTCATCGCCCTCGTGATAGAGATACTCGAATTCGATTTCGTCCAGGATGGCGCGGTCCACGAACTCTTCCGCGCGGAACCGGTAGTCGATCATGATGCCATTGCGGAGATTTTTCAGGCGCGTCTGCATCGAGCCGCGCTTGTTGCCTGGCGTGCGGTGGTCGGTGCTGAAAACGGTGAATAGCTGGCCCTCATGCTGGATCACCATGCCGGGGCGAAGTTGTGTGGCCTTAACGCTGCTCATAAGTTTCGGGCGCCGCACAGAGCGGCAGCGGACTCCCTGTAAAAATTAATTTCAATTCGCTGATTCCAGACGGCAGCCCGATGGAGCGACGCGTGGAACAACACGAGGCACGCCGGGAACAGTCGCACTCCCAACGCGAAATACCAGTATAACGGCGGCCTTGCGCGGGGGTCAATGCGGGTATGGAGCAGGGAATTAAACTCACGGTTTGCCCTCGCCGGAACGCTCTCTGGCGGCTTCGGCCATGATTTTTTCGATTTCGTCGGCGGTGCGGGGCAGCCTGCGGCTCAACAGTTCATAGCCTGTTTCAGTAATTAGCACGTCGTCTTCGATGCGCACTCCGAGGTTTTCCTCGGGGATGTAAATTCCCGGCTCCATGGTGACCACCTGCCCGGGTTTCAACGGGTTGCAGGAATCGCCGGGATCGTGGACATCCAATCCGATATTGTGGCCGAGGCCGTGGATGTAATACTGGCCGAGCGGCTTGCCATTCAGATCTTTTCCGTGGGAATTGATGTAATCGTACGAGATTTTGTAGAGGCTCTGCTTGCCCTTGCGGCACATGTCCGTCCCGGGCTTCAGCGCGTCCAGCGCGGCGTTCTGCGCGCCGAGGACGATGTCGTAAATCTCGCGCTGCCGGGGCGTGAATTTTCCGTTGGCGGGAACCGTCCGCGTGATGTCCGCGGCATAGCCGGAATATTGTGCGCCGACGTCCATCACCACGATGTCGCCATCCTGAATCTTCCGGCCCAGATTGTCGTAATGCAGCGCTGTCGAGTTAGGCCCGGCGCCGACGATCGGAGCGTAGGCTTCCGCCTCCGAGCCGCCCATCGCGTGCACCTCCACCATTTTCGCCGCCACCTGATATTCCCAAAGCCCGGGACGCATCATTTTGAACGCGGCAAAGTGCGCGTCCAGCGACAGGTCGATGGCCTCGCGGAGAAACGCAATCTCCGTCGGCCCCTTGATCAAGCGCAAATCGATGACGCTGCCGCGAATGTCCTTCAGATTCGTCCGCGGCGCGGCGAGCTTCAGCCACTCCACCGTTTCGCGTTCATGGGGAAAACCGCCCAGCTCTTTTTCGTACGCAAGAATCGTGTAGATCGCCGGATAGAACTTGGCGAGCCGTTCAATCGTCGCTCGCATTTCCGAAAACGGCCGAACGTCCGCGAAGCCGGTGCGCGCCTGAATGCCCGGATCGCTGGGAGACATGCGCAGGCCATTCCATTTTTCCTTGGAGGGGTTTTTTGCCGGGAGAAACAGGATTTCGCGCGGCCCCTCAAAGTCGTCCTTCTTGGCTTTACTGTCGGCGGGCGGCAGCAGGATCAGCCCGGCTTCCTCTTCGTTGTGGCCGGTAAGGTAGTAAAAGTTCTCTTCCTGCGCGAAAACATACGCCTGGGAGTCTTCTTCGCGGCCATTGAGGCCGCTAAGGATGATGGGTGCGTCCGCGGTTGCGGCCAGTTTTGCACGGCGCTGGGCGTAAACGGAATTGGGTTCGCGTTCGCGCCGCTGCTGTGCGTCAGCCGAGGCCGCCAGGGGCAGGGAAGCCAGCGCCACAAAAATCATCGCGCCGCAGCCAGACTGCAAAAACAGCCGGCGAAAACGCACACACATATCCAACAGACCACTCATCCGGTCACCTCGGACCCCCAGGGCAAGAGGGCAAACCCCAGATTGTAGCGGATGGAAGAAGAAGGAAGCAAAGAGGAGGGAAGCCCGCGAGCAACGAAGGAACCCGGCGCCAATCAAGACTTAGCCCGCCACGGTGCCGCAAGGACGGATCACCTTTGTTCTCAATTGGCTTGGGGCAGGCGGCGGTAAGCGCTGTTGATCTCCTGCATGGCATCGCCGAGTTTGGAAAGAGCGAGGGAGTTCGTCTTTAAGGCGGACTCGAAAGCGGAACCGAGAAGAAATGGACTCCCCGCGTAGGGGCCAGGCAGTCTCCGGCGGAGCAAGAGTTTAGCTGAAGTCCCGATAGTGTGTCAGATAACGAATTTTGCCGAAGACTATTCGCCGACTTTTTTGATGACGTGGGTCGGAATCGGACTCGCGTCACGGCGAGCCGGGGGTAGTTTTGGTGTGGTTTTCTTCGGTTTTTTTACTTCGCGCTTGCCTCTGTCTTTGTTTCCCATGGTGGATAGATTGCCACAGGTTGGATTGTGTTGCTAGGGAAATGAGGGACCGGAGAGGTGTCGCACCTCCGGTGCTTAATCCTGGTATTGGTATTGCGGCGAACTCAGCGCTCACGCGCTGGGCTAATCTCTGCCGCGCCTCCGGCGCTGGGATTAAGAACTGAGCCAAAAGCTTAGGCGATGGACCGGGGAAGGTGACAGGATGCTTGGGCGGTTGTTAGACTGGAAAGACCAGCCCCACTACATTTGTTCATTGGAGGAGAGATGAAGAGGTCGCTTTTTAGCGCCGTCGGACCTGTCTTGGTGTTGCTGTTGGGACTCATCCTGACGTCACC
>Ga0210406_10003421_pt1 | contig 17394 bp, 14 predicted proteins | sample IncBWC30MmetaG_FD_155454 | JGI IMG/M metagenome (GOLD analysis project Ga0210406, IMG submission 155454) | Forest soil microbial communities from Barre Woods Harvard Forest LTER site, Petersham, Massachusetts, United States - Inc-BW-C-30-M | ecosystem: Environmental > Terrestrial > Soil >... | reverse complement strand
TCACGGTTTTGGGCTGGCCAAATTTGTTCACCGCGGAGACGCGTTGCGAGGCCACGCTTCCGGCGGCCATGCCTGTCAGAAATAGCCCGCAAGCGGCTGCAATTTGAATCATTCCTTGTTTCTTCAGCTCCATCACGTTCCTCCCAATTTTCGAGCCTACCCAGTCTAAGCAAGTCGAGATGCGTCGGCAACCGCACCGGCTGGTAGAGATTTGACGCGGCGCGGCGCGAACCGTAGTCTGATTGTTTGCCGAAGGAGCCGACGCATGGTGCGAGTGCGTGGATGTATTGCAGTGCTGAGCTGTGCGGTATTGCTGTCAGCTGGAGTGCAGGCTGAAGACCGCCAGAAGACCGACCAGGAAGCGCGAGCGATCCTGAAGCAGTTGATCGAGATCAATACCACAGATTCCATTGGCAATGTCAGCGAAGCTGCCGAGGCCATGGCCCAGCGCCTTCGCGCGGCGGGCTTTGCAGAGAAGGATGTGACGGTGGCGGGGCCGAACGACCGCAAGAAGAACCTGGTGGTGCGCTATCGCGGTGCGGGTCAAAAGAAGCCCATTCTCTTCATCGGGCACCTGGATGTGGTGGAGGCCTTGCGCGCCGATTGGACCACCAATCCATTTGAGTTCGTTGAAAAAGACGGATACTTCTACGGCCGTGGCACGCAGGACATGAAAGAGGGCGATGCCATTCTGGTGATGGCGTTCCTCAGGCTCAAACAGGAAGGATTTGTGCCGGACCGCGACCTGATCTTGGCGCTCACTGCCGATGAGGAAGGCGGCAAGTCGAACGGCATCGATTGGCTGCTGAAGGAGCATAAGGACTGGATTGACGCGGAATACTGCATCAACCTGGACGGCGGCGAGTTCGAAAAATTGAAAGGGAAGCGTCTGCTGGCGGGATTGCAGGCCAGCGAAAAAGTCTACGCTGACTTCCAGCTGGAGACCACGAATCCTGGCGGCCACAGTTCGGTGCCGGGCCGCGAAAACGCTATCTATGAGCTGGCGGCGGCTCTTCTGAAGCTACAGGCATTTTCCTTTCCGGTAAAAATCAACGAGATCACGCGAAACTATTTTAAGCACTCCGCGACGCTGACAACCGGTTCACTGGCCGCCGATCTTCGCGGCGCGGCCAAGGAGCCTCCCGACCCGGACGCGGTCAAGCGGCTCTCGGCGAACCCGTATTACAACTCTCTGCTGCACACAACCTGCGTCGCTACGCTGCTGTCCGGCGGCCATGCGCCGAACGCGTTGCCGCAAACGGCGCGCGCCAATGTGAATTGCCGCATTTTCCCCGGGGAGGATCCCGCGGAGGTGCACAAAACGTTGGAGCGGGTAGTGGCGAATCCGAAAGTAAAGGTGACGCTGGTATCGGGAAAAACCGCGGACGGCAAGCTCATTCCCATCGTTGCCGTGCCGCCTTCGCCGCTTCTGCCACAGGTTACCGCGACGTTGGAGCGCACCGTTTCGACCATGTGGCCGGGCCTCCCGGTTGTGCCGACGATGTCCACCGGCGCGACCGACGGCAAATATCTGCGCATTGCAGGGATACCCACGTATGGAATTGCCTGCATGTTTTTCGACATGGAAGATGATCGCGCTCACGGAAAAGACGAGCGCATCGAGGTGCAGGAATACTACGATGGCGTGGAATTCGGCTACCGGTTTATCAAAGCGCTCGGTTCGAACTGAGGCGCCCGTCTCAGGTAAGAAGGCGTCGGCTACAGTAACCCCAATGCAAAAAAGAAAGGCCCCCGATTTCTCGGAGGCCTCGCGATTTTGAATGAACAAGTCAGGGTTTCGTTGGATCCGGCGCCTCGCCCGGCTTTACCTCTTGCGGAGACGTAGCGCTGGCCGCAACCGGCTTCCCGTTGTCGGCTCCGAAGCGGATCAGGTACGGCATGAAGGGCGTCACCTCGAACGGCATCTTTTCGCGTTCGGCAACCGTGCCAATCGGTTTGCTCTTGATCATCGCCAGGTTGTCGTTCCATGGATCGATCTTCACGCGGCCGCCCAGCGGAAGCGCCGCAATCTTCTGGGGGTTCTGCGGGCCGTGCGCCGCATCCAGCGCCATGGTGGACTTCAGATCGTTGATTTCGGGTACGCGATTGCCCAGATGTCCGCTGATCAGGTTGGGAATTTCCTTCTGGCGGCTATCGAGGGCCTGCAGGAACAGTCCAGCGTTGGCCAACTGATTTTTATATGGCGAGTTGTTCAAAATTAGAATTGCCTTTGAATTTGCCGCGGCTTCTTCTTCCGGAGTGCGGGAGAAACCGAAGTGGCGGAACGTGTCCTTATCTTCCACCAGGATCTGGTCAAAGAAGGCGTATTGCGAACCGACACGGTGACCAAGAACCACGTGGCTTAGTTCATGAGCGAGCATGGTGGCCAGGCTGGCTTCATCGGGCAGCACGTCGATCAAACCGCGGCTTAACACAATGGTATGGCCCACGGTGAAAGATTCCAGCGTCGAGGTCATCAGTACACGGCAGCGAACTTCCGGATCGAGGTCGATATTGTTGGTGACCTCAAGGTTGTTGATAACGGTTTCCAGAACCTTGTCCACTTCGCCCTTCGGCGCCATCAAGCCAATGCGCTCCAGGCGGTCCGTGACGTTGTCTTCGGCCTGGCGGTCCCAGGAGCGTTGCGCCTGGATCGGCGAAAGGTCATTGGCGGTCTTGGTGTCGTCCTGAACCGGCGTCTCTACGAGGATTTTGCTGAGTTCCTGTTCCTGGGCGGAGTTGCCAAGGTTGTAGCCCCATAGTCGGGTCTGGGCTTTGAAGTCCAGCTTCTTGCTGATGGCGTAGTGCAGATCGCTTTCCTGGCTATACACGAACGTCGGCAGCCACAGCCCCGGCTGTACGTTCGTGCGCCAGCTATCGAAATGGAAATACCAACTGGAGTGCCCGTTGCCGCCGTATCCGCCATTGAAGCGAACGACGTGATAATCCTGGTCTTCAACCCAGATGCGTCCCACGAACCGGCCGTGGTTGCCCTTTTCCGCGGGAGTCACGTCGAAAACCAGGCAGCGCACTTCGCCTAGGAATTCGCGGCGAACATAGTCAAACTTGTAGTGTTGCTTATCGAAGCCGTTGGTATCGATGAAGATCATCTGCAGGAAGCCATCGGGCAAGAACTGCATGGCGAAGCTGAAGAAGTTTCCGATGGAACCGATCATTTTCCGGCTCTTGCTGCCGGTTTCATTCAGGGGCACGAGAGCTACACCCTTAGTGAAGTTGGCGCGGCCAAGGAAGTACTTGTCGCCGGCCGGCACCGTGCCCAGGTCCTTATCGGGTTTCAGGTTCTGAATGTAGGTCTCGACTAGCGGAGAATAGTTCTTCATCTGGCCATAAAGCCGCTGCTCGTTGGCAACAAAGCGGTCGATCACCTGATCGACAGTTCGCGGTTGGTCGGCTGCCGGCACCGGAGAGGCCACCGCCGCTACGCCGGCGCAAGCACTGAGCGCCAGAACCAGGATATTTCTAGACAACGTTCGCATGTTCGTCTCCCTCAGTACGCCAGCCGGAATTCAATTCGCACCCGCGCCGGAAAATCCACCGGCTCATTGTCGCGCTTGGCCGGTTTGAACTTGATTTGTTGCGCTGCTCGTTGCGCCGCTTCGTCCAGGCCGTGACCGAGGCCGCTGACTACCCGGTTGATCTGAATGCTTCCATTCGCGAGGAAAACCAGATCCAGAACCACGTCACCTTCAATTTTCAGACTGCGCGCTTCAGCGGTGTACTCCGGACGAGGCTTGTCCTGCACGACGATACCCGTATCTGGCGGACCGCCCGCTTGCGTCTTCTTCTTGGGTGCTTCGACGGGAGCCGCGGCGTCGCCAAAACCACCCGCCACCACTACGCCTTTTTTCCCGCCACCGCCCGCTGGAGGCGTGGCGACGCCGTTGCCAAAGCCTGTGCTGGCAACCGTACCTGGGATTCCGTTCTTGCCGCCGGTGCCATTGCCATAGCCTTCTCCGCCGGGCAATGCTGGCGAGCCCAGACGGTTCACGTTGGTCGCATGATTCGGATCACCCTTACCGGGCATCCCGTTCGGATCGCCGAATCCTCCGGTCTGCACTTTGTCCACCGGCGCTTTCACCGTCGCCGGCGCTGCGCTACCCGTCGAGGTCATCGTGCCGACTTTCACATCCTCTTTTGGACGCTTCGGTCCGTTGTCCTTGCTATCGATCTTGGGTTGTTCGAACACTGGAGCCATGTCCGGAACCTTCACTTCGACCTTTTCAACTTTCGGCTGAATCGTCTTGGGCGCGAGGTCCTTGAAGATGTGCGGCTGTTTGGGGTTCAGTTGCGGTGTCTCCACAACCGGGGGCGGCACTTCAGCCTTCTTGATCACCGGCTTCGGGGCGGCCGGTGGAGGTGGCGGAGCCGCCACGGGAATTTCCGTCATCGGTTGGGCGATCTCGACGCTGTTGTAATGCAGAGCAGTCTTCATCCCCTCGGGATACATCAGAGGAATCAGCAGGAAGAAAACGGTTGCCGCGACCTGAATGCCGGCGCTCACACCGATACGATCCCAGCGGGGTTTGGAATCGGGTAGCAGCGCAAGGCGAGCGGGCACCTGCCGGTTGCCAATGTGCTGCTTCCAAGCTTCGGGGTTCGAGGAGCGGGCGGGGCGATTGGCGTTCAAACCCACGCCGATCGTCTGGCCCTGTGTGGAATCTGCGATCATCATAGTCATCCGCTTCAGCCTCTTGCGAGATTAATCCGCCTCTCGACTCCAAAGGAGTCGAGCAGTTTCCGTATGGGACGTGTGTGTTACCAGTACGAGAGTATTTCGGCCTAGGAACCATCCGAATAGGACTTTCGTACTAAAGTCGCGAACTCGCTATTGACCTTGCGAGTGCACTTCCGCACACGCCTTTTGTCGGGGATTAACCCGCCGAGGCGAATTTCGTTGCGGGGCGGGTCTCGCAACGCCTCCTAGGATACCGTATTCGGGGATAGGGGGACCCTCTAATTTCCGCACCGGTTTCCTCCCAAAAGGGTACCCTTTAGGATGCCAAGTCTACTATCGACGTTGGATTAATATGCGAGGCCGTTAGACTAATAAAAATACAGGCTTTAGTGTAGGACAAGGAGGATTGTGCCGCAGTCCCCAGGTGAGAACGCGAAATATCGCGTGCCCAGTGCCTTGTGGGCGGCCGCTGAAGGGCTACTGGATTCTCTCTACGCGGAATCGGGAGCGGCGGCCTGGAGCGTGTCTCGCGAGCGCTTTGTGGCGGCACTCGAGCGCAGCGTCTGCAAACGCTTTGCGGAAGGCGGGCTGACGACGCAGCAGCGCCTGGAGGAGTATCTTCAGACACTGTATGCCGAGGATCTGGCGTTGGCTTGCGGTTGTATGGAAGGAACCGAGCAGGCGTGGGAATATTTCGTTCGCGAATACCAGGGCTACCTGCGCGCCTCGGCCGGTTCCATCACAAAGGGAAGCCGCGCGGGAACGGACGCGCAGGAACTGGCCGACTCCCTGTTTGCGGAACTGTTTGGGCTTGTGGGCAAGCGCGGCGAGTGTTCGCTGTTTCGCTATTTTCAAGGCCGCAGTTCGCTCAAGACCTGGCTGCGTACTATTCTGGCGCAGCGCCACGTGGACTGCATTCGCGAGAGCCGCCGGTGGACCCCCTTGCCAGGCGACAATGGCGAAGAGAAAAAATCGCTGCCAGCAGAACGCATCGGGAACCCCGTTCTCGATCCTCACCGCGAACGATATGTCTCCCGCTTTGTGGCGGCGTTGGAGAGTTCGCTGGCCGCTCTACCAAGAAACGATTGGCAGCGCCTGGAACTGTATTATTCGCGCCAATTGACGCTCGCCGAAATCGGCAAAAAATTGGGAGAACATGAATCGAGCGTCTCGCGCAATCTGGAGCGCCTCCGCCGTGAACTCCGGGGGTCCATCGAAACTTTGCTGAAAGCGCCTCCGCCGCTCAGCGAACCAGAGATCATCCTGTGTTTCCAGTATGCCGCGGAAGATGCTCCCATCGATTTTCGAAAGCTATTTCCCGGCAAGCAAGCCGGCAGGCCTGAGGCGGGAAGGAAGGAAACGTCGTGAACTACTGCAAGAAGGACGTTTCGCAACGTTCTAAGGATGGAGTGGGCCATGCCCTCTGACGATCGCGATCGGCAACTGGAAAAGGCGCTCGTGCGCCACCTGCGCAGCGATGCGATCGATGCCGCGTGCCCCGACGCCGAAACCCTCGCCGCCTATCATGAACGTACGCTTTCGCTGGAAGAAATGGCGCAATGGAAACAGCACATCGCTGAGTGCGCGCGTTGCCAGGAAACCCTGAATCTTGTAGAAGAGTCCAATGTTTTGCAAGGAAGCGAGGAGGAAAATCGAAAAATGTTGGAACTAGTTGGAGGGGAATTTGCCGCCGCTGCTGCTGTGCGCCACATGCCGCTGAACGAAGCTGTTCCCGCTGCGCTGCCCGTGTCGCGCGGCTCCGCGGCCACGCAAGCGCCCAAGCGTGCCGCGGCTCTGCGCTGGGCTGTGCCGGTTGGCGCGCTCGCGGCCGGTCTGCTCGTGTGGGTTGGCGTGCGGGAAACGCAGCAAAACAAGGCTATGAAATCGGCGCAGCTCGAGTTGGCACAAAACCGTCCGTCGGTGTCGAGCGCGCCCGTGGCTGCCGCGCCCGCTCCAAAAACGGCTCTGCCGGACGAGTATCAAAGCGCGCCAGCAAAGTCCCGGTCCCTGGATGAGTTGCGTAGACAGGATACGACTTTGTCGATGACGAAACCCGCCGGCCCGGTGAATAAGAAGTCCGCCGCGGGAGGCGCAGCGCCGGTCTTGAGTCCGACGCCAGACAAACAGAAGCGGGAGGAAGAGGCAAAGGCGCTGAAAGAGCTGTCCGCGTCAATGGCTCCTGCGCCCACGACTTCGCTGTATGTGAACAACTACCCCGCACAGAATCGCGAGGTACCTCCCGCGCAAAACCCACAGGCGACTCCCGCGGGAGCTCGCGGAGTTACGGCAAATGAAGCTGCCAACACGGGCAGGACGTTAGGGCAGCAGAATCAGGTGGCCAGGGCACCGGCGCAAAAAACGGAAACCCCGGAAGTCACCGTGGTCGACAGCGCCTTATCCCAATCCATGGGCGATGTTCTTCCGGAAGGCGGCACTATTATCGTCGCGCCGAACGATGCCTACGCCTGGCGCGTGGGTTCCAACGGAAAAATCGAGCACAGCACCGACAACAGCCGTACCTGGATGCTGCAGAAGAGCGGCGTCACGACGGACCTGACCGCGGGTTCTGCAACCTCGGGGAAAGTCTGCTGGGTGGTGGGAAAGAGTGGAACCGTGCTGCTCACCACGGACCGCGGCAAGCATTGGAAGCAACTCACTTCGCCCACAAAAGAAGATTTGGGCGGGGTGAACGCCGTGGACGACAAGCGCGCTTCCCTCTGGACGGTCTCACACTCCAAGAGTTTCGAGACCAACGATGGCGGCGCCACCTGGTCTCCCGTTGGCGTCAAGTAATCTCCACTGCAAGAAATATCGCTGGCGCCGTTCTAAGAGCGAAGGAAAATTCAAGGTGAGGTGGTTGCATGAAGACTTCGCGAGGCGTAGCTCGTACCCGTTCATTCTCGATAGCAGCCGCAATCGCACTAGCCGGGGCGGCGTCGTTTGTGCCCGCCTATCACGCCGGGAAAAAGGCTGAGCCCCAGGAGAAGGACGCCGGCCACGCAACTGACCACAGCACGACCCTGAACGATCAGACCGAACTTGCGGTGACAGTCTACAATTCCAACATCGCCCTGGTGCGCGACGTTCGCCAGTTGCAATTGCCCAGCGGCAACTTCCGGCTGAAATTCATGGATATTGCGGCCACCGTCAATCCCGCGACGGTGCACTTTCGTTCGCTCACGGAACCCGAAAGGGTCGGCGTCATCGAACAAAATTACGAGTACGACCTGCTGGAGCCGGCCAAGCTTCTGAATAAATATGTCGGCAAAGAAGTGACCCTGGTGCGCAGTTATATGGACAACGGCAGCACCAAACGCGAGGAGATCAAGGCCACGCTGTTGGCCAACAACAACGGCCCGGTTTGGAGGATCGGCAACGACATCGTTACGGGGGTGTACGGCGAAACTTATCGATTCCCCGAAGTCCCTTCGAATCTGTACGACCGGCCAACGCTGCTGATGACGCTGGAAAATTCAGGCTCACCGAAGCAGAAGATCGAAGCGTCTTACCTGGCCAGCAACCTGTCCTGGAACTCCGATTACGTGCTGACGGTGGGCCGCGACGACAAGGCTGCCGACCTGGATGGCTGGGTGACCATCGTCAACAATTCCGGCACGGCGTTCCACAACGCCAAATTGCAGCTCGTAGCTGGGGATCTGAACCGTCTTCCCGTACCGCAGCAATATCGCGCTGCGGATATGGTTGCCAAATCGGAGGCTGCGGCGAGCGCGAGACAATTCGTACAGGAAAATTTCAGCGAATATCACCTCTATTCCCTGGGACGGCGCACTTCCGTTGAAGACAAGGAAACCAAGCAGATCAGCTTGCTGCAGGGTAGCGGCATTCCGGTGGAAAAGCTGTTTGTCGTTAACGGGCAGAGTTTTTACTACCACAATATGCAGAATCCTGGTTCACCGATCAAGGACCCTGTGATGGTCTTCTACAAGTTCAAGAATGAAGAGAAGGCCGGGCTTGGCATTCCGTTGCCCGCCGGTAATCTGCGCGTTTATCAGAAGGATTCCAAGGGCGGGCTGCTGTTTATCGGCGAAGACCACATCGATCACACCCCGAAAGACGAATTCATCAACGTGAAAATCGGCAACGCATTTGACGTGGTTTCCGAACGCAAGCAGACCGACTACAAAGCCCTCAGCAACCATCTCTGGGAAATGGAATTCGAAATCACCATCCGCAACCACAAAGACGCGCCCATCACCGTTCAGGTGAATGAACCCATCGGCGGCGATTGGGAGATGCTGTCATCCACCTACAAATACACAAAGACAAGTGCCTGGGCGGCGCAGTTCGATGTGCCGGTGAAAGCGAATGGCGAGTCGGTGTTGAAGTACCGCATACGGGCGAAGTGGTAAAAAGAAGTAATGAAGCAAGGAAGTAAGCAAGCAAGACCCTTCGCGCCGCAAACTGCGCGGCCCTCAGGACGGCATCGTCGGCTAGCACTGCGTGGTGGACGGAATTGATTCATGAAAGAGGCCGGGCATACTCCCCACGTCGGGCGCGTCTCATGGCGAGCGCGGGAAGGACCCGTCACCCTTCCACGATCGCGTCGGCCTCAATCTCCAGAAGGATCTCCGGCGAAATCAACTTGCTCACCTCCACCATCGACGTAGCCGGTAGTATGTCCTTGAAAAATTCACCGTGAGCGCGCCCAATCGTCTGCCAATCAGCAATATTCGTCACGAAGATGCGGGTGCGCACCACATCTTTCAGGCTGGCTCCCGCGCGCTTCAGTGCTGTCTCCAAATTGCGGATAATTTGCACCGTCTGCGCGTAAGGATCGCCTACGCCGATGATCTTCCCATCCCGCCCTGTCGCCGTCGTTCCTGAAACGCTGATGTGATTTCCAATGCGCACCGCCCGGGAATAGCCGACAATCGGCTCCCAAGGTGTTCCGCTGGCGAAGTTCTGCCGTGCCATCTTTGTCTCCTGTGATTGCCCCGTTTCCTTAAATGCTGCGGGGTCGCATGATAAACTTAGAAGCAGTATGGCATGGGGTCGGTGCAATCTGTGCGCCAGACACGCCAAACATAGGACTGACGGATGCGTTGCGACAACATTATTGAAGCTGTGGGCCACACGCCGCTGATTCGGCTCAACCGCATGGCGCAAGGCCTGAAACCGCAAATCTGGATCAAAGCCGAGATGCTGAATCCCGGCGGCTCCGTGAAAGACCGCATTGGCATCACCATGATCGATGACGCCGAAAAAAAAGGCCTGCTGAAGCCCGGCGGCACCATCATCGAAGGCACCTCCGGCAATACCGGCATGGGATTGGCGCTGGTCGCGGCGGTACGGGGTTACAAATGTGTGTTCACGACTACCGATAAGCAATCCAAAGAGAAAGTCGACTTGCTGAAAGCCCTGGGCGCCGAAGTGATTGTCTGTCCCACCGCCGTCGAACCGGAAGATCCCCGCAGCTATTACAGCGTAGCGAAAAAGCTGGCCCGCGAAATTCCCAACTCTTTCTACCCCAATCAGTACGACAATCCGACCAATCCCGAAGCGCACTACCAAACCACCGGCCCGGAGATTTGGGAAGATACGGAAGGCAAAATCACTCATTTTGTCTGCGGCATGGGTACCGGCGGCACCATCAGCGGCGTCGGCAAATTTTTGAAAGAAAAGAATCCCAACGTCAAAATCATCGGCGTGGATCCGGAAGGGTCGCTATACTACGACTTTCACAAAACCGGAAAAATCGCCAAGGCGCGAACCTACGTTGTAGAGGGCATCGGCGAAGATTTCTTCCCCACCACGATGAACATGAACATTCTCGACGATGTCATTCAGGTGAATGACGAAGAGTGCTTCGTGGTGGCGCGGCGCCTGGCCAAGTTGGACGGACTTTTCACCGGCGGTTCGGGCGGCGGATGCCTTTCCGGTGCCCTACGGCTCGCCAAAGACCTGGGGCCGAACGCTTACATCGTGGCGCTGCTGCCCGACACCGGCATGCGCTATCTGAGCAAGGTGTACAACGAGGAGTGGATGCGCGAACGCGGCTACGTGGAATCGACTGTGCCCATCACGGCCTCGGAAGTGGTAAGCGCCAAAAAACGGTCCGGCAAGGTCCGCGACCTGGTGATTGTCAGGCCGTACCAGACTGTGTTTCATGCCTTGAAGACCATGCAGGAGCAAGACATCTCACAGATTCCCGTGTTTGAAGAAAACGTGCCCATCGGCACCGTGTACGAAGATCAGATTCTGACGCTGGCGCTTCAAGGCAAAGACCTGCGCAAATTGGTGGTGCGCGAAGTGATGAGCAAGCCACTACCCTCGATTCCCAAGAGCGCCAAAGTCGAGCGCGTAACCTATATTCTGAGTCACGAAAATCCCGCCGTATTTGTGGACATGGGTGAGGGCAAATTTGAAATCCTCACCAAATACGACTTGATGAGCACCGTGGCCAGTCTGATGGAACAAAAACGCTAGCCGCATTTCTCCCCCGCGGCGGCAGGGCACAGGATAAGGACCAGTGAAAATAAAGGATTTCAACGACCGGCTGAAGGATTCCATTCTCATTGCGGATGGCGCCATGGGTTCGCTGCTGCACGAAACCGTCGGCGCAGTCCGCTGCTTCGATGAGTTGAACATGACGGAGCCCGAAGCCGTTTTCCGGGTGCACCATTCCTACATTGCAGCGGGCGCGCAGATTATCGAAACGAATACCTTTGGCGCGAATCGCTTCAAGCTTGCTCCCATCGGCCTCGGCGACGATGTGCACCGCCTCAACAGCCGTGGTGTGAAAATCGCCCGTGAAGCGCGCGAGTCCGCGGCTCGCGAAGTGCTCATCGCAGGCTCCATCGGACCGCTGGGCATCGGTGTACAGGCCCGCCATCCCGAACCCGACGAAATCATCGACGTCTTTCACGAACAAGCGCTGGCGCTGGAAGAACGCGGCGTCGATTTTTTCATCCTGGAAACATTTTCCTATGTCGATGAATTGATGCTGGCGATTGACGCCATCCGCTCGTTCTCCGGCCTGCCGATCGTGGCGCAATTGACGTACTCCGAGGAAGGCACCACCTACGGCGATGTGAACCCGTTCCTTGCGGCCACCATGCTGAAGGACAAGAACGTACAAGTAATCGGCGCGAACTGCACCTTGGGCCCGCAATCTCTGCTGCCCATTCTGCGGGAACTCGCCAGCGTTGACGGCGTGTGCGTAAGCGGCATGCCGAATGCCGGATTTCCCAAGAAGGAAGGCGACCGCATCGTTTACCCCAAGTCTTCACCGGAATATTTTGCGCTCTTCGCGCGCGAGGCGGCCGAAGCTGGCGTACGCATTCTGGGCGGCTGCTGCGGCACCACCCCCGCGCACATTCGCGCCATGGCCAATCAGGTGAAAGCCCTGAAGCCCGGCCATGCCCATCACGCTGGTGCGGTTGTCACCGTGAAGGAACCGATAGTTCCGGTGCAGCAGAAGGAACCGGAAAGCAAATTCTGGAAAAAGCTTCAGAAAAAGGAGTTCGCGGTCTGCGTCGAAATCGACCCGCCAAAAGGAATTGCGCTCGATCGCATTTACGAGCAAGTCGATAAGGTAATGGCCTCCAACAAGGTCGATTGCATCGACATCAACAGCGGCGCCATGGCTCGTGTTGGCATGGACGCCCTGATCGTGGCAGGCGCGCTGGAAGCCCGCGGCGTCGAGACGGTGCCGCACCTGACCACGCGCGACCAGAACATCATCGGCCTGCAAGCCATGCTGCTGGGCGCGTGGACGGTTGGGGGCGTTCGCAATGTTTTGGGAATCACCGGTGATCCGCCTTCGGTGGGTGACTATCCGGAAACCAGCGGCGTCTACGAAGTGGATTCCGTCGGCCTGGTGAAGATTCTCAGTCGCCTGAATCAGGGCACGGACTGGGCCGGGAAAACTCTGGGTGGCCAGACAAATTTTACTATCGGCGTAGCTCTGAATCCTGTTGCCGACGACCTGGACAACGAAATCGCGCGCTTCCACGCGAAAGTCGAAGCGGGCGCACATTTTGCTATGACGCAGCCGCTGTTCGATCCGGAGCACTGGCATGCCTTTCTGAAAAAGCTAGATGGCAAGCCCGCCATTCCGGTGTTAATCGGCGTATGGCCGCTGAACAGCTACAAGCAAGCGCTGCGCCTCAACAACGAAGTGCCGGGCATCATGATCCCGGAGCCCTTGCTCAAGTCCATGGAAGCGGCGGGCGTCTCGGCGCGCGAACGAGGGTTTGAAGTCGCGAGAGAAATGCTGGCGTGGGCGCGCAGCGAACTGGCGGGTGCGTACTTGATTCCCCCGTTCAAGCGCTACGAAGAAATTCTAGAGATCCTGTAGCGGCTGCGAAAAGCGAATCAGTCATGGTTTAGCCGGAGCCAGCGCTTGGCTGGTGTGGTCATGCACGATTTTCCAGCCATCGGGGAATTTTTGGAAGACTAAGCTAAACACGCCGCCGACATTCCCAGCGTCTCGCGTGAGATGCCATTTGCCGAGGACCAGCGCGGCATTCCCGCCAAGCGAATGAACCTCAAGATCTGAGAACTCCAGATGGCCCATCGTGGCGTGATCCGGGTAGCCCTGCTTGTAATGAGCCAAAACCGGAGCGTAGCCACGCGTAATACCGCTCCTACCGGCGAAGGTAAGCTCTGGGGAATTCCAGTAACCTTGCATGAAAGTCTCCACATCTCCTTGATCCCAGGAAGTTTGCTGGCGCGTGAGCACCGCTTTTATGGCTGCCTCTTCAGAGGCAGTGGCTGGCTGCGTTCCGGGGTCCGAATCAGCGTTCGTGGCCAGAAGCGTCAGGCTCACCGTAACTGTAAGAAAAATAAGGCGCATAGTTCGATTCATAGGCTCCTCGGGAGATGGGATTGCCCAGGAGCTTAAGCCAGCTCTGGTTCTTTGGAAAGAGGAACCTGGTTGGTAGCTAAACAGTAATGCCGGAAAGGACCATGCTCGGGGGTACCGGCGGGCTATTGGCCCAACACGTTGAGGACGCCACACTGTGCGTGGAGGCTGAGGGATGTTCGCCACCATGATTCTAGCCATCGCGATTGTGGCACTGTTCCAGTTCGCCATCTACTACTGGCGGGCGGTGCTGACTGGCGTAGCCTCGGTGCCTGTTTCGAGCCAGGTGTTGGAAGCGACTCATGCGAACGACACCGAATTGCGCGGCTCGGATTTCCGCAGGCTCGCAAGCCTCTACCATCTCACTCCCGAGCTCCAGCGGGGAGGAAGCGGCCTGGGACTGGTAAGTTTGTACTTTTCCGTGGTTCGCAAGGCAGAAGTTCTCTTCGGCAAACTGTCGCCTGCGGTCATGATCTGGGGCGAACGCGAAATGGCTCTTTGCGCGCGTTATGCGGCCGTGCAAATCGACCGCAGGCTACAAGCCAATCTCGAGCAAGCCGCCTCGATGCGCTCTTGCTAGCTGTCCTCCTTCCGCTCCGCTAAATGCTCACAAGCAGCGAGCGGCTCGATTTGTTATTCGACCCGTGACTCCTGGCCGCAGAGACGCTGCGGCCGGAGAGCGGTTTGCCTCGGCCATGTAGCGCTAGCCTTTATGCTGGCTCTGGCTTGCGATGCGCGATCCCTTTCACCGCCGGCATGAAAGCCAGCGTTACACGAGAGACAACTCACTTCGCTGCGCCAGCGTTGGATTTTTTTGGATGCGTCGGAAAGCTAGTAGGACCACCGCAACAGAGTCGCGCCCGAGGTAAATCCGGCGCCCACAGCGGCAAGCAACACCACGTCACCCTTCTTCAGTTTCTTCTCTTCGAGGGCGGTCTGCATTGCCAGAGGAATCGTGCCCGCGGTTGTGTTGCCGAAGAGCTCGATGTTGATGATCACCTTTTCCAGCGGCATTCCCAGACGTTCCGCCGTGGCCGTGATGATGCGCCGGTTCGCCTGGTGGGCGATGAAGCAATCCACATCTTTGCCGGTCATTCCGTTTTTGGCCAGAACGCGTTCGGTCATCTCCGCCATCTTCTTCACCGCGTACTTGAACACATTTTTCCCGTCCTGATGGATGTAGTGCATCTTCTGGTCGACGGTCGCGTGCGTGGCAGGATGTAAGCTCCCTCCGCCCGGCATGTACAGGAACTGCCCGCCCACGCCCTCGATCTGTGCCACATGGTCGATGATGCCCGCCTCGCCGTCGTTTGATGGCTCCAGCAACACCGCCCCAGCGCCATCGCCAAAAATGATGCAAACCGCGCGGTCGGTGTAATCGGTCATGGACGAATTCACATCCGAGCCGATCACCAGCACTTGCTTGTATTGTCCCGACTCCACGAACTTGGCTCCCGCGTTCAGCGCGTACAAAAAGCCGGAACAACCTGCGGAAACGTCGAATCCCCAAGTATTCTCCATTCCCAATTTGTGCTGTACCAGGCATGCCGTAGACGGGTACATCATATCCGGCGTCACCGTGCCTACGACGATCAGGTCCACCGCCTGCAAATCGAACGGATGCGCGGCCATCAATTTCTTCACCGCTTCCACCGCCAGGTCGCTGGCGGCCACGCCTTTATCCGCGAGATGCCGCTCGCGTATGCCCACGCGCTCCATGATCCACTGATCGTTGGTGTCGACCATCTTTTCCAGGTCAGCGTTCGTCAGCACGCGCGGCGGCACGTACCCAGCTACACCCGTAATTTTTGCGGCGATGCGGCGAGACATGATTCTCCTTGATGGTTCTAAGGGCAGCAACGTAAATGTCGATTGTATGCGATGCGCTTTGCCGGAAACAAGCGCGGACGTGGTTCACACTGGAGGAAGAATTTCGTAGCGCAGCGTGATCTTCGCCGTTTTCTTAAGCACGGCCTCGACCGAACAATATTTCTCCTCGCTCAGCGCAATGGCGTGTTTCACGGCATGTTCATCCAGCGAGCCGCGCAGCCGGTACACAATTTCCAGCTTCGTCCACACCGTGGGGGGCTCCGCAGCGCGTTCGCCCGAGCAGATCACTTCCAGGGATTGCAGCTTCTGCCGCTTCTTCACCAGGATGATCACGATGTCCGTGGCGGTGCACGCACCCAACGCCATCAGCACCATTTCCATCGGGCCGGGCGCCTTGTTGGACTCGCGGTCTGAATCGAACGGAACTGCGTGCCCGGAGGGACTGATGGCCAGGAATTTCTGTTCGCCGGTCCACTGAATGGTTGCTGTTTGCATGAGCAAATCCTCTTGATAGATCAGAGTCCCATCACTTTAGCAGAGTTGGGTACGACCGGGGCAGGCGGCGCTATGAACGAGCTCCCCTTCGCCTTTTCAGCAGGAACACCATCTGCTCCGCCGAATTGTCCAGCGGAGTTCGGTCAAACGATCCGCATTCCTCATAAGGCTCGAGGCCGGCCAGCAGGAACAGGGCGCGCAGATGTGGGTAGGTGTAGTAGGACATGATAAAGGGCTCGGTTTCTTCCTTGAGGAGTTTGTCACCCAGGTAGGTCCGGAAGAAAAACGTGGCGGTGAAGATCTGGTTGATCTTGTCGACGGAATCCTTCCGAAAATAGCGCCGGATTACTCTGCTCGCGTCTGCGCAGTCGCGCCACTCCAGTTCCAATATTTCTTGGCCGATCCCCCCGGGCAGGTTCTCAAACTTTGGGAAGAACACATCGAAAGCAAAAATACCGTCCTTCTTCAGGTGAAACGCCGCAGAGGCCAGGGCACGAACTTGCTCGTCCACGGTGCGCATGTGTTGCAGCGGCCTAAACGGCATGATCACCAGGGGATATTTTTTCTGCAGCCGGAATTGGCGCGTGTCTCCGCGATGCAGGTGCACGTTCCGCCGAACTTCCCGCGATTCCTGCCTCAAGTGGCTTTTTAGGACCCCCAGCATCGGCAAGGAATTGTCCACGCCGTGAATCTCTATCCCTTGTCGGGCAATTGGAAGTAGCACCCGCCCCGTTCCGCAGCCAATTTCCAGAACTGGTCCGCCGAACTTCGTCGCCAAATCCACATAGAAAGGCAGATCGACCAGGTCCGCCTTTACGGCATATGCGCCGTCATAGTATTTCGCAGAGGTGTTGTACGATCGAGACAGATTCGTCACGGAATGAGTTTCCGCCGCACCACGCCAGCGAGCGCCAGAACGCCGATACCCAACAGAGATAACGAGGCGGGCTCGGGAGTGGGGGCCGGAGTGGAAAAGGTGACGCTTTGCAGCAAGCCAGTCCAAAACTCGCCGGAGATTTGAGACAAATTCACAGCTCCAATGGGAGCACTTTCGCTGGAGTCGGTCGAAGTGATAATTGATTGATTAAGTCCGACAACATAGGTCGAGAGAACCGTGGTGTCGTCTGCTCCGAAGACGGTAATCATCTCAAGTCCTCCGGCACGTGTTCCATCGGGAAGATATTTGAAGTCGCGAAGGCTGATCGAGAACGAATTCTGAGGGACCGTGAAAGCGATGGTCAGATCACCTTGGTTCCCGAGCAATTCATAGTTTGTCGCGCCGTCGAGCTCGGGAGAGTCAAGCTGTACAAGGCCAATGCCAGTGGTATACAACGTGAAGCCAGGAAATGCCACCGAAGGGGCGATATTCATCGATGCTCCTTGCTCGGGGAGCATGGCGGCGCCATAGGCATTGAAGGTCTGCGTGTCGGCCAATGCACGCGCGTTACCCAGTAGAACCGTGAGCGTCAGTGCCAGAACGAACTTTTTCATAGCCTCTCTCTCAGTGGGCGGCCTTACGCAGGACCTGGGGGTCACGCTGGGACAG
>Ga0210406_10003419_pt1 | contig 17397 bp, 15 predicted proteins | sample IncBWC30MmetaG_FD_155454 | JGI IMG/M metagenome (GOLD analysis project Ga0210406, IMG submission 155454) | Forest soil microbial communities from Barre Woods Harvard Forest LTER site, Petersham, Massachusetts, United States - Inc-BW-C-30-M | ecosystem: Environmental > Terrestrial > Soil >... | reverse complement strand
CACCGAGCGGCGGCCGTGTCAAAGGCGCTGCTCGCGGTGCCGCGGGCGGTGCCGCCATTGGGGCCATAGCGGGCGACACTGGAAAGGGTGCGGCCGCAGGAGCAGTAGCGGGCACCATGAGGGGTGGTGCTCAACAGCGCCAGGCCGGCGCCGCGGCCCAAAAGGAAGCAGCCGCCAAAGTTGCTGCAGGACAAAAGGCCGAGGAAGAACGCGCCAAACTAGCCCACGCCGAAGGCCTCGACACCTTTCAACGCGCCTTTGCCGCCTGCATGGACGCGCGGAACTACTCGGTGAAATAACCACCTCAACGACGTAAAGTTCCAGGATATTTAGAGTGATCTGGGGCGACGCAAAGATCGGCGGTTCTCGTGTACCTGAGTGGGCTTTCTTCCACGCCTCAGGATGCTTTTGGCGCGGTTCAGTTAACTGCGCAGAGAGGAACTCATGAATCGGGTCAGGGTAGAGAGTGGGAAGGACCGCTTGAGATTGTTTCTCCCGCTAACGGGGCTGCTGTTCGTTTTGCTTTGGGCGATGGCGACAAACGCGAAAATGGCGACAGATTTCAATCCCAATCTAGACTTCACGAAGTACAAGACCTTTGCGTATATCGGCGGAGTAGAATCTCTCGTCAGGATGCAGTTGAACCCAGAGCTATTGAACAATCGGATCCACCGCGCGGTGGTGCGTGAACTGACGGGTAAAGGACTTCGCGAGGTGCAGCCAGAAGAAAATCCGGATCTGGTGGTGCGGTACTGGGTTGAGGCGGAGTCAAACGCGCAGCTGACCGGTACCGCTCATTGGGGCATGTATGGTTCCTACTATTATGGTTATTGGACAGTTATGTACACCACGATGAGTACGCCGGTGACCCACAAAGGCTTGCTTGGCATTGAAATGATTGATGCGAGAGCGCGGGATCTTGCGTGGCGCCTGTTCGTGAGTGAGAAGATCATTCACAGCGACCCGGACAAGATCTGGAAGACGGCAGACAAGAATATAATCAAGGGGTTCAAAAACTATCCTCCCACATCCCAGGCCATCGAAGAAAAGAAAGCAGAGTGGATCAAAATAGACGCCGCCAAAAAGTCCGCCCAACCTTAGTGGTTACGGTAGTCAAGGAAGGCGACCGGCTGAAACTGCCCCGAGTTGCAACAATTACGATTTACTAGGGAATGAGCAGGGTTCGGCGCTATGGCTCGGAGCTGAGCTCGGTTTTGAGGCGCTGCATGGCCCGCTGGTCTTGACGGATTAGGCCGGTGCTGGGGGAATCGAGGTCGGCGACCAGGGCGACGACGATCGCGATGGTAACGGGGGCGAGTACGAGCGTCAGCCAGAAGCGGTGTGTCAGCGTCAGGCCACGACAGAAGATTGCGATCATGGACACCGATAGAATCAAAAACCAAATGGAGGCGGGGATGCGGTTCTCCAAGGCCGCGATGCGCTTATCATGAAGATCGATGGTCTCGTTGAGTGAGTTTTCATAGGTGGCCGTGATGGCGGTACGGTCTATTTGGGCAACGGCAGCAATGTCTGCCCAAAGCTGAGCCTGGATGTGTCTGGAACGATTGGCCGCCTCGTTGAATCGGGCCTCGTCGAGACCAGCGCTTACAAGATCGAGGCGGGCATCGACGTACTGCCGCAGGAGTTCACGGTCCTTATCCCGATAAGGCGGGGGGAGCATGCCGGCGCGGAGATAGGTCGTCCCGATGGAAATGGATTCTTCCACGAGTAGCGTGCGGCGTTCGCTATAGCGGGGCACCGCCAGCGCCAACGTGAAACCCAGCAGCAGGCTGACCAGGACAAAAAGTCCATCGCGGATGGCGACCATTTGATCTTTGCGGTTTGTGTCGTCGTGGATATGGGTGTAGGCGGCGGTTCGTCGTCCGAGCTCGATTGCGCCCGCCAGAGTGACTGCGAATAGCAGGCCCAAGAGCCACGGTTCATTGAGTAGGTATGTCATTCGATGAGATTGCCGGAAGAGAGTGTATCCGAAAGTGGAACCGAGGCTCAACTTGGGTTGAAGCGACTAGGCGGCGAATAGTCCGCCGGAATGGCGAGACGGGTTCGGTGGCTATGCCAATCGGACGGGTTCGCGTTACGGACAATTCGTTACACAAAACGCCTTATCGGGAGTACGGAGCAGCACCTACGTCCTCAGCTTGCCTTGTATGCCGGCGCATTCGGCGCCGATGTCATTGCTGGAACCTGGGCACCTGGCAATCCGGATTTGGTCCCGAAAGGTTACCAAGGCGTGATCACCCGAGCTACTTTTGGAGTGTGCGCAAACTGGCTGGGAGAATTCGCGCCAGAATTCAAACGGATACTGCAGAAAAGAAAGTCCGAAAATCCGAGGACGAGAAAAACTCTCGTCCTAACCCTTGAGATATAACCCAATGCTCGAACGTCGAGCGCGATCACGTACCTGACTATTGAGTTTTGCGTTTGTGTTCCTTCAAAACGCAGCGAGCCGGGCAATGAGCCAGTAAGATGCGACGCTTCCGATCGCATAGGGCGGAACGCGCCAGAACCATGCAGGCAAGTCCTGGAGCCACTTTCGAGCTGCGGCGATCGACAACAGGGCTGTTGCGACGAAGGAGAAGTGTCCGACTTCGACTCCCGCGCTGAAGAAGCCAAGAGCAAGCGGAATATGACCGGCGGGCAGTCCCGCGGCGCTGAGACCACCAGCAAATCCGAGGCCGTGCAGTAACCCAAACGAGAACGCGACCAGCCACGGTTTGCGCTGCGCCAGTCCGGACGGATTTTCATTCTTTCGAAGCACTTCATAGGCGACAAACAGGATGCTAAGCGCGATGACCGCCTCAACAGGAGCGGGAGGCACGTTGACAAAACCAAGAGTTGCGAGAGTTAGTGTGACTGTGTGCGAGAATGTGAAAGCACTGACCGTCAGAAGCAGCCGCCTAACCCCGCTAACCAGCAGCAAAAGTCCTGAAACAAACAGCAGATGGTCAACACCCGTGAGGATATGCTCGATTCCGAGCACGAGATAGGTTCGGGCGACTTCAAACCGATGCGGCGTCGTCTCCACGACGAAAGTCGGCGAGGAAGACGTAATCCGGGTAACCTGAGTAGAGCCGTCGAGGCGTTCGACACGCACAAGCACGTCGGTAAGAGTAGCGGTGAGACCGTCAATGCGGACGGTCGACCCAGCAAGCCCTCCTTGGCAAGCAACGCTCCATTGCTCGGTGTAAGCACCGTTGGCGAAGAATCCATGCGGCTGCTTGAGATTGGAGCATGTCTGCGGCAGCCGGACGTACAGACTCAATCGCATGGTGTCGCCTACCGCTGGAACCTTCCAGAACACATCGTAGGTGTCTGCACCTGTCTGATGGAGTTGCAAATAGGCAGGGCGAACTTCATGGGCAGACGTTCTTGCCCCAATTGAAGCGACGAGTACGAGGAGTAGGAAAGCGAATAAACGCCTCATTAGTGTACCTGCGCCACTTTCTTCTCTTCCGGCAGTTCGATTTTCACTTTGTATCGGCTTAGAATCGCCTGGTAAAACTTCTCCGTAGCTTCGCCGCGCTTGGCATCAAGCCACTCGCGGCGCACCTGATCGCGTATCTCATCCAGCGCCGGGAGACGGCCCTCACTACGTTGCGTAACAAATACCAGATGGGTGCCATAGCCGGACTCGATTGGTCCCTGCCACACTCCAAGCGGTAAAGCCGCAACTGCCGAGGCAAATTGTTCCCCGAATGTTTTCTTTACATCGGAGAGAGAAAGTTTCTCGAAGCTTCGTTCTAGAAGAAAGGAGTCGCCAAGATCAGCTGTGTTGGCACGCGAGCCAGCGCGTTTCAAATCTTCGAGAGCGCGAGCCATGTCACGGTGAAGATTTCCACCGTGCAGCTGAGGGTTAAAGTAAATCTGACGGAATGAGAAGAGAGGCTCAGACTGGAACAGTCTAGTATGTGTCTGCAGGAAACTCTGCAATTCCGCGTCGCCAGGCTCGGTTCGGGTAGCCAACTCGTCCGAAAGGAATTCAAGCTTTTGCCGGAGTCGGCGGCGCACAATCATATCGTCCCGGTCGAGTCCTAAGGCGAGTGCCTCGCGGTACGCGGCTTCCTCGCGAATGTAATCGCGCACGAGCCCTTGGAGTTCTTCCTCTGTGGGAGGACGCTGCCAGGTGCGCGTGAATCCAGTTACAAGGTTCTCTAGCGTGCCCTGTGTGACAACGATCTCCCCTGGTTTATCCATTTTGTGCCGTGTCGCAAAACCGTAGACCGCAAAAATTGCGGCGCCTAGAAGAAGAAAGTGAAATAACGGTTCACGAATAAATTTCATAAACATGGCCACTTTATTTCGCTGGGGTATACCAGATCGGCGAAGTATAGGCACGCTCTTGGAGTTTCATGGGGACTTCAGGTGGCATCGTGATCCCGAAGTATTTGGCATCGTAGGCAGTCCATCGCGGCGTGGGAATTTCGAGCACGCGCACGTAATAAAAAGCCCGCTGTGCCGGATCGAATTCCGGATCTTTCCACACCCTGATCAGTTCGGAAGCGCCGATTGTGTTTGTGTACGTAGCGTTCGGCACGTCCACCGTGTCACCCACGGGAGGAAGCTTGCCCGTCTTGGGGTCCGGTTTGCGGTCGCCTCCCCAGACTACGTCATAGATTTTTTCGTGAGTTTCACCCTTAGAGTCGAGCCAACCCTTAATGACCTGGATGCGATCAAGGTTAGCGCCAATGGGATCTTTCAGTGCTGCGACCAGGAAAGTGGGTGATTTCCCGGTGGGCGCATTCGAAAGATCGCCTCCCATGGGTACTCCCTTGGTATAGCCGACATCGGCCGGGTGGCGTGTGTGGGCGTCACTGGCTTGAAAGTCCCAGCCACCAAAGAAGCGGACGACCATGCGCGGACCGGTCGTTGCGTAAACCTCCTTGCGCTGCATGGCGTCAAAGAGAGCTTCCCGTGTGTTGTCTGTGGCCCAGACACCCGCGTACCCTGAAGCCGTCTGCTCCCACCCCATGATGGTGCCGTTTTCCGTCTTAACCCAGGGATGGGTTGCGCGCGTTGCGCTCGGCTCAACGTTTGAGGTTTTTCCCCAAAAATTATCTTCGTCGATGGCAGCCAATCCGGTGTGGGCATCGGTCGAACCAATCATGCCGAATTTGTAGGGATTTACACCGAGTTCTTGTTCTAACTTCAAGCCATTGCGAAGCGCGGCGCGCGCGTACTCGAATTCGAGCATCTCCGGCTTCTTCTTTTCGGAGAGGTCCAGATTCCCTTTGTCCCAACGCTCGTAATTCGCGAACTCATCATTCGGAGAAAGGAACGGGTGCGTTTCGCCGTCGCCCTTGATTTGCGTGGCCTCGTAGATTCGCTCGCGCAACGCACGCGTCTCGGCATACTCCCGGTCGATCGGTTTGCCGGTGAACGACTCGATGAAGGGAAACATCCGGCCGTTGCTGAGATTGCCATTGTGAGCAATGGCCAGCACTTGGCCGCCGGTTTTCTGCTCATAGGCGCTCATCCACTTCCAGAGGTCGCGCGGATTATCGCTGCCCAGCGGCTTCGTGGTAGTGTAAGGCTCAACCAGACTTGCCTTGGTGCCGTTGTCCCGAAACAGGATGTTGCGATGGAGGTTGTTGCCTGCCGTGTTGGACGTCCATTCAAAGCCAATAAAAGCCGTGAAACGGCCAGGGTCATTGGCCTCTTCGGCAGCCTTGATAATCTCCTGCCACGCGTTCTGATAATTGGTCGTTCCCGGCACCGGAAAAATCGATTTCGAGATGGTTCCCTTGCTGAAATTCTGAACAATCTCAAGCGCTGCGGAAGCGCCTTGTCCGCTGCGAATCATGTCATACCATCGCCGGCCCTGCGGATCGGCCAGAATTGCCGGGTCGCCACTTATCATCAGGGGGAAAAATCCAAAACCGTCCGAGTGGTCGGCAACTACCAGGAAATCCAGCGGACGCACCAGCCGAGCCTGCTGGCCGCTGGACGCGGCGACCTCCTGGCCTTTAGCGAAACGGTAAGCCTCTCTGGGGCCCAGCCGGCAGCCAAACGCACCGGCATCCATCGAGAAGGATGTATGCAGATGGGTGTCGCCCCAATAGACCCGCTCCGGGAAGTGACGGCCTGCATAAGGAGAATACGGAGGTTTCTTGGGAAAGACTTTCTCAAGATCCTGCGCTGCCGGTGCCGGTTCCTGTGCCCTTGTCAGGGTTGGAATTGAAAGTGCAACCAACAATCCAACAAACGAAACTGACGTTGCAACTATCGTATCCCTTCTCATCATGCTCTCCTGTGAGCCGGCGATGAAACCGCCCGGCCCAACGAATTGGTGGAACTTAATGTTTCTCGGAGCAGTTGTGAACGTCCGTACACGCAGCGGATGCCGCCGAGAGGTACCGAGGACATCGGCATAGCGAGCTCGGCTGGCCAAAGACTGATGCGATGCTCCGGTGATGTGTATTGTTAATTGTTACAGTAGGCGAAGCGGAGAAATCCTATCTTCCAATCCCGTTTGTGGCGCTCTCACACCGTATTTTACCTGTCACTTTTGACAATTGCTCGCCGGAGCCAGTCGGGCCAGTCTCAATGAGTTCTCCAGGCGCCCAGCTTTGTTCGGCCAACAGCCAGATGAACAGCCGTTGGGCCGTTCAATGCAGAGAATCGCACTGAGGCAGGGCGATCAAGTTGATAGAGAAAGACCACAACGAAAAGGCCGCAGATAATCCAGCCCGGCGGGGCAATCCTGCGACGTTTGGGAAGTTCTATCTCCTGATGTTTTTTTCGCTAGCCTCGGCCATCCTTTGTGCGGCCGTTCTTCATCCGCTGACCACTTCCTTGCGCGCCAGTTCCAACTCACACGCGAGTCCCGGTGCTTCGTTTGCACCGACCGTGCCGAACACTCAACCGACCCCTGCGCCTACGCCACCCGGCATGGTGTGGATTCCGGGCGGTGAATTTTCGATGGGCGCGGCCGATCCTCCCGACATGGACATGGTCGGAATGAGCGCCACCACCGATTCCAGGCCCATCCACAGGGTCTACGTCGACGGTTTCTTCATGGACAAAACCGACGTCACCAACGCGCAGTTCGCGGAGTTCGCGAAAGCAACAGGCTACGTCACCATCGCAGAGAAAACTCCCACCCAAGCGGAATTCCCTGGCGCGCCGCCCGAAAATCTTGTCGCCGGAGGAGTTGTCTTTTCCCCTCCGGATCATGAAGTCCCATTGAACGATCACTTCCAGTGGTGGAGCTACATGAAGGGTGCGAACTGGCGGCACCCCTCCGGGCCGAGCAGTTCCATTAAAGGAAAAGAAGTCTATCCCGTCGTCCAGGTGGCCTACGCCGATGCGCAAGCCTATGCGAAGTGGGCTCACAAGCGTCTGCCCACTGAGGCGGAGTGGGAATTCGCCGCTCGTGGCGGACTCGCGGGTAAGCCATATGTTTGGGGAGAAAAATTCAAGCCTGGCGGAAAGTGGATGGCCAACACCTATCAGGGGCATTTCCCCGATCAGGATTCCGGCGCTGACGGTTTCATTGGTGTGGCGCCGGTCGGCAAATTCACGCCCAACGGTTATGGGCTTTACGACATGGCCGGGAATGTTTGGCAGTGGACCTCTGACTGGTACCGCGCCGATTATTACGCTCAACTCGCCAAGCTGGGCGGAGTGGCGCGCAATCCAAGGGGCCCGGAAAAGGCGTTCGACCCCTCGGAACCCAACGAAAAGAAAAAGGTCCATCGAGGCGGTTCCTTCCTCTGCACAGATCAGTACTGCTCTCGCTACATGGTCGGGACGCGAGGCAAGGGCGAGGTGACCACCGGAACAAATCATCTGGGGTTTCGTTGTGTTTCAAACAATGGGGCCAAATGACGAGCAGAGCGCACAGCCAGAGAACAGTTGGCTCAGGAGCAACCTAGGAAGAATGGAAGGAGTTTGGGCTGCAGTAGGAGTGGGACATTTGTAAAGTAATTTAGAAAAGGAGAAAAACAATGTTGTCAAGAGTTGGGAAAGTGATGTCAAAGTTCGGAATTGGTTTTTTGTTGGCAATGTTGGCTTGCGCCTTGACGCCGGCGCAGGATGTAACCACCAACTCCATGCCCGGCGCCGACTTCGGCAAATACCACACCTATAAATGGGTCCCCATTGATGGAGCGGTGCAGCCGAACCAGATTATCGATGCGCAGATCAAGCAGTCCGTCGACTCTCAGTTGGCCACCAAGGGTCTCACCAAGACGGATGGCGAGAAAGCCGACCTTCTTATCGGCTACCAGATCTCCATCACGCAGGAAAAGCAGTGGAACGCTTACGGTACGGGCGGCATGCGCTGGGGCGGCGGGATGGCCACGGCACAGGAATCCACGATCAGCACCGGCACCCTGGTTCTCGATATGTACGATCCCTCCACCAAACAACTCGTTTGGACCGGGCGCGTTTCCAGGACCCTCGATCCCAGCGCCAATCAGGGCAAGAAGCAGAAGAATCTCGACAAGGCTATGCAGAAGCTGTTGAAGAATTATCCGCCCAAGGCCAGTTAGTAGCGGTCAGATCTTGAAGACATCTCGGGAGGACGCTGATGAAAATCAATGCAAGGCACGTGTTTCGAATTCTGTGCCTGCCACTGCTTGTTGCTTCGGGGGGAGCCATATTCCATGCTCCCGCCAAGGCTCAAGGTCCGGAACTCCAGGAACGGGTTGCCGAACTCAAGGAGTCGATGGCGAGAAACAAACAATCTCTCGCCCAATACACCTGGGTCGAGCAAGTCAACATTAGCCTCAAGGGTGAACTCAAGAAGCAGGAACACTTCCAGGTGCGCCTGGGCCCCGATGGCAAGCCGCAAAAGACTTCTCTTGATCCACCGCCGGAACCACCCTCCGGCGGCAGGCTAAAAAAGCACATCGTCGAGAAGAAAAAGGAAGAGTACAAAGAATACGCCGAACAGATGAAAGCTCTGGCACAGCAATATATCCCGCCGGACAAAGAAATGATCCAGCAGGCATATGCACAGGGTAACATCAGCATCATTCCCGGTGGGGGCCTTCCCGCTGATGAAATTAAACTGGTCTTCCACAATTACGTGAAACCCCAGGACTCCATGACACTGATCTTCGACAAGGCGCAGAAACAATTGCTCAGCCTACAGATCGCTTCGTATATGGACGATCCAAAGGATGCCATGAAACTGACCGTGGAGTTCAGCCGCCTGCCAGATGGAACCAGCCATGTCAGCAACGTGACCATGGATGGCGTGAGCAAGCAGTTGAACATTGCCACCCAGAATTCGACGTATCAGCACCTCTAGGGCGCGCGTTGCCTGGCGGAGATCGAGTTAGGGGAATTCCTTCCCCCTTTTATCCAATGCCGCGGCACTGCTTTTGAGGCACGCCGAGTTGGAGATGACCTTATGGACGAGCCAAAACGAACCTTGAAGCAAAAGGCTTACCAGGGACTCAAAGAGTATCTCGTGATCTCTTGCTATCTCTGGTTGGTCTTCGGCTTGTTTGTCATCTACCGCGCGGTCCTTTTATCCGAGCGAATCTCTATCGTCGCGCATGGAGAAGCTCTGATCAACGCGTTGGCCCTCGGCAAAGTCATGTTGGTCGCCCAGGAGCTACATTTTGCGGAAAACCTCAAAGGGAAACCCCTCATTTACTCAACCCTTTTCAAGTCGGTCGCTTTCGCCGCGGTTTTGGGCTGCTTCAAAATTGTCGAGGAAATATGCGTCGGCCTGTTCCACGGTAAGTCGGCTGGGCAGAGCATTGCCGAGGTCGCCGGCGGCACACTGAATGGGATAATCGCGATGACGGCGATTCTCGCCGTGCTTTTAGTTCCCTTCTTTGCGTTCACGGAGTTGCGCGACATCTTCGGTAAAGAAAAATTAGCCGGACTCTTCTTCACCTCCGGCCATCTTCCCAACGAATCATCTTGATCGTTTCAGGGTTGGAGTCTCAAAATCATCAACCGCCAGTCGATTTCCTCGAGCGTGCGTTGCGGGCGGCTGAAGTCAACATCATGGAGGAACTGGTTTGAAAAAGAAAATCACACTATTCATCGCTGCCTTGGCATGTCTGGGCATGCTGGCGGTTGCCGGTCCGAAACTGGAGATGAGCTGGAAGAATCCGGGCTACTCTGGCGGACAGTTCAAGAAAATTCTGGTGCTAGCACTCAACGGAAAAGCTGCCAGCCGCATGGAATTCGAGGATCAACTGGTCGCCGCTATTACCCGGCCCGGGGGAAAGGCATACCCGAGTTACGAGTTCATTATGCGTCCCGATGCGACCCCGATTGACATGAAAGATATGCGAGAACTCGTCAGGGAGCAAAAGTTCGACGCCATCGTCGTCGCCCGAGTCACCAAGCACGACACCACAACCACCTACGTCCCCGGCACCGTGTATACTCCCGTCGGTTATTACGGGACTTTTTATGGCTACTACAACACACTCTATCCCGTTGTCTACACCCCGGGCTACATGCAAACCGAAAGAGTCGGCCAGGTCGAAGTCAACATGTACTCCACCGCCAAACCCGATGGAGAGCTCGTCTGGACGGGAATTACCAACACGTTTGAAATCAGTTCGGTGATGAAAACAATCAAAAGCCTAGTCAAGGTAGTGACCAAGCAGCTTGAGAAGCAAAATATCATCGCGAAGGAATAAGAATATTCTGCCGTCGAGGCAGGCACATTCGACCAGTACAGATTCGTGCCAGTTAAACGCTTGAGGACTCTCTCCTCGCCCAGGTCGAGAAGCTTCAATGGGTTACACCAGTGGGCAAAAGATGCCACTCGGTTGCACCGGCACACCGGCCAGATAGTTCCTTATCTGTTACTTCTGACAATATCCTTGCCCCCCCGAATTGCCTACCTTGAGCCCATGCTGGCCGAATTTCGCCTCAACATATCGCCCACCTTGGAAGAACGGGCGTGTAGTTCGGGCCAAACGAAACGGTCAGCGAACATCATGGAAACGAAGGGTTCAAATGGCTCCGGGAAGGTTAAGCTCGCAGAAAGGATACTGCTCGCCATCGGTGTGTCACTCCTGCTGGCTTGGGCAGCCGCGCGCTTCCATGGAAGGACGGCGTCGGACGCCGCCATCAAGCGATTTTATGCGGAATCGTCGCAGGGACTCGGCGTTCCCTCCGCGGAAGGGGTGGACTTTACGCAATGGTCCCCGCAAAGGATCGAGGCTTACAAGGGCAGTCTTGCGGCAAAGAAAGATCTTCCGCTTGCCATTCTTCGCATTCCGAAGATCCACCTGGAAGTTGCGGTGTTTAACGACACGGACGATCTCACGCTGAATCGCGGCGTCGGCCGGATTATTGGCACGGCACATATCGGGGAAACGGGCAATATTGGGATTGCGGGCCACAGGGACGGCTTTTTCCGCGGTCTGAAGGATGTTGGCCGCAACGACCTGATCGAATTGATCCTGCCGGGGCGCACCGATCAATACATCATCACGGATATTCAGATCGTAGGTCCTGATAATGTTTCCGTGCTGGCTGAGACGCCAGTTCCCACGCTGACTTTGGTCACCTGCTATCCGTTTTATTTCGTAGGCAGCGCTCCCCAACGCTACATCGTGACCGCGTCCAAACAAGTTTCTAGCCAACCGGATGAGAGTGTAGACACAAGCTCAAGTTCCACGGGCAAGAAAATCAACACAAAGGAGAATGCAAGATGATCTCGATTCACTTCTCAAGAAAGGTCATGCGCGGCCTGTTAGCTGTAGGAGCTCTTTGTATCGCATTTACTCTTACGGCCTCCGGACAAGTGCAGACCAGCACCAGCACAGCGGTAGCCGGGGGCGCAACAAAGTCGATCAAAGTCGAACGCGGCACGGTGGTCTATGTCTCTGGTAACAGCTGCGTAATCAAAGCGGAGGATGGAACACTCCGCCATTTCGACAACGTTCCGGAAAGCGTCACCGTCACTGTGGACGGGAAACAACTCAACATTCACCAGATTCAGCCAGGGATGGTGATCGAAAGACAAACCATCACGACAAGCATCCCAAGGACAATCACCACTGTTCAGACAGTTACAGGGACCATCTGGCAGATTAGTCCTCCCAGTATGGTCATCCTGACTCTTGCAGACGGCAAGAACCAGAAATTCACCATCCCGAAGGGCCAGAAATTTACGGTCAACGGACAGGAAACGGACGCGTTCGGTCTGAAGAAGGGCATGAAGATCGATGCGCAAAAGATAGTCGAGCAGCCGGAAACTGTGATTACCCAACAAATCAAGCGAACCGGAATTGCTCCACCTCCTCCTCCGGCGCCGACACCCAATGTCCCGATGCTGGTGGCTGTCGAGCGGCCAGCTCCGCCTCCAGTAGAAACCGCAGCAGCAGAACCAACACCCCAGCAGCTTCCGAAGACGGCAAGTGATTTGCCGTTGATCGGATTGCTTGGCCTGCTCTTCTGCGGTGTTTCGCTGTCCGTAACTGCCGTTCGCAGCATTCTCGCGCGGATCGCCTAGCACCACGAACCAAGGCGCAAGCAGGTTGTTCCCGCTTGCTTGTGCCACTCGGGCCAATGTCACGCACAATTCGAAGGGAGATGGCCAAGCCACCTCCCTTCGGTTCGCGTCTTCCGCGACTTGTCTCTTTATATCTGTCGAAGGGTAAAGGCCACAGCCAAGTTAGGAGCGCAGCCATGCATGGAAAACCGTCTGGAACAACACTGCTCCTGGCACTGCTTCTGATTGTACCGGCACTTGCTTTGTGTCGAGCTGCGCAGGAGCCACAGACACTCATCGTAAACGGCCAGCGAACCCAAATCTCTGTTGTTCAGATGAACGGCCACTCCTACGTCGACCTCGAAGCGCTGGCGAGAGCCGCGAATGGCTCCCTCAGTTTTAACGGAAATCAAATTACCCTGACGTTCCCAGGTACCGGCAGCACACCCGCGCCCGCGTCGGCCTCCGCGAATTTAGCTGCGAATTCCGATTTTTCGAAAAGCTTCATGAGGGCCGGCATCGAACAGATGACCATTATTCGCGAGTGGCGGACTGCGCTTGCGAATGCCATCCAGAATGGATTTCCTATTACCGACGATTGGCTTTCGGCTTATCGCAGCCAGGCGACTACCGCTCTCCATTTGTCGTTCGTCGCCATCTCCACCGATTCCGATCGCAATGCCTATCGTTTACTGAACACTGAATTCGAAAACATGAAGCTGCTGAGCAACAACTATGTCGCCCTTCGCCAGTCCATGCAGTTCATCGCGCCAGACTCTCTTGCGAAAGACCCGCTGAATCAGAAAATCCTCGACTGTGCGCATTCCCTGGCGGCGATGGCTGCCAACGGCCAGTTTGTCGAGGATGGTTCGTGCCAGTGAACCGCCTAAAATAGTTTCGTTTTTCGTTGTTCCTACTCAGGCGCTGAGTTTGTGGGCTTCGCTTTGAACCGTGTCCTTAAGGGCGTTCCGCTAATTTCTACTGAGGTGCTTCCTGGGGAATCTCGATCGCTCAAGGCAGAATCTTTCGGAGGTCTCTCTCCTGCATCTAGAGCAGTAAAAGTGGAGGCGGCGATTTCTTGCTTGCTCTTTATTTTGGCCGGCCCAACCAGGAATACTGCCACGCCGCGGAGACGCTCTGATAGTTTCCACCAAAGCGAATATATGTGCCATTGCTATAGCTGGCTTTGATGGATTGGTGTTTGCTGACCGGGAATGAAACCGTGCCTCTAAGGTGCGAGCCGGTCTGCTTTGTTGCCAGGTTCTGTATGCCACTCAAGCTGGTAATGCCGCCCCACCAGAAGTTCGCGTCCAGCGACAGCCACAAACGCGCCTTCACGTCGTAACTCACCCCAGCGTTGCGAATACCCAAGTTCCGGTTTGAAGGCCCATCGATTGCCGCCCCAGTTGATCAATTTCGAGCCGCTGTACTGTCCAGTAGGTGCAATCATCTTTAGACTCACTCCCAGCAGCCTCTTCTGCTTCCACTTCACCATATCCTTCGGTTGCATCGCCGGGCCGCCCATCAGGTTCACCGAAAAGCGAAAGCTGGAATCCAACAGGCCCGAACGGTAGACCGAGGTGTGTTGCCCCAACACGTCGCCCTGAAAAGTTCCCACACCATAAGGCAGCGCAGCCGTTATGTTCGCTGAGCGTCCAAAAAAATTCAGCGAGTGGTAGTAGCTGAAGACCGGTACGTTGTAGGTTCCCCTTGCATTGGCAACAGGTATAGTGCCGTTGAAGTTCAGGCCTCCGTCATAGAAGGACCAGATGATCGTAATTGCGTTGGCATGCACTGGCGTTATCACATAGGCTCGTGGTGCAAGGTCTTGCCCCCAGGCCGCGCCTAGCGCGCAGAGCGCGAGCGTGACTGCTTTCGCGAAGTTTCCCAGAATTGGCAGGATAGCCGGCGCAAAAAACACTAAAACGCTACGAGCTCACACTTTTGGCGATATTGTCCTTCAAGATTGGCTCGGTGTAATTGTTAAAAGTGACAAGCAAAGCGCCCGGCCAAACGAAGTGGGATAGGATTTCGTCCCAGCCAACGGACTGCTTCAGCAAATCTTATTTTAGAAGTTGACGGTACATCCCTCAGCTCGTCGGGCCAATCCGTCCGCGTTTTTGGTTCGGAATTCCGACGCTCTGAAGGAACAATCCGGGAACAGTAAGAATTCCCTTCTATGACTTATCGCGGTTTATTGTTCCCGCGAGTACCCGTAAGTCGTTGAAATTCCAGATCACGGCGGTCTGTCACGGCAGAGGTCGCGAGTTTGAGTCTCGTCGTCCCCGCCATTTTTTTCAACCAGTTACGGGAAAAGAATGGTTCCCGCGGTCAGTTTCCAACCCGAACTCCAACCCGAGATCCATTCTAAGACGCCTCCCTTCCATCTTTTCCGAGCTTGATCGCTTCCAGATACTTGCCCTGGGCCTCCACCTGCTTGCAAATGCAGTCGCGAGCGACTGCTCCATTTCGCAGATATCTGCCGCGTAGGAAGGCTTCTCCGAGCTGCGCAATGACCAGTTCGGATTTGGTGCTGTCTCATACTTGTCGAACTCGAAGGGCAGACAACTACGGGTTTGATGCAACAGCGGGCTGAGGAACTGTCTGCGGCAGGCCGAACTTCTGCGGTGCGCAGCAAGCCGCGCTAAGCCGCGAGATGTCTTTCTGCATCTCCGGTTTCTGTTTCAAATGCTTCAGCGCTTCGCCAAGTATGCCCGTTGCCGCTAGATCCTTGGGGATCGACGTGGAAGCGATCGCCTCGCAGAGTGATCTTCTCATTCGGTTGCTGTTTCGTCATGAATCGAGCGTGTCCGCTCACGTGGCGTGATGACCTTGCGCTTACGTAAAGGCCCTCAACTTTCTGGATTCGTCTTGAAGCGATTCTTATCGATTTTCAGCGCCTTAATCTTCGATTCTAGCGTTGACCGGGGAACGCCCAACTTTGCCGCGGCCCCGGTGGGTCCAAACACACGTCCACGGCTTGCCCTTAGAGCCTCCTCAATCATGTTCTTCTCTTGCGCCTCGAGTCTTCGAGGAAGCTCAATGTGGCGCTTCGATTCTGTTGCCAGAAGCGACAAAGGTAACCAGCTTTCGTCGATCGAAAAAATGTCTGACTCGCAAAGGATCACCGAACGTTCGATAACGTTTTGTAACTCGCGGATGTTTCCAGGCCAAGGATACGACTGAAGTAATTGGAGCGTCTTCTTGTTTACGTGCCTTATGTTCTTACTCGCCTTGCGCGCGTAGCGATCGATGAAGTATTCCACCAGCAGAGGGATGTCCTCTCTCCGTTCTCGAAGAGAGGGTATCTCAATCGGGAAGACATGTAGCCGATAAAACAAATCACTACGGAAGGACCCAGTGCTGATTGCCGACTGCAAGTCACGGTTTGTGGCTGCGATCACTCGCACGTCAGTGCGGATTCGATGACTGCCGCCGACACGCTCAAACTCGCGCTCCTGCAAAACACGAAGCAGAGCAATCTGAGTCTCGGCTGGGAGTTCTCCGACTTCGTCGAGGAAGATCGTGCCTCCATTTGCTAACTCAAACCGACCCAGTCGCTGCTGAGTCGCGCCCGTGAAGGCGCCCTTCTCATGCCCAAACAACTCCGACGCGATCAGATCGCGGGGGATTGCTGCGCAGTTCACGCCGATGAACGGACGTGAGACCCGATCGGATCGTCGGTGGATAGCGCGTGCAACAAGTTCTTTGCCGGTTCCCGTTTCACCTGTGAGTAGAACGGTCGAATCTGCAGCAGCTACCTTGGTCACCCGCGAAAGCACGGCCTGCAAGGCCGGTGACGTTCCCACAGTCTCTTCAAACATGGAGACCCGATCCACTTCTTCTCGTAGAACCAGGTTTTCCTTGTAGAGGTGTTCCCTTAAGAGCTCTAATTCCTCGACCGCGGATTGCAGGGTTGCCCTTACTTCAAAATGCTTGGTCCCATGCGAGATCGGGCGTTCTGAATCCGTGAGCTTGGCAGTCCGGATGAATTCTAAGACCACGTTCATGGCGGCACAAATGCGGACGATCCTTTCAGAATCATTGATCTCGTTGCCGGGACACTCGCTCGGCGGTGTACATGTCCGGAGCTTGGCGCGTGGTTGCAGTCGCTCTGCACTAGCATGCGAACTCTGGCAAACCAAATCGAGGTTTCTTTCACCCTGATGATCATCCGGAAAAGCTACCGTTTGTGTCGCCATAAATCCGAGCCCCCTTGCTGAACGGCCTCTTTTGAGGTGAATCTGGACCTCGCTGGGGGGTATTCTCGGGGAGAAGCTTTGAGGAAGTCCTTCAGGTAACTCTGAAAAAGCATGAAAAACTCGGAATCATTCACGTTAACGAACTGGGGCTTCCTAAACTACTTGAGCGATCAGAGCAAAGTGGTACCAATCCATCCCCAGCTCGTGGTACTCAAAAAACCTTCGATTTCGTGATGTCTTCTTCGCTGTGATCCTTCAATTTTGAAGTTCGGGCAGCATGTACGCAAGCGAAGCTTCGACTCAGCAATGCTCCCGGCGCTGATTGTTAGTCACGGGGTGGCAGTGTACCCGCGAATTGAGAGCCTCAAGATTGGAACTTCCAGTGAAAGGGCATTCGGAATGGCTCTCGCATTAGACGATCTCGGTAAGGATAGAGAGTCGAGCCTAGCCGACGGTTACTTGTACCGTTTCGGCCAGTTTGCGCTGGATTCCCGGAAGCGCACACTGTCTCGCGCGGATTCACCGGTCTCTCTTACCCCTAAGGCCTTCGACGTTCTTCTCTTCCTAGTGCAAAACCCCAACCGCTTGGTCACCAAGGAGGAATTGCTGCAAGCCGTGTGGGGCGACACCTTCGTGGAAGAGGGGAACCTGACGCAATACATCTCCCATTTACGCAAGGCGCTGGGTGACAACTCGGAAGACGACCGCTTGATCGTCACCATTGCTCGAAAGGGATACCAGTTCACGGCGCGTGTC
>Ga0210406_10003418_pt1 | contig 17404 bp, 19 predicted proteins | sample IncBWC30MmetaG_FD_155454 | JGI IMG/M metagenome (GOLD analysis project Ga0210406, IMG submission 155454) | Forest soil microbial communities from Barre Woods Harvard Forest LTER site, Petersham, Massachusetts, United States - Inc-BW-C-30-M | ecosystem: Environmental > Terrestrial > Soil >... | reverse complement strand
TTAGCACCGACAATATAAACTGTTCGGAATAATCATAATGAAAGCTCTTGTTACCGGCGGTGCCGGGTTTATCGCGTCACACGTCGTCGATGGCTATCTGGACATGGGGTTGGACGTTGCCATTGTGGACGACCTGTCTCGTGGGTCGATGAATAACGTCAACCCGAAGGCACGCTTCTATAAAGCGGACATTCGCGACTATGATGCCATGCGCTGTATTGTCGAGAAGGAGCGTCCTGACTACATCAATCACCATGCTGCGCAAATGGATTTGCGCCGCGCGGTCTTTGAACCTGCGTTCGATGCGGAAACGAATATAGTCGGCTCCATACACTTACTGAATTTGGCTGTGGAGTTCAAGACCAAGCGAATTGTATACGCCTCCAGCGGCGGCGCGGCATACGGCGAGCCGCTATATGTACCAATAGGTGAAGATCACCCTATAAACCCGACTACTCCTTACGGTATTAGTAAACATACGGTCGAGCATTATTTATTTAATTACCGTCTGCTGTACGGGCTGGAGTATGTTGTGCTCCGCTATGGAAATGTGTACGGCCCACGCCAGAGTTCGAAGGGTGACGCGGGCGTGGTGGCCATTTTCTGCGAGCAGATGCTCGCCGAGGAAACTCCAAAGATATTTGGCAATGGCAAAAACACGCGCGACTACGTTTACGTGGCAGACGTCACTCATGCCAACGTGCAAGCGCTGGAACAAGGCAATGGAGAGATCTTCAACATTGCTTTCGGGAAGCCCACTACCGATTACGAGATCTTCGAGGCAGTTCGCACAGCGCTTGGCGTTCGACCCTTCGAGCCAATCTACACTGAGAAGCGCCCTGGGGAAATTGATCACTGCTATCTGAAGATTGATAAGGCGAAACAGCAATTGAAATGGACCCCCAAAGTTTCCCTTGCCGAAGGGTTGCAAATGACGGCTAACTTTTTCCGAGAGCATGCCGCCAAGGCGGCGAGGGGCTGATTCAAAACGAAAGCGATGCTGCTCGCAGCAGGTCGAGATGAAAGTTACGACCCTGACCGATACGACGCCCAGTTGCACGCTCCCATGTACTTAAATTTGACACTTTTGAGGTTGGAAGAAATCGGAAGCCATTGTAGCTGATGAAAAGAAGTTTGACTCGGTCCGGTTTGCTACGCCAATCGACCCATGAAGAATTGAGGCGGCCCAACGAGCGCAGCTATCAGAGTCATATAGGCTCGCAACAAACCTCGCTTAACATTTTTCCTCCATATATGCGATCCATTGCGTTTCTTCTGGACGATTCGAATGTTCACGGTGCTGATCTTACAGATCCAGCGCTTGGGAATCCCGCCGTCGGGGGAACAGAGTATTCCTTTGTTTCTCTAGCGCACGAACTGGCGAGTCGCAGGATAGCGAGGGTCATACTTCTCCACCGCAATCGCGCTAACACCTATCCAAAGACGCTCACTGTTGTCCCTATTGATGACTACCCTGCGGGACTACGCAGGTTGCTAAATCAAGCTGAACCCATTGACGGCATATTGGTCCGAGGTCATGACTCCCTGGTCGGCGCCGGAGTTATAGAGGCCATTCCCGATAGAATTTCCGTAATCGCGTGGACCCATAATCACCTGAGAAGTGCAACACTCTCGTACTTAGCCAGACGCGAACAGATCAAGCGGGTTGTGTATGTCGGTCGAGAGCAGTGTGCGCTGGCGGCGGGAGGTCCGAGTCACTATAAATCGACATACATCGTGCCTGGATTCTATGTTGAACCTCGTTCTAACGGTAGTAAGGAGCGGCGTGCGGTCTACATTGGAAGTCTTGTTCCTCAGAAAGGCTTTCACCGGCTTGCGAGATTATGGCCTTGCATTCGCCGCGCTTGTCCGACAGCTGAACTCGACGTCATTGGCAGTAGTCAGATTAATTACCCTGATCAGCAGCTGGGCACTCTGGGTGTTGCGTCTCTCTCTTACGAGAAGCTGATCTTACGCTATCTGCGAAATGACCCCGCCAACTACGGCGTCGTGTTTCATGGAAAGATGGGCACAGAAAAGTATGACGTCATCGGACGTGCGATGGTTGGCCTGCCGAATCCAACCGGATTTACGGAATGTTGCCCAGCAAGTGTCGTGGAAATGTCTCAGTGCGGAGCGGCAGTGGTGGCGATGCGCCAGTGGGGGATGTGCGATACGGTAGTCGACGGCACGACTGGGTACCTGTGTCGAGACGATCGAGAGTATGTGGCTCGGGTGAGTTCACTGTTCGCTGACCCCGATGCAGCACGGTCAATGGGTGTCGCCGGCCAGCGCTTCGTTAAAGATACTTTCTCGTATGCCGTCATCTGTGAGAAGTGGGAGCGGCTATTGAACGAGGTATTGTCTTCGGCTGTTCCTAATTATGCAAGTCCGGCCATTAGCGGCAGGTATCCGTTGCACCGTCTACGGGTAGCGAACAGCCGCCTGCGCTGGCCGCGGCTGCACGCGGCTTTGGGTTTTGTCGATAGGGTGCGCGGCGTTTTTCTGAAGCGATACTGAACTAGATCTCGAAATTGAAAACTAGGAGTGCAGACGCTCTTTTAAGCAGTAATGCTGTTAACCCCTATCTACTTGACGGATAACGAGTAATGTCTGAACGAGCAGTCCCACTCAGATCGGGTAGCACAGCCTCCATGGTTGCGCGGTCTTATGGAGCGGCTAGCAGTTCGCGCGTAGGGTGGGCTCGGGTGCGATTGGTGGAGCTTCTTGTTGTGGCAACATTTCTGCTCTGCCTGAGCGCGCCCGAAGAACTTTTTTACACTTCCGTTGAATCTGAATTAAATCCATTTGTCGGCGTAACCAAACTGTTATTACTAGGCCTGGCGTTCGCCATCCTTCTTCTTTGCCCTCAAGGCAGGCGACACTGGGCTATCGCAGGCCCCTTCGGGATGCTCATGGTGTGGTCGGTTTTCTGTTGGGTTGTGGCAGGTGCAGACATCCTGCCAGCGCGCAACCTGGTTAGCAGCTTTTGCGGAATTTTGGTCCTCGCGGCCTTTTCGGCAGCCGCTGAACTCTTAGGAGGCATCCGAGTATTGGTGCGCCTGCTGATATGCGCGCTTATCGTCGGCGCCCTGACCAGCATATTGCTTGGTGTCATGGGATTTCAGGCGATGCCGGGCGAACTCGCCTCGCCGTGGCAGTTGGAATGGTTCCACGGTATCGGAATACCGGCGTATGCAGTGGCAGGTTGTGCTGTCCTGATTGCATGGGTGCTTGCGCGGCATATTTCCGAACCAGGCGTTTGGATGGAGCTGGGTGTCCTGGCGCTGCTGGTGATCCCCGCAATGTCCTTTCTGCGTGCTTACCTCATCGGGATTGTGGTCAGCATTATCGTCGCTGCGTTTTTTGCATTTCGGAACTCACGCCGGAAGAACAGCGATGGCCGCTTGCAGGGATACGATTCGAGGTACAAGCGCCTTCTGCGCTTGGTCGTCGTGACCCTGGGCGTTGGCATCGTGATCTTCTTCCTGAAAACAAGCACTCGTGAGGAAGGCGCACCACTGAGTGGGCGGGAAATCATATGGCCGATCGAGATCGCGAGCGTAATGCAGCACCCCGTGTTCGGATTAGGGCCATATGGGGATATCGAATTGCTTCGGTTTCAAGAGGATTTGCCACAAGTGGGCGCCGCGCATAGCGACTATCTTGGGGCCGCTGTCTGTTATGGTGTTCCGGGTTTGCTGCTATTTTGCGGCGCCCTCTACGGGATGTGGAAGCGAATCCTGCGTTACCGTGCAGCAAGCCTCGAAGACCGCGCGTGCCGATATGCGGCTCTATTATCGCTCGTGGGTCTCTCGACGACTATGATCGCTGAGAATGTGATCAGAGATCCCCGCCTGTTCGCTTTGCATCTGCTTTTTCCCGCTATATGCTTGTCCGCGGCTGCGATTGACCGGAAAAAGGCTACGAAATGATTGCCGCTCGCCGGATTATCACCAATACCCTAGCAACGTACCTTAAGTTTCTTGTTCTCGCTCTAACGGGACTCTTTGCCGTTCCAGTTGCGCTGAGTACTCTCGGCGCGGTTGATTACGGCATTTTTTCAGTGATCGGCGGGTGTTTAGCTTTCCTCATGTTCCTGAATTATTCGTTCGCAACCGCAGCGCAGAGGCACATTGCATATGCACTAGGGGAGGAGGGTAAAGAAGAAGCCACAAGATGGTTTACGACGAGCCTCATTGTCCACCTTGTTGTAGCCGCCGTCATGGCAGGATCAGCTCTTCTTGCCTCGGACTGGATTCTGCACCATCTGCTCACGCTTCCTGCAGCGCGGCTTGCAGCCGCAGCCTGGATCTACCGAATGGTTGTGGTAACGATGGTATGCAATGTGCTGGCAACGCCGTACCAGGCGTTGCTAATTGCTCACGAATCGATCGCCTCGATGTCGCTGATGAACATTGGCAGTGGTCTGTTTCTCCTGGTTGCTATTTTCTGCCTCAAATACCTTCCCGGTGACGTTTTGCTGTGGTACGCGGCTATTTACTGCTTGTTTCAAGTATCGATGGCCGTCGGTCCGGCATGTTATTGCTATTACCGCTATCCGGAATCTCGATTTTCATCCCTCACGGTAGACCACTTGCGTCGCCGCCTTAAGGAGCTCTTCAGTTTTTCCGGATGGACCCTAGTACACGTTCTGTCCATGCTCGTCCGGGTACAGGGCCCGGCGATGGTGCTGAATGTGTTCTTCGGGCCCATCGCCAACGCCGCCTATGGCTTGGCCGTTCAGGTACAAGGATTCGCCAGCAACATCGTCTGGGGGTTCCTGGGCTCGGCGACTCCTCCGATCGTGAAACGCGAGGCCTCCGGCGACCACCGGGGAATGGTGCGTCTCTCGAATCAATCGAACACCTATGGTTTCGCCATTCTTTGGATTGCTCTTGCCCCGGTTCTCCTGGAGATGAGGTTCTGCTTAAAACTATGGCTTCACACGCCTCCGCCTAGTACGGCAGCTTTTCTAATGCCGGTGCTTATTGCTCTAATCATCGATCAACTCACGTTGGGTTATAACTCGTCGCTCGTAGCTACGGGGCGCATCGCGGGATTTTCGATCGTGATTTCGATCGCAAACAGCGCCGGCGTGCCAGCGGGATACTACTTGCTACGGACTGGCAGGCCAGCGACGTGGCTTCTCTGGGCCGTTGTTGCCGGAGCGGTGCTTGCCGGCTGCGTCCGCCTTTGGTTTGCGCGTAGGCACAGCACGATCTCCATCAGGAACTGGTTGAGTGATGTCGTGTTTCCCGCCAGTTTGTCCGTGCTGGGATCTGTTTTAGTCGCGCTGGCGGTAATACATTTCCTTGCGGACGGATTCGCCAGGTTCGCCCTGATAGCGGTGGTGAATTGTGCTGTGGTGTGCCTCATCATGTGGTTCTTTGGGACGACCGCAGAGCAACGATCCAAATTCAGAGCTCTTGCTGCCTCACTTCCTGCTCGCTTGTCCGCCAAGCCAGCAACGCAGCGACGAGGGGTCGCTGGAGAAACGCTTTGAACACACAAGTCGTGAACAGGACTAAAGCACCAGAAATTACGCTGGTGGTCTGGATTGTGACTCTATGATGCTGACGGTTACTCTTCCCGTATACAACGCCATGCCGTACCTACCGGCAGCCGTGGAGAGCGTGCTCGGCCAGTCCTATAGGGATTTTGACTTTCTGATCATCGACGATGGGTCTACCGACGGTTCCGCAGATTACCTTCGTTCGTTACGCGATCCTCGCATCAAATTAACGGTGCGCGAGAATCGCGGCCTTGGAACGACGCTGAATGAGTTGTTCAGCAACTCGCGGACCGATTATGTCGCGCGCATGGATGCTGACGATGTTTGTGAGCCACACCGCCTCGAAAGGCAGATGGCATTTCTACTCGATCATGGTGATGTGGTCATGCTTGGCACGGGATTTGATTTCATTGTGGGAAACCGAATCGTCAACGGATTCCATCCCTTGAGGGAGCATGCGGCCATACGCAAGAGGCTGCTTCAGAAGCGTCCAGGAGTGAATCACCCGACCATCGTCGTGAAACGCAATGCGTGGGCAGCGGTGGGCGGATACCGCTTTCCTGGGGCCGGCGAAGATTTAGACTTTTGCCTACGGCTCTGCGATATCGGGCGGGTTACGAATATCCCGGAAGCTTTGTACCGCTACCGGCTTGGCAAGGAGTCCCTCACCTTTAAGAACAGTGCCGAAACGAATAGGGGGTACGCTTTTGCCGTTGCCTGTGCCAACGCGCGCGAGCGGGGCGTAGCTGAGCCCGATTTGGAGCAATTCCGAGAAGCCTGGCTTCGACGACCGATTTACTTGCGAGCTGCCCAGATGGCAGCCACCGCCGGCGAGAGTCTCTATCGCCTATCCATCATTCGTCGGGCGGAAGGCCACTCACTAGTTTCGAGAGTATACCTGGCCGCGGCCGCGATGTGCCTTCCGCGCGTTGCGTTGTCGCGACTCAGGACACGCGATACGAAAGATGCTTCGCAACGATGCTCAGCCCACCAGCAAAAAGAGGACGCGGGACCGGTGAGAGCGAACAAGGATGCGGTTCAAATCGAGTAATAATTGGCCCAGGAGTCGGTCGTACACATGCACCAAATTTTTCCTCGTGTACCGCACTGTGAAGCGGCAATCGTTTCGAAACTGGGGGATCAGGAAATAAACTCCATGAAAATGGCGGATGTAGAAGCTTGGCGGGGAGAACGGATGTACTGGGATCTGGCCTCCGACGAAGACCGCCAATTGCACCTCTCGCGATATCAGTTTGCGTGCGAATTGTTTGATCCACATTGGCAATGCCTCGATGCGGCCTGCGGATCTGGGTATGGTGCGTCGTTTTTGGCTGATAAAGTGCAATCTGTGGATGGCGTGGACATCGACCCAAGCGCGATCGACTTCGCCAGGACTATTTACCGGCAATCGAACCTCACCTATCACTGCGCCGATCTGCAATCCACACTTCCATTTGCAAACGGAACCTTCGACGCGATCACCTCCTTTGAGACGCTGGAACACGTGCGTGACCAGACGAAGATGACCTCTGAGTTTCACCGTGTGCTGAAGCCCGGCGGTATTTTGGTCATCAGTACGCCGGATCGCAAGGTGTCGGAGCGAATCGGTCTGGACAATCGCTTTCATGTGGCGGAGCTTTCGAAGAGGGAGTTTGTGGACTTATTGAGTCGATCGTTTTTCGTCAAACAAGTATTCGGACATGGGGACGGCAACCCTGTAGCTATTCATTGGAAAACCGCACATCGATTGCTGAAATTCGGCAGTTCCTTGGTTGGTCCAAACATACGATCTCGAATCGAACGAACATTGGCTCGACCCTTCGCTTGGTTGCGTGGTCACTTTTACCGAATGTCGGTAAGCCCCATACAGCCGGTCACGGATCTCGACAATGCCACTTTTTTATATATCATCGCCATCGCTCGAAAGAGAGAGAGATAAACGACGAAAGGACCAGAGCGTGAAGCGTGCTGATCGGTTCTGCGACCTGGGACGGAAGGCCTGGAAATACGGACTGGCTGCGGTCGAACGACCACAGTAACTCCCTCACCTTCTGCGCTCGGTCCTTAAGGGAGTGCATGTTGGAGAATTTCTCAAGATAAACCAGCCGTGGATAAAGCAAGCTGGTGTGAGAACCGTCATCGACATTGGCGCTCACAATGGAGAGTTTTCTGCAGCGATACGCGTTCTTCTGCCTAGCGCTCAGGTCTATGCATTTGAGCCACTTCCAGATTCCTACGAAAAACTCAGAGCCAAATTCGAGGGGGATGCGCGCTGTCGGGCGTTTCATTTTGCAGTAGGAGAACAACGTGGGCAGGTGAAGTTCTGGCGCAGCAGGTTCTCGAAATCATCTTCGGTACTACCCATGGCTGACGTACACAAGCTGGAATTTCCATGGTCTTCCGAACTCGTGCCAATTTACACTCGGATCGCAGCTCTCGACGACTTCTTACACGACATCACGCTGGTCCCTAAGGTCTTGCTCAAGATCGATGTTCAGGGGTACGAGGACAGGGTCATTCGAGGGGGCGTCGCAATCCTGCGAAAACGTAGATTACATCCTAACGGAAGTATCCTTTCGGCTTCTCTATGAAGGGCAGACTTCCTTTGATGACCTGTATGAGCTCTTAAAACAACTAGGGTTCTCGTACGCTGGTAACGTCGACCAGCTCCTTTCTGCCGCGGATGGAAGTGTGCTGCAGGCGGATGCTCTTTTCGTCCGGGACACTGCAAGCATCCCCAAACACACCATCTCAGCTTAGGGACGGGGAAGGACATGCGACCGCAACAGAACCAGTGATCAGTCGACTGTAGTAAATATCAACATTCTGCTAAGAAAAGGGGAAAAACGAAGTGGGAATGGGATATCACGGGCTTCAGCTTCTGCGTTTCGCGGCGAAGCACGCGCAGTTCGGTCGCGTAGCAACCATCGGCCGACAAGAACTCGGTCTTGGCAAGGAAGAAGTTCGTAGCCTGATAGGCGAAGAATATGAGCAGGAGAAATATTGCGACAGTTTGCTGTTGCAGCATTTCGGCGCTACATGTGTCGATTCTTGGGATTACTCCGATTACGAGGGGGCGAATCATATCGCTGATATGAATAAGCCCCTGAACGAAGGACTGTCAGCATATGATACGGTAATCGATTTCGGAAGCCTGGAGCACGTTTACAATGCTCCGCAGGCGCTTTTGAATGTGTCGGAGTTGTGCTGCGACGGCGGACAGATAATACATAGCTTGCCGGGGAACAACTTCTGTGGTCATGGGTTTTGGCAGTTTTCCCCAGAACTATTCTTTTCACTGTACTGCGAGTTGAACGGCTACTCGGAGACGAGAGTCTTTCTAGCGAGTGAATATCGAACTGATATTTGGTACGAGGTGGTGAAGCCCGAACATGGGCAACGAGCCAATGTGATGTCGTTCACACCTACTTTCGTGCTTTGCAGAACGGTGAAAGCTCGTAAGAGTTGCCATGATAGCGTTCAGCAGTCGGACTATATTCATATCTGGCAGCAGAATGAATCGACGCAGCCACAGGTCGAGGTCAGACCAATGTGGCGAGCAAAGATCAGATCGGCCCTTCGGACGTCGGACCTTGTTGAATTCGCGTATATGTTACACATCAAATTATCAGGAAGTCGGTCGTTATCAGCCCGAAACCCACATCTGACTGCGCGTTCGGTGACCTTTCTTGCCCAATAAAGGCACGGCGCGAATTCCGCGGTGAGGACTGCGGAAATCCGCTGCATGCTTCAGGAGACAATGATGCCTTTGGTTTTGCGTGCTGAGCGCGACTGCGCCTATGATTCCCCTGACCATCTAGTGCCGTGGGGGACGCGATGGGACCGGTCCATTAACGGACGGTTTAATGAAAAGTTATGGCTGCTATATCCTAAGACACACGTAGTGAAAGTGCTGGACCTGGGTTGCTCAGGTGGCGACTTTGTGAAGAGTTGCATCGACGATGGGCACTTTGCCGTCGGTATCGAAGGGAGCACGTTTTCGAAGGACCATAAGAGGTCTGCTTGGGCGATCATTCCGGACTATCTTTTTACGTGTGACATTACTCGACCCTTCGAATTGGTTTTCCAATCGGGTTCCCAGGAACAGAAACTCAATTTTGATGTCGTCACGTCGTGGGAAGTAATAGAGCACATCAAGGAGGCAGATCTCCCGGCGCTAGCGTCAAACGTCCATGCGCACCTGTCGCCGGGTGGTCTTTGGATCATGAGCGTGGCCAACTCGGAGGACGTCCGCGGGGGGTTGAGGCTGCATCAGACGGTGAAACCAAGAGAGTGGTGGCGGGGCAAGTTCAAATCGCTGGGGTTTGAGCTGCTGGAGCAGCATAAATCCTACTTTGCGCGGCAGTTTGTTAGAGGAGCAAGGGTCGATAACGAAGAAAGCTTTCACTTTGTTCTGACGAATGATGTTCAAAGGGCGCCCGGAATTCCAAAGGTCCCGCTCGCTGAAAAAGCATACGACGTGTGGGCTGGATCGAAACCGCAGCGTCTTTTTAGGATGCTGACGATTGGAGCGCCGCGCTCTTCGATGTGGTCGTAAGCGGAAGTTGCACGACTAAATGCCATTTTCAGTCCAGTATTTCACCCCTGATGTGGCTAATGCCAGATCTGCACCAATCGGCAGAGAGGAACCAATATGATCGTTACGCGAACGCCATTTCGAGTCACCCTTGGGGGAGGCGGAACCGATTTGCCCTCGTTTTATCGTGAGCATGGCGGATTCGTTTTGGCAGTAGGAATCGACAAGTACATGTATCTGAACGTAAATACACCAATTCTCGACGATCTCATTCGGGTTCGTTACAGCAAAGCCGAGACTGTTTCATGCCTCGAGGAAATCGAGCACCCGCTGGCGCGTGCGGCCCTCAAACACTTTGGCATTCAAGATGGCATCGAGATCGTCTCCATTGCCGATATTCCCGCAGGAACTGGCGTGGGTTCTTCGAGTTGTTATCTGGTCGGATTGATGAATGCGTTGCACGCCTTGACGCAGACTCCGGTCAGTCCGCAGCAGTTGGCGGAAGAAGCCTGCCATATCGAGTTGGAGCTTCTGCGCAAGCCCATCGGCAAGCAGGACCAATACATGGCTGCCCATGGAGGTCTCACGACGCTGGACATTGCGAAGGATGGCAAGGTCGAAGCGCAGTATCTTTCAATCCCCGTCGATGTGTTAGAGGAGCTCGAGAACAACCTGCTCTTGTTCTACACAGGCGACGTCCGAGATGCCACCGCCATACTCAGCCAACAGGACGACGCCACGAAGAGAAAAGACACGGCCGTCGTCAATAGTTTGACCGAGATCAAGGACATCGGGATGGAGATTGCCTCGGCGATCATGGTCGGCAATCTGCGCCATTTTGGCGAGTTGATGGACGACCATTGGCAAGCTAAGAAGCGCCTGTCGAAGGGCATCACCAATCCTATGATTGACGCCTGGTACGAGCTATCCAAGCGAAACGGAGCGATTGGCGGCAAGATCAGCGGGGCGGGCGGTGGTGGCTTCCTGATGTTGTACTGCGATGAGGGCAAGGCACAGCTACGCGAGGCCTTGCGTCGTGCAGGGCTGCGGGAATTGAGTTTCCGTTTTGAGTTCGAAGGCAGCAAGGTGGTCTTCGATATCGTGTCGCGCGACGGCCGTTTGGCCCACATGCGGCGGCAAGGGCAAAACGGCAAGGTCAATAGTGCCGCTGCAGCAGCAGTTGGCAGTGGCCAGTTAGAACATCGGGAGATCGGGTGATTGAAAGAACTGAGAAATGAGGACTTTGGTGAAGATTGTTCTTTTTTGCTGATTGCCGAGTGCTGAATTCTTTTTGCTAATTGCTGACTGTTGTTCCGATGCCACAAAACGCGATATTTCTCGATCGTGACGGGGTCATAAACCCCTATGTCTATCACCCGGAATTCGGCACGATGGATTCGCCCTGCTCGCCCGATGAGTTCATGCTCGCACCCGGCGCTGGGGAAGCGGTTGCCGAATTTAATCGGCTCGGCCTTCTAGTGGTTGGTGTCTCCAACCAACCGGGAATCGCCAAGGGCAAGTTCACGCCCGCGGTGCTGCAACAGGTGAATGCCAAAATGCATGCCGGTATTGCGGAACGCGGTGGCAAGCCGGATGCCGTGTACTACTGCCTGCACCATCCCGATGCGGCCTTGCCAGCCTACTGTGTGCGCTGCGAGTGTCGTAAACCGCGTCCCGGGATGCTGCTGGAGCCGCCCGGGAGTGGAATATCGACCTGCAGAACTCTTACATGATCGGTGACGGTGTTACCGACATCGAGGCTGGGGGCGCAGCCGGCACTCGCACCGTGTTTATCGGCCAATCCAAACCCTACATCTTCGAGGCATTCGAGAAGCGCGGGATCCAACCCGATTTCATAACTCTCACCCTTGCCGGCGCGGCGGAGATCATCAAACAACAACTAGCAAACAATAAGTGATGGGTTTTTAGTATTCAGTTTATTTCCGTGGCCTCTGCAGAACAGATTATCTGTCTAGAGGTTGTCACGATATTCTGCAATCCTCAATAGATTCCAAATCTACAATCCCAAACGGCCTATATTGTTTGCGGCCGCAACTGAAAACTGGGGGTCAACAACAAGAATCACCTATACCGGGCAGTACCTCGATGAAGCGGTTGAGATTCTAAAGCAACTCGATCGCGATGCCGTCGAACTCGTGGTCGATCTTCTGGTGAACGCACGCCAGCAGAGCGGGAGGCTTCTTGTTCGCGGGGTCGGCGGTGGTGCAGGCCACGCATCCACGCAGTGTGCGACTTTCGCAAGATTGGCGGGATGGAAGCCTACACGCCAAGCGACAATGTCTCCGAACTCACCGCCCGTATCAACGACGATGGCTGGGATACGACCTACGCCAACTGGTTGCGCGGCAGCCACATCAACGCGAAGGATCTAGTGCTTGTCTTCTCTGTTGGAGGTGGAGATGCGCAGCGTAACATCAGCGCAAACCTGGTGCGCGCGTTGCAATGTGCCAAGGAGGCGGGGGCGAAGGTGTGCGGCGTGGTGAGCCGCGACGGAGGTTTCACCGCTTAGGTGGCAGATGCGTGCTTTCTGATTCGGGTTGCGAATTCCCACACTGTAACTCCGCATACAGAAGCTTTCCAAGCGCTAGTGTGGCACCTGTTAGTCTGGCATCCGAAGCTTAAAGTAGCTGAAATGTAGTGGGAATCAGTCGAGAAATAGGATTTTCTTTTGTATCCTTTCCGCTGACCTTTAGCGCAAGGTTCAGAACGCTTGTCCAGATGGCGCAAGAAGGAGACAAACTCCTGTGCCGCTGAAAAGACTTGCATTCCGTGAAAACCTACTCCTACCTACTGGACTGTGATCATGGTCACCCTGTTTAGCTCTTACGACAAGATTGTTGGCTACAGCAGTCCCGACAACATTGACCCGGCGAAGGCAAGACGTACTGTCACGATTGCCAAAGCGTTAGTTGATAGATTTGTTTATTTGCGAGAGCACGACAAGGTGCTGGTCGCAGGCTGCGGGGATGGAACCGAGGCAGCCTTGTTGTGCGACGTCTTTGGCACCCAGACTGTTGGTGTTGATTTATGCATCCGCGGCAACCAAACACTACGGGATGGCAAACTCGAGTTACTGCAGGGGAATCTAACGGAGTTGCCCTATCCAGCGTCCACCTTTTCGCTGATTTACAGTTATCATGTACTAGAGCACGTTCCTGATCATTGCCGGATGTTGAGCGAGTTGGGAAGAGTCCTTCGCCCGAAGGGCGTATTACTCATAGGATTCCCCAATAAGAAACGCATGCTCGGATATGTTGGCTCTCACGACCACGCGACAATAATCGACAAACTACGCTGGAATCTTAATGATTACAAGTGCAGATTCACAAGGCGCTTTGAGAACAATCTCGGAGCGCATGCTGGGTTTACTGAAGGCGAGTTTCTACAAGATGCCCATTCGATGTTTTCAGACATCGTGCCGGTAAGAAGCGACTACATGAGGCTGAAATATAGAAAGCATGTTAGCGTAATAAACGCGCTTATTAGGTTGAGACTGGACGCCTATTTGTTTCCCTCTAACTACTTTATCTGCAGACGAGCCGAGTGACGTGCGTGAGCCATCAAAGATGTATCGTCGACAACATCATCTTCGTCGTATTTGGCGCCCCAAGTGAACAGGTATTCTCCTGATCTTTTTCCTTAGCAATTATGTCCTGGGCCCTATTGTCTCACTTGTTTGAATCACTCTTTCCCGATCGTCCCATCTTCAGTAGCTAGTGGTGCCGACGTACGGCTCTTAGGAGGAGTTCTTGAGTCGATTAAACGATTTGAAAGTAAAGATCTTTGCCGACGGCGCTGATCTTGCCGGCATTCTGGAATTGTACAAAAACCCGATCATCAAGGGTTTTACCACCAATCCGACGTTGATGAAGCAGGCAGGCATCAGCGATTACGCTGAGTTTGCGCGTACGCTTCTGCGGGCTGTTCCTGACCGGCCGATTTGTTTCGAAGTGTTTGCCGATGAGTTTGCGGAGATGGAACGGCAGGCATTGGAAATTGCATCCTGGGGAGGGTTGGTGGTCGTCAAGGTTCCGGTGACGAACACGCGCGGCGAAAGCTCAGCTGCGTTGGTCCGGCGACTTGCCCGTGCCGGGGTGCGGCTCAACGTCACGGCCATGATGACCTTGGAGCAGGTGCGGGAGGTGGCCGAGTGCCTGCGCGAGGGACCGCCTTCGTACATCTCTGTCTTTGCCGGCCGGGTGGCGGATACCGGGCGCGACCCCGTACCGCATATGGCCGAAGCCGTACGAGTATTGCGTGATTATCCCCAGGTCGAACTCATCTGGGCCAGTCCTCGCGAGTTGTTGAACATCTTCCAAGCGGATGCGATTGGCTGTCATGTAATCACGGTCACGCACGATGTATTGAAGAAACTCCAGCTGGTGGGGAAAGATTTGGGCGAATACTCGCTCGAGACGGTAAAGATGTTTTTCAATGATGCGCAAAAAGCGGGCTTCCGGTTGACGCGAAGTAAGGGCACCGGTGCTTAGCGGCATGCCGCTTGTCCGGTCGGCTGGGCGGGGTTCCGCTGCCGAGAAGGGTGTGCGGGTAGGAACTCATGTCGAGCTTTGTAGGCAGACTACCTCGAGGGGCTACCTATTTGTTCTACGGGGGCGGCCGGGCGTGCCCGAGAGACTCGCTCAACTTCTCCAACACGAATTCCCTGGCCTGTAGGTAGCGGACGCATACTCACCGCCCTTCTATTTGCTCACCCCTGAGGAGGACCAGGAAATCGTGGCGATGATCAATGGCGCTGCGGCTGATGTTCTGTGGGTCGGTCTATTATAGGTCCCTTCAACCCCGACACTTGACCAATTGTTACCGGTAAGACAAAAGAAAGCGTCCAGAAAGGAGCGAAGAAGTGTTAGACGTGTTAAACACTGGTCCGATGGTCTTCAGGAACCCCCACTTCTTGCATGAAGACTACAATCGCGAATCTGCCACATTACGCATGCTCGGCCTCCACTTGGACTGCTTGAGCTACGAAGAGATGCACCAGGCGTTCGACTGGTGGATCTCGAACAAGCGTCGGCCAGGGTTGACTGTCGCCTTAGTGAATGTGAATTGCTGCGTCTCGGCGCTGAAGGATCCTACAGTGTTCAAATGTTACGAAGCCGCTGACATTCGGGGCATTGATAGCATGCCTTTCCTGTGGATAGCGCGCCTACTTACGGGGCGAAGACTTGACCGTCTATACGCGCCAGACATGCTGCTTCAAGTGGCTCGGCGAGCTGAATCGCGACCGTATAAGTTCTTTTTGCTTGGGGGTATGCCGGGCGCAGCTGAGAAGATAGCAGCGATGCTGCAGTCCCATTATCCGGGCGTAGACATCGTAGGAACCTATTGTCCGCCGTTTCGGCCGATGACGGAAGAGGAAGATACCGAGTTGGTTGCGACCATCAACTCGGCTCAGCCCGATTTCCTATGGGTTGGGCTTGGATCTCCTAAGCAGGACGTGTGGATACTGGAGCACCGCTACAAAATACGGGGATGCGTTATGGTCGCGTCCGGTGCAACGTTCGACTTTTTCTCTGGGTACATAAAACAGGCCCCGATGTGGATTAGAAACGCGGGAGTTGAGTGGTTGTTCCGCTTATGCCACGATTGGCGACGCCTGTGGAAAAGGTACACAGTTTACAACTTAATATTTCTGGGTTGCTTTTTGATGGAAATCATTGGCATCAAACGATGGCACGCCACGCGGAAAACACGTGCCTAGCAAGGCTTGGCCCGCCATCTTATTATAGTAGCGCTCTCACATATTTCTGCGACAGTTTTGGGAGGAGGCATTCGGGTGAACGATCATAAGAGCTTGGTCCTGGTCACGGGGGCGGGCGGATTCATAGGCGGAAACCTCATCGGGGCCCTTCGCGCCCATGGTTATACTCGGATCAGGGCGGTCGACGTGAAGCCGTTTGATGGGTGGTACCAGCGTTTTGACGGCGTTGAAAGCCTTTCCATCGATTTGAATCTCAAGGAAAACTGCGAAAAAGCCGCCGAAGGCGCCCGCGATATCTACAATCTCGCGGCGAATATGGGCGGGATGGGTTTTATCGAGCACAACAAGGCGCTGTGCATGCTTTCAGTATTGATCAATACACACATGCTGCAGGCGGCGTTGAAATTTGGCGTTCAGAGATTTTTTTATTCGTCGTCGGCGTGTGTCTACAACGGAGACAAGCAGAAGACCTTCGAAGCTCCGTCGCTCAAGGAAGAGGACGCCTACCCCGCCCTCGCGGAAGATGGCTATGGATGGGAAAAGCTCTTTTCTGAGCGCATGTGTCGCCACTTCCGCGAAGATTTTGGCCTCTACACTCGAGTCGCCCGTTTTCACAACGTTTACGGGCCTTGGGGTACTTGGTACGGCGGGCGTGAGAAGGCCCCGGCTGCGATCTGCCGCAAGGTGATCCACGCGAAGATTTCTGGTAAGCACGAAATCGACATTTGGGGCTCGGGCAATCAGACGCGTAGCTTCATGTTCATCGATGACTGCCTGAAAGGCATCGATCTGATCATGAATTCAGAGATTCCGGAGCCGATCAATCTCGGATCGAGTGAGGCGGTAACGATAAATCAATTGGTTGATATCGCGGAGGAAATTGCCGGAATCAAGTTGAAGCGCACTTACAATCTCAGTGCGCCCAAGGGTGTGAATGGCCGGAACAGCGATAACACTCTCATCCAGAAGTATGTTGGTTGGGAGCCCAACACTGCACTGCGGACAGGTCTCGAAAAAACCTATCGTTGGATCTACGACCAGTATCTGGCTCGCGAGAAAGGTGAAACAGGAGTCGTTCGTGAAGCCACGCCGGTTGCAAGATAGATCTACCGGACCGAAGCCTGCCGCAGCGCTTAGAGGAGCACATGTGATGAGTCAACAAGCGGTTTTTCTCGACCGCGACGGCGTGATCAACGCCTACGCTTATAACCCGGAGTTCGGGACGGTCGATTCCCCGGCCAATCCCGACGAGTTTGCTCTCTTGCCCGGGGCAGCCGCCGCGATCGCGAAGCTGAAACAGGCGGATCTGCTGGCGATTGTCGTCTCCAACCAGCCGGGGATCGCGAAGGGGCGGTTCACTCTGAAGCTGCTCGACGCAATGACCGAGAAGATGAAGCGGCTGGTGGCGGGGGCGGGAGGAAGATTGGACGCGGTATATTACTGCCCGCACCATCCCGAAGGCACGATCGACGGCTACCGGCTTGCGTGCCAGTGTCGGAAGCCGAGTCCTGGGCTTCTTCATCAAGCCGCGCGGGAATGGGGGATCGACCTTGGCCGGTCGTACATGGTCGGGGACGGGGTGGTGGACGTGCTGGCCGGCAGGCAGGCAGGC
>Ga0210406_10003417_pt1 | contig 17407 bp, 14 predicted proteins | sample IncBWC30MmetaG_FD_155454 | JGI IMG/M metagenome (GOLD analysis project Ga0210406, IMG submission 155454) | Forest soil microbial communities from Barre Woods Harvard Forest LTER site, Petersham, Massachusetts, United States - Inc-BW-C-30-M | ecosystem: Environmental > Terrestrial > Soil >... | reverse complement strand
AGTCCTGGCAATAGCGCCCGGCATTGACCTGGCGGTGTTGCAGCTCGATGATCCCAGCTTCTTCGACACGCATCCGCCGGTGGCGCGTGCCGGCAAGTTGCCGCAGATCAAGGATGCGGTACTGGCGTATGGATTTCCCACCGGCGGATCCTCGCTGTCGATCACCAAAGGCATCGTGTCGCGCATCGAATTCGCGTCGTACAACTATCCGGTATCGGGCCTGCGCATCCAGATCGACGCCGCGATCAATCCGGGCAACAGCGGCGGCCCGGCGATCGCCGGCGACAAAATGATCGGCCTGGCGTTCAGCCGCTTGGGAGGCGACAGCCAGAACATCGGCTACATCATCCCAAATGAAGAAGTGGATCTATTCCTCAAGGATATCGCCGGCGGCCACTATGTCGGCAAGGCGAGCATGTACGATGACCTGCAGACGCTGGAGAATCCGGCGCTGCGCGATTTTCTGAAGCTCGATAAGAGTGTCGAGGGCATGGTGGTGCATCGGCCCGATAAAACCGACGCTTCCTATCCGTTGAAAGAATGGGACGTCATCACACGCATCGGCGATACGCCCATCGACAATCAAGGCATGGTGAAAATCGACAAGGATTTGCGGGTGAATTTTGGCTACATGATCCAACGGCTGGTCAAGGACGACAAGTTGCCGCTGACCGTGGTGCGGGGCGGTAAACCGATGAAGATTGAATTGCCCGTGTCGGCCGAGCGCCCCACGCTGGCGGCGGATCTGCACGGCGAATATCCGTCGTACTTCGTCTACGGGCCGATTGTGTTCTCACGCGCGACGCGCCAGTTTTTATCCGGGTTCGAAAACAATGCAAATCTTCTGCGGCTCCTGGGCTTCGTCAAGAGTCCGCTGGTCACGCGGGTGTTCGATACACCGACCCCCGAACTGCAGGAATTGGTGATCATCTCTTCACCGTTTTTTCCGCACAAACTCGCCAACGGCTATTCCAATCCCACCGGTTCAGTCGTGTACTCCATCAACGGCACACCAATCCAGAGCCTGGCGCACTTGGTCGCGGTGCTGCGCGATTTGAAAGACCCGTTCGTCACCATCGAATTTGGCAGCAAGGGCGGGGAAGCCTTGGTGTTCTCGCGTACGGCCATCATGGCGGCCACGGACGACATTTTGACCGACAACGGAGTTCGGGCGCAGGGATCGCCGGACATGATGGCGGTGTGGCAGCCGAAAGCTGCGGACAAGGCGTCGAACTAAGGGCCGGACCGCGCGGGAGACTGCGCACGGGAGACTGCGCACGGGAGACTGGGCGGGCTGGCGCCTAATTGGCGTCGATCAGCTCTGCCACTTCGCGTGCATCCGCGCGCTTCATGGGCCGCCCGTCCACGGGCGAGTACGGCGATTGGCGAATGCCATCGATGGGGAAGACGGTGGCATCGACGGTGCGTCCGTTGGCCTCGAATCGCAACGCCGGGTAATTCAGGCTGCGCTCCGCATCCATCTTGACGCGCCGTTCGTAGAATTCATGCGGCACGCCCAAATCCAGCAGATGAATCGCGACCGTTTCCGACGCATCGGCGAACAAGTGCAGGTTGATGTCGCTGTAATTGGTCGCCGTCCCGGTGAGCACGGATCCCACCAGGCGCGGCTGGAACTGCGCCAACATCCGCATGGTGTCGAGTGCGATGCGCCGCTGTTCCTTCAAGGTGTGGTCGTGGGTATCGCGTCCGAACAATCTCTGATGGGCGCGCAGCGCGTCGACGATCTCGATGTTCTTGGGCAGCACCGCGACGTCGTTTACCCCCAAGCGATCTGCTGCTTTGCGCTTGGCTTGCAGGAAATCCTCAATGCCGTGCTCGGCCATGATCCTTGCGGCCTCTTGCGCCAGCGCGCGGCGTAGATCTTCGGAACGCTGCGAAAACTTCTTGGGCATCGGCCTTAAGAACCTCGGGCTGACAAGTTCCTAGAATAGCGGTTTATCGCCTTCGGGGTTGTTGGGGTTCTGTCCTTCGTACAGTTCGGCCTTGGGCAAGTTCCCCTCGATGAACTTCTCCATGATGCCGCTGGGGTCGTCAGAACTCGCCAGCAGGCCGGACTTTGGCGAGATCCGCACGCTGACGATGCCGTCGGGGATGGGGACGCCGCGCATCGGGGTGCCCGTCAGCGCGGCATGCATGAAGTAGGTCCAAGCCGGTATGGCCGTGCGACCGCCTTGCTCGCCTTCACCCAGCGACCGATCCGAGTCGAAGCCCACCCACACCGTCGTCACCAAGTCGCCATTGAAGCCGTTGAACCAGGTGTCATGCGCCTCGTTGCTGGTACCGGTCTTGCCGGCGATGTCGTCGCGATTGAGCGATCGCGCGCGCTGGCCCGTGCCACGACGGATCACGTCCTTCATCATATCGGCCAACAAATAGGCCACCTGCGGGCTAATGATCTGCGGTGCCAGATTCTTTTCGGGAATCATGGTCTTACCGTCATGGAAGGCCTCGTCCCGGGCGCTGGCGCTGGCGCTGGCGCTGGCGCCGGCGTGGGCCGCGCCGCCCGCCACGCTCCGGGGCGTGGGAGCGTCGGTGGCGCGGCCGCATTGCGCACAGGCGATGGCAGGATCGGCTTGCTGCAATACCTTGCCGGAGGCATCTTCGACGCGGTCAAGGTAATAGGAACTCACCTTGAAACCACCGTTGGCAAAGGTCGAGTAGCCAATGGCAACTTGCAGCGGACTTAAGTTGGCAGTGCCCAGTGCCAGGGTAAGATCATTCGGAAGCTGAGACTTATCGAAGCCGAAGCGCGTCACGTATTTCCACGTGTAATCCCCGCCAATCTCGCGCATCAAGCGCACCGAAACCAGGTTTTTGGATTGCGCCAGTGCCTCGCGCAGCCGAACCGGGCCGGCGAACCTGCTCTCAAACTCCTTCGGTCGCCACGCCTGTTCCTTGCCTTCCTCGTCGATGACCACCGGCGCGTCCAGCACCACGCTGGCCGGCGTATATCCCTTCTCGAAGGCCGCTGCATAAATGAACGGCTTGAAGCCCGAGCCAGGCTGGCGCCGCGCTTGGACGACGCGGTTGAACTTGCTCTGGAAGAAATCGAAGCCGCCGACCAATGCCACGATCCCGCCGTCCTTGGGGTCCACCGATACCAGCGCGCTCTGCGCTTCGGGTACCTGGACGAACAGCACGGACTCGGGGGTGCGTCCCACGGTGTAAATCACGTCGCCCCGGCTCAAAATCTCCGAGGCCTGCGTCGGCGCACGGTCGGTTTTCTCTTCGGGCAGTTCACGCCGGGCCCAGACCAGTTTCTCCCAGGGCAGATTTACCGCTCCTAGGTCCTTGACGTAGATCTTTGCGCTCTTGGCCTCGACTTGTTCCACGATGGCGGGTTTCAGGCCGCCGATGACCGGAAATTCCTCCAATTGCGCCTCGAACTGAGCCGGGGTCGCGATCTTGGACATGTCTACTTTGGCGCTTGCGCCGCGATAGCCGTGGCGCATGTCGTATTCCAACAGTCCCGTGCGCAGCGACACGGTGGCGGCGGCCTGCAGGCGCGAATCGAGCGTGGTGTAGACCTTGTAGCCCGCCGTATATACCGCGTCGCCGTACTTGTTCTGCATGTCGCTACGCACCATTTCCGCCAGATACGGCGCGTCGACTTCAATGGAAGCGCCATGCAGGCGCGATTCCATCGGACTGCTCTTTGCCTGGTCGTAGGCAGTCTGAGTGATGTAGCCGAGATCGAGCATTCGGCCCAATACGTGGGCGCGGCGCACCTTGGCCGCTTCGGCGCTGGCGACCGGATTGACCGTCGACGGAGCCGTCGGGATCCCTGCCAGGGTGGCTGTTTCGGCCAGGCTCAGCTGATCCAAGCTCTTGCCGAAATACACCTCGGCCGCAGCCCCCACGCCGTAGGCCCGCTGGCCCAGGAAAATCTTGTTGACGTACAAGGAGAATATCTCCTCCTTGGTGAATTCGGCCTCCATGAGCAGAGAAATATAGATTTCGCTCATTTTGCGTTTCATGTCGCGGCGCGGGGTCAAAAACATATCCCGCGAGACCTGCATGGTGATGGTGCTGGCGCCCTGGCGGATGCCGCCGGCTTTGAGATTGGCCACCGCCGCGCGCAGGATTCCCTGCCAATCCACGCCGTGGTGCCTGAAAAATCGATCGTCTTCGGTCGCCAGGAAGGCCTGAACCAATTGCTTGGGTAATTGCTCATAGCGGACGGGGATGCGCCGCTGCTCGCCGATCGACTGGATCAGCTTGCCGTCCCTGGAATAGATGCGCAGCGGCACCTGGAGCTGAACCTCCCGCAAACTCGCCACATCGGGCAGCGCGGGCCTCAAGTAAACATAAGCACAGACATTGGCGAAGGCGAGCAGCGCTATTACACCAACAAATACTGCACAAATTCGCGAGATGAGAACTAGATAACGTTTGGCCACAGAAAACCGTTCTAACTTATTGCACCGGCGGACATAGGCATCATAGTACCGCCGGTTACGTGGGCATACTCATCGAAAGATGAGGACGCAAAGCCACCGATCCTTGAAAGGGCTGAAAGCCCTGAAAGGACAGCGGGGTTGCCAGACCAGATTAACCAACCGCCGCGCGGCCCTGGGGGCTTTAGCGCGATGAGGTCTGAACGGATGAGTCGAGCCTTCCTTGAAAGCGACGAAACTGTCGTAGGTCTCACTTTGCCGACTTGGGTCACCCATGCGGCTACAGCTGTGAGTAGCTTCACGTTCCATTTAACAGTTTCTTGCTAAGTTTGCCCGTCATGGCTAATCTCGCGTCAGATTCGACCTACAAGGTATTGAGCAAAAAGGGAAAACATCTGTGTGGTCGTTAGGAAAAAGATATCGTCCGCTTTTGGGACTTGACATAACCACTTCGTCGGTGAAGCTCATTGAGCTCTCGATGTCAGGTGGCCAATATCGCGTTGAGTCCTATGCCGCCGAGCCGACGCCGCATAACGCCATCAATGAAAAGGCCATCGTCGACGCAGAGGCGGTCGGTGAAGCCATCCGGCGGGCCGTGAAGCGCTCCGGCGCCAAGAGCCGTCTTGCCGCCATTGCCATCAGCGGCGACGCGGCGATCACCAAAGTCATCCAGATGCCGAAGAACCTCGGCGAGAACGAATTGGAAGGTCAGGTCGAGATGCAGGCTGACCAGTACATACCCTTTCCCATGGAAGAAGTCAGCTACGACTACCAGGTCGTGGGTCCTTCGGAAAAGGACCCGGACATGCTGGATGTGCTTCTGGTCGCCACCCGGACCGAAAACGTCGAACAGCGCCAGGCCGCGGTTCAGGCATCGGGACTCACGGCGCACTTGGTCGATGTGGAGGCGTTCGCATTGGAAAATGCCTGTGCTCTCATGCGTCACCAGATGCCGGACGGCGGCATTGACCGCACCGTGGCCGTTGTGGACTTCGGCGCCAGCAGTACCACATTCAGCGTGCTGCGCGACATGCGGGTGATTTACACGCGTGACTTTGCTTTCGGCGGCCAGCAGCTGACCGAAGAAATCATGCGCACGTACGGATTGAGCATGGAAGAAGCCGGCCGCGCCAAGAAGGAAGGCGGCCTGCCCAGCAACTATCAGCCCGAAGTGCTGGATCCATTCATCGACGACATGACGCAGCAGGTCAGCCGTTCTCTGCAATTTTACCTGGCCTCCGGCAGCGGCCGCGCACAGCCGGACCAGATATTGATTTGCGGCGGCTGCGCCAACATTCCCGGCGTCGCCGACGTCATCTCCAGCCGCGTCGGCGTACCGGCGGACAGAGGCGATCCCCTGGGCAACATGAAAGTGTCGTCAAAGGCCAAAGCCCAAGCAGTGGCGCGCGACGCCACCGCATTACTCACAGCCTGCGGCCTAGCGCTGCGCAGCTTCGACTAAAGAGTAGCCATGCCGCGTATCAATCTACTTCCCTGGCGCGAACAAGAACGTAAAGTCCGACGTCGCGAGTTTATGGTGGCTCTGGGCGGCGCGGCATTTGCCGCCGTCATCTTCGTCCTGGGCGGCAAACTGGTGTACTCGAGCTGGATCGATTCGCAGAACGCCAAGAACACTCTCCTCAAGAAGGAGATCGTCAAGCTCGATGCGCAGATCGCCGATATTCAGGATCTCGAGAACCGCAAACAGCGCCTGGTTGCGCGCATGGAAATCATCGAGAAACTGCAACGCAAGCGGCCGGAGATCGTGCATTTGTTCGACGAACTGGTGAAAACGGTTCCCGAAGGCATTTATCTCACCCAGATCAAGGAAACCGGCAAGAAGCTCGAGATGAAGGGCGTGGCCCAGTCGAGCACGCGCGTGTCGACCTTCATGCGCAACATCGATTCGTCTTCCTGGATGGATAACCCGCAGCTGCAGGTGGTCGAGTCGGCGAAGGATTCACCAACGGGCGGCGCGAGCTTCACGCTCACCAGCGACGTGGTCGGAGTGGACGTGGATAACGGCGGCGAAACAACGGTTAAGAAGGTTGCGGCGAAATGAACTTCCTCGATCAACTTCGTAGTCTCGATCCGCGCGACGTAGGCCGCTGGCCGGTGGCAGTGCGCGGTTTCTTCGTGCTCTTGGGCTTTGCGGTGGTCGCAGCCTTCGGCTGGTACATGTTCGTCTGGAACGACGACCGGCCGCTGCTGCAAAAGGCGGAGGCGGACGAATTGGATCTGCGCGCGCAATTCGAGAGCAAACAGCAGCGCGCCGCGAACCTCGACGCGTACCGGGCGCAGCTCGGCGAAATGGAGCGCAGCTTCGGCGCCATGCTGCGGCAACTGCCGGGCAAAACCGAAGTGCCCAATCTTCTGGTCGATATTTCGCAGACCGGCCTGGCGGCGGGTCTGCAGGAAAAGCTGTTCCAGCCGGGTGCCGAAAAGAGCAATGGCTTCTACGCCGAACTGCCGATCAAGATCAGACTGGTGGGCAGCTACCACGACTTCGGCAGATTCGTCAGCGGCATCGCCGCGCTGCCCCGCATCGTGACCTTGAACGACATTCAGATTTCGCCCGTCGATGCCAAGGGCGGCTACGACAATTTGTCCATGGACGTGACCGCGAAGACTTACCGCTACATCGAAGACGAAGGCGGCGCGAAACCGGCTAAGAAGAAGACTACGGCGGCGGGAGGCTAGACGTGAGACAGACACCCAGTATCGGCGTCATTGGGCTCGTGCTTGCGGCACTGGTCGCGGCCGGCTGCTCTGGAGGCCAATCGGATCTGCAGAAGTGGATCGAGGCAACCAAGAAGAAGCCGGGCGGCCGCATCCAGCCGTTGCCGGAAGTGAAGCCCTACGAAACCTATGTGTACGCAGCCGCCAACCTACGTTCGCCATTCCAGCCCCAGGGTCCGAATTCGGCCAACGGGCAGACGAGGCCCAGCTCGCGGCGCAACCGCGAATTCCTGGAAGGATTCTCGCTCGACACGCTGAGGATGGTCGGCACATTCAAGGTGGGCAGCAATTTTTACGGGCTGGTGCAATCCAAAGACGGCCTCGTGCACAAGGTTCAACCGGGCAACTACCTGGGACAGAACGACGGCAAAGTGACAGAAATAACCGGGGGAAGAATCAGCTTGGTCGAAATCATCCCGGATGGTCTCGGCGGCTATATAGAGCGACCGGCCTCATTGGCATTGGCGAATTGAGGCCACAGGGAGAGGAAAGCATGATCAGAACACGAATACGAACGGCGATGATGGGCGCGATGGCAGTTGTCGCATTGGCTGCCGCAGGCATCACGGCGCGGGCCGCTGATCCGGTCCAGCTGCAGTCCATCGACGTTCAAACATTGTCCGGTCAACAGGTGCAGCTCAAGCTGCACATGAGCGGTCCGGCCCCGGAGCCTTTGCCGTTCACCATCGACAAGCCGGCGCGCATCGCGTTCGACCTGCCGAATACGAGCCTGGCTCTCGCCTCCCGCCGTTTCGACGTGCACTCGGGCGGCGTCGATACGGTGCTCGCAGCCGAAGCCAATGGCCGCGCACGCCTGGTCGTGAATGTCGATAACCTGATGCCGTACACCACCAAAGTGGACGGCAACACCATCATCGTCACCTTGGGCCAGCAGCCCGGTGCCGACGTGGGCAAGCCCGCCGCGCGCGCCGCCGCGACCTCGGCCGGAACGCCGGTGGAGCGCGCCATTCGCACCATCGATTTTCGGCGCGGTGCGGATGGCACAGGCCGCGTGATCGTGCAGCTCACCGACCCACGCACACCCGTCAACGTCCGGCAGGAAGGCCAGCAGATCGTCGTGGACTTTGCCGGCACCGTCATGCCCAAGAATTTGATGCGCCGCTACGACGTCATGGATTTCGCGACGCCGGTGCAGACCGTCGATGCGGTCCGTGTTGACGGCAGCTCGCGCCTGGTGATCAGCTCGCAGGGAGACTTTGAGCAGCTGGCGTATCAATCCGACAACCAATACACGGTTGAAATCAAGGCATCCTCCAAGCGCACCGCCGGAGCGGAAGAGAAAAAGGAATACACCGGCGAGCGGTTGACCTTGAACTTCCAGGACATCGACGTACGCTCGGTGTTGCAGTTGCTCGCGGATACCAGCGGCCAGAACATCGTGGTCAGCGACTCGGTGTCGGGCAACCTGACATTGCGGTTGCAGAATGTTCCCTGGGATCAGGCGCTCGACATCGTGCTGCGCACCAAGGGCTTGGACAAACGCCGTCAGGACAACGTCATCATCATCGGTCCGACGGAAGAATTGGCCACCCGTGAGAAGGCGGAACTGGCGGCCCATAAAGAGGTGCAAGAGCTCTCTCCCACCCACACTGAATTCATGCAGGTCAACTATGCCAAGGTCGGCGACCTGTCGAAATTGATCAAGGGCGCCAGTGCCAAGGACTCCATGCTGTCGCCGCGCGGCAGCTTGTCGATCGATGAGCGCACCAATACCTTGTTGGTCCAGGACACGAGCGACAAGCTGGCCGACGTCCGCCGCCTGGTGCAAACCTTGGACGTGCCGGTCAAGCAGGTGTTGATCGAAGCGCGCATCGTGATCGTCAGCGACACCTTCGAGCGTGATCTGGGTGCGCGGTTTGGCGTGAGCACGGCGCAAAAGAATGGTCCCGGCGGTCTCCTGGCCGTCACCGGCAACGGAATCGGCGCGAACCAGATTCTGAGCTCCGGTACAGGGTCAGCGTCCCTGGCCGGGACGACGCTCGACAATCGCTACCAGGTCAATACTCCGGCGGCGAACACGAACGGCAGCATCGGCATTTCGCTGCTGGGCGGCAGTTACCTGGTGGACCTGGAACTCTCCGCCGCGCAGAACGAGGGCAAAAGCGAAGTGATTTCCTCGCCCCGCGTCATCACGGCCAATCAGAAGCAAGCCACCATCATGCAGGGTGTTGAAATTCCCTATCAGGAATCAGCCTCGAGCGGTGCGACCACCACGCAATTCAAGGACGCGGTGCTGAAGCTCAAGGTCACGCCGCTGATCACGCCCGACAATCGGGTAATCCTGGATCTGGACGTGTCGGACGATTCGGTCGGTCAACAGGTGACGAGCGCCACCGGCGGCAGCGTGCCCTCGATCGACACGCGTCAAATCATCACCCAGGTGCTGGTCAATGACGGCCAGACGGTGGTGTTGGGCGGCATTCTCGATACCACCAAGTCGAGGGCGGCCAACAAGGTGCCCTTCCTGGCCGATATTCCGATTCTCGGATTTTTCTTTCGCAGCACCCAAGACATCAACAACAAGACCGAACTGCTGATCTTCATCACCCCGAAGATTTTGCGCGAGGGATCGAATCTCTACTAGCCGAACTTCGCGAAGTTCGGCTGACGCCGGCAGCTCGGTATTCGGGCTGGTATTGAGCAAGGGGCGCCGTTCGGGCGCCCCTTGGTTTAACGGGCATCTGATTTAACGGCGGATGATTGCGGTCCGCTATGATCAGCGCTGATCATGCTCACCAAGCGCAATATCTTTCTGATCGGCCCGATGGGGTCGGGCAAGACGGCAGTGGGGCGGCATCTTGCCCGCCTGTTCCACTATACCTTCCACGACAGCGATGCCGATATCGAGGCGAAAACCGGTGTGGACATCCCATTCATATTTGAGAAGGAAGGTGAAGCGGGTTTTCGAATCCGCGAGAAGGAATCGATCGATCGCCTGACGCGTCTGGATTCGATCGTGCTGGCGACCGGCGGCGGCGCCGTCATCGACCCGGCCAATCGCCGTGCACTGGCCGAACGCGGCGTCGTGGTCTACCTGGCGACGTCCGTTGGCCAGCAAATCGAGCGTACGCGGCACGCGCGGCACCGGCCCTTGCTGCACGACACCGACCCTGAACAAAAGCTCAAGGACTTGATGACGGGCCGGGCGGCCTTGTATGCCGAAATAGCCGACCTGACGGTGACCACGGATGGCCGCAGGGTCCAGCTCGTCGCCGAGCAAATCCAGCACGAGCTGTCGCGGCAGAAAGCTTAAGTGTTCGTATAATCACACCGTGCAAACCATTCAAGTAGAACTAGGCCCTTCCAGCTACCCCATTTCGATAGGGCCCGGGTTGCTGACCGATCGCGACGTCCTGGATGCACAGATTCCGGGCCGCGATCTGTTGATCGTGACCAATACCACCGTGGCCAAGTTATATCTTGCCAGGCTGACCGGGAGTTTTGCGCAAAGACGCATCGCCGAGTGCATCTTGCCCGACGGCGAGCAGCACAAGACATTGCAAACGGCCGGGTGGGTATTCGACGCATTGGTCGCCAACAAGATGAATCGCGACGCGACGGTGCTGGCGCTGGGCGGCGGCGTGGTCGGGGACATCGCGGGATTTGCGGCGGCGTCTTATCAGCGCGGCATCGGTTATGTGCAAATGCCCACGACGCTGCTGGCTCAAGTGGATTCCTCGGTCGGCGGGAAGACCGGGGTGAATCACCCGGGCGGCAAAAACCTCATCGGCGCCTTCTATCAGCCGCAGGCCGTGATTGCCGACACCGATGTGCTGGCCACCTTGCCGGACCGCGAACTGAAGTCAGGGCTTGCGGAAGTGATCAAGCACGGCTGCGTCTGGGATCCGCTGCTGTTCAATTGGCTCGATCGCAGTATCCCCCAATTGCTGGCAAGAGACGCCGAGGCGCTTACCTATGCCATCGGCAGGTCCTGCGAGATCAAAGCCACGGTGGTCGCCCGCGACGAGCGCGAGCGTGATTTAAGGGCGATTTTGAATTTCGGCCATACCTTTGGTCACGCCATCGAGGCGGCGACCGGTTACGAGACATACCTGCACGGCGAGGCGGTGGGCCTGGGTATGCTCATCGCGGCCGACCTGTCACACCGCTTGGGGCTGATCGACGCTGCCGTGAAGGACCGCTTGCGAGATGTGCTGGTGCGGACCGGGTTGCCGACCGAAGCGCCGCCTATAGGCGCAGCAAGGGCCTATGAATTGATGCAGATGGACAAGAAAGTCGTGGCAGGCGCCGTTCGCCTGGTGCTCTTGGAAAAGCTCGGCCGCGCGATCATAACGGACCAGTATCCGAAGGCTGCGCTCGACGCCACGCTCGCGGAGCATTTCAAATGAGCGGGCTTGCGGCGTATGCCGCCCATCCCGAGCATACGCGGGGGCGCCGCCATCCAGAGCCTGCGCCCGAGTATCGATCCGAATATCAGCGCGATCGCGATCGCATCGTGCACTCCACCGCATTTCGGCGGCTGGTCTACAAGACCCAGGTGTTCGTCAACCACGAAGGCGATCTGTATAGAACCCGTCTGACCCATTCGCTCGAGGTCGCGCAGATTGCCCGAACCGCCGCCCGCGCATTGAAGCTCAACGAAGAGCTGTCCGAAGCGATCTGCCTCGCGCACGATCTTGGGCACACACCTTTCGGTCATGCGGGGCAGGATGCGCTGAACGAGTGCATGACGGATTTCGGCGGTTTCGAACACAACTTGCAGTCGCTGCGCGTTGTCGATGAGCTCGAGGAGCACTACGCCGAGTTCGACGGCCTGAACCTGACCTTTGAATGCCGCGAAGGAATTCTCAAACACTGCTCCTACAACAACGCGCTGCTGCTGGGCGAGGTGGGCGAGCGCTTCATCAATCGTCAGCAACCCGGTTTGGAGGCGCAGCTTGCGAACTTTGCCGATGAGATTGCCTACAACAATCACGACGTGGAAGACGGCATACGCGCCGGCCTCATCAGCATCGAACAGCTGCTGGCCGTGCCGCTGTTTCGAGGCTACCACGACGAAGTACAGGCGAAATACCCCGCACTGGCGGGCCGCCGTTTTGTTTACGAGATTTTGCGGCGCGTGATCAACCACCTGGTGACCGATTTGATCGATTCCTCGGCGGCGCGGCTCGGCAAATCGGCGGTCCGTTCGATAGCCGAAGTCAGATCGCACCCGTATGCGCTGATCGGATTCAGCGACACCACACGCGAATTGAATTACACGCTGAAATCCTTCCTCCGCGAGCAGCTGTACAAGCATTACAAGGTACGCCGCATGACCACGAAGGCACGCCGCGTGGTGCGCGATCTGTTCGACGCGTTTTTCACCGATCCGGCGCTGATGCCCGACGAACACGAAGCGCGCACGAGATCGGAATTGGTGCCCGGTGCCGCCGGCCGTGCGGCCGGTCCCGCCGGGCGCGCGCGGGCGGTGGCCGATTACATTGCCGGTATGACCGACCGATATGCCATTCTGGAACACAGCCGTCTGTTCGATCCGAGAGAGCGAACTTGAGCGGGCAGCCAACCTTTAACGGGCACTTTGAAAGTCAATGAGCGAACCGCTGAAGAACGATTTATTGCTGCGCGCACTGTTGCGCGAACCCACGCCGCGGCGCCCGATCTGGCTGATGCGCCAGGCCGGCCGGTATCTGCCTGAGTATCGTGCGACGCGCACCCGCGCCGGCGGCTTCTTGGAAATGTGCACGAATCCGGAAATCGCGTGCGAAATCACTTTGCAGCCCGTCGACAGATTTCCGCTCGACGCGGCGATTTTGTTCTCGGACATCCTCACGATTCCGCACGCGATGAACCTGGGGTTGGAATTCGAGGCCGGCGAGGGTCCCAAGTTCGAGTTTCCGATTCGCACGCCCGCCGACATCGACAAGCTCGGTGTACCCGATCCGGGGCGGGAACTCAAATACGTCATCGAGGCGGTGGCGCGTGTGCGGCGCGAGCTGGCCGGCCGGGTGCCGCTGATCGGCTTTGCGGGCAGTCCCTGGACGGTGGCCACCTACATGGTGGAAGGTGGCAGCAGCAAGACCTTCGGCGTCATCAAGCGCATGATGTACGAATCTCCGCGCGAGCTGCACCGCTTGCTCGATCTGCTCGCCAAGGCGACGATCCTCTACCTGAACGCGCAGATCGCCGCCGGCGCGCAAGCCGTGATGCTGTTCGATACCTGGGGCGGCGTGTTGACGCCGGCGCAGTACGAAGAATTCTCGCTGCGTCACATGGCGCAGGTGATCGACGCGCTGACGCGGCAGGCGGCAGGGCGCAGGGTTCCGAACATTGTCTTTACCAAGGGCGGCGGCTCCTGGTTGGCTAAAATTGCCGCGATCGGCTGCGACGCGGTGGGCGTCGACTGGACCACGGACCTGAGCGATGCCCGCAAAGCCGTCGCCGGGCGCGTGGCATTGCAGGGCAATCTGGACCCGTCCGCTTTATTCGCGCCGCCCGACGCATTGCGCAGTGAGGCCCTGCGGGTGCTCGACAGCTACGGCGCCGGCGCGGGTCATGTGTTCAATCTGGGACACGGTATTACACCGGATGTCGATCCCGAGCGCGTCGCGCTGCTCGTCGAGACGGTCCGCAACTACAAAGTATCGCCGGCGTAGCAGCCGGCCTCGCCCGATCGCTACTTGACGGCGGCGGCGGCCCGGGGGTTTCGCAGCTCATCGCGCAGCGCACGGCGCAAAATTTTCCCCACATTGGTTTTGGGCAGCTCGGCGCGGAAGTACACGTGTTTGGGCACCTTGTAGCCGGTCAACTCTTTGCGGCAGAACGCGATCAGTGCTTCCGCGGTCAGGTTCGGATCCTTCCTCACCACGAACAGCGCGACGACTTCGCCGGAATTTTCGTCAGGCTGCGCAACCGCGGCAACCTCCAGCACGCCGGGATGTTCGGCGGCGACGCTCTCGACTTCGTTGGGGTAGACATTGAATCCCGAGACCAGAATCATGTCTTTCTTGCGGTCCTCGATGTAAACGAAGCCTTGGGCGTCCATGCGCCCGATGTCTCCGGTGCGCAACCAGTCGCCGAACATCACCTTCTCGGTTTCATCGGGGCGATTCCAATAGCCGCGCATCACCTGCGGACCGAATACGCAGATTTCGCCGACCCCGTTTACCGGCAGCTCCTGGCCGGCGTCGTCTCGAATCGAGACGTCGGTCGAGGACACCGGTAATCCCACCGAACCGTTGAACGGCAAGCCGATGGGGTTGGCGGTGACCATCGGTGAGGTTTCGGTGAGCCCCCAGCCTTGGGCGACGGTGCAGCCCGTAACTTCTTTCCATCGCGCCGCGACCACCGGCTGCATGGCCATGCCGCCTGCGAAGGTGGCGCGCAGCGCGCTGAAGTCCACGCCTTCAAATCCCGGCGTGTGAAGCAGTGCATTGAACAGCGTATTGACGCCGCTGATGAAATTGAATTTGTACTTCTTCAATTCCGCCACGAATCCCGGGAAATCCCTCGGGTTCGTGATCAGTACATTGCGCGCGCCCAACGGCAGGAATGCGAGGCAATTACTGGTGAGGGCGAAGATGTGATACAGCGGCAGGGCGGTGATCACGACGCGCCCGCCGCCCGCCTGCAGCGACGGCCTTATCCAGGCCAGGGATTGCAGCAGATTGGCCACCATGTTTCGATGCGTAAGAACGGCGGCCTTGGCCACGCCGGTCGTGCCGCCGGTGTATTGCAGAAAGGCGATGTCCTCGGGGCCCAGGCCAACCGGTTCCATTTTGAGTCCGAGACCGATACCGAGGACGTTCTTGAACGACAATGAGCCCGGCATTTTCCAGGGCGGGACCTGCTTGCGCACGTGACGCAGCACGAAATTGACGATCAGTCCCTTTGGGATTCCCAATAGATCGCCGACGCCGGTGACGAGCACGTTCTTCAAATCGGTACGCGGCAAGACTTGTTGCAGCACGTGCACGAAATTCTCGACGATGACGATGGCCTTTGCGCCGGAATCCTTCAATTGATGCTCGAGTTCCCGGGGTGTGTACAAAGGATTGGTGTTGACCACCACCATGCCGGCGCGCAGCGCGCCGAACAGCGCGACGGGATATTGCAATATGTTGGGCATCATCAATGCCACCCGGTCGCCGCGGACCAGCCCGGATTTACGCTGCAGCCAGGCGCCGAAGGCACGGCTGAGTTCGTCGAGCTGCGCGTAAGTCAGGGTCGCGCCCATGTTGGTGAATGCAGGCACCTGACGAAAGGTCGTGAAGGCCGCTTCGATCGCCTCTTTCAGCGATGGATACGCGTCGGGGTCGATGTCCGCGGGGACGCCGGGTGGGTATTGATTGAGCCAATTTCGATCCAAAGGGCATGCCTCTCAATTTGTAACGCGTGTATAGCATCCGCTCATGAAGCCAGCAACGTTCACGCGCGCTGCAGCTACACTACACGTTCATGAATGACCGGGCGCGGATGCGGCTGCGCCCGCATCCACAATTTGGATATGCAGGGCGCCGCGATCGGCGCAGACTCGAAGCCACGGAGATTGGAATGATCGAACGATTGCGGCTCATGGTCGGCGTCGGTTTGTGTTTCGCGCTTTGCGGCTGCGTCATCGGCAGCGGTCCATGCTTGTGGCTGCAGGCAAGGCACGACTTTTCAGGGCGCCTGCACTTTCGTGAATTTCCGCACGCGGATGGCGTCGACACGGTGCCGATTCTCATACTGGACAAGACTCAATACATCTATGCTCCCCCGCAGAGTTTTCATTGTCTGCCGGCGAACGACGTGCAGCTCGTCGGCGTGAGCGAATTCCCCGACAGCCTTGGGGAAAATTCGCATGTGATGGTTCACGGCAAGGTTTTGGAAGGCGTGGCACGGGGTCAATACACCCGCTTCGTGATTCAAGTGACCGGCATATTGCCGGTTCGGCCGGCGCCCTGAGCAGCGATACCATCCGCTAAAAATCGGATTACAATCTTGGCCGCGGACCGGAATAAACCAGGGAGTGAACCTTCATGAAAAATATAACTGTTGCCGCCCTCGTTGCGGCGCCTTTATTGATACTCGCATTGGCGGTGCCCAGTTTCGCGGCGGACCCGGCTTCAACCACGTGCAAGGATGGAACCACCACCACATCCACGGGCAAGGGCACTTGCAGCGGCCATGGCGGCGTACAGAAGGCCGCAAAGACCACGGCGCCGGCCGCCGCAACACCGGCAGCACCTGCAACACCGGCAGCACCTGCAACACCGGCAGCCACCGGCGCGACGACGACGTGTTCGGATGGAACCACCACCACGTCCAGCGGCAAAGGCACTTGCAGCGGCCATGGCGGCGTACAAAAGGCAACCAAGGCCAAGCCCGCGACAGCATCGACCGCCGCACCAGCGAGCAGCGCCGCTCCGGCGCCCGCGGCTGGCGCGGCTACGGCTGCGCCCACGGCTACCGCTGCTCCTGCGGCACCGGCGGCTACCGCCGCGAAGTCATCGACGGCCACAAAGTCCGCGCCTACGGCCACCGCCGGCAATACCGATCCGACCGGCGCGACGGCCAAGTGCAAAGACGGCACCTACTCCAAGTCGGCGCACCGTAGCGGCACGTGCTCGAGCCATGGCGGCGTTGCTGAGTGGTTGACGGCTGCCCAGTAGCCCCGACCCCAATCATGGCCGGTCGGCGCGGTTGCGCGCCGGCGGGTCGCCGGTGGCCCGCGATGCTTGCGCCTCTTACCCGCGAGCGCATACGCGAATTATTTGTGCAGCAGCGGCTTCAATGTCGGCCAGACATTCTCGAGCAGCACGGGTTGGCCGGCCGCATTAGGATGAATGTCATCGCCCTGGAGAAGTGTCGGAGACAGCGCGATATCGGTGAGCAGAAACGGCACCACGGGCAACTTCCTGTCGCGGGCCAAATCGCTGAAAACCATGGCAAATTGTTCTGTGTATTCGGGCCCGTAATTGGGCGGCATCCGCATTCCCACGAGCAAAGTTTTCGCCCCGGCCGCAGTCGCCAGCTCGACCATCTGGGTCAGATTGGCCCGCATCTGGGCGACGGGCAGCGCGCGCAGACCGTCATTGCCGCCCAATTCGAGGATGACGATCTTGGGGTGGTGAAGCTCGAGCGCGCGCGGCAGACGCGCCAATCCACCCGCGGTGGTCTCGCCGCTGACACTGGCATTGACGACTTGGTAACCGTACCCTAAGGCGCTGAGCCTCGTCTTGAGCAATTCCACCCAGCCTTGTTCTACGTGCGCCAGCCCGTAGCCG
>Ga0210406_10003416_pt1 | contig 17407 bp, 9 predicted proteins | sample IncBWC30MmetaG_FD_155454 | JGI IMG/M metagenome (GOLD analysis project Ga0210406, IMG submission 155454) | Forest soil microbial communities from Barre Woods Harvard Forest LTER site, Petersham, Massachusetts, United States - Inc-BW-C-30-M | ecosystem: Environmental > Terrestrial > Soil >... | reverse complement strand
GGCATATCATGGATGCCAGATGAGCATCCGCAAAATCATCCACGTGGACATGGACGCGTTCTATGCCTCCGTCGAACAGCGGGACGATCCGCAACTGCGCGGCAAACCCGTCGTCGTGGCGTGGCGGGGAAATCGGTCTGTGGTTTGTGCTGCTTCGTATGAAGCACGCCGCTTCGGTGTCCATTCCGCAATGGCCGCGGTTCGCGCCGAACGGCTGTGTCCCGAGGCCATCTTCGTGCCTCCCGACTTCCCGCGATATCGAGCCGCGTCTCAGATGGCTCGAGAAATCTTTCAACAACACACAGATCTGATTGAGCCGTTATCTCTAGACGAGGCATACCTGGATGTAACCGAGAACAAAAATGGCTTGCCAACGGCGACTCGCGTGGCGAAGACTATCCGCGAACAAATCCGTGAGCAGTTACATTTGACCGCTTCTGCCGGGGTGGCGCCAAACAAGTTTCTGGCGAAGATTGCTTCCGATTGGCGCAAGCCCGATGGACTCTTCGTGATCCAACCGGAGCATGTGGACACATTCCTGCCTCCACTGCCCGTCGGACGTATTCCAGGAGTGGGCAAAGTAACGGAAGCCAGGCTGAAGCAGTTAGGCATTCAGACGGTGGGCGACCTGCAACTTCTGGAACTTACTGCGTTGGAAGCTCAATTTGGCCGCTACGGTGTGCGTCTCTATGAATTGGCTCGCGGCATCGATCACAGCAAGGTCGTGCCAAACCGGCCGACGCAATCCATCTCGGCCGAGGATACATTCGAGCGCGACATCCCCTTAGTAGAAACTGAGTCGCTGATCCGCCGTCTCGCGGAAAAAGTATGGGCGGCCTCGCGCAAGGAATCGCGGATCGCACGCACCGTCGTGCTGAAACTTAAGACCAGCGATTTCAGCATTCTCACACGCAGCCATACACCTCCGCTGCCTCCTGCCACCTGCGAGGAGTTAGCGCAGATCGCTCTCTCACTGCGGGAACGCATTGATCTGGGAGCCCGTCAACACTTTCGTCTGGTCGGCGTTGGGTTGAGCAACTTTCGCGACGCCGCGGATCTGCAATCACCGCTCTTTTGATTAAGGCTGCTGCCCAAAAAATCCTCTAGCAAAAATGCACGCGAACCGACTCGCAGTCGAGTGATTGCATCTGATGGGCAGGGAGCACAGAACAGGAAATTGGCTGAAACATGTCCCTACACTTATGCAGAAAGCAGTGACCAGCGCGGAATCGTTTGTTCCTGAAAACCGGACACTCCCCGTGCTGCGCAAAGCAGTACAAGCGTGCCGTGGCTGCGATCTCTACCGCAACGCAACCCAGGCAGTCTTCGGTGAGATAGAGGAGAAGCCGAAGCCCGGCCAGCATGGAGTTGCTGTCATGATGATCGGCGAACAACCGGGAGATAAAGAGGACATTGAAGGCCGTCCCTTTGTCGGCCCTGCAGGCAAATTACTGGACCAGTGCCTGGAAGAGGCCAGCATCGAACGCAGCCAGGTCTACGTGACCAACGCCGTAAAACATTTCAAGTGGGAGCCGCGAGGCAAACGCCGTATCCACGAGAAGCCGACGATGAGAGAGATCAAGGCCTGCCGTCCATGGCTCGACGCAGAGATGGAAACTATGGCTCCCAAACTGATCGTCTGTCTTGGCGCCACAGCAGCGCAGGCATTGTTGGGATCAAGTTTCAAAGTAACCAAACAGCGCGGAACGCTGCAGGATGTTGAGGGCCTGGCTCCCGTCATCGCGACCGTGCACCCATCTTCCATTTTGAGAGCCCAAACCGACGCGGATCGCCAACAGGAGATGGCAAGCTTTGTTGCTGACCTGAAGCGTGTGTCGAAGTACCTCAAAGAAACTGCTGGAAGCTAAGTGTTTATGCAGGTTGGTTTATCAGAGGAAGACTCAAAGTTTTCCTCTTTTTCAGTTTGACAACACAGGGTAGATATAGGCGAACATAAGGCGAATACAATTCGCCATGCCCACCTCACTCGCCCTCCGCCAACAAATCGAAGCCGCACTCGCTCACCGGGTTCCCTCTGCGCTTACCCCGGCTCCGCGCCTTCTTCGACCTGTGGCGAGTACTGGTATCCCTGCCCTGGATGAACTCCTGGAGGGAGGCCTACCCCTCGGCGCCATCACGGAGATGGTTGGCGCGGAATGTTCCGGGCGGACTTCCTTAGCGCTATCGTTCGTGAGTCAGATGACCCAGGCCGGGAAGGTCTGCGCCTGGATCGATGTCTCGAACGCCCTGCATCCGGAGTCGGCAGCAGCCACAGGTATTGATCTCTCGCGTCTGCTCTGGATCCGTTGCGGAGTTCCGCCATCAACGAACACACCGTCGTCAATCTCAACCGAGGGCTTTGCGCTTCCAGAAAAGTACCTCATTCCTCCGCCTATCAAGAAAGGTCTGCACGGCGGCGGCTTCGGTCCGCATCCGCGCAATGAGGTCAAAGGACTCTCCGATGCAGTCCGTGGTTTTCTGAGCCCGGAGGTCACAGCGCCCCGATGTGCGGAGCCGCAGCGCAGGATAAAGCCCGAACGAGAGATCTTCGAACCCAATCCTCCGCAGCAGTTGGCCCCGCGCAGAAAGCCTGTTGTCTCCGCAAAACCCTGGCCGCGTATGGAGCAGGCGTTACGCGTGACAGACCTGCTGCTGCAGGCCGGCGGTTTCAGCGCAATCGTGCTGGATATGGCCAGCATCGCTCCGGAATATGCTTCGCGTGTGCCCCTGGCAACGTGGTTCCGCTACCGCGCAGCTGCAGAAAAGAGCCAGGCAAGCATTCTTCTGCTTACCCAGCATGCGTGCGCCAAGAGCAGTGCGGGTCTTGTTCTGCGCTTACAGCCCGGCAACGCATTGCACGAAGAGAAGACCGTGTTCACAGGAGTTGAGTATCGTGTTGAAGTCGCGCGAGAACGATTCCAACCCACGTCTACCAACGTCATCCCCTTGCGCAAACCTCCGCAACGAGCGACGGATGCCAGCTGGCAAAGCCGAACTGCATGGGCAGGTGCGCGATGAACCAGCCTGCAGAACTCTACGCCTGTTTAAACGCAAGGGAGTTTCCAGCGCAGGCGCTCTTGCGTCTCCGGCCGGAGTTGCACAGTAAGCCGTATGTGGTGATGAAGGGGGAGCCTCCGTTGCAGCAGGTCTGCGGACTCAACACGAAGGCGCGTCTTCTCGGCATGACGCACGGCATGACACGAGTCGAGGTCGATACCTTCCCTGAACCGGTCCTGCTGTCCCGTTCGCACAAAGAGGAGATGGCGGTGAGAACCATCCTGCTTGAATGCGCGGGTGGATTCTCTCCCCGCGTCGAAGATCGGAGTGAAGATGCAGCGTTCCTTTGCGTCATCGACATCGCAGGAACAAAAAGCCTGTTTGGGCCACCGGAGATGCTGGTGCGGAATCTCCTTCAGCGTGTGCGGTCTCTGGGAATTTCAGCCCGCGTCACCGTCAGCAGCAACTTCCATGCGGCTGTCTGTCTCGCCAGAGGCCTGTCGCCGAGCACGCCATTCCGAGTGATCGCACCGGGAGACGAGGCGATGGCGTTGGCAACCCTGCCGTTGTCCGTCCTCGGTCTCACCGATATTCAGGCGGAGACCTTTGCCCTGTGGGGAATTCACACGCTTGGGATGTTGGCCGCTCTGCCGGAAAAAGAGCTGATCGCCCGCATGGGGCAGGAGAGCAAACGGCTGCAACAACTCGCACGCGGCGAGCGGCCCCATCTCTTTCAACCGGTAGAAGCTGCCTTCCTCCTCGAAGAGAAGATGGAACTCGACTCGCCGGTCGAGCTGCTGGACTCGCTGCTCTTCGTGGTTGGTGTCATACTCGACCAGCTGATTCTGCGTGCGAAGGCTCGTATCTTCGCATTGGCCTCCGTCACCGTTATTTTGACGCTCGATGGCGGAGCCACGCACATCCGCACCGTCCGGCCTGCATTACCGACGACCGACAAGCAGCTCTGGATTAAGCTTCTTCACCTCGACCTGGAAGCTCATCCGCCGCACGCCGCCATCCTGGCTTTGACACTGACGGCCGAACCCGGCAGCACAAGCAAGGTGCAGCTTGGTCTATTTTCCCCGCAGCTTCCCGAAGCAGCGCGGCTGGATGTAACGCTTGCCCGCATTCGCGCCATCATCGGGGAAGAATGCGTTGGCCGCGCCGTGCTTCAGGACACCAACGCGCCTGAAGGCTTTCGCATGGAGCCTTTCACTGTGCCTGCCGGTGATTCTGCCCCCGTTATTTCCTCGCACCCACGCGCACCTATGCGACGGCTTCGTCCGCCCGAAACTACCTCCGTTACCTTGCAAAATCACCGGCCATCGATGTTTTTCTTTCGTGACCGCCGTTATATGGTAGAGCGCGCGTATGGCCCATGGCTCACTGGCGGCGACTGGTGGAATCAAACGCTCTGGGGTCTCGAGCAATGGGACCTCGTCGCACGAACGCACGATGGCAGGATGATCTGCTGCTGTATGACACGCGATCTCATGCAAAATCTATGGCAGATGGCGGCGCTCTATGACTGAGCGCTATGTTGAGCTACATGCCGCCAGCGCCTTCAGTTTTCTCGAAGGCGCCTCGCAACCCGAAACACTGATCGAGCGAGCGGTCGCACTGGAGGTGCCGGCAATGGCCTTGCTCGACCGCAACGGCGTCTATGGCTCCGCTCGTTTTCATACCAGTGCGAAGCGTAACAGCATTCGCGCTCACGTCGGCGCGGAGATCGCGGTGTCGAGCTTCGGCCCGAGACTCACGCCGCCAGTATGGCTCCCGCATCAGCATGTCTCCGAACCCGCGCGCCTGCCTCTGCTCTGCGAATCGCGTGCAGGCTATCAGAACCTCTGCCAGCTCATCACGCAATTCAAGATGCGCGAGACCACGAAACAGGAGGGCGCAGCCAACTTCGATGACCTCGAGCAGTATGCGCAAGGCCTCGTCTGCCTGACGGGCGGTGATGAAGGCCCGTTAGCCGCTGCGTTGATGCGTGGAGGGGAAGAGGCAGGCCGCGAGACGGTCGAACAACTGATTCGGATCTTCGGCCCAGGCAACGTCTATGTCGAGCTACAAAGGCATCGTGAGCGCGAGGAAGAATGGCGGAATCAAGCTGCGCTACGGATTGCGCGTTCGCTCAAGCTCCCAATCTTGGCGACCAATGGAGTCCGCTACGCCACGGCTTATGAGCGGGAGATTCTGGACCTCTTTACCGCAGTACATCATCACACTGAACTCGATCATGCCGGCCGTCTTCTGTCGCTCAACAGTCAACGGCATCTGAGACCTGCCCGTGCGATGGCCGCGCTCTTTCAAGATGTCCCGGAAGCCATCGCCAACACAGTCGATCTCTCCTCGCGGCTTAAGTTTGAATTGAATGATCTCGGCTACGAGTTCCCACGTTATCCAGTGCCGGATGACGAAACCATGGACAGCTTCCTGCGAAAGCGCACCGAAGAGGGCGTACTGCGACGCTATGGGCCGAAGAATAATTCCGCCTTGATGGAGCGCGCAAAGAAGCAGATTGACCACGAGTTGGCGTTGATCGCCAGGCTGGGTTTTGCCGGATACTTCCTCATCGTTTGGGACATCGTCCGGTTTTGCAAAGATAACGACATTCTGATTCAAGGCCGCGGCAGTGCAGCGAACTCCGCGGTCTGCTACGCCCTGGAGATTACCGCCATCGATCCGGTTGGCATGGAGCTGCTCTTCGAGCGTTTCCTGAGCGAGAGCCGCGGAGAATGGCCGGACATCGACCTCGATCTGCCCTCCGAAGACAAGCGGGAGCAAGCCATCCAATACGTCTATCAGCGGTATGGCGAGTTAGGCGCTGCCATGACAGCCAACGTGATCACCTATCGTGGCAAATCGGCCGCTCGCGAGGTTGGCAAGGCACTCGGCTTCGACCAGGAATCGTTAGGCCGGCTTTCGGGGCTCGTCAGCAACTGGGAGTGGCGCGGCAAGAACGACACGATGGCGCACTCGTTCCAAAATGCCGGCTTCGATATCAAACACCCGCGCATCGCCAAATATCTTGAGCTCTGCATGCGGATTCAGGACCTCCCGCGTCACCTTGGCCAGCATTCCGGCGGTATGGTGATCTGCCAGGGGCAGTTGAATCACGTGGTGCCGTTGGAGCGAGCGTCCATGCCGGGCCGCACCGTTGTGCAATGGGACAAGGAAGACTGCGCTGATCTCGGCATCATCAAAGTAGATCTTCTCGGCCTCGGCATGATGGCAGTGATCAAAGATTGTCTGGAGTTAATTCCGGAGCACTATGGCGACAGAGTCGACATGGCCCAGTTGCCGGAAGATGAAGACGTGTACAAAGTGCTGCAACAAGCAGACACGGTAGGCATGTTCCAAGTGGAGAGCCGCGCGCAGATGGCATCTCTACCACGAAATAGCCCTAAAAAGTTTTACGATCTCGTTGTCCAGGTTGCCATCATTCGGCCAGGTCCTATCGTCGGGCAGATGATGCACCCGTACATGCGGCGACGGCAGGGAAGGGAAGAGGTCACCTATCCGCATCCTTTATTAAAAGAGACATTGAAACGCACCCTGGGTGTACCGCTCTTCCAGGAACAGCTACTGCGCATGGCGATGGTGGTCGCCAACTTCTCCGGTGCGCAGGCCGAAGAGCTACGCCGTGCGGTGGGGATGCGCCGCTCCTGGGAACGAATGAAGAGCCTCGAAGTCGACCTCCGCGCCGGCATGACGGCAAACGGCATCGACACAAAAACGCAGGACAGCATCGTGCAGAACATCAGTTCCTTCGCGCTGTACGGTTTTCCAGAGTCGCACGCGGCCAGCTTTGCCCTGATCGCCTACGCCTCGGCCTACTTCAAAGTGAAGTACCTTGCAGCCTTCACCTGCGCCATCCTCAACAATCAACCGATGGGATTTTATTCCCCGGCTGTGCTTGTGAAAGATGCCCAGAGGCACGGCCTTCGCGTGAAGCCCATCGACATTCAGGTCTCAAACTGGAGCTGCACAGTAGAGCATGAAGCAGACGGTACGCTTTCGATGCGCATGGGCCTCAGCTATGCCAAAGGTATGCGAAAGCAGTCGGCTGATGCTTTGATCGCTTCTCGCGAGCAGGATGGAGAATTTCGTTCCGCAGAGGATCTCGCACTGCGCGTGCCGTTGCTGAATCGAAAGGAGCTCACGCTCCTGGCGCGGATCGGCGCCTTGAATCATCTTGAAGGAATAGCCCATCGGCGCGATGCTCTCTGGCAGGTCGAGTGGGTCGGCAAACCGGAAGGTCCGCTTCTCCGGCAAAGAAGCGACTGGCTCTGCGAAGGCAGCGAGAATCTCCCCCTCCGGCAGATGAATACGGAGGAGCGTTTGGTCTCAGACTATGCCGGCACGGGGCTGACGGTCGGCAAACACCCGATGCACTATCGGCGTCGCGAGCTTTGGTCGCAGGGAATCTTGTCCTCGGAAGATCTGCGAAACCATCGGGATGGACAATTTGTGCGGACAGCCGGCTGCGTCATAGCACGGCAACGCCCAGGCACAGCCAAAGGCTTCATCTTCCTTTCTATGGAGGATGAAGTGGGGATCGCCAACATCATCGTTACGCCCGATCTCTATGAAAGAGATCGCCTCGTCGTGACACAAAGCAAGTTTCTGCTTGTCGAAGGACTTCTGCAGAATCAGGACGGCGTAGTCCACGTCAAAGCATCCCGCCTGTTGGCACTTTCCCATAACGGCCTGGATCTGCGTTCGCATGATTTTCATTAAGGATGTGTCCCCGGAAGATGCGTCCTTTCACCTTACGAAACGGCGACGCAATGCTTCCGCCGCACCAAGCACTCCTGTAGCTAGAAGCACTAGCGTACTCGGCTCCGGAACGGGATCGGTCGAAAGGTCAACCGCCTCATAAATCTCCTCATTCAAGGGATCCGCAAACGCAATATCTCCGCTTGCGTTCAGGAAGATGGTGTCGGCAAAAGGCCCATGTAGAAAGTCTGCGACAGGATCTGGCCCAGTGAACAAACCTCGCCTCGGAATGTCCGATGCAAACGCCTCCCGCCCGTTGTTGCACACTCCGCGGATAAACGAAAAGACGCCGGGGGGCAGGCTGGGAACGCACGCCGTTCCGTCGTCATAAGCAAGGGAAGGGACGGTGGTTGACAAGGAAGAGAGCACGCCGCCAACAAAGGTCTCGTAACAAAAGAAGACACTACCCCCGAAAGCTATTGAGCACTCAGAACTAAGAGAGGAGATGACTACGTCACCTGCGGTGTCGATCCCGAAAAGGTTGTGAGCGTTGTCGGTTTGAAGAGCCAATATCTGGTAAGTATCGCCACGTGTTGATACAGGAAGGGTGAACAGTACAACTGCGATAGCAAGGATCGCAGTACGCGACAAGAGTTTGGAGAGTGTCATGATTCGTCCTTTCTAAAGCGGAGAAACGCATTCAGAAAAGCCGCATCGATCCCGAAACGGCTTCCCGTTCGAGCCCGTCATAGCTAAGGTCTGCAAGGAAGAGGGCCGTTAGCCCTCCTAACCCGCAATAGGTGTAGGGATACTAGCAATTTATGCTTCCACAGACAAGGTTGAAGGCGCGGGGATCGTGACCTTGTCCCCAATCCTTGGCCTCGAGCTGCTGAAACAGTTGAATTGATTGGTGTCCCCGAAGAGATTCGAACTCTCGTTGTCGCCGTGAAAGGGCTATTTAGCAATATCGGACAGATTCGCATGAGCTATTAATAATTGGAATATCCCCGCCATTTACGCATGTTTATTGCACTTTTGATCTCACAGCAATTCGTTTCTATTCGGTGTACGTTTCGGTTCTATCGTTACCGCAGGGTGACCGGATTCCTGCCTAGACGCCCCGTGGCGTAAACCTGAGTACTTTTATGGGTTTCGTGTGGGTAAATGCGGTGCGCGGTCGCCTCCCCGACTGGCTTCAGTTCTTTCTAGGGCTTATCAAGAGAGCGCAACGGGACAGTTTTCATTCGTGTGTGCGGACGTCCCAAAATAGACGCTCATATCTGAAACGGTGCTGTCCGGGCCCAGTATTCTTGAACTCTTCTTGGTTACAAAACCATCCATATTCGTTGTGAAACATAGTCGCCTTCTGGTGGAATTCCCCACATTCGCCGCATTTAGCAGTGTCTTTATAGGGGAATAGCCAGCCCCGAATTGCTGGGGCACAAAGAGTAGGGAAATACAAAGCAGCAGGGTCCACCGCGACGGGTGGAAAATCAGAAAGATTAGCACAATTACGGCTACACCAATTCTCAACTATCACGTGGGCTGGCGTATGGCCTATGACGTAAATTACGCTACCAGTACAGACAAGAACAACACGACAGCACCGATTGATCTCAAAACTCTCATCCTGTCACCGTGAAGCTCTGCATGGTGTGTCCTCCGATGGGTTTTGACAGCGCGGCCCAGTCCGCTATTGCGTGGCCGCGGTTTCTGCAGACAACTGCATCTCACGCGCAGGGAGAGGGGCGTCGAGCTGGCCAAGAAGCACCAGCACTGCGGCAAGCAAGGAAAATACGATGATGGAGGTCGTGGTCAAGACAGCGTATGAATAGCCGAACATTGGTACGATTTTGACTCCATACCAGATGATGCCGATGGCCGAGAGGACAAGGACCTTGGCCCTAGATAAGGGGCCAGCCACGCATGCGGCCAGGGGGATGACCAGAAGGACGTAGTCGTGCGTCAGATGAGTGAAGAACATCAGGCTTGCTACGGCTATTGCTGCTGCTGCTCGTTGTGGAGAGAGTTCACGGTGTCGTGAAAGATAGAAAGCATATCCGGCGCTGGTCGCTATCGCCGCATAGGCGAGATCTCCCGTTTTGGAAAACGTCTTGTCGAATATGTAATGGAGGACGGTCATCAGATCGCCTAGGCCGGGGGCCACGCTGATGCGACTGACGAGGAACGGTTCGATCGCCAGAGTGAATAAATTACCATGCACCAGGAGCCACATCAGGAGAAGACCAAGCAGAGGCGGCAGGAGAGAGATCGCAAGCAACTTATATCTCTTCGTGAAGAAAAAATAGAGAAACAGGACCGGGGAGAAACTGTACTTGAAGTAACTGAGTCCAGTTGCGATTCCGCTGCCAACGAGGCTGGCGCAGTGGAAGACGAGGCAGAAGAGCAAGAGTTCGAGCAGGGCCTCGGTCCCTGCCCCGAGGGCGATTCGGAACGGCGTGCTGATAAGAAGAAGCAAGGCGATCAAAATCGTCCGCGAACGGTCAAGGTTGTAGATTTGCCGCAGCATAAGAACAGAAATCGCCGTAAATAGACAGTTCATCAGCGTCCAGTAGGGCTCGGCTGCGTGAAAGCTTAACGCGCCGAAAGGAAGCAGAAGAAGATAGAGCTCGTGCAGGTAGTTTGGTGCCTGAGTCAACAGGATATAGTGGTTTGGATCGTGGATAAGCGCCTGATGATAGGGATCGATGTGGCGGAAGGCGAGGTGGGCACCGGACCATTGAAAGTCCTGAAAATGCCCCCCACGAAACACGTTACGCAGCGCCCCATAGAACGAGACAGCTGCTGGAGGGACCAAAGCGAGGTTGATCCAATGTGATGGAGACAGCTCAGCGGTGTTCTTCTTCATAATGTGATGGAGACAGCTCAGCGGAGTTCTTCTTCAAAACGTGGGTGGATTGTCTTGAGTATAGCGTCTCAGGGGCCTCGAGACGAGACAAGAACGATGGTGGATCGTCACTCTCTAGCTAATAGCTTTATTGACCAGTTCCTGGGCTTCGGATTAGGTTTGTTTTAAGTGATCGCGACCTTTGAAGGATTCGGCGTAGATCTTGTAAATGTCCTCGGTGCGAGAGGGGCGGGCAGCGAACCAGCCGTTTTCGGTGGTGACTTTGAGGCCGCCGATTGCTGCCGTGATTGCCGGGGGCTTCGGTGAGGATGGCGGTGCTCGTGATGTTTCCCCTTTTTGGGAATCACATGTATCACTATGACCATTGATTTACTTCGCCCAGCTGAATATATTGCAACGTCGTAAATGACGGTGCACAATTCGACCCGTATCAACATTGATTGGTGTCCCCGAAGAGATTCGAACTCTTGTTGTCGCCGTGAAAGGGCGGTGTCCTGGGCCAGGCTAGACGACGGGGACGCTGGAAAGATGATGGCTCCAGCTGCACCCTCATCTTCACCAACGCTAACAATATAGCCCTTCAGTGTCAAAATCTGACCGCTCCTTCAGCCGACACGGCATACTGGTACTGAAACTATTGCAACCTGAGACTATCCAATACGACACCGTGCGTTCGACCGCTCGCAGTTACAAATACCTCGACGCTCTCACCACTGCGTTCGTCGTCGTCCTGCTCGTCTCAAACCTGATCGCGCAGAAGGTATGTCTCATCGGCCCCGTCTCTTTAGGCAGAGGGTCGATCGGCCCATTTGCGGTCAGCGGCGCCATTTTGCTGTTTCCCATCACCTACATCTTCGGAGACGTCTTTACTGAGGTGTACGGCTACGCCGCCTCCCGCCGCGCCATCTGGCTGGGGTTCTTCGGCACAGCGCTGCTGTACGTTATCGGAGCCATCGTCATAGCGCTGCCGGCTGCCCCCGGCTGGCGTAACCAGCAGGCCTTTGCTACCGTCTTCGGCTTTATCCCGCGAATCCTTGCCGCCAGTCTCATCGCTTTCTGGGCCGGCGAATTCGCCAACTCCTACACCATGGCGCGCCTGAAGCTCATAACCAATGGCCACAAGCTCTGGACACGCACCATCGGCTCCACCGTCGTCGGCCAGGCCGTGGACACAGTTCTCGTCATCACCCTCACCTTCGGCGGCATCTACCCCGTCCGCACCCTCCTGAACATCATGGCCACCGGCTATGCCCTCAAGGTCGGCTACGAGGTCATCGCCACGCCCTTGACGTACCTGGTCATCAACTGGCTCAAGAAGACCGAGCACTCCGATGCCTTCGATCGGCATCAGAGCTTCAATCCCTTTTCATTTGCTGAAAAAAGCAATCTGGACGCCTGAGCTGCTTGTTATTCCCGCCGCGGAATGGTTTAGCCAGTTTTCCACCATGTTTTGAATCACATATTCCCGAACCCTTCCGGCCCATGGCTTCATCTAAAATGAAATTCCTAAGGTCGGTTGCCAGATAAAGCTTTGACCAGCAGAACCTTGCGTCCTGAATCTCCGTATCCACCATTATGCTGCGATCCCTATCCCGCTGAAGCTGTAGCCACTGAGGAAATTGAAGGAGAAGTACTGTGCCCCTGATCGTGAACTCTCGCCGCATTCTTCCCCTGCTTGTCTGCGCGGCTGCATGCCTCGTCGCAGGTTGCAAATCCGCGCCGCCTCCACCACCGCCGCAAGGGGCGATGCCCGTGCAGGTCGCGCCGGTTACCTTGTCGCCTGTTCCCAGCTCCGACACCTATGTCGCCACGATCAAGAGCCGTCGCTCCGCAACCATGCAGCCACAGGTGGACGGCAACCTGGTCAAGATCTATGTGAAGTCCGGCGACCTCGTCAAGGCAGGCCAGGTCCTGATGCGCATCGATCCGCTGAAGCAGATGGCGACGGTCCAGTCGCAGCAGGGAACTCAGGCGCAGAAGAAGGCCCTCTACGACTACACCGAGATCCAGGTCGAACGGCAGCGCAAGCTCTACGAATCCGGCGTCGTCTCACGTGACGCGTACGATCAGGCCATCCAGGCCTATCAGAATGCCAAAGCCGATCTCGAGGCCAACGCAGCCCTCAGCGACACCCAGAAACAACAGCTCGCCTACTACGACATCCGCGCTCCGTTTAACGGCGTCGTTGGCGACATCCCCGTCCACCTTGGCGATTATGTCTCTCAAACAACCTTACTCACCACCGTGGACGAGAACGCCGACCTCGAGGCCTACATCTACGTCCCCACCGAGCGAGCCGGGCTGGTGCGCCGAGGCCTGCCGGTAGAGATCCTCGACACTGCAGGCAAGACGCTGGTCAAATCGAAGATCAGCTTCCTCTCTCCGCAAGTCGATAACGGCCTGCAGAGCATCCTCGCCAAAGCCGAAATTCCTCGCACGGCCGATATTCTTCGCAACCAGCAGCTGGTCAGGGCGCGCGTCACCTGGAGCACCTCACCCGCGCCCGTGATTCCCGTTCTCGCCGTCAGTCTCGTAGGCGGTCAGACCTTCGTTTTTCTCGCGTCTCCAAAAGGCGACGGATACATCGCCCATCAGGTGCCCGTCATGCTCGGAGACACCGTCGGCAACACCTATCCCGTGATCAGCGGCCTTAAACCGGGTGACAAAGTCATCACCTCCGGCCTGCAGTTTCTGCAGGAGGGTGCGCCGGTCAAGCCTCTGGGCTGAGTCAGAGGCTTTTTGCCCTTCCTGCGGGGCGTGATTTGCCTCCGCATTGTCTTTCGTTTCACCCCGGGCCAGCCGCCCCGAGCTAGAGGTCACCTTGTTCGTAGACTTTTTTATTCGTCGCCCGATCTTCGCCACGGTCTGTGCTCTTCTCATCGTGCTCGCTGGCGCCGTCTGCATTCCGACTCTGCCCATCTCGCTCTATCCCCAGCTTGCGCCCCCGCAGGTCAATGTCACCAGCGTCTACATCGGGGCCAACTCCAAGGACGTCGAATCCGCCGTTACCACCATCCTCGAGCAGTCCATCAACGGCGTCGAAGGCATGCGGTACATGAGCTCCACCAGCTCGAACGACGGCACCTCGGCTATCACGGTCACGTTTGACACCGGATACGACCTCAACATCGCTGCCGTCGACGTGCAAAACCGCGTCGCCTCCGTTCAGGGACGTCTGCCCGCCATCGTCAACAACACCGGCATCACCATCACCAAGGCCAATCCAAACTTCGTACTCGCCGTTGGGTTCATCTCGCCGGATAAGTCGCTCTCGCCTTCCTTCATCTCCAACTACATCGACGTCTATGTGAAGGACGCACTGAAGCGTGTTCCCGGCGTAGGCGACGCCGTCATCTTTGGCGAGCGCAAGTACGCCATGCGTCTCTGGCTCGATCCAGCCCGCCTCGCAGCCCGCGGCCTTACCGCTCTCGACGTCACCAACGCGCTCGCCGAGCAGAACGTCGAAGTCGCCGCAGGCCAGCTAGGCCAGCAGCCCTCCGATCCCCACCAGCAATTTCAAATGGCTGTCCGCGCCGTGGGCCGTCTGACCGACCCCAGACAGTTCGATAATATCGTCCTGAAAAACAGTACTAATAGCAGCGGCGGAATTGTCCTCGTTAAAGACGTGGGCCGCTCCGAGATTGGCGCTGAAAACTACAACACAAGCTTGAAGTTTTCCGGCGGCGGGTACGAGGGCGGCGATGCCATCGGCGTCGGAATTCAGCAGCTTTCCATCGCCAACGCCCTCGATGTCGACAAGCGCTGCCGCGCCGTTCTGGCCGAGCTCGAAAAATCCTATCCCCCGGGCCTGAGGCACGTCATTGCCGTCGATACCACCCTGGTCATCGGCGAATCGGTCAATGAAGTTGTTACCACCATTGGCGAAGCCATCATCATCGTCATCATTGTCATCTTCCTCTTCCTGCAGGACTGGCGCGCCACCATCATTCCCGCCGTCACCATCCCCGTCTCGCTCATCGGCACCTTTGCCTTTATCAAAATCTTCGGCTTCAGCATCAACTCCCTGACGCTCTTCGGCATCACCCTCGCCACCGGCCTCGTCGTCGACGACGCCATCGTTGTCATCGAAAACGTGCAGCGTCACCTCTCCAAGACTGCAATCGTCCCCGAACGCTCCGAACTCACCGAGCCGGATCCATACGCCCCCGACGTCCTCGATCAGTCCAAGACCGCAGGTTCAGGCAAAGGCATGGAAACGCTCTCCGCCGATCCGCACGAAGCCACCAGTATCGCCATGGCCGAAGTCACCAGCGCCGTTATCGCGACCTCGCTGGTCCTCATCTCGGTCTTCATCCCGGTCAGCTTCTTTCCCGGGACCACCGGCATCCTCTACAAGCAGTTTTCGCTCACCATCGCGTTCTCCATCGCTATCTCTGCCTTCAACGCCCTGACGCTTTCACCTGCTCTGGCTGCGCTTTTTCTGCGGCCTGAGACCGAGAAGAAGGGAATCATGGGGTTCCTCCTCAACCCAATCGAGCGCCTCATCCAATGGGTCATCCGCCTCTACGCTCGCATGGTCACCTTCGTCGTTCGCGTCCGCTACGTGATGCTGCTCATCTTCTTCGGCGGCCTGGGCGCCACCGCGTACATGTACACCCACGTCCCCACGGCGTTCATCCCGCAGGAAGACCAGTCGTACTTCCTTATCATCATCCAGACACCCCCGGGCGCCTCGCTCAGCTACACCACCGCCTTCGCTGACCAGGTCGGCGCACTCGTGCGCAAGAACGACGGCGTCTTCGGCACCTTCTCGGTCATGGGGTTCTCCCTCGCCGGCGGCAGTTCGCCAAACTCGGGCATCATCTTCGCACCGCTCAAGCCCATCAACGACCGCACCAAGATGGGCCCGAACTTCACCGCGCACGCCATCGTCCTCGACGTCGGACCGAAGCTCTTCGCCGTCCCGGGCGGCATCGCCTTCGCAGCCGAACCGCCCGCCGTCGCAGGTATCGGCACCGTCGGCGGATTCCAGTTCATCCTGCAGGACTCCGGCCGCAACACCTTCGGCGACATCGACCGCGTCGCCCACACCATCGTCGGTAGAAGCCGCGCACCCGGCTCCGGTCTCATCGGCATGAACACCACCTTTACCTCGAACGATCCGCAGATGCTCATCTCCGTCGATCGCGAGAAGGCCAAGACCATGGGCGTTCCCTTCAGTCAGGTCACCGCGGCCCTCAACACCTTCATGGGCTCGAGCTACGTCAACGACTTTGACTTCAACAACCGCTCCTACCGCGTCTACGTCCAGGCGGATGCGCCCTATCGCCGCAACGCCCAGGACATTCACCAGTACTACGTTCGCTCCAACTCCGGCCAGATGGTTCCCCTCGACAACCTCGCCTCCGTCACCGAGACCTCGGGGCCGCAGGTCATCAACCACTACAACATCTTCCGCTCCGCCGAGATCGACGGCTCGCCCGCACCCGGGCTCAGCTCCGGCCAGGGTCTCGATAAGATGGTGGAACTCTTCAATGCAAACAAGATGCCCGGCATGTCCTTCTCGTGGACCGGCCTCGCGCTCGAAGAGGTCGAGTCCGCCGGTAAGGCCATCATCATATTCGGCCTTGGCCTGCTCGTCGTCTATCTCACGCTCTCAGCTCAGTACGAATCCTTCGCCCTGCCGTTCATCATCCTGCTCGCCGTTCCCATGGCGATCCTCGGCGCTCTCTCGCTGGTCGCTCTCCGCGGCCTGGTAGACGACGTCTACGTCCAGATCGGCCTCGTCATGCTCATCGGCCTCTCCGCCAAAAACTCGATTCTCATCGTCGAGTTCGCCGAGCAGCTTCTTGAACAGGGCAGATCCATCACCGAAGCCGCCATCGAAGCCGCTGAACTCCGCCTCCGCCCCATTCTCATGACCTCCATCGCCTTCATCCTGGGCGTCGGCCCGCTCTACTTCGCGACCGGTGCCGGAGCCTACGGCCGCCACTCCGTCGGCACGGCCATCGTCGGCGGCATGGTGCTCTCCACCGTGCTTAACCTCTTCTTCATCCCGGTCCTCTACGTCATCCTGAAGACCATCCTCGGCAAGTTCTCCCGCAAGAAGGTAGCCACGCGAAGTGGACAACTGCCACCGCCGCAACCCTCCCACTAAGTTTTCTTTTTTGTCACTCACTAAGTCTTCTTTTTTGTCATTCCGCAGCGAAGCGGAGGAATCTGCTGATAGTGTCTCAGTTTGAATCGCGCATTTGGCAGACTGACACCTTCGCGCGACAATCAGTGCATGTGGTTCTGGAAGCGAAGATCATTCGGCGAGGACTTCCCGGAGGGGTTCCGTGTCCAGCGCATCGGGATAGCCGATGCAATGGCTATCGCAGAACTTCCGCCCGGCCGGATCGCAGCTTACCTTCGCAGAAATCCAGTGACAGCCGACAGATTGCTCTCGGAGTCCTACGACAAGCGTTACAGTCCATCAACTTTCATCACGGAGCAAGGTGACGGCTACCTTGTTGGCTGGTTTTCCTCCCGCTCGGGGTACCAATCCCAGCGACGGTTTTCCAATCTGGCAGATTGCGGCCACGGACTATCTGTTGTTTTCGCTCGGTAAAGGTCGATGGGCCGAACCCGTAAATTCAAACTGAGACACCACCAATCTGCTGTTGCTTTCGCCTCTCCTTTTTGTTTGTCATTCCGTACCTTGAGCGAAGTCGAAGGGGCAGGAGTCTGCCGTTCTCCGTTGAACTGTTCACCATAGCCACGCCTTAGCCTATCCCCGCTGCTTTCCCCTCCCTTTCCATCAGAGCTATCATGCCTCATGGCAAAACGAACCGCCGCCTCCTCTAAAAGCTGGCTACC
>Ga0210406_10003415_pt1 | contig 17411 bp, 14 predicted proteins | sample IncBWC30MmetaG_FD_155454 | JGI IMG/M metagenome (GOLD analysis project Ga0210406, IMG submission 155454) | Forest soil microbial communities from Barre Woods Harvard Forest LTER site, Petersham, Massachusetts, United States - Inc-BW-C-30-M | ecosystem: Environmental > Terrestrial > Soil >... | reverse complement strand
AGCAACACGATGATCCAGCTCGAGAGCATCGGCAGCAGCAAGCGCAAGTCCATCGCCGCAACCACCCCGATCACCGTCGCAGCCCCCTTGCCGCCGCGGAATTCGAACCACACAGGATAGACATGCCCCACGATCACGGCGAAACCGCAGGCCGCCGTCAGCCATTCGCGCGAAACCCCGGAATCGATGCCGATGCCCGGCAATACCGCCGACGGCAGCCACAATACCGCGACCATGCCCTTCGCAATATCGATGGCCAGCACCAGAAATCCGAATAGCTTGCCTTGCGTGCGCATGGCATTGGTCGCCCCGGCATTGCCGCTTCCCATGTTGCGGATATCGATGCCGCGCAGGCGGCCCAAAATCAAGCTGCCGAGCAGGGTGCCGAGCAGGTAGGCCATGAGCAGTTTGATGCCGAGTTCCAACATGGAAGCGATTATGACTTAAGTGCGGCGCTCGCCACAGGAGCCTGTCGTTTCGGCAAGTGGATCTCCGCGAGCATGCAGCGCACGCCGCCGCCGCCGACACGTTCGATGGTGGGGATCGCCACCGGCAGCAGTGCCGCATGCGACTCCAAAATGCCGAGCTGGGTCCGATTCAGGCTGTCCAAGGCAGTCATCGACAGCGCAATGAGCTTGGCCGTTGGGGACGCCAGTTCCAGCACATTGGCCGCGAACTGCGCCATCTGTTGCTGGGTGATGTCGACAACGTCGTGCCCTGTGATGCGCAGCTTGGAGAGCACGGCTGCGCGGTGCGCAGCGTTGGCTATGGATTCTCCGCAGATCACGGCAAAGCCGGTGCCGATTGCCATCAATACATTGGTGTGATAAATCGCACGCCCGCCGCTGTCCAGCGCATCGAATGTCATCAATTCGTAGTCCAACTGCTGCGCGAATTCGCCGAGGACATCGAGATCGGTACGCGGCGAAGAGCAGGCGTATGCCACCCGGTGCGTCCGGTCGAGCACCACACTGCCGGTGCCTTCGAGAAATTTCTCTTCAGCTTCCCGATGAGTCAGATCGACCGTGCGCGATACCCGGAACGCGCCGTTGCGGATGACTTGCTCCAGGATCTCTTCACGCCGTTCCCAACGGCGGTTGAGCGCCATCATGGGATACAGCGCCACGGTCCCGTCTCGATGGAAGCTCACCCAATTGTTGGGGAATATGGCATCCGGCTTGGCCGGTTCCGGATCGTCGGGCGCGATCAGCACTTCCACGCCGGCGCGTTCCAAGGCTTGGCTAAGTCCGTCGAACTCCCGCAACGCCGCGGTTTGCAGGTCATTGCCGGCAAGTGGCGTAGGAGGCTGCTGGAAAGCATTGCTCGCGGCGGTCTGCGGATTGCAGGCGAATCTTGCCGGCCGCACCATGAGCACGGACCCGGCGCTTTGCGGCTCCCGGCCAGGATGATCTGCGGGCGACATAGAGCTGGCACTATACTAGCTATTTTTTGGGGTATGCCTTGCCGGGATCGATTGCCAAATCAATACGAGCGCTGGCGCTCGCCGTAATCGCCTTACAGGCGCACGGCGCCGCTGCGCCCGCCCCTAGTCCCGCGCCCCCGGCCAAGGGTTACCCCTTTACTTTCGACACCTTGCTGGAAGACGCCAAGCGCCGGGCTGCAGCGCCGTACGCCCCGCAGCGCAATAGCGCGCTGGACAAACTGAGTCCCGAACAGTACCGCAGCATCCATTTCAATCCCGACGCCGGCATCTGGCGTACGGAAAATCTGCCCTTTCGGGTCGAGTTGCTGCGGGCGGCTTACAACATGCCCACCGCCGTGACGGTCTCGACGGTGGAGAACGGTGCTGCCACGGATTTGGTTGCCACCCCCGCGATGTTTCAGAAGTCCGGGGCAATGCCTGCGCAGCTCGGCAATGTGTCGCTGCCGCTGTCGGGATTTAGGATTCGCAGCCGTATCAATTCGAACAAAGTCTGGGACGAGTTTTTGGTGTTCCAGGGCGCAAGCTACTTTCGTGCGGTCGCCAAGAATCTGTTGTACGGACTGTCGGCGCGCGGCCTGGCCATCAACACCGGGGACCCCGTCGGCGAAGAATTCCCGGCGTTTACGCATTTTTGGATCGAGCGCCCGGCCGCGCGCGCGAATTCCCTGATCATTTATGCCTTGTTGGAGAGCCAGTCCACCACCGGCGCGTACAAGTTCACGGTGCAGCCGGGCACGGAGACTCAAACCGAGGTCGAACTCACGCTGTTTCCGCGCGCCGAAATGCGTGTCGTCGGCATAGCGCCGTTGACCTCGATGTTTCTCTTCGACGAAACCAACCGCGGGCATCTGGATGACTATCGGCCGGAAGTACATGATTCGGACGGACTGCAGATCACCACCAAGACCGGGGAACAATTGTTCAGGCCGCTGGCGAATCCGCTCAAGCTCCAGGTCTCGGCCTTCACCAGGGAGATGCCGCAAGGATTTGGCCTGGTGCAACGATCGCGGCAGCAAAGCGATTTTCAGGATTTCGACGCGCAGTATGAGCGGCGGCCCAGCGCCTGGGTCACCCCCCGCGGCGATTGGGGCCCGGGCGCGGTCGAGTTGGTCGAAATTCCCTCCGGGCGCGAAACCAATGACAACATCGTGGCTTTCTGGCGCCCGGCACAGACGCTGACCCCGGGACATCCGGCGCAGTTCGCCTACAACATCACCTGGAATGACGAACCCCCGTTGCCCAAGGGGATGGGCAAGGTGCTGGCAACCCGCTCCGGGGCCAGTATCGACCGCAAGCGGCGCGTGTTTCTGCTGGACTTCGTCGGCGCCGGCGAAAAGCTCGACGGCTTGCGTCTCGATCTGGGCGCTTCCGCGGGCGCGATTTCAAACGCCAGCTTGGTCTCGAACAGCGAGTTGCACGGCCTGCGCGCGAGCTTTGAAATCGATCCCAAGGACGCCGACCTGATCGAGCTGCGCCTGCGAGTCATGCGCGGCGATACCCCCGTCACTGAAACTTGGTTATATCGATGGACCCCCAGTTAAGCTCCGCCGAAGCTTACGACAGCAACTCCCCGCCGGGCGGGATGCCGCCGGAGGCGCCCATGGGCATGCCGGCGCAAGATTTGCATTACAAGCCCTGGCACAACGAGCGGCGCCTGATTTCCGATGCCGTGCTCTATGCGCGCTTCATCTTGATCGCGGTTACGGTCGGGGTGACGACGTACGGCGTCTATCAAATGCTGCAAGTCGTGCGCTTCGCGAGCATGACCTTCCTGCAAGGCACGATGATTTTTTTCTTCGCAGTCTCTCTTGGCTGGATTGCGTTCGCGGCCGGCTCGGTACTGGCAGGCGCCTCGAAACGCCGCGATCCGATCCCGTCGGATCAGGCAGCGGATGCCTCGCTCACCGCGCTGGTGATGCCGATCTATAATGAGGATCCGACGCGCACCGCGGCGGGTCTGCAGGCGATGGGCGAAGCCTTGCTTGGAATCGGCGCCCACCGCCTGTTTGAGATTGTGATTCTCTCCGACTCCACCAACGCCGATGCGTGGATCAACGAAACCATGAGCGTTGCGAAATTGCGCGCATCGCTGCGTGACGTCATGCCGGTTTGGTATCGGCGCCGCTGGCTCAATATCGCCCGCAAATCCGGCAACGTCGAGGATTTCGTCACCCGCTGGGGCGGCCGCTACGATCATATGATCGTGCTCGACGCGGACAGCTTGATCGACGCGCCGACCTTGCAGCGGTTGGTTGAGGCCATGCGGGCCGATTCTCGATTGGGCATCCTGCAAACCGCACCGCAACTCATCGGCGCGAGAACTTTTTTTGCCCGTTTGCAGCAATTCGCCGCCTGCGTTTACGGCCCCGTGATCACCCGCGGGCTATCGGCCTGGTCGGGCGACAGCGGCAACTACTGGGGCCACAATGCCATCATCCGGGTGCCCGCATTCGCGCAATACTGCGGGCTGCCAAAACTCGAAGGCCGCAAGCCCTTCGGTGGCTTCGTGCTCTCCCACGATTTCGTCGAGGCCGCCCTCATGCGCCGCGGCGGCTGGAAGGTCCGCATGGCCACCGATTGCGGCGGCTCGTGGGAAGAATCTCCGCCCACGCTGATCGATATCGCCATTCGCGACCGCCGTTGGGCTCAGGGGAATCTACAGCACATGAAGATCGTCGGTGCCGCAGGTTTGAGGTTCATCAGCCGCATGCATCTGGGTGTGGGCATCATGAGCTATTTGTCCTCACCCCTATGGCTGGTGATGATCGGCATCGGCTTTGCGCTGGCGATTCAATCACGGCTGATACGTCCCGAATATTTCAGCCACGATTTTCAGCTGTTCCCCACCTGGCCGCGGTTCGACGTTGCACTCATGATGGCGCTGTTCTGGTTCAGCATGCTGGTGCTGTTGATCCCCAAGATGCTGGGACTCATTCGCGCGCTATTATCGAAGCGCATACGGCGCGGCGCCGGCGGTGTCATCGGCGTGACGGCGAGCTTCCTGCTGGAAGTCATTCTGTCGGCGTTGTACGCGCCCATTCTCATGGTGATCCAATGCCGCCATGTATTCGAAGTGTTCATGGGAAGGGATTCCGGGTGGAAGCCGCAGCGCCGCGATTCAGGCGGCACGACATGGACCGACGCCTGGCGCTTTCATCGGCGGCATATGCTGTTGAGCTGTGTCACAGCCGTGATCGTGTATTTTATCTCGCCACCGTTGCTGGCATGGGTTTCCCCCGCGCTCCTCGGCCTTTTTCTCGCCGTACCCCTTTCCAGGCTCAGCGGCAGCGAAAGTCTCGGCAGATTCCTGTCGCGCTTTGCGCTGCTTCGAACGCCGGAAGAAGTCGAGACGCCGGCATTGGTCGGCCGTCGCGAGGAATTGGTGCGCACCAGCGAAGAATTGCCCGCCGACGGTTTACGCTACCTGGCGCGTCATCGTGAGGCGCGCCTCACGCACACCAGCGGCAACCTGCCGCGCCCCGCCGATCCACGCGGCCAACCGAATCCGAGCGTCTTTACCGCGCAACAGAAACTGATGGATGCAAGATCTCTGGATGAGGCCTTGCAGTGGCTGACGCAGATCGAGCGCGTCGAGGTCGCCGGCTCGGCGCGCCTCCTCAATCAACTTGCCCTTCTTCCCGACTCTATCCACCCCACCGTCTCGATCTAGGATTCCAACTCATGGTTCGTCGACGCGAAATATTGAAGACTGCGATGGTACTGGCCGCCGGCCAACTCTCCTGCGCTGAGCTGGCCAAGGCGGCAGCGGCCGCACCAGCAGCACCGGCACCCGCAACCGCGGGACCGGTCTCTACGTCCGCGGCGGGGAACGGACCTGCGAAGGCTTTTGATTACGCCTGGCTCAAGGGTCAGGCGCGCTTTCTGGCCAGCAGCCCTTTTCAGGCATCCAAGGACACCTTGCCGGCCTCGATGGCGACGCTCAGCTACGACCAGTATCAGTCATTGAGATTTCGCCCCGACCACTCTCTTTGGGGCGATGCGGGATTGTCGTTCCGCCTGCAATTCTTCCATGTGGGCCGGGGCTTCGCCCAAGCGGTGCATCTGTTCGAAGTGAATGCCGGCCAGGCTCGCGAAATACTCTACGACCCCTCGATGTTCGAATTCGACAAGGCCGGTATCGATCCCGCCGTCATGCGCGATCATGCGGGATTTGCAGGATTTCGGGTGCAGTTCATCACCGACTGGAAGGACGACATCGCCGCATTTCTGGGCGCCGCGTACTTTCGCGCTGTAGGCGAGGATACCCGTCAATATGGTCTGTCGGCGCGCGCCCTGGCGGTGGACACCGCCTTTCCCCGGCCCGAGGAATTCCCACGCTTCACATCCTTCTGGTTCGAGCGGCCGGCCAAAGGACAAGAATCGCTCACCCTGTATGCGCTGATGGACTCTCCGAGCGTTGCCGGCGCACTGCATTTTCAAATCGCGCCTGGCGGCACGCTGATCATGGACATCGACTCGGCGCTGTACCCGCGCAAACCCATCGAGCGATTGGGCGTCGCGCCCCTCACCAGCATGTTTTTCTACGCCAAGAACGATCGGCGCGGGGCGAACGATTGGCGCCCCGAGATACACGACTCCGACGGCCTCTCGATCTGGACCGGCGCGGGCGAGTGGATCTGGCGGCCGTTGACCAACCCTGCGCAAAATCATTTGAACTCGTTCTTTGATGAAAACCCGCGCGGCTTCGGATTGCTGCAGCGGGACCGCAACTGGGATCACTACCAGGATGACGGCGTGTACTACGATCGGCGGCCGAGCTTGTGGGTCGAGCCCAAATCGGGCGCCCACGGCGGCTGGGGCAAGGGCGCCGTGCAGTTATTCGAAATTCCGACGGCCGATGAGACCTCGGACAACATCGTGGCGTTCTGGAATCCCGCCGAGAAAACCAAGGCCGGGCAAGAGATGCTGTTCAGTTATCGCCTGTATTGGGGCACGCACATGCCATACGCATCTCCGCTGGCGCAAACCATCGCCACGCGCACCGGTATTGGCGGCACCGTGGGCCTGAAGCGCCAATACTATTCCTGGCATTTTGCCGTGGACTTCTCCGGCGGCGAACTCGGCTCGCTGCCGAAGGATGCCAACGTCGAGGCAGTGATCGGCACCTCTAAAGGCACGACGGAGCACATCACCACGCACTATGTGGAGGAGATCAAGGGCTACCGAGCGTTGTTCGACATCCGACCGCCCGAGGACAGCAACGAGATCATCGACTTGCGCATGTACCTGCGCATCGAGAGCCGGCCGCTGACGGAAACGTGGATCTATCAATGGCTGCCCCCACCGATGAAGGACCGCAAGGCTGCGTTGACCTAGTTATCCGACAGGGTGAAGGCCCGTGCGCGCCTGAAACATTCGTATTTCTACGGTGGCGGGACCAACCTCAGTAATTTCCGCAATTTCATCGATTGAAAAGCCGATTTGATACGCCAGTGCCAACGTTACGCGCTCCTCCAAGGGCAGCCGATTCAGGCGGTGTTCGAGGCGGTCAATATAGGGATTCTCTGACTTGAAATCGGTATCGCGTCTGCGAAAGATTTCTGCAAAAGGGAGAGACCCTCTGACTTTATGCAGCCCCACCGATTGCAGCGCCGTTCGGTACGCAATTCCGAAAATCCACGCGGCTACCTGTGATTCGCGGCGAAACTCTTTGGCGCACGTCCAAATAGTCATGAACGTATCGTTGATGATCTCATCCACGGCGCTAGCTTGTGCACCGATTCGGGATAAGAACCGACCAAGAGGACCGTAATAAGTCACGTACAGCTTTTCGAGCGCTCGTCGGTCGTGCGCCTGAATGCCGGACATCAGATCCCTGTCATTGGCGCCGGTCTGCAGATCCTTTAGGCTTACGAGTTGTCTGCTATTCATAAGTTTGGTACACGCGAGTGATACGTTTATGCGTTATTCGGTCGCACCCCGTCAGCAGTGCGGAGCGGCGGCGATGCGTGTCGAACGAACGAGTGAATCAACACGGACAAGAATACGACCGGAGCGCGATTCAAAATATTTCTGCAAGCAGCGCGGTTTGAAGCGTCGACGCATAAATCAATCGTTATGCCACCGAGTGTCGGCGAGTCCGTGATGCCGAAAAAAACGGGCCCCGATTGGGGCCCGGAGGATCTCAGGAGGTCGCGATGTATGACAGGTTATGGCTTACCTTGCCCAGAGAGCAGCACGAACGAGAATGGGTGTGATTGTTTCGATGCGTCGCCGGCGAACCGCAGTCGAACATTTACGCTGTCGCCGGGATTCAGCACGCCATTGCGCAGGAACAGGCGAATAAAGGGATCGCCGGCGCTGGTCGTGCCGCTCGCGTTGAGGAGGCGGACGCCACGTGGAGCCCCTGACACCACCACGATTAGATTCGTGTCGATGACGGAAGATCCGCTGTTCGTGATCCGGAAGGCGTTCCCATCCTGTCGATCGCCGAGACTCGAGACCGTCGCCTGCGAGGTTACATCCAGGAACTCGAGACCTTCGTCCCGGCGTGTCAGGTGATCGTTATTATCGATCGCGAGGCCGCTCAGCATGAAACCATCCTTGGCGCCCAGCGCGGCGAGGTCGGGACGGTACTTCGAGTAAGTCAGGTCGCGAACGTTAGGCTGTAACGTGTCGGTGGAAGACGCAGGGTCGAACTTCACGAGCGCAGGGTCATACAGAGCGTTGGTCAGAAAGGCGGTGATATCGTCGACCTGCTGGTCTGAAAGGCCGACGCCTCTCGGGGAACCCGGCCCGCGTGGATTCGTGAACCGGTGGTCCAGGGTGGGCGCTGCTGCGGCAGTGGGGTCCTGGGGAACACCGGCATTGAAATACTCCACCACATCACGAATCTTAGTGAACGAGGCGTTGTGGAAGAAAGTCCGCCCGTCCTTGAGTTGACGCATGGTCAAGGAACGGAACCTGAACGTGTCGGTCGGGTTACGAGTGACCTCTTGGCGCCCGACGTCCTCGGCGTGGTAGGGAAAGCCGTCCTTGCCGAGCTTCGCGGGGTCGAGATGACCCCTCGCCAGTGCATCCAGCGCTCGAACCGGGTGGTCGCCGATTCCGACGTTGATGAAATTCTCCTCGATGAATGCACCGATGCCGGCGACATCCGGATCGTTATTCTGTTTATTCATCATCGGACCGCTGTGGCAGGTGGAGCAGCCCGCCCCGCCGGCTCCGCCGGTCGCCGGGGTGAAGAACAATTGCGCTCCGCGCCGCTCAGCGGGCGTCAAGGCGCTGTTATCCCCGGCCAGGAAACGGTCGAACGGCGTGTTCCGGGTGACTATCGTGCGCAGAAACGTCGCCTGCGCCCGCAACTCGGTCTGGTCATTCACAAGGATCGTCGGGTCTCCTTGAGCATCGGACTGAGCGGCTTCCTGCGGGAAAGCATCGCGGAACAGTTTCACGAAGGCCGGGACCTTCAGAAGCTCAGCTGACTGAAAGTTCAGCATGCGGTGAGCGTCCAGGAGCAGCAGCGTGAGGTTTTCCGCAGCCGGGTCGTTGAACGGATTCAGCGAGCCTATCGTGGACTGCGGCTCCCCTCCGAAGCCGCCAAAGAGGAGGCGGTTGTTGAACGCGACACCGACCAAGCCGGGCGCCTCGCGCGCCACGCTGTCCAACTCGTCGAGCCGGCCGGTCGCGAGCAGGGCGTCCGGGAGCGGCGTGTGATGGAAATTCGCCGGCGTCGTGACCAATCGCGTTCCATTGACCAAGTCTATGTCGGTCAGGGTCGGGAGCGCGTCGACCAGCACATCGCCGGAGAAGATGGGTGCGGAGCGCTGCGGGGTAAGGTTCGACTGCACCCGACGGCGGGGGAAGAAGTTGCCGTCCTCGTCGGTGTAGCCGCGGCCCTCACCGCCGACGTTGAAGTTGAGCACCTGACCCGCCTTGCCCGCGGCCTCGCCGATGTGACAGCTGCCGCACGATCCGGTCTGTTTCGTGGCGGCGACAATATTCGCAATATTTGGATTGGAGGCGTCCACGGTTCCGCCGAACGCCGTCCCCGCGGGCAAGTCGACAGGCTGCCCCTGGTTGATGTCGACGCGTGCGGTTCGGACAGGGTCGTGGAAAAGCAATTTTCCGAGATAGCGCTTCGCCTCGGTCGTCTCGACGCGATAGGCTACCGTGCCGTCCGCCTGCCTCGGTATGGGAAGGTCCTCGTTGCGTGCAGGCACCTGCAGATTTTGCAGGCCATGGGCCTGGCGGCTGAGGAGGTCACGCAGCGCGTCCGCTCCCGACTCCGATTCACCGCCCAGAGCCTGGCTCACCGCGAAAGTGAGCGACAAGGCCAACAGACCGGTTCGACCAAAGGCGGCGGCGCCGGCCCGGCGTCTGGGAAGCGGATTCTCGGTCAAATCCGTGTAGTCCCGGCTGCAACGCTTGCGAGGCGGTAACGGGATGGTTGATGGAATCATACGTTGGTTCTCCTTAGTAACGTTGCCCGCCTTCGAGCGATGATTGACACGCCTGCCACGTTTGCGAACGAATTCGGTCGTGTCCAACTCTCACTTGCCTTTGTTCTCGACATCAACGGACTGCGAATTACCGATTTCATTTGTGCTCGCATAGTGACGAGTGCGCATTCACAACCAATAGGAGTCTTCCACCGAAATGATCGGTCAAGTCCATCATGGAGCTGTGAATGAGTACCCTGAGATTCGCGAGGTACGGAAAAGTTACAGCGATTGGTCTTCGTTGCGGCTGGGAGTTCGAGTTGCGGTACGTCGGTGCAGCCCGGTTAGGCGCGTCGACGCATAAATGAATCGTTAGCCACCGAGCTTCCGTGCCAAGCTCCATGCCCCGTCGAGTCCGGGCGCCAGTGCGTCGCGTATCTTCAATCTTGCCCGAAGCAATCGGGTCTTCACCAAAGCCTCGCTAATTTGGAGGACGTCCGCAGTCTCTGCAATACTCAGATTCTGAATATCTCGCATAACGAACACTTCATGAAACGAAGGATTCAAAGACGCAATCGCATTCCGCAGGGCCGTGCGAAGCTCGGCCCTCTGCAAGGTTTCAGATGGAGTATCGCGCCAATCCGCGAAATCCTTCGGATAGTAGTCGCTTTCCTCATCCTCCGCCTTCTCGTCGATGGAGTCGTACAGAGACTTGTGATCCTTGCGGCGCTTCCTACGCGCCTCATTTACAGCTATCTGGATGAGCCAGGTGCTGAACTTGGCATCTCCCCGGAAGGAATGCAGGTGTACAAAGGCCTTGAGAAACGCCTCCTGCGCCGCTTCCTCGGCGTCTGCGTCATTTTGCAATACTGAAACGGCCGCCACATAAACACGACGTTCATAGGGGTTTATCAGCTCATAGAAAAGTTGCGTCTCTCCGGAACAAACACGCTCGATCAGTGCAATTTCTGCGTCCGGTGTTCGTGCGATCTGAATCTGGGTTGGCGATGTCGATCTTGCCGATAACCCCACTTCGTGCATTCGAACGTACCCCTCGAACTCGCCCAAATCTATTCCGGTGCAATTCCGGAAACTTCAAACGGTAGACCGCAGCGAGGCAGGGTTTATTGCATCGAATGCAAGTGATTTAGATATGTATTGTTGATGCGCAGTCCGCCAGTGCTGCACCATCGGGTCGAGGGCATCTCGGATCGGCCCTGCGATAAATCAGCGGGGCCACGGGTCTTTCGAGGATAGGTTCGCGAAAGACCGGAGGACACTTTGCCCATGAATGCCAAGAACGCTTCCCGCCTCGCACGGCTCGGTGCGCTATTCTACGTCGCGTGGGGACTCTTCCACGTCAGCGTCGCGCACGACATCTACCGGCTCGGGGCCGCTCAAACCGGGATTGTCCAGGGACGATTGTTTCAGATGGCCGCGTACATGCTGTCGATCGCGCTGTTTGCGATAGGTGTCTCGGTCGCGGGCAATTGGCGAAATTCCCGACTCGGATACTGGCTAAATCTTTGCGTCATCGGGTGGGCGGACTCGGTCTGGGTCATCGTGGTCGTCGTGCCAGGTTACGTCCCGCTTGCCCGGGGTCTCATTCCCCCCGCCATTTATGTGGCGGCGGCGATTCTTACGAGCCTTGCGCGCCGACCTCTCATGCCTGCGCTGAAATAAATCGCCCATGAGACCCGGTCCTACTACCAAGGTTAAATGACACATGGGGAGTATCGTGCGAAATAGGGCGCTGCAAAGCATTGCGATAGGCGCGGTCGTGATGGCGATCCCGGCATTCGTGACGGCGTACGGAGAGACACAGCCATTAACCGCGGCGGGTGTCATCCAGGAGATCGTCGGAAATACGATTCAGTATCAAAATGACGAGAAGGACCAAGTCCAAGAATTCTTTGCGCCGGACGGCACAATTCACGGGTGGTCACGAAAGGCTGGCAAGTACCGTTCGCAGTGGCAGATACGCTTTGGGAATTACCTGTGTATCGTCGCGGAATCGGCGCTTGAAAGTGGTTGCGTGCGGGTGCTGGTGCTGCCTCGCGGGCGGGTCGAGTTCAAACTGGACATCGGTGAATCTGAAGGACCGTTCGAACTCCTGCATGACAATCCCCGAAATCTGTGATTTCTCACACTCGTAGGAAAGGCGCTGCGCATGAGCCACGCAAGGCGGACTGGTCCTGAAATGCGGATAACACGATCGGGCTAACGGACGGTGGCGGCGGTTTGTCCAAAGAGGACCTTTCGACTGTCCTCGGTGACGACCGCAGGGCTCTGGAAGGCCGCCGCTCGTGCGTAAGCCCGAACGGTCGCCGGCCGTGTGGCAATCTCATCGAACCATCGCTTCAAGGCGGGAAAGTGGCCAATGTCTTGTGATTGCATCTGCCAGGGTACGATCCAGGGATACACCGCAATATCCGCGATGGAATACGCTTCACCTGCAAGATACGGCTCAACGGCAAGCCGCCGATCAAGCACGCCATAAAGACGATTGGTCTCCTTCACGTAGCGCTCGATCGCGTATGGCAGCTTTTCCGGTGCGTACCGGTTGAAGTGGTGATTCTGGCCTGCCATGGGTCCAAGTCCCCCCACCTGCCAAAACAACCACTCGAGAGTGGCCTTTCGGCCGCGCAGGTCCTTCGCTAGCGACAAACCGGTCTTCTCCGCGAGATAGACGAGAATGGCGCCCGACTCAAACACGGCGATCGGTTCCCCATGATCATCGGGCGCCTGATCGATGATCGCGGGCATGCGATTATTGGGACTGAAAGCCAGGAATTCAGGTTTGAATTGCTCCCCCTTGGCAATATCGACCGGTACGATTTGGTAGGAGAGCTCGCTCTCTTCGAGAAACATCGTAATCTTGTGGCCATTGGGTGTTGGCCAATAATAAAGGTCGATCATCGCACCGCTCCTCGTTCCCGCAAATCAAACTCGAGTCCAAGAGTGTGACCGGATGGCCAACGTCTTTATTGCGGGAAAGCGAGCCACTTAGCGTCAACCGAATATGGCTTCTACGCGAACGTCAATCCTTCCGTTGATCATCCGCGGTGGAGTCAATCCCGAGAAAGACGGCTAGGAGAGGCATTTAAGCGCAAGACGCTCTTGTTCAACGGTTACCCGGAAGTCGCATCTCTTTACTCGGGAATGGACTTGAGGACTTTCTTTTGAATCGTCTCCTCAGGTGGCGCGTCGGAGCGTGGGGCCTCGGCATCGTTCCTCTGATTGTCTACCCGCGGAATTCGGAGGCGCAATTATTGAACGCGCGGCGGACAACACCATCCCAGTGCGCGGACTCCTGTATTTTCTCTACTCCGTCCATGGATTAATGACATCAACGCCGCAGTTCTCAAAGTCCTTCACGTTGCGCGTAGCGAGGCTTGCTCCTCGCGAACGAGCCATCGCGACAATCATGGCATCGAACTGGCTGATAGGTTTACCCGCCGTTCGTCGCGAGGCGGCGATTTCCGCATACATGTCCGCAGCATCACTGTCGAAACTCAAGACTTGATCGGCGAAATCTTCATCAAAAATCTTCTTTGCGGCATCCCACAGTCCTCGCCGACGCTTGCCGTCGGAGAGCAATCGAATGCCGTAGAGAATCTCGCCCCGGGTTACGGTAGTAGTAAATAATGACGCGCGCGGCTGATTCGTCAGCCAATCCAGGACGGAGGATTCAGGCACCGGTCGCAGCGTCTCTGAAAGTACGTTGGTATCAAGAACGATCATGTATCCAAGTTCACCGGCTCACGTATGGCCTCGCGAGGCGCAATTTCCAACTCCACGCCTCCCAAAGGTTCAATACGAGCGCGAATGCAGGCCACGAGAGATCCCTTCCGTGAACGTCCGGTGGACAGCGCCGTCCGCAGAATGTCGCGTGCTTCCTCCTCCATTGAGCGGCCATGGTGCGCTGCCTGTACGCGAAGTCGCGCCTTGAAGCGCTCATCTATGTCTCGGATTGTTATACTCGCCATTCGCTCCTCCATACATCAATGATTGCATATTAATCATTGATTGCGTGAGATGCAACCTGGGTTGCTCGATTCTAGGCGGTGGCGTGCAGCGCCATCCGCACCACAATGGGAACTGCGGCCAGCGACTCCGTGCCACACACCATCCTGGCTCGGTGCAAACGTTTATTGGGTAATGCAGCGTAGCTCGCTGCTGTGCGCGCCGAGCTGGCGCAGCAGTCGGGTTCTTGTCAGGAGTCCGCGTACTTGGATGGTGTTGTCCGCCGCACGTTCAATAACGAGTATGTGTGTGGTATCCGAACCTCGCAATTGATCCGCTAAGTCGCCTGCGCTTGTCGCTGTGACTCGGTAATAGTCCATCAACCGCAGTTGTGAAAAAAAGGACCTGTTTGTAGAGGTAGACCGTCATCGCTGTGAATATATTTCACAGCGCGCGGATGAGATTTGCACCGCCCGCTTCGGGCAATTAGATGCATCGGTCACAATGAAGCGACAAACCGAAACCACTAGGCGATGTTGCGGCGAGCTGGGTTTATTGCGACGCCGTCAGGAACTGTTCCCCTGTTCGCAGAGGCGCAAAACCACCTGTGCAAGACCTTCACCCTGATCCTCCTGCAGAAAGTGACCGGCGTTTTCGACGATGGTATGAGGCTGCCCGCGCGCGCCGGGTATCGATTTTTGAAGAATGGGTGCCGCTGCGGCGGTGATGGGGTCTTTGTCGCTAAAGGCGGTGAGAAAGGGCTTCTCAAATTTAAGCAAGGATTTCCAAGCCTCCCGATTTGCGGGTGTTGCGGGGTCCTCGGGGGAAATGGGCACGAGCAACGGAAACTGTCTCGCCCCCGCTTGATAATGTTCATCGGGGAACGGAGCGTCGTAGGCCGCAGCCACTTCCGGCGGCAGTGGAGTGGTGCTCGCGTTTCGGATGATTTTGCCGGCCGAGAATACAGGCGTCGATTGCGAATGGGCTCGCCACTTGAGGAATGCTTCGCCGGGATCATGATCTCCGGTCGGCAGCATTGTGTTGGCCGCAACGACTTTGGCAAACCATTCGGGATTCTCGCCGAGTATGCGAAGGCCAATCAAACCGCCCCAGTCCTGGCAAACCAGCGTGATCTCGCGCAGCTGTAGCTGCTGAATGGCAGATCGCATCCAATCCACGTGCCGTTGATACGTATAGTCAGTGCGCAGGGTCGGCTTGTCGGATCGGCCAAACCCAATAAGGTCGGGCGCGATGACGCGATGTCCGGCGTCCGCGAGAATCGGGACCATTTTTCTGTACAAGTACGACGAAGACGGTTCGCCATGCAACAGGAGAATGGTCGACCCTTGCCTTGGCCCCTCATCGAGATAGTGCAGGCGCAACTGTCCGCCTTCAGTATCGTCCACCATTAGATAACGGGGTGAAAAATCGTAGCCCGGCAACTGTTGGAAGCGATCGTCTGGGGTACGCAGATATTGCATGATGGAACGAACTCCTCTTCCGAAGAATAGAACCCTACATCACCCTACCAAAGGAATTCGTGTCCGTGTTTCGTTTTGCCTACCGAACGTGCAGGTCGCAATCAAAGACACAAATGTCGCAATTTCTTGCAGTTCTCGAAAAAGCATCTTGCACGTGCGCCCGGGCGTCGTGTTGTAATAAACCTGCAAGTTCCAGGGTCCTATTTGAAGATTCAAATTCTTCAAGTGGACCGCCGATGCGGGGGGTCTTCGGTTTCTACGATCGTCGAGGAGGGCACCCTGACCTTTGCGCCGGCCGGCACCGAATTCAAATGGCACACTAGGGGTCAGATCGAGTTCGCGCACCTCTACGTCTCGCCAACCCAGATGGCACGCACGGCGTTGCGTTTCGATCGGGCCAATGAACTGAGCTTGGTGGATACCGTGGGCTGTCGAGCCCCGCTCCTGGAAGCGATCTATCTACTACGACGACGCATGGCGTATGCCCAACGCTTGCTCATGAATACTGACTGGCCACTCGCCAAAATCGCAGAGCGCTGCGGGTTTTCAGGTGCGGTGAACTTCTTCAGATCCTTCTTTCGACTTTTGCAAATTACGCCCACCCAGTTTAGAAATGGAAGACGCCAAAAGCGCGTCCTGACTGCGCGGTGATTGAACCTAGCCGGCCGCGCCCAGCGCCACGACGTGCTCGCGGCCTGAGACTACGACGCCGCCGGGCTTCTCGACGGTCACGGCAAAGGCCGCTGGCTTGCGTACCATCAGCTCCGCGCGAATCGGAACCACGACCTCAGCCGTATTCGCGGGTACATCGAACACGCCGCCATCGACCGGGTAGCGCTTGTCGCGTCCCGCGTCGAATATCCATATTTGATACTGGTGCACCGCCGGGTCGTTGGCAGCCAAACCGGTAAAATGCAGGAAGCCGCGTTGTGTGGCCGGATCCCATACCACATCACCAGTAACGCCGGCCGCCGCCGGATCCTTGGTTGCGGTCAATGGAATTTTCAGAGAATCGGATTTCGCCAGAAGCGCCGCGCGTTCCTCGGCGGGCGTCGGCGGTGCCGGCTTCTCGGCGGGCGGAGTGATCACGGGAGGCGGTGTCTGTTGGGCGACCGGCACGACCGGCGGCGGTGGCGATCGCTGCCAGGCAAATATCGCCAGTACCAAAAATGCCGCAGCCGCCAACCAACCATAGGCGCCGTATCGATTGGTGCGCGGCATTGGACGCGCCGCTGACGCTGCTGACGCCGATTGCGCCGATGTGCGCGCCGCATCGACCGCGGCGGCTCGCGCCGCTTCCAAGTTGCCGATTTTGGACGGCGATGCGAAGTGTGCAGCCGCTTGTTGCGCCACTCGCTCTGCCAATGCAGCAGGCAACGGCTGTTGCGTCGAGCTGCCCGCAAGCACGACCGCTGCCGCCGCGCGCTCGAGATCACGCGAGTACTCGCTCGCCACTTCGGTGTCCAACACATCGAGCGCCCGCTGCTCAGCCGGCGACAATCCCTCGGTGACTTGCTTGATGAGCAAGTCCACCATGGCTTCGTCAGGCTGATCTTGAGGAGCGTCTGACATCACACCCTCGCAGAGACGCCTTCGGCATCCACGTTCATGTATTCACGCACCTTGATCAGGCCCCTGCGCATAAATGACTTTACCGTGCCCAAGGGCATACTGAGCCGAGCCGCGATTTCCGACTGGCTCAGACCATGCAACAATCCCAACTCCAATACTTGCCTTTGCTCCGGCCGTAATTCCGCCAGCGCCCTGGTTGCTTGCTCAGCCTCTACGGAAATTTCCGACGCAGTACCGGGGTCTGCCCACGCGACAGTCTCCAGTGCCTCGACAGGATCCATCGGCGGTTCGGCGCTGGTCTTGCGCAGCCTGTCGATCAAGCGGCGGCGCGCAATCATCGCGATGAATACCTTGTCGGACCCCTGAGATGCATCAAAGCGGCCGGCGCTGCGCCAGATATCCAGAAAGATTTCCTGCGTCGCATCCTCGGCGTCCGCGGGTGTGCGCGATAGGCGCCGCGCAATGCTCCACACCAACGGACCATATTGGTCGATGCATTCCCGCACGGCGGCGGCATCGCCGCTTGCAATGCGTTGAAGCATGGAC
>Ga0210406_10003413_pt1 | contig 17413 bp, 15 predicted proteins | sample IncBWC30MmetaG_FD_155454 | JGI IMG/M metagenome (GOLD analysis project Ga0210406, IMG submission 155454) | Forest soil microbial communities from Barre Woods Harvard Forest LTER site, Petersham, Massachusetts, United States - Inc-BW-C-30-M | ecosystem: Environmental > Terrestrial > Soil >... | reverse complement strand
GGCGCGCTGCTGGGAGGAATCCTTTTCGGAACCTGGTCGGAAACAATTGGCCGCCGGAAGGCAATCGTGACCGCTGCGCTGCTTTCGATTCCCGTGATACCGCTGTGGGCATTCTCGCACTCAGTGCCGATGCTGGCGCTGGGCGGCTTTCTGATGCAGTTCATGGTACAAGGCGCGTGGGGAGTGATTCCGGCGCACCTGAATGAACTTTCGCCGCCTGCGGTGCGGGGAACGTTTCCAGGATTCGCCTACCAACTGGGAAACTTTTTCTCTTCCTGGAACGGAGTGAAACAGGCTCGGCTTGCCGAACAGCGCTACGGCGGAGTGTTTGCCCCCGTGCTGGCATGGACGGTCCTGCTGGTGGCCAGTCTTGTGGCGGTTGTCACCTGGAGCGGCAGAGAAAGGCGCGGAGCTGATCTGTCGAACACGAAATAGCCGAGAAAATCGAAATTCCCGGGGGGATGTACGGAATTTGGCCCACGGTTACCTGCGGCACTAAGGTAGGATTGTCATAGGTGGATTCCTGTGTTACGGTAGGTAAAATTTCACGCCTGTAGAATACATTCAGAGAGTCCCAAGAGTGGGGCGGTTTTCGTGAATGAGTGTATCCAAGGTCTGCCACTATGAAAGAAATTATGGATTCCGTACCCGCCGGCGTCTCGGAGAAGGAAAACTTCGCCAACCGCAAGCTCATTCGGCCAACTTTGCCTCGAGTGGAGAATCATCATAATCACAATTCCGCTGCCCTGCCGGCGCCCGAACGACGCGACCGTCCGGAGCGGTATGACCGCGCAGAACGAATGGAGCGCGGGGAACGTGGAGATCGTTTAATGGCAGGGGGCGCAGGCAAGAAGATGGCTCCGCCGGAGCAGACCAACGCCGAGACCTTTTACTATCAGAAGCAGATGCAGACGCGGACGCCGATGGTCATTGTTCTGCGCGACGGCGAGGAAGTGCGCGGCATCATCGAATGGTATGACCGGAATTGCCTCAAGGTGAACCGCGAGAATGGCGATCCGAATCTGATGATCTACAAGCCTGCGATCAAGTATATGTTTAAAGAAGGGGAGAACCAGCGGTAGCAGACCTCGACTGGCCCTCTGGTACCACTCCGAAGGTTGGCAGAAAGAATGTCTTCCTCGCGCGCAGTCTCTCGCCGAAGGTTCCTGCAGTCCATCACACTGGCGTCAGCCGCGGGTGTGCTTCCCCGCTTCCCCAGCTCGGCTCTCGCCGTAGCGTCAGCGCGGCCTGATGCAAATCCAGCCCTTCCCCTCGAAGAATTCGGCTATGGGGATGTCGCGCTGGATAGCGTCCTGCACGAGCAACAACTGCGCGAGACCCATGCGGTGCTGATGGAATTGAGTGATGACGGCTTGCTGAAACCGTTTCGGGCGATGACTGGGCGGCCGGCGCCGGGCGAGGATTTGGGCGGATGGTACCGCTACGAGCCGAACTACGATTGGCATACTTTTGACGCGGGCTTCGCGCCGTCGGCCACGTTTGGGCAGTGGGTGTCGGCGCTGGCGCGCGCCTATGCGATTACGGGATCGCAGGCCGCGCGGGACAAAGTGCTGCGCCTGAATCGCCTCTATGCGCAAACGATTGACGGGCAGTTCTACGAGAACAATCGCTTCCCTGCCTATTGTTATGACAAGCTGGTTTGTGGGCTCATCGATTCGCACCAATACTGTGGCGATCCCGACGCCTTCGCGATCCTGGAAAAAACCACCGATACGGCGCTGGCGCATTTGCCACCACACGCCATTGAGCATGGCCAGAGTTGGCGGCCGGGAAAAGACGAATCGTGGACCTGGGATGAGTCCTACACCCTGCCGGAGAACCTTTTCCTGGCATACCAGCGCGGCGCTGGAGAGCGCTATCGCGCGCTCGGAGTGCAGTACTTGAATGACGTATTTTTTGACCGGCTGGCGGCTGGTCAAAATGATCTGGCCGGGCGACACGCTTACAGCCACGTGAACTCTCTGTGCTCAGCGATGCAGGCGCATTTGACGATTGGAAGTGAAAAGCACCTGCGGGCGGCGAAGAACGGATTCGACATGCTGGCGGCGCAGAGTTTTGTCACCGGGGGCTGGGGTCCGGATGAGATACTGCGTGCCACCGGCAGCGCCGATGTCTACGAAAGTCTGACAAAGACTCACAGCGGCTTCGAGACGCCCTGCGGTTCTTACGCGCATTTCAAGCTGACGCGCTATCTGCTGCGGGTCACGCGCGATTCGCGCTATGGCGATAGCATGGAACGCGTAATGTACAACACTATTCTGGGAGCGAAGCCGCTCCAACCGGATGGGCGGACGTTTTATTATTCGGACTACAACTTCAAGGGCAGCAAGGTTTATTCGCCGCACGGCTGGCCCTGCTGTTCGGGGACGATGGCGCAGGTGGCGGCCGATTACAGGATCAATACTTATTTTCGCGATGCCCGCGGGGTGTATGTGAATCTCTACATCCCGTCGACCCTGCGCTGGACGCAGGGTGCGACGCAAATTGTGCTGACGCAGAACAGCGCGTATCCCTACGCTGGACACGTGCAGTTTGAAGTGAAAACCTCACAGCCGGCAGAGTTTGCGCTCTATCTGCGGATTCCGTTCTGGGCGCAGGGAGCATCGGTTTCCGTCAACGGCAAACGGGAGGTGGCACAGGCGGGGACATTCGCGCGGGTGCAGCGATCATGGAAGTCCGGGGACCGCGTTGATCTGGAGCTTCCGATGAAGACGCGGCTGGAGGCGGTCGATCCGCAGCATGCGGACACGGTCTCGCTGCTGCTCGGGCCGGTGGTACTGTTTGCGATGACCGATGCAGATCCCCAAGTTACGCGCGCGCAGTTGTTGGCGGCGAAGGAAATGGGAGCTCGGAGCTGGCAGGTCGAGACGACAAATGGAACGCTGAAGATGTTGCCGTTTGCCTCGATTGCGGATGAGCCGTATTCGACGTATTTGCGCACTGTGTAGTGTGCCCGATTCTCGTCATGCGTCTGTTCAGGAATGCAATTTCCAAGCGGGAATGAGGGAGTCGTAACGAAAAAACGCACTGAGCATGATGTGCATCACGACGTAGATGACCCAGATCATTGGGTAGGCAACGATCATTTTTCGAGGCTGCCTCAGAACGTACCAGAGTAGCAGCAGATCCAAGGGAACCGGGGCGGCCACGACAACCCACACGGGCGCCCCTAAACTGGCCACGCTGTATCCCAGTAAGCATACAAAACAACCGATTGCCAGCGACGCGAAGACGTGCGCCTTTCGATCCGCAATATAGAACCCAAGTGCCCAAGAAAACGCAGTGCGGAGAATTGCAATGTCGAGCAGGATGGGTGCTGGCAGGCTGATCGACATATTTCCCTTTCTGCTCTCAAGCTATGACAGCGAAACCACAGAGGTTAAAGCGCAAGTCTTTTATTGACTCTAGTAGCACGGCTGAAGCGATGCCCTTGCCCCATACCATGCGCGAGTCCCTGCCCGAGTGTCCGCTTCACTGCAGGAGACCTCTTCTACCTCCTGCGCTACAGCTTGGGCAGGACGATTCCTTTCTGCGACTGATACTTGCCTTTGCGGTCGGCATAGCTGATTTCGCAGATCTCGTCCGACTCGAAGAAGAGGATTTGGCACAGGCCCTCGTTGGCGTAGATCCGGGCGGGGAGCGGGGTGGTGTTGGAGATCTCGAGAGTAACGAAGCCTTCCCACTCGGGCTCAAATGGGGTGACATTCACGATGATGCCGCAGCGGGCGTAGGTGCTTTTGCCGACGCAGATGGTCAGGACGCTGCGGGGTATTTTGAAATATTCAACCGATCGCGCCAGGGCAAACGAGTTGGGTGGAACAATGCAGATGTCGGTCTGCACGGTGACGAATGAGCGCTCGTCAAAGTGTTTGGGGTCGACGATGGAGGAATTGACATTGGTAAAAATCTTGAACTCGTCGGCCACGCGCAGGTCGTAGCCGTAGGACGAGAGTCCGTAGGAAATCACCCCCTCGCGCACCTGCTTCTCGGAGAACGGATTGATCATGTCGTGTTCTCGCGACATCTTGCGGATCCAGCGGTCACTTTTCAGCATGCAACTCCTTAGGAAAATTGGGCGATTGAGTAATTGAAAGGGATGCGAGCCAAAGGCGCGATTACTTTGTCGCAAGACGCGAGCGAACCCGCGGCTCGACCAGATCCTTCACTGCGCAAAAAGCGCTCGTTCCGGATGACAATTTTCCGATGACACCATCATTCCATCTCGTTGGCTGGGTGCATGCCAGTTTACGGGATAGATGCTCCCGTTGACAATCTTGCTTATCTCCCATAGCATCAATGAGTTGAACGCCCATCCTGGGCCTGCCCACGGGAGCCGCTTGTGATCAAGCTCGACATCATCAACGAAGTGGTGGCCAAGACGGGCATCACCAAAACCAAGGCCGAACTGGCCGTGGAAACCGTCTTCGAGAGCATGAAGAAGGCGCTATCCGGCGGCAATCGCATTGAACTGCGGGGATTTGGAGTGTTCAACGTGCGTCCGCGCAAGACCGGAATCGGACGCAACCCGCGCACCGGCGCTGAAGTGTCCATTCCGCCAGGAAGAGCCGTGCGCTTCAAGCCGGGAAAAGAATTGCAGTCCATCGACTAAGCAAGTTTCCGCCCCGGCAGCTTTTTCAAGCACGATTGGGTTTGTGGGCGTCCGCCGCGTTTTCTCCGCTCGTAGTAGCATCGAAGAAGGGCCCCGAGTTCGGGTCTCGAACGAAGGATCATGTCGGAACTTAATTCCCCGCTTCCCAGTTCCACCATCGAGTATTACCACGCACTTCCGAAGCCGCAACCCCACCGGCCGCGGGAACGCTATTGGCTGCACGCGTTGCTGTTCGTTGCGACCTGCTTCACCACACTGGTGGTCGGGGCGCGGATGGAGTTCAACTTCCTGCACAATTTACCGCCCTTCGCGGCCGGTGATGAATGGCTTCCATTTTTTCCGCTGGGATGGGTCATCGCCAAACCGTCGCGCCTGCTGCTCGGAATTCCGTTTTCAGCGACCCTCTTGGTGATCTTGTTCGCCCATGAGATGGGGCACTACCTGTTTTGCCGGTACTACCGAGTGCGGGCGACGCTTCCATTTTTTATTCCGGCGCCGACATTGATCGGGACTCTGGGAGCGGTGATCCGTATCAAAGCACCGATCCGTTCGCGAGCCGCGTTGTTTGACATCGGCATTGCGGGGCCGATCGCGGGGTTCGTCGTGGCTGTGGCCACGCTGGCTGTCGCCATCACGCTTTCCAAACCGCTCGCGCCCGGGATGGGCTCATCGGATTTGCAATTAGGATTTCCGGAGATCTTTCATGTCGTGCACAACTTGTTAGGCATGGTTGCTCCGCATCAGGCCATTGCTGCACTGCCGCTGAGTCGGATTTATCTGCATCCGACGGCGGTGGCAGCCTGGGTGGGCATGTTTGCCACCGCGCTGAACCTGCTGCCCAGCAGCCAGTTGGACGGCGGCCACATCGTGTATGCACTCGCCCCGCGGGCGCATCGCGCCGTTTCATGGATCACCGTGATCGTGCTGGTCTACCTGGGACACCGATATGTGGGGTGGCGGGTGTGGGCAGGTTTACTCATCGTGATGAATACGATCACCTACCGCCAGCAACAAGCTCCGGAATTTCCCAGGCTTCCTGCCAGCCGCTGGGCGCTGGCATTGCTGGCAATGATCATGCTGGGGCTGACCTTCACAATCTCGCCCTTCCAGATGAGCTGGCGATAGCTTCCGCTGTCTCCACATACAAGCCAGGGCTGAGAGCCGGATTTTTCTTCACATCAGCCAGAGTGCATCTACGTCCACAATCACTTGAGTGCGCGGAATCTTTTTTTGCGCGGCGTGCGCCAGCATCGCGCGCAGCGTCGTGTTGAGCTTTTCCCGGCTGGGGGACTTGAGCACGAAGTGGTATCGATAGTCGCGCTTCAACCGCAGGATGGGAGCGGGCGCGGGGCCGAGCACCCGAACCGCTTCGTGGCGGATCGTCTCGAACCATCTTCCCAACGTTCCCGACCACTCGAGGGCGTCGTCGAGTTTGTCGCTGCGCACGAGCACGTTGGCCAGCGCGGAATATGGCGGGTAGTGCATCCAACAGCGGAACTGCAGCTCTTTTTCGTAGAAACCGACGAAGTCGTGACGTGCGGCATACTGCACGGCGTAATGATCCTGAAAATAAGTCTGCAGCACAACTTTGCCGGGGGTTTGACCGCGTCCGGCGCGGCCGGCGACCTGAGTCAGCAACTGGAATGTGCGCTCGGCGGCGCGGAAGTCTGGCAGGCCGAGCGCCGCGTCGGCTCCCACCACGCCCACCAGCGTTACCCCGTGAATGTCGTGGCCTTTGGCGATCATCTGCGTGCCGACGAGGAGATCGAGTTCGCCTTCGTTTAGCGCGTTCAAGGCTCGCTCGAAATCCCGCGGACTGCGAACCGTGTCGCGGTCGAGCCGGGCGATGCGCGCTTGCGGGAACATGCCGTGAAGCAACTCTTCGAGTTTTTCTGAACCTGTGCCGAGAAAATAAACGTACTCGCTTCCGCAGTGAACGCAGACTTGCGGCACAGCCGCGGTGTAGCCGCAATAGTGGCAGACCATTTTGTGCTCGCGCTTGTGATGGGTGAGCGCGATGGCGCAGTTCTGGCATTCCAGCTTCTTCCCGCAAGTGCGGCAGAGCACGACCGGCGAATAGCCGCGGCGGTTGAGCAACACCATCACCTGTTCTTTGTGGTCGAGGCGTTCTTTGATTTCGGCCGCGAGTTTCCGCGAGATGACTTGTTCGTGACCCGTTTCCCGGAACTCTTGGCGCATATCGATGATCTCTACTTCGGGAAGAGGTCGCTGTTCTATGCGATCGGGCAATTCGATGAGCGCATATTTATTTTTCTTGGCGTTAAAGTAGGACTCGAGCGACGGCGTAGCCGACCCCATGACGACGACCGCATTCGCCATTTTGGCGCGCATGACAGCAATATCGCGGGCGTGGTAACGCGGCGTCTCTTCCTGTTTGTAAGAGGAGTCGTGCTCCTCGTCGACGATGATCAGCGCGAGATCGGCCACCGGAGCAAAGACGGCAGATCGCGTCCCCACGACCATGCGCGCTTCGCCGCGCCTGATGCGGTGCCACTGCTGGGCGCGGTCACGGTCGGAGAGGGCGGAGTGCAGGATGGCAACTTCCTCGCCGAAGATCTGATGCAGGTCGGCCGCCACTGCCGGGGTCAGACCAATCTCAGGAACGAGCAGGATGGCCGAACGCCCCGCCTCGAGGACCCCGCGCATGCCCGCCAGATACACTGCAGTCTTGCCCGACCCGGTGACGCCGTGCAGCAACATCCCGGCGAACTTGCGGGTTACGATACCTTCGCGCAGGCTGGTAAGCGCGGATTGTTGCGCGGGGCTCAAATCGAAGTCGAACAGCGATGGTCGCGGCTTGGAGCGTGAGACGGTGAACACCGCCGACTCTTCCACCGTCTCGACGAGTCCGCGCCGAACGAGCGTGGAGAGCGTAGTTCTTGGAAGCTCCAGCGCTTGCAGCGTCATGACCGGAACTCTTCCTCCGGAAGCAGCCAGCGTGTCGACGAGCATCCGCTGGTTGTTGTTCAGCTTGCCTTCGGCGGACTTCAACACTGCGATCGTCACCGTCCGCGTGGCTGCCCGAGGAGCGGAAACATCTTCGCGCGCCAGCCATTTCTTGCGGACCATGCCAGCGAGCATGGTTTTAGAGACATGAGTAGCGGAACGTAGAGTTTCTTCGCGGATCAAATCCGTTTTTCCCGGGGCGGATTCACAGCCCGCCAGATAATCGAGGACGCGGAACTCGGCGGCTTGTTCCTCCGGAGTCCGACGCGAACGCGAGGACGAGCCCGACAGGCCAGCCTGATGCAGCGCCATCTGGCCGCCTGGGCTGAGGCGATAGCCGATGGAGCGCTGGAACTCGGCGCTTAACGGGAGCATGGTGCGAAATACTTCGCCGATGGGAGCGAGATAGTAGTCGGCAATCCAGCGGCCGAGATGCAGTAACTGCTCGTCGAGCACAGCCGTGCGGTCGAGCACGCGAAGAATGCTCTTGGTGGTGACGGAGGGTTTACGGTCGTGAAGTTCGACCACGATGCCCGTCATGCGCTGCTGGCGAAATGGCACCAGCACGCGGCCGCCCACGATCGGCGTGGCATCCGCGGGAACGCAGTAGGTGAAGACCATGTCCAGCGGCACGGGCACAGCGACGTCGCAGAATTCGGGCATTGTTGGAAGGATAAATCAGAGGAGCATGGCCGGGTCGAGGTCCGCAGGCAAGGAAAACTTTTTCCCCAAGCAGGGATGCTTCGACTGCGCCGATCGCTGGCTTCGCCAACGTGCGACCGCGCTCAGCATGACAAACAACTTGAATCACACATCTTTCTTGGGCGGTTTGAGCCCCAGGTACTTCATCACCATCTGCAAATCTTTCCAGGCTTCGCCCTTCTGCCGCGGATCGCGCAGAAGAAACGCGGGATGGTAGGTCACCGCCAGCTTCGCTCCCTGCCAGGAGGGATCTCCGCTACCAACACCGCTGGGCGTGAAGTCGTAAAAGCGGCCGCGAAGTTCCGACATGGGGGCATTCATGGCGAGCAGATTTTTCGCAGCAACCGCGCCCAGCGCGACCACGACCTTGGGTTTGATCACGGCAATCTGCCGCATCAGAAACGGGGAGCAGGTTTCACACTCGTCGCGCTCCGGTGTGCGATTGCCGGGCGGCCGGCATTTCACAATGTTGGCGATGTAGGCATCTTCGCGGCGGATGCCCATGGCTTTGATCATATTGTTGAGCAATTGGCCGGCACGGCCCACGAAAGGTTCGCCCTGCGTGTCCTCGTCGGCGCCGGGACCTTCGCCCACGAACATTAATTCGGCGCGCGGATTGCCCACGCCGAAGACGATTTGCTTCCGGCCCTGCTGATGCAACCTGCAGCGCGTGCAGTCGCCCAGATCTTCGCGAATGAGTTTGAGCGCGGCCACCGGATCGGCAACCGCCTGCTCGGCGTGCGAACTCAGTACCTGCCCAACGTTTTTGTCAGCAACTTTCGCAGCTACGGCTGATTTTCTTGCGGCCATTTCCTCTCGCCCTTCCGGGGATGTGGGAGGTACGGACAAATCATCGACTTCGGCAGCGGCTGATGCTGATCCCGAAGCTCGCGGTTCGCGCCGGTAGAAGTCGTATATGCCCATCTCGTGGCAGTAGCGAACCCGTTCAACCAGCGCTCGCCGCAACCGTGGATCAAGAACAGATGGCATGAGTGTCGTCATGATTATAGCGTGGCCCGGGAGCTGGACCACGGGCGAGGGGAGGAATTCGACTGCGTCCGTCCTCCGCTTCGCGGGGGAGGAACTTCGCTCAGAATGGCAACTCCGAAAGGGCAGCGGATCAAGCTTTTACTGGTGATTTACGGTGCTGGCGCAGACGCACCACTTGGTCAAGGACACGCTGGGCGACTTCCCATTTCGTGGTTTCGGGAACCTCGACGACCTCTTGGCGAGTCATGATGGTGACCGCGTTGCGGTCGGAATCAAAGCCGACCCCCTCGCGCGAAACGTCGTTGACTACGATGGCGTCGAGATTCTTCGACATTAATTTCTGACGCGCATTTTCCAGAACGTTTTCTGTTTCGGCGGCAAAGCCCACGACAATCTGGGCGCCCTTTTTGAGAGAGAGCTCTTTGAGAATGTCGGGCGTGGCTTCGAGTTCGAGAGTCATCGCGCCCTTACGCTTGATCTTCTGACTGGCTGCGGCTTTGGGGCGATAGTCGGAGACCGCGGCAGTCTTGATCACGACGCTCGCCTGAGGAAGCAGTTTAAGTACCGCGTCGCGCATTTCTTCGGTCGACTCCACTTGAGTTAGCTCGGCAGCTCCGGGCGGAGTAAGCCCGGTGGGCCCCATGACCAGAAGCACGCGCGCCCCACGACGCAAGGCCGTCTCCGCAAGAGCACAGCCCATGCGCCCGCTGGAGCGGTTGGTGAGATAGCGCACGGGATCGATTTTTTCTCGCGTGGGGCCAGCGGTGATCAGGACGGTTTCACCGCTGAAATCCTGGGACGCACCCAGAGCCTTCATCACTGCGGCAATAATGGTTTCGTTTCCCGCCAGCCGCCCCGCACCAATCATCCCACAAGCGAGGTAGCCTGCGCCCGGCTCCACGATTTCGACGCCGCGCTGCCGCAGGATCTGAAGATTCGCCTGCGTGGCCGGATGATTCCACATGTTCACGTTCATGGCGGGCGCCACGATGACAGGCGCGGTGGTCGCGAGATAAAGCGTGGTCAGAAAGTCGCCGGCGATTCCCTGCGCGAAGTGAGCGAGAAGGTCCGCGGTAGCGGGTGCAACCACCAGAGCGTCGATGGATTGCGCAACCGCTATGTGCTCAATTGCCGAATCGATGTTAGCTGCTTGCTCTTCAGGTTCATCACCCGGCACGAACATGCCGGTAATGACTTTTTCTCCGGAGAGCGCGGCAAAGGTGAGAGGGCGTACGAACTCCTGGGCAGAGCGGGTCATCACCACTTGCACGCCGATGCCGCGGTCCTGCAACAGGCGGACAATCTCCGCCGCCTTGTAGGCCGCGATTCCTCCGCTGACACCGAGGGCAACTTTCATGGAGTTTTGATTGTTGAATTTTGATTGTTGATGCAAAACCGCGGAGGTCGGACCTGGGTTCGCAATCCGCAATCAACCATTACGAATCAACAATTCCTCAGTCCTGGCCCAGAGCCTTATCGAGCGCGTCTCCGGCTTGTTCGGCGGCGGTGCGAGTTTCCGGAATCTCCCACTTTACCTTGCCGGCACGGATTTCGTCTTGCGCGATGCGGCAGGGCTTGCGCGAATTCGTGTCGACCACCGGCGGCGCGCCCGACTGGAGTTGCCGCGCCCGCCGCGCCGCCACCAAGATGTAGCGATAGTTGCTATCAAAGCCTTCGATCAACTTCATTGGGACTCTCCCTTAAAACCAGGTTCGAAGTTTAATTACCGCCGAACATCGAACAATGCGTTCCCCGGAACACGGCCAACTCTCAGGCTATGCCGCTCTATTCTATCCCCTCGTCCGACGCCCGTTCCAGCATCCTTAACCAGCGTCCTTAAAATGATACCGCGAAACCTAAGGACGTGCCGAGAGTGGAGGATCGCCGAAGGAAGCAAGGATCGGCCCCACCCGGTCCCGGACATTCGCTAACCGATGATGGTTCGCCTGTTCCACGATTTTCGTCTCCCCTGCGGAACGAGGCGGGCCCGACCGCAGCAAGCGTTCCGACAAAACGATCGACTGCAGCCGCTCGATCGATTCCTCGAGATCGTCGTTAATCAAAATATAGTCGTACTTGTCATAGTTTCCAATCTCACGAGAGGCCGTGACCAACCGGCGCGCGATCACCTCTTCGGTGTCTTCGCTGCGCTTGCGCAGGCGCAACTCCAGCGTTTTTCGGTCTGGAGGCAACACAAAAATGCTGACCGCCTCGGGCAACTTTCGTTTCATCTGCTCGGCGCCTTGCACGTCAATGTCGAGCAAAAGGTCGTGTTTTTTTTCTTTCGCCTCTTCTAAGAACCGGCGGGCGGTGCCGTAGTAATTTCCGAAGACATTGGCATGCTCCAGAAACTCGTCGCTGCGAATCATCTGCTCAAATTCTTCGCGGGAAACGAAGTGGTACTGCTTGCCGTTTTGCTCGCTGCCCCGTGGAGCACGCGTGGTATACGAGATCGAAAAATCCAGATCGGGAACCAACTTCAGCAGTTCGTTGACCAGAGTCGACTTCCCCGAACCGGAGGGCGCCGAAATAATGCAGATCAAAGGCCTGTAGTTTGAGCTCATTCCAGGTTTTGCACCTGCTCGCGGGACTTCTCGATTTCCGCCTTCATCGCTAAACCCGCCTCCGTAATCTTCAGAGCCTCGCCTGCAAGTCCCGACGTTTTCGAGAGCAAGGTGTTGGCTTCGCGGTTCATTTCCTGCAGCAGAAAGTCCAGCTTCTTGCCGATTTCGCCACCTTGCTCGATCAATCCAAGAAAATGTTGCACGTGCGCTTCCAGGCGGACGATTTCTTCCTGAATATCGCTGCGGTCGGCCAGCAGCGCCGCCTCCTGCAGCACGCGCTCCTTGTCGACCGCCGTACCCAGCAACTCCTGGAGCCGGGACTGCAGCCTCTCACTATAGTTTTCGAGCACCGCACGGCGATGCTGCTGCACGATCTTTCCCGCCTCGGCGAGATGAACCATGCGCTCGCGCAGTTCACGGGCAATGCCGCGGCCTTCTTCCTCACGCATCTGGTTCAGTCGATCCAGAGCCTCGTCCACCTTGGCCATGACCACAGCCTCAAGGTCGCCGTCGGCGCTGTCGTTGGCTGCGTCGAGCGCGCCCGGAAGGCGCAAAACAGCGTTGAGATCAGGCTCCGCCGCCGGGGAAAACTCGGCGGCAGCCGCGCGGAAGGCAGCAATGTAACCGCCGACAATCTCGCGATTGAGCGAGAACGTCTCGCTGCTCGTTCGCTCCACACTGAGCGAGACTTCGACGTGGCCGCGCCCCATCTTTTCCTTCAACAGCCGCCGCAGTTGCATTTCCAGGGAGTCGGTTCCGGCAGGAAGGCGAAAATGCAGATCCAGAAAACGATGGTTGACCGACTTCAACGACAGCGCAAAAGCGATCCGCCCATGGGCTTGCCCTCCACCAGCGGGGACGGGTATCCTGCCGCCATCCGGGCGCTGCATTTCACCTCGCACCTGCGCAAAACCGGTCATCGAGCGAATGGGCATGGGGCGGTGTTCTCAAGTTTCTAATACTACTTTGGGCGAATCTGCCTGGGCGAATTGCAATTCATAGAGACGCCGGTACGTGCCTAACTTGGTCATCAACTCTTCATGACGCCCGATGTCGGCAATCCTGCCATTTTCAATGACCACGATACGATCCGCACGACGCACCGTCGACAGCCGGTGCGCGATCACAAAGACGGTGCGTCCGCTCATCAGGTTGTGCAGAGCAGATTGCACCAGAGCTTCGGATTCGCTGTCCAGCGCCGAGGTGGCTTCATCCAGAATCAGGACGGGCGCATTTTTGAGCAGCGCCCGCGCAATGGCCAACCGCTGGCGCTCGCCTCCGGAAAGCCGCACGCCCCGCTCTCCAATCACAGTATCGTATCCGGCGGGAAGGGCCACAATGAAATCGTGCGCCAGGGCGGCCCGGGCGGCGGCCTCAACTTCCTTCTGCGGAACCTGAGGCTGGCCGTAGGCGATGTTATTGCGCATGGTGTCGTTGAACAGCACCGTCTCCTGAGTGACGATGCCGACCTGCGCCCGCAGCGAGGCGAGAGTCACATCGCGGACATCGTTGCCATCGATGAGAACTCGTCCGCCGGTCACGTCGAAGAAGCGGGGAATCAGATGAACCAGGCTGCTCTTGCCCGCGCCGCTGGAGCCGACCACGGCCAGCACTTCACCCTGCCCGACTTCCAGATTGATGTCGTGTAGAACTTCATGGCACTGTTCCCCTTCATTGGCATAGGCGAAGCCGACGCGCTCGAAGCGAACGCTGCCGGTGAACTTGGGCAATACCTTGGCGCGAGGCTTCTCGCGGACATCGTCTTCAATATCCATGAACTTGAAGATTTCCGATGAAGCGCCGAGAGCCTGCTGAAAGTTGTTATAAAAGAGGGCGAATTTGCGGACCGGATTATACAGGCTGAAGACGGCGGTAATAAACGCGACAAAAGCCCCAGGCGTCATCTGATTGTGCGCGATGCGGGCGCGGCCAATGAGAATGAGAAGGGCAATTCCGACCACCCCGAAAACATCCATCAACGGAGAACTAATCGCAGTCGCCGCCACGGAACGGAGATTCGCGCGGAAAAGGCGACGAGCCGCGCCGCGGAACCTGGAAATTTCCCAGTCCTCGGTGTTGAAGGCCTTCACAATCCGATTGCCGATGATCGTTTCGTGCAGAATATTCTGAATTTCTGCCAGCTTATCCTGACCATGCCGCGTGGTGTGGCGGACGCGGGAACCGATCTTGCGCGATGAGAACACAATCACGGGTACGAACAAAAGCAACACCCAGGCGAGGCTTCCGCCCAGGATTACCACCACAATCGCCACGGAAATAAAGGTGAAGAACTGCTGCAGGAGTTCCGACAGCACGGTCGACATGGCGTACTGCACGCGCTCAATATCGTTGATGATGGTGGAAAGTAGAGTTCCCGTGGTGTGTTTCGAAAAAAATGCGGCGGAGCGGCGCAGCAGGGCGGTGTAAAGATCGTCGCGCAAATCGGTGATCATGCCGAAGCCTGCGTGATTCACCAGGTAGGTACCGGAATAATCGCAGATTCCTTTGAGAACGGTGGAGGTGATTAACGCGAAAGCGACGATGGTCCAGGCATTGGTGAAGTGCGCAGGAACAAACTGCTGCAGATATACGGGGTGGTGCGTGCCGGGAATGACAAACAACTGAATATTCTGCGATCCGGTCGCGGGATTCAGTACTCGATCAAACACGGGACGAACCAGCAGGTATTTGAAAGCGTCGAAGCCACCCACGGCGGCCATGAGCACAACGGAAGACAGAATCTGCCACCAGTAGGGGACTGCATACCGGACCAGGCGCGTTAATTGGCGCATGAGACTCCCGCGCGGGACACGCCGCAAGCGCTTGCTGCCGGTCGGATGGACATGAGGTGCAAGGCCTTATTCTACTTGAGTCATGCTCAGCAAGAATGCCGTTTCCGACGCGCGTCGGGGTGCAGTGCGAGCCCTTCGAAAATATCATCCCCCCGGGAGTCATCCTGAACGGAGCCGTTTTTCAGGCGCAGGGAAGGATCTGGCGTGCCGGGCACCACGTCTGGGGAACTCCCGCGCGGGATCCCTCTCCCCACTGAGCAACGCCGGCGGTCGGAATGACGCCTGCAGGAAAAGCCCATAAAACATTCAAAGTGCCAGCACTCCGATCGACAGCCATCGATAACCACTGGCTTGCCGGGGCCTGGCCCTTCCTCACGCGGCTACTTTGGCATGTCGCGATGCACAATTTTCACCCGATAGCCGGCGCGCCGAAGATGTTTGCCTACTTCCTCGGCGATCATGACGGAACGGTGCTGTCCGCCGGTACAGCCGAACGCGATGGTCAAATAGCTCTTGCCTTCATGAATGTAGTGCGGTAGCAAGTAGACGAGCAGATCGGAGATGCGCGAGACGAACTCCCTACTCTGGGGAAAGGAGCGAATGTATTTGGCGACGCGCGGATCGCGTCCCGTCAGCGGCCGGAACTCGGGTACGAAGTGCGGGTTGGGCAGGAAGCGCACGTCAAAGACCAGGTCGGAGTCCTCGGGAACGCCTTGACGGAACCCGAAACTGACGCAGGACACCAGAATATTTTTTTCCGAAGACTGTTGTTTAAAACGCTCGGTGATGTGAGCGCGGAGCTCATGCACGTTGAATTTGGAAGTATCGATGACTAAATCGGCGACGGCGCGAATGGCGCCCAGGTGACGGCGTTCGGCTTTGAGCGCCGATTTTACCGGCGAATCTGTACCGAGAGGATGGGGCCGGCGTGTCTCACTGAAACGGCGCACCAGAACTGCGTCAGACGCTTCCAGGAAGACTACCTTGGTCGGAATCAGGCGTCCGACCGACTTCAATATCCTCGGAAGCTCTTCGAGCTTCGACCCTTCGCGCACGTCTACCACCAGCGCGGTGCGGCGTATCTCGCTCGACTGCACGGCCAGGTCGGCAAATTGCGGGATGAGTTGCACCGGCAGGTTGTCGACGCAGTAGTAGCCCAGATCTTCGAAGGCTTTCAATACCGAAGCCTTCCCCGAACCACTCATGCCGGTGATGATGACCAGTTCTGGGGAATGCTGCCTGGCCCGCGAAGGCCCTTTGGCTCCGCTTTTCGATTTTCTTATTTTCTGGCCAGGGGACCTACGCGGCTTCATGAACTGGATGGTAGCACTCCAAGTGCAGCCTCCGCTTTCCGTTCTTGATGGGCCGCAGGTTTTTGATTTCCCGTCTCGGCAAGCGCAAGTCGAAGATGGGAAATCCAGATTGTCTATCGCGCGCCTGGCAGGTAAGCTATGGCGGCATGAAAAAATTCGAAGAACTTACCGAGCGCGAGGTGCTGGCTTTGGCCATCGCTTTGGAAGAAGAGGATGAACGGGTGTACTCCGACTTTGCCGAAGGCCTGCGGCAAGATTATCCCGCCACAGCCTCGATGTTCGACGGCATGAGGGAAGAAGAATCGGGACACCGGCGCCGCCTGCTCGAACTCTTCCAGAAGAAATTCGGTGAGCATATTCCGTTGATTCGCCGGCAAGACGTGCGCGGCTTCGTCGATCGGCCGGCCTTGTGGCTGGTGCGTCCCTTGCGCATCGAAGCCGTGCGCAAGGAAGCGTCGACCATGGAAGTTGAGACCAGACGTTTTTATGAGAAGGCCGCGGCCCGGACGCAGGATGCCAGCATCCGGCAACTGCTGGACGATTTGGCCACAGAAGAGCGCGAGCACGAAGAACGTGCCCAGGAACTCGACAAGCAAAAACTGCCCGCCAATGTGAAGGCCGATGAAGAGGTCGCTCAGCGCCGCTTGTTCGTGCTGCAAATTGTGCAGCCCGGGCTGGCGGGACTGATGGATGGATCGGTTTCGACGCTGGCGCCGGTATTCGCGGCGGCCTTTGCCACCACCAATAGCTGGACGGCTTTCCGGGTGGGTCTTGCAGCCTCGGCCGGCGCGGGCATCAGCATGGGCTTCGCCGAGGCGCTTTCCGACGATGGCAGCCTGACCGGGCGCGGACACCCCTGGGTGCGTGGATTGATCTGTGGTGCCATGACGGCGCTGGGCGGTATCGGCCACACGCTGCCCTTTTTGCTGCGCGACTTCCGCATGGCGCTCTGGGCCGCGACTGGAGTGGTAATCACAGAACTGGGCTTGATCACCTGGATCCGACACCGTTATATGGATAGTCCGTGGTTTTCGGCCGCTCTTCAAGTCGGGCTGGGGGGAGTGCTGGTGTTCATTACCGGCTGGCTGATTGGGAGTTCATAGTGGGGCAGAGACCCCAGTTGTCCGCAGGAAGGATCAAAATCTCCCGCCCAGTCTCGCCAAAGAACTGCGAGACCGGGATGCGGCACTGGAGCGTCTCGCGCTACTTCAGGAAAATCTCTTGCTGACCATCCATCGCGGCATGGTTTTTGTACCGGATTGCCACACAGATGTCCCACCTGGGGGAAGCATTGAACGGAGAGGCGATGGTCAGCGCGGTAAACCCCGGCGTGGGCCGCCGTAGAACTCAAGAAGCAGCGTCGGTCGGCCAGCCCAGTCTGGGGGACGCACCCAGAGGCTCCCACCGCTTCGGTTGGCTGGCGAACTCGCGCGGCGTGCAATTCACATACTTCTT
>Ga0210406_10003412_pt1 | contig 17420 bp, 13 predicted proteins | sample IncBWC30MmetaG_FD_155454 | JGI IMG/M metagenome (GOLD analysis project Ga0210406, IMG submission 155454) | Forest soil microbial communities from Barre Woods Harvard Forest LTER site, Petersham, Massachusetts, United States - Inc-BW-C-30-M | ecosystem: Environmental > Terrestrial > Soil >... | reverse complement strand
CGCCGCTCGGTCGAGGCCGCTCGCGCCGACTTGGACGCGGAACGCGCCAACTATCAGGACGCGCAGGTGACCGTCGCCGCCGAGGTTGCGCGCAACTACTTCGAACTTCGTGGCGCTCAGAAACGCCTCGAGGTGGCGCGGGAAAATCTTGCCACCGAACACCAGACGCTCGAGCTCACGCAACTGCTCGACGAGACCGGGCGCGGCTCGGAGCTCGATGTGCAACGCAGTCGCGCACGGCTGAAGGCGACGGAGGCGACTATTCCACCGCTGACGGCGGCGGAAAAGCAGTCGGCCTATCGGCTGGCCGTACTGATGGCTCAGCGGCCGGGAGAACTGGATGAAGAGCTTCGTCCGGCGGCCGTGGCAGCTTACGCCAAGGCGCTCCCCGTCGGCGATACCACCGAACTGCTGCGCCGCCGACCCGATGTGCGTGCCGCAGAGCGCCAGCTCGCGGCGGCAACCGCGCGGGTGGGCGTGGCCACGGCCGATCTCTTTCCGCGTGTCAATGTAACGGGTTTTGTCGGATTTCTCTCCGGCGACGTGGGCAAGCTATTCGGCACCGGTGCCAACGACAATGCCCGCGCCTGGTCCGTCTCGCCCACGGTCAGCTGGGCGGCGTTCGATCTCGGCTCGGTGCGCGCGCGGCTGCGCGCGAGTGAGGCGCAATCAGACGCCGCGGCGGCCAATTACGAAAAAGTCGTGCTCACGGCGCTCGAGGATACGGAAAATAGTTTCGTCGCTTATAGCTCAGGCCAGGCGCAGCTGAAGAGCCTGAACGAGCAGGCACAATCCTCGCGGCGCGCCGCGGATCTGGCCGAAATTCAATACCGTGAAGGGGTTGCGGACTTTTTGGTGCTGCTCGATGCGCAGCGCACGCAGCTCGACGCGGAGGACGCCGTGGCACAGGCGGAAACGGCGGTCAATGTTTCCGTCGTTGCGATCTACAAAGCTTTGGGTGGTGTAGGGCAGCCACTGCGCGACACTGCGGCGAAGCTGGCGCAAGGACCATGAGAGCTCCGCCATGAGAGCGCGCATCGGCATGGCGTTGGGCCCGTACTGGGGGAGCATCGTAAATGCCCTCGATGTCATCGTCGCGCTCGGCGCGCTCGGCGCCATCGGCGGTCTGTCCGCGCTGCTCCATGCGGCGACACCGTACGCTCGTCACGCCATGAGGTGGTGGCGGTGTCGGCCGTTGCGAGCCGGCGGCCTGGGGATTCGACACGGCCGCTGCTGCGACGATACGTCAGTCTAAAAAAAATCGCCCACTGCCGATGGTTTGAGCCACCGACAGCGGGCGAATTTCAATATCAGCGGCGGTCGTCCCGCATCACCGCACCCGTCACAGGGTTGAGGATGAAGCGCTCCATGTGCCGTTCATCGTCAAACATGTTGTCGAAGGACCCGGTCACCACATCGAAGGATTGCTTCTGCGGTGCAACGGTGAACGCAGGCCGACGCAGACCATTGCTGGGATCACGCGTCGAAGGCCCGTCGATATAGTTGAGATTCCAGTTGTCCTCGACAAATCGCAAAATCGAGGACTGGTCCGTCAACGTATGGTCGACGTAGTTCACCTTCGCCCACGGCGATACCATGTTCAGCACCAAGCGCGGACCGAAGCCGCAGCGGCCCTGAATGGCGTCGGATTTCGGCGTACCGCAGCTGCCCCCGTTTGCCGCGCTGATCGCGTCGAATCCTGCGGCGGAGGACGGATTGACCAGCGGCCCCATGGCATGATCGTACCAACCATCCGAATCGTCCCAGGCGATGAACACGGCCGTCTCGGCCCATTCCTTCGATTGCTGCAGGATGTTGATGGTCTGCGCGAGGAAGCGCTGCTCCGACAACGGATCGGATTCGCCGCCCGGGTGACCGTCGTCACGATTGATCGCCTTGAGGAAGGAGACCGCCGGGAAGTTGCCGTTCTGAACCGCGGCGTAGAAGTCGAGCAGATCGTACTGGTGGTTCGCCTGATCCGTCTTGCCGATCATGTCCACCGTTGAGGGCGGCAAGTGATGCGGATTGCGGGTCGATGCATAGTATTGGAACGGCGAGTGGTGCGCGTTGTAATCGGTGCGTACCGGATGAACGATCGCCGCGTTGCCGTCGAATGAGGTGGTCGAGTCAGGATGCAGCACATGGGCCGCCTTGCAAACCGCCGGTACGAAGTTCGCCGCGCCGATATTCTGAGCCTGACCGTCGTTCGCCGCACCGCCGAAGCTTGGCGTACCGAACGGATCGTTGCTGACGCCGGACAATGGATGGCTGGGATCCGTCGTCTGCGGATTGGCTGCCGCCGCCGTGCGGAAGCCGCCGGCAAACCATCCCCAGGTGACGCCCTTCTCGTTCAACAAGTCGCCGACATTCTTGCCGGTCATTTCGGCAGTGAGCTTGCCTGCAACCGTGCCGCCCTTGTCGTTGCCGCAATCATCGAGGTAAGGATCAAGGTCGGTGGTGAGCGTGCCGGTTTGAACCGGAACGGGATGCGCCGAACCGACCACGTCCGCAGGGACTTGCGGGTTCGTCGCACCGACGAAGAACACATCGGGAATGGACGAGTTCTGAATGGTGTCGGCGAGCTGACCGGTTGCACCCGTGGTGCCCGTGAAGGTGTGTACCACGGCACCGGCCGTCTGGCCGGTAATGAGATTCAGCGCACCCGGCGTCGAAGGACCATATGTCGTACCCCAGGAGTTGTCGCTCATGGCAAACCGCTGCGCAAAATTCCACATGGCGGTGACCGTATTGCCGTCGAAATAGCCCATGACGGTGGAACCGTCGGTGGCGCAACCGGCGCCGTTCTGGAAGTTCTGCTGCGGGAAACGGTCCAACAATCCGCTGTCCACGGCCAGCTGCTCGCCCTTGTAGTCGTGATTATTGGAGCAAGTGATGGCCTGCTCGTGGGTCATCCGGAACGGATTGGCGTTGCCATTCGGATCCATTCCCGTGGGCGTGCCGACCGGGTTATTGGGATTGAAGTCGTGGAGGCCGACATTGACGCGCTCGGGAAATTTGCTGTTCCCATCGGTCAGGCCGTTGACCGTCGGAGTCGAGCTGCGGGCTACGAAACGGGTTCCGTCGGTATTCTTGGCGTCGGGATAGGTGCCGAAATAGTGATCGAAGGAGGCGTTCTCCTGAAAAATGACCACAACGTGTTTGATCTTCGGTCGTTTGCCGAGGCCGTCATCGCGGTCGTGCTCGCTTGCCTGGACGGTCGAAACGAAGCTGGCAGCAAGACATGCTGCAATGAACCCCGCCAGCGTTTTATTGCGCGTGGGCGATTCCTGATAAGTCATGTGATTCCCTCAGTTTATGAAATGTTGTTGGTGCGCCGATTACGGGCCTGCACCGACCAGACTATGGTCCGCCAAAATATATTCCCAACTCCGCGTGAACGTTTTGTGACCAGCCGCATGCACGGCCACTGAGTGGTCGTTGCAGCTTTGGAACGGCCGCTGACACAAATCTGTCGTAAAAGTGAAATAGAGTGGCGTTTGGAATTGCGGGGGCAACTCGCATTTTTTTTCTGTAAACGATGTCGCAATAGGGATCGTGCTCCGTGGCCAATCGACTCACTTTCACGCGCGCCGGCATAGGCTGCGTGATCGCAGTGACCTTAAGCCTTGCGTGCACCGCTGCGGCGGATCCGGTTCGCGCAATCAATTCATTATCACTCGAGGCGGCTGCGGCCGGATTCAAACCTTACGTGCTCGAGCGGATCGGCCGGAGCCTGGATTCCGTCAAGAAAATGCGCGAGCGCATCGCTGCAGGCGATCTTGCCGGCGCGCAGCAGGCATGGCTCGCTGCGCGCGGCGGTTGGGAAGGCTCAGAGGTGATTACCAACGAATACTTTCCGGATCTCGACCGGAAAATCGACGCATGGCCCGACGCGGAGAAGGGGTTCCACGCGATTGAGGCCAAGCTCTTCGGCGCGCACGATGTACACGCGCTGCCGGCCACCGAGGAACTCATCGCCAACCTCACCGAATTCGAGCGGCAATTGCGAACGACGACCCTTACCCCCCAGGGACTGTTGAACGGCACCGCCAAACTGATATACGAGATCGGCGAGAACAAGGCTGAGGGCGGCGAATCGCCCTTCAGCGGCAATTCGCTGGCGGAAATTCGCGACAACGTCGCCTCCATTGCGGCGGCCTATGAGCGGGTTTTTGCGCCGGCAACCAAAAGGCGTAACGCCGAACTCGCGAAAATCTTCTCGACCGACCTGTCACTCATGCATACGCTGGTGGCAGTGCCGACGCTGCAGACTCTCGACCAAGTTCGCCTGCGAGATGTGAGCGAGTCGCTGGTCAACGATCTGGCGATGGTGGGCCGAGAGTCCGGCCTTGAAAAACCCGGCCTTGGAAACTGAGTGAAAGACTGATCATGGTTCGGAAACGCAAGGCTCTTGGCGCCGCACTCGCGGTACTTTCGGTGTCCGCGGCACTCACGGGACCGGCCATCGCCGAATTTGGCGGAAATGCGAGCCTGCTTCCGGCAGGCACGGAACTGGGCGAGGAGGCCTTTGATCAGCCTCGCGAAATCTTCCGCTCCGAAAGCAGCGGCGGCCACAAGTCCTACCTGGTAATCCTGGGAGATGTGGCATTCAGTTCGCCGTTGACTCTCGGCGGCGCCGCCCGGCAGGCAGGTATCAGCTGCAACACTTGTCACATCAACGGCACCACAAATCCAAGACTGTATATTCCCGGCCTGTCGACGCAATCCGGGACCTTCGATACGACCGGACACTTGTTCAATCCAAAGGCCGACAACGGCGTTCTTGATCCATTGACCATACCGAGCCTGCGCGGCGCGCATCTGCTCGCGCCCTACGGACACGACGGACGAACACTGTCGCTGCCCGACTTCGTGCGCAACGTCATCGTGAATGAATTCGCGGGCGCTGAGCCATCGCCTGAAATCCTCGACGCGATGGTCGCTTATATAGAAGACATCGATTTCGTGCCGAACCGGCGGCTTGGCGCAGCAGGCAAACTCACCGGGCCCTTGAGCGAATCGGAAAAGCACGGCGAGGCGTTGTTCTACCAACCATTCCCGCACGATCCGACGTTGAGCTGCGCAGCATGCCATGTACCCACCGGCGCATTCGTCGATCACCGGCAACATGACGTCGGCTCCGGCGGTTTGTTCAAGACACCGACCCTGCTGAATGCCAATTTCAACGCGCCCTACTTTCATGACGGCCGATACACCAGCTATGCGCAGGTCGTGGGCCATTTCGACCGTACATTTTATCTGGGTCTATCAGCCCGAGACCGTCAGGATTTGGTCGCCTACCTGCGGGCGATCGGGGACGCGGAGCAGGCGCTGCTCCCGGACGACGTCGCGACGCGTCTTAAGGAAATATCGGATTTCATGACCGTTCTGGACACCGCCGTGCCGGAACACAATGTCGCCATGGTTACGCTGACGCTGGATACCATCGACCGCGAGTTGCGCGATTTGACGGAGCAGTTCCCGGAGCGCAAGAGCTCGATCGTCGCCGCCGGCGTGGAGGAACGCAGCAGGGCGCGCAGTGCGCTCAAGTATGTCGTGCTGAGCTTGCATCAGATCGATAGCGCCATGCGAAGCGGCCATTTCGACCAGGCGGCCGCAGGCCTGGTCCATTCTCGTGAGCTGCTGTCGGCCGCAGCGCCGATGCTGGAAGCGGGTGCACCCTGGTCGCTGTTCAATCGACCCATTCATGACGCGCATTTCGCCGCGCTGCGCCAGCTGTACCGGTCGGCTTTAGACCCGGCGATGGCGCCCCGCCGGCGATACGATCCCGACTAGTTTGGGATAATATCGTGCACCCCTCATCAAGAGGCTAAGCATGAAAACAACATCCGCCATTAGCTTGCTATTGGTCGGCGCATTCGTTGCGGCCTGTGACAGTGAAGAAAGGCATCGAGCCTTCTATGACAGCAAGGAAGCCTGCCTCAAGGACTGGGGTACCGAAGAAAGTTGCCAGCAGTCTCGAGGGTCCAATGGCGCGTTCATCTACTTTGGCCCTTGGTATAACCGCGCATCGCCATTTTGGGGCCGGGGCGGCGGGACATCGGCGGGTATTGTCTCGCAGGGCGGCGGCTCGGTAACGTCAGCGACCGAAGCGGCTCACTTCGGCGGCTTCGGAGAATCTGCGGGTGCCCATGGCGGTGCGGGCGAGTGAAACGCGAAAGCTCGATCCCGCGTGAAAACTGGCAGGGAAAATGTGAGCAGGTCGGCTTCGACTTCCACACCACCATCGACAAGCATCCCTATTGGGACGAGTCTGCGTGCTATGCCTTCTCACTCGATGAGATCGAGAGGATCGAAGCAGCCACCGAAGAGCTGCACCGAATTTGCCTGGAAGCGGTTGACCATGTGGTGCGCACCGAAGCGTATGGCGATGTCGGTATTCCGGTGCAGTTTGAGGAGCTGGTGGCCGCGAGCTGGCGCGCACAAGAACCCAGCCTCTACGGCCGCTTTGATCTGGCGTTCACCGGAGCCACACCCAAGCTGTTGGAGTACAACGCAGATACGCCGACCAGCCTGCTCGAAGCTGCCGTGGTGCAGTGGTACTGGCTGAAGGACACTCACCCCGGGCAGGATCAGTTCAATTCGCTCCATGAACGCTTGATTGATCGCTGGCGCGAGATCAGTCCTGCGGGCGAATTCATTCACTTTGCATGCGATACGGACTCCTCCGAGGACGTCGGAACCACCCGCTACCTCATGGACGCGGCATGCCAAGCCGGTTGTACGGCCGCGTTGATCTCAATGAAGGATATTGGGATTCAAGGCCGCGCATCTGCGTTCGTCGATAGGATTTTGAATCCCATTCGCCGGTGCTTCAAGTTGTACCCTTGGGAATGGATGTTTTCTGACGCCTTTGGAGCGCAGATCGCGCAACATACGACGCGCTTTGTTGAGCCATCCTGGAAAAGCATTCTGTCGAGCAAAGGAATACTACCGCTGCTGTGGACGCTGTATCCAAATCATCCGAATCTACTCGCGGCGTTCCGCGATCCGGGTCGACTGTCCGGCACCCATGTCGTCAAGCCGATACATTCCCGCGAAGGCGCCAATATACAGATCGTGGGTGAGGTTTATGCGGAGAGCGGCGGCACCTATGGTGGGCCGCTGGTGTACCAGCAATACGCGCCGCTGTTCACGTCGGACGGCAAATCGGCCGTGATCGGATCCTGGATCATCGGCTCTCAAGCCGCGGGCATGGGTGTGCGGGAAGACGATTCACTGATAACCGGCAACGCCAGCCGGTTCGTTCCGCATTACTTTGCCTAGGAGCCGAGCATCTCTTCCAGCCGCAACTGAAGGTCGGCGAGCAGGTACGGTTTGGGAACGAAGCCCCGCGTCCGTCCGGTTGCGACCAATGCCGAGGCGCTCGGATCACCTGAGGTGAGCAACATCACCACGTCGGGGTGATACTTCGCCACCCAGCGGGCCAACAGGTGTCCGTTGATCTCACCGTTCAAGTTAATATCACTAAAAACGATGTCGACTCGAGTCAGGCATGAAATGACCTCGATGGCCTCGTGTGCGGAAGTGGCTTCGATGACACGAAATCCAGCGTCGCGCAAATACTCGCTCGTCGTCCATCGAATCCGGAATTCGTCCTCTACCAGTAATACCACTTTGCGGCGATCTACAGCCTCCTGCCGTGCCGATGCGACAGCCTCCATCCTCCCCTCCTCAGTCTTGCCTCAAATCCTCAGTCTTGCCTCAAATCTTCAGTCTTGCCTCAAATCTTTGTTTTCCGATGCACGCCGGCGCGCCTGCAAAGCCTTGATCCGTGTTTCCACATCCTTGGGCTGATAGGGTTTCTTGAAGGGTCCGTCCTCGCACAGATCCTGGACTTTATCCGCCGCACCGGAAATGCCGGACGTCAAAATAACATCGACGTCTGCGTATGTCTGTCGGATACGGGTCGCAACCGTGAACCCGTCGACATCGCCGGCCAACTCGACGTCCGCCAACAGGACATCCATGTGATCGCCGCTTTGCAGGACCGCCCACACATCGTCCGCCGCGACACCTTCGATGACCTTGTAGCCGCATTCGCGCAAGTAATCGGCGATCACCATACGCACGAGTACATCGGGTTCAACCACCATGACAACCTGTTGTTCAGTGTTCGTGTTCATGAAATCCAGCCTACAATTGCGCTCCCGATCAAGAACTAGGCGCGCGCATCGGCAGCCCGCAGGACATTCCCTACGCCGCCGGATGTCGGACAAGTCCTGCACGCGCTGAGGATCTTCGCCGACAGTCAACCTCATGGGCGCACGGAGCAATTGATATGACCATCTCATTCTCTTCCAGCCTCGCGACGGTGAGTGACCCTCTCTTTCTGGCGGGAGTAGTGATCGTCGCGGGCTCCTTCGGTGCCCGCTACTGGCGCCGCCGAAGTTCGCTGGTGCATTTTATCGTTCAGGTCTTGGTGCTGGTCATTCTCACCGGGCTGCTACTGGCCGGCGGCGTTGTGCCCTATAGCCCAGGTGTCGTGACGCAAGCCCAACCGCGGCGCTTTTTCGTGGGCACACTCGAAATCATCTGGTGGCTCGGCGCGGCGTGGGTCGCGGTCGGTTTCTTGCGCGCCTTCGTCGTGCTGGGCCAGCAGCCGCGCGAATCGAAGTTGGTTCAAGACCTCTTGGCTGCGCTCATCTACACCGCGGCGGTTTTCGCCATCATCGCCGATGTTTTCGATCTGCCGGTAAGAGGTCTGCTGGCCACCTCCGGCGCTGTTGCGATCATTATCGGCCTGGCGCTGCAGAGCTCCCTCGGGGATGTGTTCTCCGGCATCGTTCTCAATATCGAGCGCCCTTACCGCGTGGGCGACTGGATCATTCTTGACGACGCCGTGCAGGGCAAGGTGATCGAGACCAATTGGCGTGCCACGCACATCCTGACGGGAAACCAGGATGTGGCGATCATCCCCAACAGCGTGATTGCAAAATCCAAGCTGGTGAACTGCAGCACGCCGACCAAAATCCACGGCGCCAGCATTCGGATCAAATTGGCGCCCTCGCTGACCCCCGCCGCGGGCCGCAATTTGCTCAAGGAAGTGCTCCTAGGCAGCACGCATATCCTGCGGGCGCCCGAGCCGACCGTCACCATCAAGGATGTGAGCGCGGAGATGATCGATTTCGAACTATCTTACTCGGTGGCGGATGTCAGCGCGGTTGATCAGGCTCAAAATGAGCTGTTCGACCGCGTCTATCGCGCGACGGCGGCCGCAGGAGCCGCCTTTGCACCGCGTATCGCCGTGTCGTCCGCAAAAATCGCTGCGGAGGACAAGGGGGAACCTGGTATTCCTGAACGCCTGCTGGCGGGAATATCTTTATTCTCAACCTTGACCACGGTGGAAAGAGCGGCATTGGCGTCGCAGATGCACCGAAGGGAATACAAGCAAGGCACGGTCATCGCCACGAAGGGCACGGTCTTGCAATCCCTGTGTATCGTTAGTTACGGCGTTCTGGTCGGCTCGGCCCTGGACGATGGGCGCAAGATCGAAGTCACCCGCCTGGCGCCGGGTGATTATTTCGGCGAGGTGGGGCTGCTCACCGGGGAATCGTTGAACGGCGAGCTCGCCGCGCTCACCAGGGTCGTCATTTATGAAATACCCAAGGACGCGCTGTCCCCGCTCCTCAAGGCTCGCCCGAGCATGGCCGAGGAGCTGAGCGAAAGCCTCGCCATACGGCAGTTGGCGAATCGGACCGTCCTCGACCACCAAGACCGGAAAGAGCACCATCAAGAAGGATTGGCGGACCGAGTGGCATCGAATATCCGGCGCCTGTTCTCACTGCACTGAGGGCAATTCCGGCCACCGAGTCCGGCGTCAATGCGATTGCGATTCGGGAGCAGCATTTGAATAGCGCTTCTCGGCGAGCGCACTGCCCGAAACGCGGTCGGTTACCGGCCTCGCCGGTGCGCGCCTGGGGGCCGAGGCCTGCCCGGCTGCCGTAATTTTGGCCGCAAGTCCCCCCATTCCCGGTGCAAGTGCGGCGGCACGGCGATAGCTTCGAATGGCATCTTGGGGACGCTTTGCTCGTACCAGAGCATCTCCCAAGCTAACCAGCAGCGCCGGATCATTGGGGCTCCAGCGAATCGCATCGTAGCAAGCATCTATATTGGCCTGGGCCGAGCACAATTCGGTATCCCGTTTGAGCGCCGCCGCGGGCGCCTTGCCGGTGGTCGGCAACACCGCAGCGCGCGTCGACACAGCGGCGAACAGGAGCAGGAATGCCAGGACGAAATAACCGGCGTTTGACATAAGATGCGAGTGCCGCTGCCGAAAAAGCCCGTTCATGACCCGATTTCCTTCACCAGCCGGATTCCAACGCTGCTGGTTCGGTAACCCGCCGCAAAGTGATTTCGATAATTGGCGCGTACATAGGCCGGCGTACTGAACCAGGAACCCCCTCGAAGCTCGTGTTCGGAGCATTCGCCGGTGTTGAGCGCCGATCCGTCGACGGGCGCGCCGACATAGTCCGCCTGCCAACAATCCTCGGTCCACTGAAAAACGTTTCCGAGCATGTCGTTGAGACCAAATGAGTTGGCCTTGAATGAGCCGACCGGCGCGGTGTAGACGTAGCCATCGTTACACGCAAATACCGTCCATCCCGGGTACCGCTGCGCCGCGCTGGCGTCGGCGACATTCGCATTGGCGCAGGCGGCCGCTGCGTTCGCGCCCCATGGCAGTACGGCCTCGCCGCCGGAGCGTGCCGCGTATTCCCATTCCGATGCACTCGGCAGGCGGTACTGATGACCGGTTTTGCCAGATAACCATCGAGCGTAGGCCTGAGCGTCATCCCACGACACACACGTCACCGGATGCGTGCCGGTCTGTGGAAATCCCGGGCTCTTCCAACTGCTGTCCGGCCGGCTTTTCCACTCGCCATCGTAAGTATCGCAGCCTTGCATGTCTCTGCCGGTGGCCGCGATGAATTGCTGGAATTCCTCCACCGTCACGACGTTCAACGACATGCCCAGCGGTCGCCCGATATTCACCCAATGCGCCGGCATTTCAAATGATGGGCCACCTTCTGCGCGAGACGAACCTTGTTGGAATCGCCCGGTCGGCAGCACCACCATGCTCGGACAGGAGGGGCAGTCGCGGATGACGGCACCCGGCGCCGGCGCCACCACAGATGCGCCGGTCAAAGGTTGCCTCGGCGACAGGATGCGCTGAGCCAAAAACCAAGCAACAATCGCCAATACGACGACTGCAAAACTCACCGTCGCTAGAAAAACGGGGGAACGCGGATTCCATCGGTGGCCGCGTTTCCCCGCCGGCGGTTCGGCCGTGCTTGGCCTTCGCGTTTCGGCATTGGCGTTCTGATCGAAACCGCGGCGCCATTCCCAACTCCGCAATAATTCCAGATTGGAATTCAACTTCGTCTTCATGGCGGCCACGTCACTGCGCGCGGCATTCAGTTCGGCTGCCAATTGCGTGCCGGCCTTGGTCCGCGCTTCCAACATGGACAGCATTCTCGCGTGCTCCTGCTGCAGAGCCTCGAACTGAGCGCTGCTGCGCGCCTGGGCCGCCTGAGCATCGGCCTGCAGTTGCTCGCTGCCTTTGGCGCGCGCTTCCAGCTGGGGGACAATTCTCGCGTGCTCTTTTTGCAGAGCCGCAAGTTGGCCGTCACGCTCTGCGAGGGAATTCATCAGCCGGACATTCGCGGCGTCGCGCGCCGCGAGCGTATCCCGCAAAGCGCCCATCTCGATTTGGTAGCGCTTCGATTCACGCGCCGCTTCCTCACCGCGCCAGCGGGTCGAATCACTTGATGCGGTGCTTTCGACCAATGCTCTTTCCAAGTCGCGCCGTTTGCCTTGCTCCAACTCGAGCATGCCGCGCGCGGCCGCGAATTCCGCGGTCAGCGCAGCGACGCGCGCGGCGGCGGCCGATTCCGTTTCCTTGAGGCGCTCGTAAGAGCGGGTCAGCATTTCATGCTCGGCAAGTTGCCGCGCAACTTGCTGTTCGAGTGAGCGTATGGCCTCGGGTGATGCCGATGGGCTCGCAGCGACCATCGAGGAACCCTGATTGCGGATCAAAGTCAGTGTCGGAATCGAACTGGAAGGGTCTTCGGTGCCGGCCCCCGATCCGGCCGGCGAACCGGCCGAATCAGAACTTTGATCAGTGTTGTCCGGGTCGCGCGGCTCGGCAGATGCTGCCGCTTCGGCCGCATCCCTGGCGATGGCGGCATTGAGCAGGCGGACCACCTCGACATGCGCGTACTCTGGAAACGGTTCGATTCGCTCCCGACGCCGCAGAATTTCCAACATCGCCGCAGGAGACGCGCCGACCGCGAGCAGTCGTTCCAGTTGCGCCACGAGGTCGGTGTACGTGAAACCACCCGTGCCGTATGCACGCAAGACCTTTTCAAACGTTAGAACCGGAGACGAGCTGCTAGAGCGCATGCGGATGACGCCTCGATAGGCTCCCTGGGATTCGATATCAGAGTTTGCATTGTTGTACGCAGCGAGACAACGATTGTATTTTTTTCAAACATTGGACCGTAAGAGGTCATCAAGCGAAACAACCAAACGGTCCACAAATTGATGGCGTGGCTTGTTCATTCCTGCCGCGACGAGAACCGCAGCAAGGCCGTACAAATTTGGGCACATTTTGCACGGGCTTGGCCTTGACTTGTCAGCGACGCATGATGATGATCGTATTGGCAGCGGAGTACGAAGGGATTTTACCTTGGACGAGCGGCATACCATGATTCGTCGTCGTGACCTGCTTCTTGCCGCGGCAGCTTCCGGTGCCGCCGCAATGAGCGCCGCATCAGTGCCTCCGACCCAGGCCCTCCGCTCGCGCGACAAGCGCAAGCCACAGTACCAAGCCAACTCCGCGGAAGTTCAGACGTATTACCGCGTCAATCGTTATCCGGCGAAGTAACACGTCCATGCTCATCAAAAGGTCGGAACGGCAGGAGCGAAGCGGTGCAGGCGGCCCGGCATTCGCATGCGAACCCCAAAGTCATCTTGATCGTCGCTCCTTCCTGCGCAGTTCGGGCCTCATCGCCGGTGGGCTCGCCGGGCTTGGCGCGCTGCCGCTCGGCAGCGTGCGCAAGGCCGAGGCCGGCGCGCCGCCGGCGCCAGGCACCTTGGTTTCGCGCCGAAAGAACATCTGCACTCACTGTTCGGTGGGCTGCTCAGTCATCGCCGAAGTGGCCAATGACGTCTGGATCGGCCAGGAGCCGGATTTTGACAGCCCCATCAACCGTGGGTCGCATTGCTGCAAGGGCGCCGCGGTGCGTGACGATGTCACGGGCGAACGGCGCCTGCGCTATCCGGTGAAATTGATCGACGGCCAATGGAACCGTATTTCCTGGGATCAGGCCGTCGAGGAGATCGGCGACAAACTGCTGGAGATCCGGGGAAAGTCCGGGCCGGAATCGGTCTACTGGCTGGGGTCCGCCAAGTTCACCAACGAGGCCGCCTATCTCAACCGCAAGTTTGCCGCCTTCTGGGGAACCAACAATTCGGATCACCAAGCGCGCATTTGTCATTCCACCACCGTCACCGGGGTCGCCAATACCTGGGGCTATGGCGCAATGACCAATAGCTACAACGATATCCGCAACGCCAAGACCATCATGGTCATGGGCGGCAATCCGGCCGAGGCGCATCCGGTTTCGCTGCAGCACATTCTCGAAGGCAAGGAACTCAACCGCGCCAACATGATCGTCATCGATCCGCGGATGACGCGCACGGCGGCGCATGCCACCGAGTATGTGCGCGTGCGCCCCGGCACGCACATAGCCACCATCTACGGGATGCTCTGGCACATCCTCAAGAATGGCTGGGAGGACAAAGAATTCATCCGGCAGCGCGTCTACGGCCTGGAAGATATTCTCCCGGAGGTTGAAAAGTGGCCCCCCGCCGAGGTCGAGCGCGTTACCGGGCTGCCCGAAGCGCAGGTCAAGCGGGTTGCCGAGACATTCGCGAAGCAGCGCCCCTCTACACTGATCTGGGCAATGGGTCAGACCCAATTTGCGACCGGGACGGCAAACGTGCGCGCCAGCTGCCTGCTGCTGCTGGTCACCGGCAACGTGGGCGGCTATGGAAGCGGCGCGAATATTTTCCGCGGCCACACCAACGTGCAGGGTGCGACCGATCTGGGTCTCGATGTGACCAGTCTTCCTCTCTACTATGGTCTCTCCGAAGACGCGTGGCGGCATTGGTGCCGCGTGTGGGAAGTCGACTATGACTGGATGCAATCGCGCTTCGCGAGCAAGACCCTCATGGAGACGCCCGGCATTCCCAGCACGCGCTGGTTTGACGCCACGCTCCTGCCGAAGAATCAGGTCAGCCAGCCGGATACGTTGAAGGCCATGTTCGTCATGGGGCATGGCGCCAACACGATTACCCGGATGCCCGAGTCGCTGCGCGGAATCGAGAAGCTGGATCTGCTGGTCGTTTGCGATCCCTATCCAACGAGCTGGGCGGTGCTTTCCGGCCGTAAGAACGGGACTTATCTGCTCCCCGCATGCACCAGCTTCGAAATGGACGGATCGCGCACCAATTCCAATCGATCGCTGCAGTGGGGCGAGCAAGTCGTCAAGCCCGTGTTCGAATCGAAGAACGACTACGACACCATGCATATGCTCGCGCGCAAGCTGGGCTTTGCGGAGCAGATGTTCAAGAACATCAAGGTCGAAAATGGTGCGGTGTCCGCAGAGGACATTCTGCGCGAGATCAACCGCGGCGGCTGGTCCACCGGTTATTGCGGCCAATCGCCGGAGCGTCTCAAAGCGCACATGAGAAATCAGGACAAATTCGACTTGGTCACCATGCGGGCGCCGAAGGATGATCCTGAGGTCGGCGGTGACTACTACGGTCTGCCATGGCCGTGCTGGGGAACGCCGGCCCTTCGGCATCCCGGCACGCCCATTCTGTACAACACCAATCTGTCCGTCGCGGACGGCGGCGCCACTTTTCGCGCGCGCTTCGGAGTCGAACGCGTCGTCAAACGCAAGATCATGCAGAACGGCCAGGAGGTCGAGACGGACGTGCACGAAAGCCTGCTGGCAGATGGCTCGTATTCAGTGGGCTCCGAGATCAAGGACGGGTATCCCGAGTTCACCCTGGGCGTTTTGAAGAAGCTCGGGTGGGACAAGGATCTTACGGCGGCGGAGTTGGCGACCATTCTTCGGGTGAACGCCGCCAAGCCTGACACGGTGTCTTGGTCCACCGACCTTTCCGGGGGCATTCAGCGCGTCGCCATCAAGCATGGCTGCAGTCCGTATGGCAACGGCAAAGCGCGAATGATTGCCTGGAATCTGCCGGACCCGATCCCGGTCCATCGCGAACCCATTTACACGTCACGGCCTGATCTGGTCGCCAAGTATCCGACGCTGCCGGATGCCAGGCAGTTTCGTGTACCCAATCTGGGATTTACTGTGCAGAAAGCCGCGGTCGACAAGGGCATCGTCAAGGAATTTCCGCTGATCTTAAGTTCCGGCCGGCTGGTCGAGTACGAGGGCGGCGGCGAGGAGACGCGATCGAACCGATGGCTGGCTGAATTGAAGCAAAACATGTACGTCGAAATCAATCCCGCGGACGCAGCCGAACGCGGCATCAGCGATGGAAGCTGGGTGTGGGTGACCGGACCTGAAAGTCAATCGAAGGCGCGCATGAAGGCCTTCGTGACGGAGCGCGTCGGCAAGGGCGTGACGTGGATGCCCTTTCACTTTGCGGGCTGGTGGCAGGGCGTTGATCAACGCAGCAAGTATCCGAAGGGCGCGGACCCTTACGTGCTCGGTGAGAGCGTCAACGGTCTTACAACTTACGGCTTCGATCCGGCCACGGGCATGCAGGAGCCGAAGGCCACTCTCTGCCAGATCAGATCGGCATAAGGAACGCTAACCCATGGCGAGGATGAAGTTTCTTTGCGACGCCGACCGCTGCATCAATTGCAACGCCTGCGTCACCGCGTGCAAGAACGAGCATGAAGTACCCTGGGGCATCAACCGCCGACGGGTCGTCACCATCAATGACGGCAAGCCCGGCGAACGGTCCGTTTCGATGGCCTGCATGCATTGCACCGACGCGCCATGCGCGGCGGTCTGCCCGGTGAGTTGTATCTTTCCCACCGAAGAAGGCGTGGTGCTTCATTCCAAGGATCTGTGCATCGGCTGCGGTTACTGCTTCTACGCATGCCCATTCGGCGCGCCGCAATACCCCCGCATCGGCAACTTCGGCTCCCGCGGCAAGATGGACAAATGTACCTTTTGCGCCGGCGGCGGCGGCAATGAAGAAACCGGCAGCATCGAAGAATATAAGAAATACGGCGCCAACCGGCTGGCGCAGGGCAAGCTGCCGCTGTGCGCCGAAATGTGCTCGACCAAATCGTTGCTGGCGGGCGATGGCGACATCATTGCCGAGATTTATAAGGAGCGGGTGTTGAAGCGGGGTTATGGATCCGGCGCCTGGGGTTGGATGACGGCCTATCACCAAAAGATCCCGGTGTGACCTGTGATGCGGATGGGGTGACGATCATGATGACGATTTTCGCGAGAATACGGCATGCCATCGCCCCGCTCGTGTTCTTGACGATGCTCAGCGTTGTGCTGCAGGCGGATGCACAGCAGACCAACGCGAACGCACCGGTGGATCCGGATGCCAGCGCCGTCAAGGAACAGACCCTCCTTCAAGAGGAGTCGCGCATCAAGGGGCGCATCGACATGCCCGACAATAGAGAGACCGTGCTCATAGAGCCCGCCGGCCGCGTGTGGGAGCATTTTCACGAAGTCACCTTGCGCTGGATCGGCGCGATCGCCATCCTCGGCATGATCGCCCTCTTGATGCTCGCTTATGCCGTAATCGGGAAGATCCGGATTTCAGCCGGACGCTCGGGCAGGAAAGTCCTGCGCTTCAGTGGTTTCGAGCGCTTCTCGCACTGGCTCACGGCGGTCTCTTTCGTCGTTCTCGGCCTGACGGGATTGAATATCACGTTCGGCAAATTGCTGCTCCGACCGGTCATCGGGCCCGAATCGTTCAGCGCCTTGGCGCACGTTGCGAAGTACGTTCATAACTTCGTCGGCTTCTCCTTCATGACCGGCCTGTTCCTGATCGTCGCGCTGTGGATCAAGGACAACATCCCGAACAAAGTCGACATCGAATGGCTGAAACAAGGCGGCGGCTTCATCAAATCCAAGCATGCACCCGCCGGTCGCTTCAATGCCGGAGAGAAACTGGTCTTTTGGTTTGCTCTTGGCGCCGGCGCCGCGGTGATCGTCTCCGGATTGATCCTGCTGTTTCCTTTCTACTTCGAGAACATTGCCGGGATGCAAATTGCGCAGGTCGTGCACGCCGTGGTGGCAGTCCTCTTCGTCGCGGTGATTCTCGCCCATATCTACATCGGCACGGTCGGAATGGAAGGTGCGTTCGAGGCCATGGGTACGGGC